>Ga0164296_1002473_pt1 | contig 18383 bp, 16 predicted proteins | sample GEODES057metaG_FD_113533 | JGI IMG/M metagenome (GOLD analysis project Ga0164296, IMG submission 113533) | Dystrophic lake water microbial communities from Trout Bog Lake, Wisconsin, USA - GEODES057 metaG | ecosystem: Environmental > Aquatic > Freshwater > Lake | place: USA: Trout Bog Lake...
AGCTTGTGTGTGAGCGCGTAGATAGGGATGTGAATTTTGTGTCGACTCATCCAAAGCGGGGTCGACCCAGACTCTGTCAGTGCAACCAGTGCCTTTGCGCCCAGGTGATGCGCTGTAAACAATGCCCCAAGCGCAATCGTTTGATCAATGCGGGTGAAGGTCTTGCCCAAAAAATCAGCATCCAACTGCACCAATTCCGCCGCCTCAGCGGCTACGCATATTTGAGCCATTTGTTGAACGGTTTCAAGGGGAAAACTTCCCGCTGCAGTTTCTGCGCTCAGCATAACCGCGTCCGTGCCGTCCAATACGGCGTTAGCTACATCACTCACCTCTGCGCGCGTGGGCGATGGGTTAGTGATCATGCTCTCCATCATTTGGGTGGCTGTGATGACTAACTTGTCGGCGTCTCTGGCAAGTTTGATCATGCGCTTTTGAAGCGCGGGTACAGCGGCGTTGCCCACCTCAACTGCTAAGTCACCCCTTGCAACCATAATGCCGTCGCTAGCGGCCAATATGTCTTCAAGGTTTGGAATGGCCTCTGCTCTCTCAATTTTGGCGATCAATCCAGGCTTGTGTTTAAAGGGTGTTGCTGCGACATAGGCCAATTGACGGGCCATCTCCATGTCGGAAGCGGTTTTAGGAAAGCTGACGGCAATATAGTCAGCCTGAAAACTCATGGCAGTTTTAATGTCCTCCATGTCTTTGGCGGTTAAAGCTGCCGCGCTAAGGCCTCCGCCTTGTTTGTTGATGCCTTTGTTATTGGATAGCTTTCCTGCAGTGACGACTTTAGTGTGGATTTGCTCGCCCACAACTTTATCGACTTTGAGCACGATCATGCCGTCGTTTAACAGCAAAATATCGCCTGCTTTCACATCTTGAGGAAGCTCTTTATAGTCCAGGCCTACGCCGGTTAAGTCCCCAAGCTCTTGTCTTGAAGCATCCAGCACAAAAGCCGCCCCTTGGGTGAGCATCACGGAGCCGTCAGTGAATTTACCCACACGAATTTTTGGACCCTGAAGATCGGCCATGATTGCTACTTCAATGCCGGTTTTAAGACTGATATCTCGTACCTTTTTTGCAAGATCGATATGGTCCTGGGCTTTGCCGTGGCTGAAGTTCAGACGAACTACGTTGACACCCGCGACGATCATTTGCTCTAGGATTTCCGAATTGTTGGAGGCGGGTCCAAGAGTGGCGACAATTTTGGTTGCACGGCGTGTCATCATGTGTGTTTTCCTAAGATAAGCGAGCTTTAGTTGTGACCGGTGAGGTATAGTTCTGATCAGATTTTCACATGAATTTAGCCTTGCCTTACAAGGGTAAGTGTTGACTCGTGCAGGATATGCGCGACCTGAGATCCTGGCTTACTCCTCACGCAGTTTCTCGGCTTGAAGCACAGTTCCTGCTAAGCAACTACAAAATGCAAGACTATTGACTGAAATCAGACAAACTATTTTGGTAGATAGGTACAATTAAGAAAAATATCAACGACTAAAGCTTTAGGCACTGCTACGCTTAATATAAACAGAGTATTGAGAATAAGAAAATGAACTTCCCCGAATTACCCATTCCCCCAGGCGAACCTATCCCTCATCGCAAAATTATTCGCGAGTGGTTGATCCCTTTGTCTGGTAAGACCACGCTCAGGGCAATTGCGATGTTGATTTTGGACTATTGCTTGTGGGCCGCGTTCCTCACAGGCGCGGTACTTTGCACTGCGCCATGGCAACAGTTGCTTTGCGCGGTGGCGGCTGGGTTTTGTATCGGTAGACTCTTTATTATTGGTCACGATGCCTGTCATCAAAGCTTGACTCCGTATAGAACGCTCAATAAATGGTTGGGTCGTATTGCGTTTTTGGCCTCCTTAACGCCTTACAGCTTGTGGGACATCGGACACAATGTGGTTCATCACGGTTACACCAATCTCAAGGGATTTGACTTTGTTTGGGCACCGCTTACCAAGGAAGAATATGCCCAGTTGAGCTGGGGTGGCAAGTTGTTGGACCGTGTTTACAGAAGCGGTTGGGCACCCGGTCTTTATTACATGATAGAGATTTGGTGGAAGAAAATGATATTCCCCAACAAAGAACAAATGCCGACCAAGCGTCCTATCTTTATTCAAGATAATTTGCTCGTTTGTGCGTTTGGTGCAATATGGTTAGCCGTGAGTTTTTGGGCTGCAGGCGTTACCCATCAATCTGTTGCATGGGTTTTGTTTGTGACCGTATTCGTGCCTTTTATGTTTTGGTGCGCAATGATTGGTTTTGTTGTTTATGTTCACCATACGCACGTTAAAGTGTCCTGGCATGATGACCGTAGCGCTTGGTCAAAGGCGCAGCCCTTTGTATCAACAACGGTTCACCTCACATTTCCCTTTAACATCGGCGCCCTCATGCACCACATCATGGAGCACACGGCACACCACGTGGATATGAGTATTCCTTTGTACAAGCTAAAGTCTGCTCAAGAGAAACTGGAGAACTTATTGCCTGAGCGGATTATCATTCAGCCGTTTTCTTGGGCATGGTACTTCGAGACTGCCAAGGCTTGTAAGTTGTACGATTTCAAAAACCGTTGCTGGACCGATTACGAAGGTGCCTTTACGAGCGTACCTGCTGTACTGGGTTAATAGGCAGTTGTCCTAGGGCTTTGTAAATGAGGGGGGGGCTAATAAGACCCCCCCCTTTGTCATTTCTGGCACGCCGAGGAGTTTATTTTTGGACAGCTCTTTTGAGGAGTATCTCTATTGCTGGGAGTGTCTTGCCTTCAAGCATCTCAAGGAACGCTCCCCCACCTGTGGAGATGTAACTGATTTTGTCTTCAATACCGTATTTGGCTATCGCAGCTAAAGTATCCCCACCTCCTGCGATGGTGAAGGCTTTTGAGGTGGAGATAGCTTTTGCAAGGATTTCGGTTCCTTTTGAGAACGCTTCAAACTCAAATACACCGACTGGGCCATTCCAAACGATAGTGCCCGCCTGTGCAAGTTGAGCAGCGAGTTGGTGGGCCGAATCAGGTCCGATATCCAGGATCAAATCGTCAGCATCCACGTCTTTGATTTTTTTAATGGTGGCTTTTGCATTGGCATCAAAACTCTTGGCAACGACGACGTCGCTAGGCAGTGGCACCTCAGCACCCCGAGCCTTCATTGACTTCATGACAGATAGTGCTTGGTCCACCAAGGCTGGCTCGGCCAAGCTTTTCCCAATCGGGTGTCCACACGCTAATAGAAAAGTGTTTGCAATTCCCCCTCCCACAACCAACTGGTCAACTTTGGAGGCTAAGGATTCGAGTATGGATAATTTAGTAGAGACTTTGGATCCCGCAACAATAGCAGCTAAGGGTCTTTTTGGGTTGGCAAGGGCTTTGGTGATGGCGTCTACTTCGGCAGACAAAAGTGGTCCGGCACATGCGGTGTGTGCATACTCGGCTGCGCCGTACGTGGTTGCCTCTGCGCGGTGCGCAGTACCAAATGCATCATTGACATAAATGTCGCAAAGCGCAGCAATTTTTCGCGACAACTCAGGATTGTTTTTTTTCTCCCCCACATTAACCCTGCAGTTCTCAAGCAAAACTACCTCGCCCGCATGCACGTCTACGCCGTCTAGCCAGTTTGTTTTTAAGGAAACTGTAACTCCTAAAAGCTCACTGATTTTGTTAGCTACAACAAGCAAAGAGTCCTGCGCCGTCAGCACGCCCTCTGTTGGACGGCCTAGGTGAGAGGTAACCATCACCGCAGCACCCGCATTGAGGGCCAGTTGGATGCAGGGAAGAGAGGCCCTAACTCGGGTATCTTCGGTGATCTTCCCGTCTGGACCCAGGGGCACATTTAAATCCGCCCTTATAAAAACCCTCTTACCCTTCACGAGACCTTGCTCGCATAAATCTTCAAATCGAATCATATTCAACGAATGTCTCCTGCTGGTGTTTAAATTTTGTCTCTCAATTGAAGTCCCGTTATGGACTCAAGCTCGGTCAAGCTAAGTCCCTCAACCCTGTCTATGACCCATAGACCTTCGTTGGAGCATTCAAAAGTTGCGTGATCAGTATAAATACGTTTGACACATTTAAGCCCTGTCAGTGGATAAGCGCATTCTTGTACTACCTTGCTTTGTCCAGACTTTGTCAGCAAATCCATCATCACCCATGTCTGTTTGGCGCCAATTGCTAAATCCATCGCGCCCCCAACCGCGGGGATGTCTTGGGGCAAACCGGTGTGCCAATTGGCAAGGTCACCACTTACCGAGACTTGGAAGGCTCCTAGAACACAAATATCTAGGTGTCCAGCTCGCATCATTGCGAAACTATCGGCATGATGAAAAAATGCACCCCCTGGGCGCAGCGTTACAGCCTGTTTACCAGCATTGATCAGGTCGTAGTCTTCCTCCCCTTTGGGTGGAAATGGTCCCATCCCTAAAATCCCATTCTCACTGTGCAAACAAACCTCTGATTCTGCGGGGAGGTGATTGGCTACCAATACGGGCATTCCAATCCCAAGGTTCACATACGCACCGTTTGGAATATCTTGGGCGATACGAGCCGCTAAGGCGTCTTTGCTTCTGGTTTGATAACTCATAGAAACTTTCTTTGAAGAGAACTCAGTGAGAGGATTTGCTTATTCGAAAAAATTAAAAAACAAAACAACCCATCCATTTTTCACTACGGCTCACTATGGCTTGGTTCTGGCACACAGACCAATTTATTAACAAAAATTCCTGGCGTCACGATCGATTCAGGATCAAGGTCTCCTAGCTCTACTCGCTCATATACCGATGCAACTGTGCAGCGTGCTGCCATTGCCATAATCGGGCCGAAATTACGAGCTGATTTACGGTAAATCAAGTTACCCCACCGGTCACCTTTATAGGCTTTGATTAACGCAAAATCAGCATGCAAGGGGTATTCCAATACATACATACGCCCGTTTATTTCGCGAGTTTCTTTGGGAGAACCGTCTGGGTGTTTAGCCAATTCTGTGCCGTAACCGGTGGGCGTGAAAAAAGCCCCAACCCCGGCGCCGGCTGCTCTGATGCGCTCAGCTAAATTGCCCTGCGGGACCAACTCGAGCTCAATCTTGCCGGCCTTGTATAGGGAGTCAAAAACATACGAGTCACTTTGCCTAGGATAGCTGCAGATAATTTTCTTTACGCGCTCAGTTTTTAAAAGTGCAGCGAGCCCTTTGTCTGCGTTGCCAGCGTTGTTATTGATCAGTGTGAGTTCGCGAATATCTAGATCGATCAGTACCCCTAGTAAACCGTCAATGAGTTCATTGGGAATGCCGGCTGTCCCAAATCCGCCAACCATGATGGTTGAGCCAGACTCGATAGAGGAGAGAGCTTGAGCCGCAGAGTCGACAAATTTATCAATCATAAGTAAGAAATAAGAATTTGAGGGCGAGAATTAACTCCAACCCAACCCTAAGTGAAGGGGCAAATAAATAGCCATACCAACCAATATTGTTCCAAGTACTACCTGTCCCCTGCCTTTTCTTACAACAAAGAAGATCGCACCCCCCAAAGCTGCGTAAATACGCGCGTTGGTCAAAGGCATCGAGACCTGTGCGTGAAACATGAAAATCTCAGGAATGATAACCGCAGAAAGCGCAGCTATAGGTGCGAACTGTAAGCCTCTTTGAGCCCAAGCGGGAAGCTGCCATTGTCGCTCAGAGATAAAGAAAAACGAGCGCGTGATCAAGGTTATAAGGGCTAACCCCAAAATACAGATGATGTGCCAAAACTCATTCATACGTGTCCCCATCTTCGCCTGGGGCAACAGTTCGCTTGTACCGCACGAAAAGCATTTCAAGCGTCAAACACAAGAAGACTGAACAAGCAATGGCAATCAAAATATTGAGTTTTAGGGGAAGTGTGAAAAACAACACAGCGACCACACCGCCAATCAAACTAGAAATTCGTTTAAGCGTTGATGTTGCCAAAGAGCAAGTCACCCCAACCAAGGCGAGCACTCCTGCAAATCCCAGACCCCAGTCAGCGGGAATGTAGTGAGCCAATGCGATGCCCAATAAACTTGCAATCATCCAACTCGCCCAGTTGAGGAAACAATTGCCTGCTAAATAAGCTTGTTCGCTGCGTTGGCCTGTCAACTCCGTAGCAGGTCTTTCAAATCGCTTTACAAATTGAACGTAGGATAAATCTGCAGTGAGATACGCCGCTAGGAGGCGTTGCCAGCGTGGCCAACTCATCATGTACGCTCTAAGATGCGCGCTGAACACCACAAACCGAAGGTTGACACAAAATGCGGTTGCCCAAATGACCCACAGGGGAGCGCCTGCAACCAAGAGCGGTATTGCAGCCAACTGGGAACTACCGGCAAACACGATGAGTGTCATCAAGACCGAGTCAAAAACACTCATGCCCGATTGAATCATCGCCACTCCAATCATCATGCCCCATGCGGCAATGCCTGGCGCGGCGCTACTGATATCTTTTATCCCTAGCTTAAAGGAGGGGTGGGAATAGTTTTCCTTGATAAAAAACATAACAACGGATATTTCAAGGATTGAGACTGGGTGGACCCATCTCAAAGCGGTCGCCCACATGCAGGGATCTACCTATAACAAAAGACTCCATGGGCATGCGTTTTCCACCCGCGCGCTGTATCTGGGTAATTTTAAATACACCGCTACCGCACAATACTTCGATCCCTGTTGAGCTGATGCTTAAGATGCTTCCAACGGGCAAACTTAAGGGATCACCAAGGGGCTGAGTGTCTAAAGCCTCTCCGCCCCAAAGTTTGAAGACGTCTGCGCCAATGTGCGTTTGAAGTCCGGGAACACTGGAGAATGCGCGCAACTTACGCTCAATCGTCTTTGACTCTTGTGCCCAGTCAACCCAGGTTTCTATTTTTTCGATTTTGTGTGCGTAGCTCACGCCCTCATTGGTTTGAGGACTTGCAGTGAGGGATCCTAAATTGGCCAATGTGCCTAGTAACAACTGGGCCCCTAAAGTGGCGAGTCTATCGTGCAAAGTATCTGTTGTGTCTTGCGTCAATATAGGGCAACTGTGTTGCGTCAGTATTCCTCCTGTGTCTAGCCCAGCGTCCATTTGCATGATACAAATCCCAGTCTCCTTATCCCCCGCTTCAATGGCCCTGTGGATGGGGGCTGCGCCGCGCCAACGAGGGAGCAAAGAGGCGTGAATATTCAAGCATCCGAGCGGAGCGGCTTGAAGGGTCCAAGCGGGCAAGATGAGGCCGTAGGCTGCAACAACAATGACATCGGGCCGCCATATTTTCAGTTGAGCCTGAGCCTCCTGTGCATCTTGAGGGTACTTGCCGTCAAGACGAAGGCTTCTAGGCTGAATCAGCGCGAGACTGTGTTCGCTTGCATAACTTTTGACAGCAGATGCTTGAAGCTTCAGCCCGCGACCCGCGGGCCGGTCTGGCTGAGTGAGGACCCCTACAACTTGATGACCACCCGCGTGCAAGCCCTCCAAAGCGACTCGTGCAAATGCAGGCGTACCCGCAAATACGATTCGCAGTGGAGAATTTATTTGTTGTGGATTTGATGCAGGCAAATGTGTCAATGATTGACTTCACGCTGTAGTTTAGACATTTTGGTTTTAATTCTATTGCGCTTTAAAGGCGACAGATAATCAACAAACACTTTGCCTACCAAGTGATCCATTTCATGTTGAATACAAATAGCCAAAAGCTCCTTGGCATGAATTTCTTGGGGGCTACCAGTCTTGTCTAGCGCTTTAACCTTGACCTCAAGGGCGCGTTCTACGCCGTCATAAGTATTGGGAACGGATAGACATCCCTCTTCTCCCTTAACCCGCTCGGGATGGGTCCAAATAATTTCAGGATTAATTAAAACCATAGGCGAGTCTCTTTCATCAGAGACATCTAAGACGATGATTCTTTGGTGAACATCGACCTGGGTGGCTGCAAGACCAATGCCGTTGGACTCGTACATGGTCTCTATCATGTCCTCAATCAGGGCTAGGGTTTCACCTTGGATTTCTTTGACCGGCTTAGCAATGGTGTGTAAGCGCGGATCAGGATAGCAAAGAATTTTCAGTAAAGCCATGGCATGTATTTTCGTTGATTTATACGAAGTTGTCTTCTTGGGTTAAAAATAGTTCACGACCTAGGCGGAAAATTTCGAATTATAAAAAAGGTACAGTTTGCTCAGGAATCTGGCTGATATTTTCTAAAACCTTCCCTCTTTTCCTTGAAATCGATGTATATTAAGAACATATGTTTGATGTTCTTGTTTTTGTCTATGAACATTACTGGGAGGCTGAGGCCTGTCCAGAGCTTCCGCTCCTGGGTCGACGTCTTAGTGCCGCAGGCTTTGAAGGCGACGAAATAGAGCAAGCTTTGCACTGGCTGGAGGGATTGGACGCGGCCTCAAAAAGTGCTGAGCTAATAGATATTGCCCCCAAATCCAAAGTCCCACCCAAACCCCAATCACAATCTGCTTCTCAGCCTACTTCTCTGGTCTTGGAGCCCTCCGCCAACAGTTTGAGAATTTATTCGCAAGCCGAATTAAATCGTTTGGGTGCAGAGTGTCTGGGATTTCTTCAGTTTTTACAAAGTGCAGGCGTAATGCCCTGCGCGATGAGCGAGATCGTTCTAGAGCGCGCAATGGCCTCTCCAGTGCAAGCGGTGTCGTTAGATGATTTCAAGATCATCATCTTGATGGTTTACTGGAGCTTCGGTATCGAGCCGGACATACTTGTGCTCGATGAGTTATGCGATGACGAGGATAGAGTTTGTCATTGAGTCTTAGGTGCGTCTGAGCTCTAAGTCCACTAAGTCAAACTGCGCAGGACCCTAAAATTTACAGTTGGCTCCTGCTCCTGCCCCTGCCTGGTGGAGGCTATTTAATTAAGCAGTGTTGATGGCTTAGACGACAGCCCCAGAGTTAGGGTCATTGGGGTCTATGTCTCCGCCTTTTGCATTTGTTTTAATCAGGTCTTCGCGCTTTATGCCAAGCCACATCGCAAGTGCAGCAGCAACGAATACTGACGAATAAATACCAAACAAAATGCCAATTGTTAAGGCAAGTGCAAAATAGTGAAGCGTTTCTCCGCCAAATAAAAGCATCGACAGGACCATGAGCTGTGTACAGCCGTGTGTGATGATGGTGCGGCTCATGGTGGAGGTGATGGCGTTATCGATGATGCTCACGGTCTCAAGTTTGCGCAGGCGCTTGAAATTTTCTCTGATTCGGTCAAAGATAACCACGGACTCGTTGACTGAATAACCAAGCACCGCTAAAACAGCGGCCAAAACGGGTAAAGAAAACTCCCACTGGAAAGCGGCAAAGAAGCCCAGAATAATCACAACATCGTGCAGATTAGCAACGATGCCTGCTACTGCGTATTTCCATTCAAATCGAATGGCTAGATAAATCATGATGCCCACTACCACACAGGCTAAGGCTTTTAAACCGTCAATAGTTAATTCATCTCCTACTTGAGGTCCTACAAATTCGCTGCGGCGGAGCACAGCGTTTGCGTCGGCTTCTTTGAGTTTGTCCATGACTTGGGTGCTTTGTTCACCAGAGGAAACGCCCTTGATAATTGGCATCCTTATGAGTACGTCCTGAGTCGACCCAAAGTTTTGAACTTGAACGTCGCGGTAGCCAAGCGTATTGATGCGAGCGCGAAGATCATCCAAATCAACGCTTTGTGCGAAGTGAACCTCAACCAATGTACCTCCCGTAAACTCTACCGAGAGGTGTAAGCCTTTGCTAAATAAGAAAAATATAGCAGCTAAAAAGGTGATGAAGGACACAGCGTTGAAAGCCAACGCATGGCGCATGAAAGGAATGTCGCGTCGGAGTTTGAAAAATTCCATGATCGAATCTCCTTTATTTCAAATCTGTAGAAGAGCTAGCCTGGCTGTTGCTAGGACGCCAAACGGTGCCAATTGAGACTTTTTGTAGGCGTTGAACGTGCCCGTACCAAAGGTTAACCAAACCTCTGGAGAAAAAGACTGCGGAGAACATGCTGGTCATGATACCCAAGCAGTGCACCACTGCAAAACCTCTGACGGGGCCAGAGCCAAATGCAAGCAACGCAAGACCAGCAATGAGCGTAGTGACGTTGGAGTCTAATATAGTTGACCATGCGCGTTCATAGCCGTTGTTGATTGCAGTTTGCGGGGGCGCTCCGTTTCTCAGCTCCTCTCTTACCCGCTCGTTGATCAATACGTTTGCGTCAATGGCCATACCCAGCACAAGCGCCATAGCCGCCATACCGGGGAGGGTAAGCGTTGCTTGAAGCATTGACAAAATGGCCACCAGTAACAGGAGGTTAATTGCTAATGCAACACTTGAGAAAACGCCGAAAAGCATGTAATAAATACACATGAAAGCGGCGACAGCTACAAAGCCCCAAGTAACACTGTCAAAACCTTTGGCAATATTTTCAGCACCAAGGCTCGGACCGATGGTTCTTTCTTCAATAATCTCCATTGGTGCTGCAAGTGAACCAGCCCTCAACAAAAGTGCTGTATCGTTTGCCTCAACTGTATTCATGTGCCCCGAAATTTGAACACGTCCCCCGCCAATCTCTGAACGAATGACAGGCGCTGTAACGACTTCGCCCTTGCCTTTTTCAAACAGCAAAATAGCCATTCGTTTACCGACGTTTTCACGCGTTACATCTCTAAATATTCTTGCGCCTTTCGCATCCAGCGTCAGGTGCACTGCAGCTTCTTGCGTTTGATTGTCAAATCCGGGTTGAGCATCTGTTAAGTTCTCTCCGGTCAAAAGAACTTGTTTTTTAACAACAACTGCTACGCCGCCTCTATCATTGAATCGTTCACTGCCAAAGGGGACCAAACCGTTGCTTAATTCAGCGCTGCGGGCCTCTGCGCTTTCATCGACCAAGCGGACTTCCAATGTGGCTGTTCTGCCTAAAATATCTTTCGCTTTAGCTGTGTCTTGTACCCCGGGTAATTGAACAACGATACGGTCGATGCCTTGTTGTTGGATAACCGGTTCAGATACGCCTAGCTCATTGATTCGGTTGTGCAGGGTTGTAATGTTTTGTTTCAGAGCTTGCTCTTGAATTTTTTTAGCCGCTTGCGCCAGCAATGTTGCATGTAACTTTAACTCACCGTTTTGAGGAACTGCAACAGTCTGTAATTCTGCAAATTGATCTTTGATGAGAGCAGCGGCTAGGTCTAAAGTTTCTTTATCTCTAAATGCAATATCTATCGCTTGGCCATCGCGGGTGATCCCGCTGTGTCTGATATTTTTCTCTCTCAATTGGCTTCTTATATCTCCAGCCAAAGAGTCAGCTCTTTTTGTCAACGCTGCGGCCATATCGACTTGGAGCATAAAGTGCACACCACCGCGAAGGTCCAAACCTAAGTACATTGGATAAGCGTGTAAATTTGATAGCCAAGTGGGGGAGCGAGGAATCAAGTTCAGGGCAACGATGAAGGAGGGATTATCAAGATCACTGTTGATAGTTTTTTGAATCAACTCTTTGGCTCTCAATTGATCTTCTGTGCGTTCAAACCCTACTTTGAGCGAATGCCCTACCTCCAAACTAGAAGACGCTGGAGTAAGCCCTGCTTTATTTAGAGCTTCTTGAACCGAAGCCTGAACTGCTGCGTCGACAGTAAAAATTGATTTGGATGCAGAAATTTGAACTGCCGGTGACTCTCCAAAGAAATTGGGAAGCGTGTACAAGCTACCCACCAAAAGAGCGACAAGAATAACTATGTATTTCCAAAGAGGATATCGGTTCATATCAATATATTTGTATTAAGGTGTGCAACGATCTTTTGAGGGCTCACTTGAGTCCAATAGGCATTCAACTACTTTCTTTATTGCTTGGAGCAACGAAATTTGGGCGTGAATCAAAGGTGGACATTTTATTTAAAAGCCTCTTGCACAATAAAGAGTGGGTGAGCAAGTCAAAATACTTGGACCACACCCCGTTTGAAGTTTTGACGTGCTTGCTTTATGAAAGGCATAACGAATTCCTGGTATGCCCGCTTAGAAATAAACAGCAAGCATGGCAGGATTACTTTAGAGAGCCTTTGGGCAGCACTTGGATAACTGCACTTCTTTGCATTTGAACAACAACTCCAGATGCGATCTCCAAACTGAGTTGCTGTTCAGAGAGTTGAGTAACTTTGCCTAATAAGCCGCCAGAGGTTGCTACTTCATCACCCTTAGCAAGAGAGTCCAGCATTGTTTTGTGTTCTTTTTGGCGCTTCATTTGAGGACGAATCATTACAAAGTACAGAACAACGAACATCAACAGCAAAGGCAACATGCTCATCAATGAGGAGCTTAAATCGCCACCAGCAGGTGCGGCAGCGGGAGCAGTTTGAGCATAGGCGGAAGAAATTAACACAGCGAACTCCTAATGTGGCTTTGTAAGCCTGAATGTAGATAAAAACAATTGGGGTTCTGACAAAGGTACGACCCAGCCAGCCCTTTTAGAGCAAACCATCGATTGTAAGCTTGACTGAGTGAAAATTTAAACGACGGGTTTTACGCAATAGGTATCAAATGTTTGCCAACAATCCCTGCAAGCTCGAACATGGTGACTGAATCTTTGCCAAAAACTTCCCTTAATTTGCCATCTGCAAGAATATTGCGCTTGTTGGCTGGATCTTGAAGGTTATTAGCCTTAATGTAATCCCAGAGTTTTTTGATGACCTCTGTTCTGGGTACGGCTTCTGGGCCAATAACTGCGGCCAATGCCTGGCTTGGAGCAGATCCTGGGGCGCTGACTTTGCGAGGAGTCTTGGCTTTTACTGTTTTGGTCGGCGCTTTGGATTTTGCCCCTTTTGCAGATTTTCCAGTAGTTTTGGCCTGTGCGCCGCCAGCCGTTACTCGTTGTGCACTCGTCTTTCTTGGGGGATATTTACTGTTACGTGGTTCAAAGGCAAAGCTTACTTTGCCCGCCTCCGGATCCCAGGCCAGGTAAGCTTTAAAAGATCTTCTTGTTCTCATGGAAACAAATTTATCTAAGAGATCTGTTTTACCAGTAGTCAATAATTTGCGGAACTGATCCAAGTCGATCGGTTGTTGGAGCACTATCTTGCCACTCTTAAAGTCACAACTCGGCGTGGGTTGTTCAAGGGTTGGGACGCTTTTGGAGCAAGCATAATTGCTGCCTCGCTCAAACACAGCAGAACTGCATTTGGGGCAGGCGCCTAGCGATTCAGATCCTTCAAAACTGACGATCTCACCTGTTTCGGCATTTTTATCTTCACCGAAATCAAATTCCAACTTCCAGTTCTTTTCTTCCTCATTGAACTTCAAAGCGATTTCTGCTGTGAAAGGCCAGCCCGCTTTTGAACGAAAACCTTCAAGCGGACCAATTTTCTTGTTTGCAAGAAACTGCTCAACCTCACTTGCCTCAAAAGTACGTCCGCCTGGGGTTTTGCCAAATGAAAAGCCGCACCCTTCAGCGTCGCCCGTTTTGCCACAACAGCTATACCTTCTGTAGTTCTCCTTGACTACACCACCGCAATTGGGGCAGGGCGTTTCCAAAGTGGCGTAGTCCCCCGGGATCGTGTCTCGGTCGTATTCCTTGGCCTTTTTGACAATATGCTGAGTCATCTCAGCAATTTCTTTCATGAAATGATCTCGAGAGAGTTTGCCTTGTTCAATTAAGGCTAATTTATGCTCCCATTCACCCGTGAGCGTTGGGTGAGATAGCTCCTCAACGCCGAGCCCTCTTAGGAGTGTCATGAGTTGAAAGGACTTTGCGGTCGGGATTAGTTCCCGAGCATCCCGGATAATATATTTCTCATTCAACAAGCCCTCAATAATGGCAGCGCGGGTGGCCGGTGTACCAAGGCCTTTTTCCATCATGGCCTCACGAAGATCCTCATCTTCTACCAATTTCCCTGCTCCCTCCATAGCACCTAAAAGGGTGGCTTCTGTGTACCGAGCTGGGGGCCTTGTTTTGAGGGGCTTAGGCTCTATGCTTTCAACCGACGGTTTCTCGTTGGGTTGGAGTACGACCAGTCCAGCTTCTTTGTCGTCCTCGTCTTGAGCTTCTTTTCCGAAAATGGCTTGCCAACCAGGATTGACTAAAATTTTCCCTTCGGTTTTAAAGTGATGAACAACTCCGTCGTGCTCAACCTTACTGATGCGTGTGGTAATTAGAAATTCAGCTGGCGGATAAAAAGCACCTAAGAAGCGGCGGACCACGAGGTCATAGAGCTTTTGCTCAGCCTCTGAGAGTCCGCTGGGTGCTTCTAGTGTGGGAATAATCGCAAAGTGATCACTGACCTTTGCGTTGTCAAAAACCTTCTTTGAAGGTTTGATGTATTTTTTATCAATTGCAATTTTGGCATAGGGGGCCAAGTGCTGCATCGAGCTGCTGGCGATCATCTCAAACGTTGAATGCACAGTTGCTAAATAGTCCTCAGGAAGATGCCTAGAGTCTGTCCTGGGGTAGGTCAATGCCTTGTGCCTCTCGTAGAGGCTTTGTGCAAGTGCAAGGGTTGTTTTGGCAGAAAAGCCAAAACGCCCATTGGCCTCTCGTTGTAGAGAGGTCAAATCAAATAGCCCTGGACTACCTTTGTTGGACGGAGAGCTTTCTTCGGTAACCGTTGCGGTCTTGCCTTGCAAATGAGATGAAATATTGAGCGCAGCGGCCTCGGTCCAGACCCGGTCCGCTTTTTTCTCAGAGTCGACCTCATCTTTTTTGTGATCAGGAGAAAACCATTTGCCACTGTAAGAGCCGGCTTTGGCTTTGAATGAGGCGTGGATCTCCCAAAAGTCACGACTCACAAACTTTCTAATGAGCTCTTCACGTTCCACGACAACGCTGAGCGTTGGGGTTTGCACGCGACCCACCGTAGTTAGGAAGAATCCCCCGTCCCTAGAGTTAAATGCAGTAAAGGCTCTAGTGCCGTTGATGCCGACCAACCAATCTGCTTCTGAGCGACAGCGGGCAGCGTCTGCGAGTCCTTGCATTTGCTGGTTGGTTCTCAATTTGTCAAAGCCGTCCCGAATGGCTTGTGGCGTCATGCTTTGAAGCCAAAGTCGAGAAACTGTTTTGTCCAAGGCTTTTTTACCACCTGCAAACTGTTCAATTAAACGAAAAATCAGCTCTCCCTCTCTACCCGCGTCACATGCGTTAACGAGGTTTGAGATATCTTTGCGCTTGGCTAGTTTGACGACTGCGTTCAGTCGCGATTTTGTTTTCTCTACGGGCTTTAAATCAAAATACGGTGGTATGACGGGCAAATTAGCAAAACTCCACTTACCGCGTTTGACTTCAAAATCTTCGGGCGCTTGGATTTCCAGTAAGTGACCTACAGCGCTGGTGATTACGTATCGGTCGTTTTCAAAGTGATCATCGTGCTTTTCAAATTTGCCAGATTGCGGCGTTAAAGCTTTGACAATGTCTTGAGCAACAGAGGGCTTTTCGGCAATAACCAAAGTCTTACTCATTCGTGTATTTTCCTCAAATTGAAATTCAGGTTTAGCGATCTAAATAGGTTTTGAGGCCTAAGGTTGATCCTACAATGCGAGATTATTGCTCGCAATTGTGTAAATTTGTGCATGTCTAATCTTAACGAGTTTTTATGGTGATCAAAAAAGAGGCGGGAAAATTGTCAGGACGGCGCATCCAAGTCAGGCGCTCAGGCGTTCATGGCAAGGGAGTTTTTGCGGTTCAAGACATACCCAAAGGTGAACATATCATTCAATATGTCGGTGAGATTATTACCTGGAAGACCGCTGAGCGCAGGCATCCTCACAACCCGAAAGATCCAAATCACACATTCTATTTTCACATCAACGACAAGCACGTGATCGATGCACTGCACGGTGGAAATTCGTCGCGCTGGATCAACCACTCGTGTTCTCCTAACTGCGAGGCCGATGAAATTGGTGACGAAGTGTTTATCAAGTCAATTAAAAAAATAAAGGCTGGCGAGGAGCTTACCTACGATTACGGGTTGACAATTGATGAGCCCTACACGGCAAAGCTTAAAGCTCAGTATCCGTGTTGGTGTGGTGCCAAGCAATGCCGCGGCACTCTGCTCTCGCCCAAAACCAAAAAATAAAAGAGTCATTGATGGATTGGCCATTACAGGAGCTTTGCGCGACTATAGGGTCTAAAATTCCAGGCTTTAGCGCAGAGGTCTTACCCAGCATTGACTCGACCAACAGTGAATTGATGCGGCGCTCGAAGAATGGTTTTTTAGAACCCTTGCTGTTGATTGCTGAAGAACAAACCGCAGGCAAAGGGCGTCTCGGAAGAGTTTGGTATGCCAATCCAGGAGACTGCCTTACATTCTCCATTGGGCTAAACCTCTCCATTCAAGACTGGAGTGGATTTTCGCTCGCAGTGGGTTTGGGTATATTGCAGGCGCTAGACCCTTACCAGCACTACGGCGTTGGACTGAAGTGGCCCAACGATCTTTGGCTAGGTCTAGGAGACCCTCATACCGCGCGCAAACTAGGTGGGATATTGATTGAATCTGCTGTGTCAACAGCGCCCAGCGTCGCGGGCCCTTACTCGCGTTACTGCGTGATTGGAGTGGGGATCAATTTAGTTGCACCCCGCGGGGTGGATTTAAAAAGAGCTGCTGCGGGGTTGTGCGATGTTGATCCTAAGAGCCGTCCCGCTTCTGTCTTGTTGAGCGCGGTACCTGGGATTATTGAGGGTGTGATGCGCTTCCAAGAGGGAGGATTTTCCTCGTTTAAACAGGAGTATTCAGCCTATGACATACTTTTTAATCAACAAGTTACTATGAGTAATGGTGTTGTTGGGCGTGCATGTGGTGTCAATTCACGCGGCGAGTTACTTATTCAAACGAGCGCGGGTGTCGTGCCGGTCATAAGCGATGAAGTTAGTTTGTTAGAGTTAGGTGGTTTTGACACTGATTTGAAATGACGTCCATATAGCGAATGAAAAAATCAAGATATTTTTGGCCCCTTTTTTGGATTGCAGTCAACTTGGTGATTTGGAGCTGGGCTAGTGGGTTTTTGCAAGAACAAATTTGGACTCATAAACCCCCTCAACAGCCCCTGCGCGCGCTTGAGGAATTAAATGCCGATTCGGTGCGGCTCATTCAGGACGGTGGAGTTGGACCGGCGCAAGGAATCTCTACCACCAATAAATAATCACTAAGGCCGATTTCTGCTGACAAGCACAAATACTTATCTAAGGGATGCGTTTGGGTTGGGTGAGCTCTTGTGTATAGACCTCTAACGCAAGCTCAGTGACAGTTGCCACCTCATCGCCTACTTCGGAATGAAATTCTTGCTCCGTGGTGCGAATGGCTCGCTCGAATGCTTTAAGCCAACTAAGTCCGATGTCTGTGAACCGAATGATTTTGGCGCGCGTGTCCCGAGGATCATCGGTGCGTTCCACGAGTCCCCAAGCTGCACATTGATTGACCAACTCGCCCATGCCCTGCTTGGTGACTCCTGCACTTTGGGCTAAATCGGTTAACCGAGAGCCTTCGAGTGCGAGGTGACGGGTTATGTGAATATGTGCTGCGCTAATTTTGTGTCGAGCCGCCAAATTTGAAAGCGCTAGCGGCACGTCCGTATCGTGAGACATGAGATGCAAAACACGCTCATCAAAGCGACGCATCGCCTCTCCTAGCAACCTGCCTAAATGGACTTGGCGCCAATCTTGATGTGTGCGAAGTTGTTTCATAATCGATATAGTAAAGTAAATTGACTAAAAATTCTTTGATTGAAGTGTATAAATTGAGATAAAGTACTGCCTAGGCATCCAGTCTGTTGAAATATACAGCACTGAGTGATCTCACCAAATACGTTCACAACTAAAAGGAAGCATCATGGAATCAGCAACAAAGGGCGCAGCTCCAACAGGAGAAAAAGGCAAGGCATTACAGGCCGCATTAGCTCAAATTGAGAAGCAATTTGGTAAAGGAACCATCATGCGTCTGGGCGAAGGTGAGGTGATTGAGGATATTCAAGTCGTCTCCACGGGCTCCCTTGGTTTGGATGTGGCCCTTGGTGTGGGTGGTCTTCCCCGGGGACGAGTGATTGAAATCTATGGACCAGAGTCATCGGGCAAAACAACATTGACATTGCAAGTCATCGCCGAGATGCAAAGGCAAGCGGGTACTTGTGCGTTCGTGGATGCAGAGCATGCTCTGGATGTGCAGTATGCTCAAAAGTTGGGTGTTAATTTACAAGAATTGTTGATCAGTCAGCCTGATACGGGCGAGCAAGCGCTTGAGATTGTGGATAGCTTGGTGCGCTCAGGGGCAGTAGATTTAGTGGTGGTTGACTCCGTAGCTGCTTTGACCCCGCGTGCAGAAATTGAAGGCGAGATGGGGGATTCATTACCAGGTTTGCAAGCGCGTTTGATGAGTCAAGCACTTAGAAAGCTCACAGCCAGTATTAAAAAGACCAATTGCACTGTTATTTTCATTAA
>Ga0164296_1002475_pt1 | contig 18364 bp, 14 predicted proteins | sample GEODES057metaG_FD_113533 | JGI IMG/M metagenome (GOLD analysis project Ga0164296, IMG submission 113533) | Dystrophic lake water microbial communities from Trout Bog Lake, Wisconsin, USA - GEODES057 metaG | ecosystem: Environmental > Aquatic > Freshwater > Lake | place: USA: Trout Bog Lake...
GAAATTTCTTGAGGAGCGAGCGAGCGTCGGTGAGCTCAGAGCACGTCGACATGACGCTGCGGGATTCACGTTTCCTGATTGGACGCAGGGCGCAGAACTGGGGTGGACGTCGCTGCTGGTAAGCGAAGAAGACGGCGGAGGAAGCATCTCGGATCGTCCATTGGCCGATTTGGGGCTTCTCGCGTTTGAGTTTGGTCGCAGCGCTGCACCTGGGCCTCTGGTTGATTGCAACATTCTGGCCATGGCGCTTTCGCGTCGAGGGACGGCAGAGCAGAAGGCAACGTATCTGGAGCCGTTGATGGCTGGCGAACAGGTCGGCAGCTGGTGTTATGCAGAACCAGCCCCCAACGACGCGCTGGGTGTGGTGACGACCTTCGCTCGCCAAGAGGGTGAAGGATTTGTGCTCTCCGGTGTGAAGTACCCCGTCGAAAGTGCGGCCGAAGCCAGCATGTTTCTCGTCGTGGCGCAGACGGATGCTGGTCTGACTCAATTTCTTCTTCCCCGTGATCGAACGGGGATCGAACTTGAGAGTGGCGGGGGAGTTGACCTCACCCGGCGCTTCTCAAAAGTGGTGTTTTCCGACGTTCACGTGAGGAGCGATGAAGTACTCGGGACACTCGGAGACGCAGACGCTGACGTTCACCGCCAACTGCTTTTCGCCACCTCACTAGAAATGTGTTCGATGCTGGGAGCGATGCAGACTGCCTTCGACATCACGGTGGAGTGGTCGTTCGACCGATACTCATTTGGCCGGCCCCTTGCGTCCTATCAAGCACTGAAGCATCGCTTTGCCGACATGAAAATCTGGCTTGAAGCAAGCCACGCACTCGTTGATGACGCCATTGAAGGACTTCAGACTGATTCACCAAAAGCTGAACTTCAGGTCAGCGCTGCCAAGGCATTTTTGAGCAGTCAGGGTCCGGAACTCGCGCAGGACTGTGTACAGATGCATGGAGGGATTGGTGTGACCTTTGAACACGATCTCCACCTCTTCCTTCGGCGAATTGTCCTGGGATCCCAACTACACGGAACCGTGTCAGATCATCGAGAGAATCTTGTTGCGTTAACTGCAGCCGGGGAGGTCGTTGCATGAGTGCCATCGAGAGCGTTGAGTCATTCCGAGAGCGAGCCAGGGTTTGGCTTGCCGACAACATGCCGCTGAGAACGACGCCGTACACGGGCACCTTCGGCGGAGGCGGAACCGACGAAGAGGAACTTGCGGAAGTTCAGAAGAACCGTGACCTGCAACGAAAGCTTTTTGATGGTGGCTTCGCCGGGATTTGTTTCCCCGTTGAGTACGGCGGTCTGGGTCTCACCCCAGCGCATGCCGATGCCTTTAACGAGGAAATTACGCCCTATGAATTCCCCGAGAAGATTCAAGTTCCGACCTTCGCCCCGTGCGCATCGGTGCTGTTGGAGTTTGGAACGGAGGAGCAGAAGCGGGAACACATTCCGGCCATCTTGAAGGGTGAAGAGATCTGGATGCAGTTCCTCTCGGAGCCGTCCGGTGGATCTGACGTTGCAGGTGCTCAGACGACGGCAGTCCGCGACGGCGATGAATGGGTGCTGAGTGGTTCAAAAATTTGGACGACGGGAGCCTGGTGGTCGGATTGGGGCCTGTGCCTCGCCCGCACGAACTGGGACGTTCCGAAGCATCGCGGTTTGACCGTCTTCATCTTGCAAATTCACCAACCGGGTATTGAGGTGAATCGCATTGAAATGCTGAACGGCTCGAAGGAGTTCTGCCAGGAATACATTGATGAGGTACGAATTCCCGATAGTGATCGCATCGGTGCCGTTGATGATGGCTGGACGGTGGGAACTCGATGGATGTTCTATGAAAAGAGTTACGCGATCTCCCCATTGACGACGCGGCCGGCCGCCAAGAGCGGCTCGGCAGTCTCTGGCAAGAATTCGTTGGTCGAGCGGGCAAAGACGCTTGAGAAGCTCGACAATGCGCACGTCCGCGACCTCATCGGTGAAAGCATTGCGCTGGAGAGCGCCTATCGGTCATTGTCTCGACGGGTTTCAGAAGGTATCCGAGGTGGCGCGATGAGCGAGCACGCAGCGGCGCTGACACGAGTGCTGGCTGCGGACGCCCAGATTCGAACGACCTCGATTGAATTTGAAATCAGTGGCTCGTCTGCAGTGGCGTGGACGGAGGACGACGTGTCCTCGGAGACCATCGGCAATGGCTTCTTGATGCGTCAGGCAACGGCAATCGGAGGCGGAACCACGGAAATGTCCCGCAACGTCATTAGTGAGCGGATTTTGGGAATGCCCCGTGAGCTCACACACGACAAAAACCTCCCGTTCCGTGACGTGCCTCGAGGTCCCTCGTCAAAGTAACGGCCCTCGAAGGACACGAACCGCGGCGTTTACGAACTGCTGGCTCCGAGATAGTTCTCAAGAACCTCAGGTCCGGCGGCGCTCGCGTCGCCGGACCAGGAGACCTGTCCTCGGGAAAGAATGACGCACTGATCAGCCAAACTCAGCGCTCGGTGAACGAACTGTTCGATGAGGATGATCGTGATGCCCTGTTGACGGGCCATGTCGAGACTCTGGAAGACAGATTCGGTCACAATCGGTGCGAGTCCGAGTGACATTTCGTCGGCAATGATGAGCTTCGGCGGAACGGCAAGTGCCCGTGCCAACGCGAGCATTTGTTGCTCGCCACCGGAGAGGCTTCCGGCGCGTTGGTTCCGACGCTGACCCAAGACGGGGAACAGATCGACTGCTCGGTCAATCGCAGGCGCCCGATCTGCTCGTCGTTCCTGCGCGACCGCCATGCGAAGGTTCTCTAAGACACTAAGCCCGGGAAAGATTCCCCGACCTTCGGGAATATAGGTCAAGCCGGCTCGGCGGATCTTGAAGGCCGGTTGCCCGGAGACGACCTTTCCATCAAACTCAATCTCCCCATTCTTTGAGGGAATGAGTCCCGAGATGGCTCGAGCAAGCGTGCTTTTCCCAGCACCGTTTGCACCAAGGACTGCGACGACCTGGCCGGCGCCCGCCTCGAGAGAGACGCCGAAGAGCGCCTGCGCCGGGCCGTAGTTCACACTGAGGTTTCGAACGCTGAGGAGCGGTTGCGTCATTCGTCGCCTTCCTTCGTGCTCACGATCTCATCTCCGAGATAGGCAGCTCGAACCACGTCGCTCGAGCGAATTTCCTCAGGGGTGCCCGAGGCAATGAGTTGTCCAAAGTCGAGAACGTAGATGGTGTCGGAGAGTGAAAGCACCGTGGCGACATCGTGCTCAACGAACAGCATCGAGAGTCCGTGATCGCTTTCCTTGACCACTCGTTGTAACGCCCGAGCGAGTTGCTCGGACTCATTGACGTCGAGGCCGGAAAGCGGTTCGTCGAGCAAAAGAATCTCTGGTGCGCACGCCAGAGCTCGAGCAACTTCCACAAGGCGTGTGGAACCGAGGGGGAGGGAGGAGACCGGCAGGCCAGCGAGATCTTGGATCTCGAGGAGTTCAATAATCCGGTTGACTGCTTCCGTTTCGGAGGTCGGTGGCTTCCGCAGCGAACTTGGACCAATCATGTCGGTCCACAGGCGACGAGACTCGAATCGAAGCCGGTGCGCGAGCACGACGTGTTCGCGCACCGTCAACCCACTAAAGAGCTGCGGTTGCTGGAAGGTCCGTGCCATGCCTTTGCGTGCTCGCTTTTGTGGGCTGACCTTGGTGACGTCATTTCCGTTCAGGAACACGGTGCCGTGTTCGTGCCGCAAGAGCCCGGAGATACACGCGAAGAGAGTAGATTTCCCTGCACCGTTCGGCCCAACAAGGCCGACAATGTCACCCTTTGGCACGTGCAACGACACGTCGTTGACTGCAATAAGGCCTCCGAATTGCTTCGTGATCCCCTGGCATTCAAGGGCGAAGTCGCTGTGGGGAGCTGGTGGCGTCATGATGCTGCACCTTCTGTGCCGACGGAAAGAAGTTCAGCGTTTCCTTGTCGTCGTCGTGCTTGACGCAGTAGGAAACGTCGGAAGTTCTCTCCGTTCTGTTCCACCGTTCCTTGCGGGAATTTCGCGACGCCGATCGCGCCAAGTCCGAACAGGATTGTCGGCAATTCGCTCAGGGAGGAGGGGAGATACGTCACTGCAAGTTGCGGCAGCATGGCAAACAGCACTCCGGCAATCAGCGCGGCAATGGCCGAACGAATTCCGACGGAGACGAGGACGGCGAGCCAGACCACTCCGAGGAAGGTCGACCAGTTCACTGGCTGGGCTGACGTTTGTGCCACTGCCAACATGCCCCCGCCGATCCCGGCAACCAATGCGGCAAGGCCTGCAATCACGACTTTCATCTGCACCACACTGATGCCGAGGGTCCGAGCCCCCTGCTCAGTTGAGCGCACGGCATCCAGCGCCATACCCGTCGTTGAACGACGAAGGTTGACGACGAAGAGCGCGATGATGCCGAAGACGACCAGACACACGTAGGTGAATGCTCGATCAGAACCGGCGAAGGTGGGCCGGAGGATGTTGACGCCCAGTCCGCCATTCGTGAAGCGGCCCATGGTGAAATACAGGTTTTCGACCAAGAGGGCGAAGGTCAACGTAATCAGGGCCACGTAGAGTCCACCAAGCCGGATCGTGATCATTCCAACCAGGAGTCCAATCGGAAGCACGATGAGACCCCCCGCAACCACGGCCAGCAAAACCGGCCAGTGATAATTCGTAGCGAGCTGACCTGTCCAGAGTGCACCGATTCCCGCGAAGGAGATCTGGCAAAGCCAAATCATTCCTCCCTCTCCGATCACAAGCGTGAACGCAAGGAAGATGATTCCAAAGGCATACGCCTGTACGAGCAGTGAGCTCCACACGCCGCTGATGAGCAACGGGAGAACGAGAAAGAGCACGGTGAAGCCGATCGCACCACCGTAGCGAGCGAGAAATCCCATCGACGAGTCCAACATTGCTGCCTCTGGACTTGCGAGGACTCCCTGCCCGTGTGGCTGGATGGCGGCATCAAGCGCACTTCCAACTTTGGTGGAATCGGACAAGTCGCGACGCCGAATAAGGCTGTAAATCAAGAAGACGGCGATGAAGGCAAAGGGCACGGCGGTAATGCAGCGACTTGTCCACGGGCTCGAGCTTGGAAGCCAGTACTGAATGAGGGAGGTCGCCACACCCATCGCCAAACTCGTGAGCACGGCGATCGGGAGACTTCGAAGCCTCGCCGCGACCACTGCGGCAAAGGCGGCGGCAATCAAGAGGGTGAAGTGCTGGGTGTCAAGACCGATGATGGGAGCACCCAATACCCCGGCTAGCCCTGCGAAGAATGAGCTGACTGCCCACACTCCGACGGAGACCCTTCGGGGGTTTGTTCCCGAGAGGTCAGTCATAGCGGGAGAGTCGACCATTGCGCGAACTCGAAGTCCCACTTCAGAAAATCGGAGGACGAGTCCACCAATAACGACCGTCAAGATGACACAGATGTACACGATGATCTGGTCGAGTGTGACGGGGACGCCCCCAACGTTAAAGACCCGAACTGGTTGTGGGGCAAGTCCCGGTGCGGTCAGGATGCTCGCCGTTCCAAAAATCAGTGTGGCGAGGGCGGGGAGTGCCACACTGAGGCCGAGCGTGGCGACCACTTTGACCAGGGAAGACGAGAGTCGAAGATGCTGGAAGAGCGCGTAGTACAACGCAATTCCAAGGACTGGTGCTGCAACGAAAAGCGAAAGGACGGCGGAGAGAATGATCCCAAAGTGATGCTCCGTCTCTAAGAAGTAGTACAACCTGGCGATGAAGTAGGCCATTGACCCAAAGGCGAAATTAAGAATCCCCGAGGATTCATAGGTCACGACCAGCCCTGAAGATGCGATGGCATAGATTCCGCCGAGAACGAGCCCGGCAATCATGTATTGGATCATGGCCCCCCGATCAGATCCTTCTGAATCGTTGGCGACACCGCACCAACGCCCCTTGTGTTGCCAACATAGCGGAGAGGATTGATTCCTGCACCGCCGAGTCGAAGTGATGGGTGCCGTTGCTCCCTGGGCGACGGAGCGGTTTGAGGCACGTGCAACTGGGGTGCTGGACCGACGCTTTCCTTTTTGTTTTGAGACCTGAAGAACCTCGAGAGTTTGAAATTCGAATTTCATTAAAACTGATTGACGGTGTTCGAAGGGGTGGTTAAGGTCGGCCTGTTGATCTGCAACATTCTGTCGTGATCACAAACGAGGGGGGAATATGAGGGGACCACGGGTAGTAGTGGCTGCTGCATTGCTGGGGGTGGCTGCGCTCAGCGCAGCGTGCTCGTCAAGCAGTAGTTCATCGACGACAACGAGTGGTGGCGGGGGAGCCACTGGATCGCCGATCAAGATTGCACTGATTGCGTCGGTTACGGGGGAAGCAGCGGCACAATTTGCCGAATCGGCGCAAGGCTTCAATGCAGCAATTGGAGCGATCAACGCTGCGGGTGGTGCCAATGGGCACAAGTTGATCGGGACCGTCTATGACGATCAAACCAATCCTTCAACGATTTCAACGCAGATTCAGAAGGCGATTTCCGATGGAAACGTTGGCATTGTGAATGACTCACCCCTGTTCTTCCTGGGTGCGAAGTACGCAGCACAAGCCAACATCCCCGTGACGGGTGGTTCGTTCGATGGCTACGAATGGGGAACGCCGGGCTTCGAGAACATGTTTGCGTCGGATAACGGCTCTGTTGATCCGACTGCGCCACCAAGCACTGGTTTGGGAGCCTTCATGAAGGCCCATGGTGGAACCACGATCGGTGCCTGGGGTTATCAGATTTCTCCTTCGTCATTGCAGGCCGCGAACAACGCCGTGTGGTCAGCGCTGGCAGTTGGCATGAAGAAGGGTGTGCTGAACACCACTGTTCCCTTCGGAAGTGTTGATTTCACCACCGCAGGTCTTGCCGCGAAGCAAGCTGGTGTTGATGCAGTTGAAGGAACGATGGACGTCAACTCGGGCGTTGCGCTGACGACGGCGCTGAAGCAGGCGGGCGTCAACGTGAAGGTGAATGTGTTTGCCGCTGGTTATGACCCGGCGATCATCGGGACCCCTGCGTGGAGCGACGTGCAAGGCGCCTACTTCTCCACTGCCTTCCGTCCCGTGTCGGTACCGAATGCAGCAACTGCTGCGCTCACGTCGGCGTTGGCCAAGTACGCGAACCGTCCCGCAAGCAAGTTCCCGAACTTTGCGATCTATGAGTCCTACCTCGGTGTGGAACTGATGGCAGAAGGCATCACTCGGGCAGCAGCGACACCAACGTCCGCCGGTATCATCAAGGCGCTTCGGAGCTACACGGACTGGACTGGTGTCGGCCTGATTCCCTACACGGTGAACTTTGCGACTGACTTTGGCAAGGCGCAGAACCCGCAGTGCGCGTGGTACCTCCAAGCGACAAAGAATGGATTTACGCCAGTTTCTTCGAAGCCATTCTGTGGAGCGATCATCGCCGGGAAGTCAGGAAAAGACACGCCCTAAAGCGCGTTTTTATGAACTGAGAGGAAAGGACCTCGCCCCTCGGGGCGAGGTCCTTCTTCTTTTAAACCTGAGCCGTACGAGGTGCGGACGCTTACTCCAGGGGTAATTCAACGTCGACGTTTCCAGTCGCCATGACTGCCCCGTCTTGATTGCGCATCTCAACCGCCACCTCAACAATGTGGTGTCGCTTCCGTTCAATTCGGCTGTCGATGACCTGTCCATCAATGAACGTTGCGTCTCCCGTGAATGCGGGATTCCGATAACTCGCCTTTGAGTGAGTGATCACTCCCCACTCGCCCGCCCAGGCGGCAACAAAGTCGAGAATCCACGCCCCCATTGAGGCTCCGTAGCCGTAACCGCGGGCCATCCCCACGTGCTGAGCCCATCGGGGCTGTAAGTGACCGCGCGAAGGGCCGTAGTAGGCGCCGTCGGTCAATTCGGGATTCGTGCGCTTCGTTGAGGTGAACATGGCGGTCCCCCCATTTGTTCGCAAGGCAATGAGCGGACACCCACTTGACGTCTCCGCCCTTGAGGGTCAGGTTGGAATTCCGGTCCTGATTCTCCATGGAATGGAGGATCAAATTGTGTTGGTTGAGGCCGTGGACTACTCGAGAGACCTCTTCCCAGAGGCGACAGTCTCACTCTTTCCAGATGCGGGCCATTCGCCATTTTTTGAAAACCAGGAGCGCTTTTCGTCGGAACTTCGAGACTGGACTCTTGGAAACTCATCTCCTGCCCTGAAGTGATCAGTTCGGCGACACCTCCTGCTCTTGTGTGAGGAGACTGGCAAAGACTTCTGCTGCTTGAGCCTGCATGCCGGGCAACACATGGGCATAGCGCCGAAGGGTGAAACCGGGGGAACTATGGCCCAGACGTTCTGCCACCACTCGGACCGGAACACCACTCGCCAAGCTCAAGGTGGCGTGGGTGTGGCGAAGATCGTGGAAACGAATGATCGGAAGATCAGTCGCCGCAATGGCGAGCTTGAACGAGCGACTGATCAAGTCCGGTGAAGGACTGTGACCGTCTGGACCAAGGATCACGCGTGCGTCTGGTTCAATCGAGGCAGGTTTCAGGGTGGCAAGCAACTGCGCGGTTCCCTGATCGAGATCAACGACTCGCGGTCGACCGTTCTTTGGCGTTGATTCCCGCGTGACGCCTCCGACCGACACCAAGGTGCGGGTGACCCGAAGCTGCCGAGCAGCAACGTCCACGTCCTTCCATCGAAGGCCCAGGACTTCGCCTCTGCGCATTCCCGTCATCGCCGCCAAACGCCACGTCAGCGACCAGGGGAGGTGATCGCTTTGCTCAAGAAACGTTCGTAGTTGTTGTGCGGTCCAGCATTGTTGCTCGGGCTGCTCGTGAACTCCGTGACGAGGTGTGCGTGCACGAGAGGCGGGATTGACGTCCAGGAGTCCGGCGGTTCGAGCGTCTTCGAGGACTCGATGGAGGATGATGTGGAGATACTGCACCGTGGCCGGCGCCAATGCGGTTCCTTTCTTTCGACCACGGACGCGGCCAAAACTAAAGATCTCTGCATAGGTAGCCGTCAGGAGTAGTGGCGTGAGGTCTCGCAATCGGTGATGGCCGAGTCGAGGGAGGAGGTGCACCTCGAGATTCCGGCGATAGGAATAGAACGTGGTCGGTTTGAGTTGGGGCTCCGCCAACGCCATCCAGGTGTTGGTGACCCACTGCTCCAAGGTCAGCGTGGTGTCTTCGACATAGGTCCCGTGCTCAAGTTTTCTGAGGATGTCGGCCCTCACCAATTCGGCTTCTCGCCGAGTCGTGAATCCTCCGTGCCACTTCTGGCGCCGTTTGCCGTTTGGACCTTTCGGTAAATCGACGATGGCGTACCAGCGCGTGCGCCGTTTTCCCCGCTTGTCGACGGTCTCTCGGCGGTGGATGTGTCCCTTCATGATCCCAATGGTCGGGGGATTTGGAGAGAGCGACTGTTGGGGGGCCATGAACTTTTCTGTTCCTCAAATTATCAGATCTGATAAAATTTTGACCATGAATCACGCGCAGTTGCTCCGAAGGGCTCGAAAGAAAGCCGGGCTGACGCTTGTGGAACTTGCCGAGCGAGCCGGGACCTCTGCCTCGACGCTGAATCGATACGAGCTTGGAAAGGTTGATCCCTCGGGAGCGGTGGTGGGACGAGTTCTTGCGGCTGCGGGATTCCAGGCCGAGGTGACGTTGCGACCGCTCCTGACTGGACCGCGAGGAACCTCACGATCCGAAGAAGTGGTTGCCGCTCTTGAGCTCGCCGAACAGTTTCCTGTTCGCTTCGAACGACGGCTCAACGCCCCAATCTTTGGAGCCACTAAATGAGCATTGTTGAAACAATCGTTACCTCGACCACGATGGTGAACGAATCGTTCTAGCGCGGTCACTCAACGACTCGCCGTCACACGGAGGAATACGGCGACATACGGAATCAGTTGCCGAACATGGTCGTTACTCCTAGGTTGTCCAACTATGGACGAGACCACTCCTCAAATCGTTGGTGCTGAAGCCGAACGGATCATTACCGACTGGGTTGCCAAGAATCTTGGCGGAACAGTGACGTCAATTGTGACGCAGCCGCGTTGGCGACCGCATTGGTTCGTGGAAGCCGACACGTCGGAAGGCCCACTCCACCTCCTTGTACGAGGCGATCGAGTTGACACAGAACTCGTCCTTCCCCTTCGTCATGAAATGACCTTTCAAGACTTGCTTCACCAAGGCGGCGTTCCAGTACCCAAGATCTACGGCTGGATCGATGAACTCGGTGCCTTTGTGGGCGAAGCAGTTCCTGGACGTCCAGATTTTGCGAACCTCACCGACGAGCAGCGTGACGCCACGGTTGACGCCTATCTCGAAGCACTGGCCAAGATTCACACGCTTCCGATTGAGCCATTCGTCGAGGCCGGCATCATGCGGGCGAGTTCGCCGGAGCGTGCGGCATTAGTCGGAATGGATCGGTTCGAAGAGCTCTATCGGAGCCAAAAGGTTCTACCGAACCCCTTCATGGAGTTCTGTCTTTCTTGGTTTCACCGTCACGAACCCGAAGGTCACGGCCGAGAGGCTCCCGTGGTGTGGGATTCGGGCCAGATTCACCACGTCGATGGAACTGACGTCGTCGTTTTGGACGTGGAGCTCGGTCACTTGGGCGATCCGATGATGGACCTTGCCGGATGGCGCATGCGCGACTCAGTGCTCAAGTTCGGTGACTTCAATCGCATTTACGCCAAGTACGAAGAATTGACCGGCCAGCCGGTGGATCGTGAGGCAATTCAGTTGCACCACATTGCGTTCACCTTTTCGAATGCTTTGTCGTTCACGCACGCGCTTCGCAACCCTCCACCAGGTTCGGACTTCACGACCAATCTTCAGTGGTGCAACGAGACCAACCTCTATGCCACCGAGGCCATTGCCGAGTACTTGGGCGTCGAGCTCCCGACGGCCGAACTCCCTGAAGCTCGAGACTCTCGCTTTGCTCCTGCCTACAACCACCTCGTCGGACTCCTTCGGTCCATGGAGACTGACGACGTGATGTTGAAGTATCAGTCTCGAATGGCGTTCCGACTCGCCCGTCACCTCGTGCGGGTTGACGAAATTGGGGATGCGGTCGTCGAAGCTGACCTCGATGACATCGGCGAGTTGCTAGGGGAGCGGCCTTCTACCTTTAAAGAAGGAGAGATTGCACTCGAAGCCTTTGTGGTGGCTGACGCCGCCGACGGCCGCTACGACCTTGAACTCTTGAACCTGTTCCATCGCCAAAATCTTCGAGCGCAGATGCTGAATGGTCCCGCTGGTTCGGCGATGGCACGGCACATCCCGCTGCAGCCCTTTCAGGCTGCACGCTGAGTCATCTGCTCAAAGGACCGTAACGGCAGATGGCGCAAAAGAAGTTGCCACGAGTGACTCGCGGTTCTGCAGCACCCGGATTCCGCCGTGCCGTCAAAATGTCAAGGAAAGACTTTCGGGAACGCAGCACCGGTCTGCGTTCGTTCTCTCTCGGCCATCGTCCCGTCATGCGCTGGGTCAAAGGTGGCGGTCTCGACGATGAGGTCACCAAAACGGCGATCGGTGAGGCCACCCGTCTTTTTGGCGACGAGGTCGACTATTGCCTTTGCACCAATGACATCTCCGCCGATCGCGTTCGGAACATCCTTTCTGCTGCATCACAACCGGTCGAGTGGTGGCAGCAAGAGCCATCAGACAACCCCGCGCTTGCTGCTCACCTCGAAGCGGCAGGGTGTCCGCCCGATCGATTCGGCTATTGGTGGAAATGGTTCCCCTGGAAAGTTCGCTTCAACGCACCTGAATGGATTCTTGATGGAGACATGGTGGTGGTGGCGAAACCGCCATGGTTCGAATCATGGCGGCAGGGTCGTGACGGTTGCCGAATCAGTCAAGACGATTCACTGCGCTACGAAAAAATCTATGGCAGGTTTCAGGACTTCGTGAGCCTTGAGCAGCGGCTCTATTCGGGCCTCGTGTCACTTCCTCCACAATCCCCATACGGCATCACACTCACTTCGGTGTTGGATGAGATTCCTCTAGATGCTCCTCATGACGGCGTGAAGGACATGTGCGAACAAGGGGCAGTGGCGCTCACGTTTGAGCGTCTTCGGGCCACTTCGTTTCCATTGAGTGAGTTCCCCTTTGGTCGTGCGAGCGAAACCACCATGGACTTCGGTTGCGAGGAGGCTCCCCGCGGTCTGTGGGGCTATCACTTTGGGCAATCGTTCGTGATGCGCAATCGACATTTCGAGCGCCTCCGCGAAGAAGGTGTGCTCCACGCCTTTGACGAGTCCACGGCGGTTGAACGTGCACGGTGGCTCGGGAATCGTGGTCAGTGGGGAGAACCTGGATGGTCTATTGATCCGCACAGCGCGGACCAAATCTACGAAGCTGCCAAGGGCCGCACGTCCGCCCTCGAACTTGGAACCTCTCGTGGATTCCTGACGTCTGTTCTTCTGGACGCGGGCGTGACGGTGACCACCGTGGATCATCTTGATCGTGGAGCGGCGAAGAACCTTGAAGGTCGCAGCGTTCACGTTGTCGTCGAGGACGCTGCCTCGTTTCTCGTTCAGGACTATTCGTTCTACGACCTCGTTGTGGTCGATCTCCATGACAATTCCCGCGGGCGATGGCGAGCACTTCTCCCTCTCCTTGAGGCTCGGGTGGCCGACGGTGGCCTCCTCATTCTCAACAACACTCGTCTGGCCGAACGAGCCAAGTGGAAAACGGAACATGGAGTCGCGTGGGCGCTCGAGGAACTTCGTCCTCGGTGGGAAACGGTTTCTTCCATACCGACCTATCCAGGAGTGGAGTTCCTTCGTCGTGGCTGAACGCATTGTGTTTAACGACCTCACACGGATTCACGACCCGCTTCGCCGTGACCTCGAGCGCACCATTGCGCGAGTTCTCGACTCTGGTCAGTTTCTCAGAGGCCGTGAATGCAGCGCCTTCGAAGAAGAATGGGCAGCATTTTGTGGCCAGCGAGAAGCCGTGATGTGCAACAGCGGGACCGACGCACTGAGTTTGGCCGCAACGGCACTCGAACTCGACGAGGTATCAGTGCAGGCGAACACGCTGGCGTTAACGGCGATTGGGCTGCACCGAGGTGGAGCCCGAGTGTCGTTGCGCGAGATCACCCGCGAGGGAAACCTCGCATACCACCACGACAATGCCGTCCCAGTGCTGTTGTTCGGTCGGTTGCCAGGAACTCGTGAGCTCGACGCACCACTCTTTGACGCGGCGCATGCCCACGGGTGGTCGCCACCTGCCACGGCCACGGCCGCGTGGAGTTTTTACCCGACGAAGACACTCGGGGCGCTCGGTGATGGTGGTGGAGTGACGACCAACGACGCTGCGCTCGCCGAGAGGATGCGAGAACTCCGAGGAGTAGATGACCAGATGCGTTCTGCTCGGCAGTTCACGTCTCGGATGGATGAGATCCAAGCAGCAGTTCTCCGATTGAAACTTCCCTTGCTTCTCACATGGCTTGCGCAACGCAACGAAGTGGCAGACCACTATCGGAAGAGGTTGGGAGATTTCGGAATCACGCTGCCGGGACCGTCGCTTGACCATCTGTTTGTCATCCGGGTTCCCGATCGAGACGATCTGGCTCGCGTATTACTCGACAACGAGATCGAAACCAAAGTTCACTGGAGTCGTTCGCTCGCATCCATAGAGGGACCCTGGACGCGAGCCGAGGATTCTTATACCGAAGCAATTTCTTGGGCGGATCACGTGCTGAGCCTTCCTTGTTACCCAGGACTCACGCTGCCGGAAGTAAATCGAGTGTGTGACGTCATCGAGCACTGGTGGGAGACGCACCAGCATTGAGGTTCGTTCTTGAGAGTGGATTTCATCGAGAACGACGCAAAAGCTCTCAGGGCTGACTGATCTGGAGATCATCGGCGCCAACCACGGTTGGCTTACTAGCCTCTCGGTGGGGGTGGTGTCGTGACGAACGATGATGCATGGGGATGGGTGAGCGCAAGGGAGATTCGAGACGCGATTCTCGCGGGCGAGGTTTCGGCTCTCGACGTGACCGAGGCGGCGCTCTCACGAATTGCGTCTCGTGATGCGGAGATTCACGCCTTTCTGACGGTGATGGGAGATGAGGCGTTGCGAACGGCGGCTGAACTCGACGCGCACCTCGCGGCAGGGGGAACACCAGGCCCCCTCCATGGCGTCCCAATCTCGCTGAAAGATGAAGTGTGGACGAAGGACGTGCGTTCAACATTCGGTTCAAAGATCTATGAAGACTTCATTCCTGAAGAGGATTCCGAAGTAGTGCGACGACTGCGAGAAGCCGGCGCTGTGATTGTGGGGAAGACACAACTTCCCGAATTTGCCTCCTGGCCGAGATCCAAGAATTTCGTCGGAGAGGAAGCTCGGAACCCCTTTGATCCCACTCGTATTAGCGGGGCCTCGAGCAGCGGTTCTGCAGCGAGTGTCGCAGCCGGCATGGTTCCTCTGTCACTGGGATCCGATGGTGGCGGTTCGATCAGAATCCCCTCGTCGCTCAATGGAACAGTGGGGCTCTTTCCGACCCCCGGGCTAGTTTCCGATCGAGCATCGTTTAGCTACAGCCCCTATGGAAGTTTGGGACCCATCGGCCGAAGTGTGACCGACGTCGCCCTCATGTTGCAGGTGGTTGCTGGCAATGATCCGAGCAATCCCTCCTCCTTGCCTGGGTCGGCACCGGACTACCTCGTCGATCTCGAGCGAGGGGTGGAAGGACTCAAGATTGCCTTCACGCCGGATTTTGGATGGATCGACGTTGATCCTCACATTGCCGCGCTGACGAAAGAAGCAGTTCTGCAGTTGGGCGACGCAGGAGCCGACGTGCACTTCCCTTCGCTATCGATTGAAGACATTTGGCATGCCTTCATGGCAGTTACTCGCGGGGCCGTTGAATTCGGGGGAGAACACCCCGTCTTCACGTCATCCCTTCCGCACATGATCCGAGTCATGGAGCACTTTGGAGACTTGATTCCGCCACTTCAAGCGGCAGCGCTGGAGGCGGGGCCACTCTCACGAGAAGAGTATGAAGAGGGCTTCGAGGTCATCGAACGAGTCCGTGCACAGATGGACGAACTCTTGTCCACCTATGACGTCATTTGTTCACCCACCATGGCGTGCATCGCCCCCCGGATTCCAGATGAATGGGAGATGCCGTATTCAGATGAACGGATGGGCACAAACTTCACGTCCTTGTCCAACGTGTGCCGTCAGGCCGCGCTCTCGTATCCCGTTGGGCTGGTTGAGGGGATGCCCGTGGGGCTGCAAATCATCGGTCCCTCTCGGAGCGAAGGCCTCGTCCTCCGCGTGGCGCGAGCCCTCGAGCAGCAGCGTCCGTTTCTCCACCACCCCGAACGCCTTTCCTAACTACCTTCGCGGTCGAGAGGCCTCACGAATTGCGTGAGCCGAAACGCAGTGGACGACTCTTCCCTTTTTCGTTAGGTTCCCCCTAGAAACAACTCGCCTGGGGGGGATGAGTGGTGACACACATCATGGGTCGAATCGGTTGCAATTCCCAGAGCACCGTCTGAGTTTCCTCCCACGATGGTCGGGCCCCACACCAAGGTCCCCGTCGTTCCGTCAAATTCACTCAAGGTGCTTTCGCCGGTATTGGTTACCCATAGCTGCGTCCCCATTGCTGTGAGATAGAAGTTGCAGACGCCGTTGGCGCAGCCGGGTGTTGCTGAATCAATCGTGAGCACTGCAATCTGTGCACCTGTGGTTGCGTTGAGTTCGAGAACATAGGGCGTCCAGATACTGCCGACATAGAGATTGTTGCCGATGAGGGCAATGCCAGCAGATCCTCCTCCAGCACCGTTGTTATGAGTCGTCGTATCGAATGACCACGCAGGGATTAGCGGGGCAGAAATCGGGAGTGTGCCGGTAGGGATGGCAAATCGGTAGATGACATTGTTCGATGCTCCCGCAACATACAAATTGTTCCCATCTGAGGCGACCGACATAGGGTTCGCGGCAGATGCAACAGGCATTGCAAGGCTGTAATCAATTGCATTCATCGATTCGTTCACGCCAATAACCCCGCCGTCATCAGTCGGAGTGGCGAAGTTGTAGCAGGCGATCCACACATGTGATCCATCAGCTGCGATGCCGCGTGGGCTGACACAGACATTAGAAAGCGTCTGGGGAGTTACCCCTGTCGGATTGGCTGCGTTTAAGACTTCAACCGAACCATTTCCAAGGGTGACCCAGACAGCGGTCCCGTTGGAGAAGACGTCTTGCGGGCTCGAGGGGAGAGGAATGGCGGCCTGAACTATTTGTCCGCTTGCCACGTCAATTTCAGTGAGTGTGTGATCATTGGTGTTGCCAACCCACACATCTGTTCCGTCGTCGCTAATGTCGAAAGGTCCGGATGTCGAACCCGAGCCGACGTTGATTGTGTTGACGAGGGTTGGCGAATTCGTCGTAGCGCCAGCAGGCGCCCCATTGGCCAAAAGAGCGAACGTGCTCATTCCAACGAGGCCGACAAATCCTGCAAATGAGAACAGGAGCCATCTCTTTTGTAGTCGCATTTTTCCTCAATTTCCCCAACTTCTTTCGAGACCATAGACCATGGAAATCCGCGGTGCGTTCTACTCAGTGAGCCTCATTTTTTGCCACCACGCCTCTTTCGCTTGACCTTCATGCGAGGACCGGAACTCGCCGTTGCATCGATGGGGTCACAGAGACGCGACCTCTGTTCGAAGCCTGCAACATGGCTCTGAGTTCGCTTGCGGACCCTAGATCTTGTTGGGTACAGGAGCTGTGACGGGAGCACCTGGCGTGCAGGCCCGTGGGTCCCAAGCTTGCAGGGACTCGTTGGCCGAAGAGGGGGCGTCAATTGCGCTTGATGACGAAGTGCTTGTGGCAGCGGAACTGGAGCTTGCGCTCGAGGAACTTGCGGCACTGCCTGTCGAAGAGTTCGACTTTGCTGGAACTGGGGCATTGACGGCGAACTGCGTGCCTGTAACGACAGTGACCTGTGCACTACTGGTGACCGCTGCTGGGTCATAGGCCAAGATCACGTTGCCCGTGATCGAGCGGGCGACCGCTTCAGCTGCCGCCACAGTGGCTGTCGAGCGCGAGCCGTAATTGACCACCGTTTCTGCAATGTCGCCGACTGGCGTCACGTCGCCCGTGCCAACCACTTTGAAACCCAGAGCCGAGAGCGCGTTGGCTGTCGTGGTCGCTTGATTTGTCGCGCCAGTGCCGTTCATGACGGAGACGCTGACTGACGAAGGGGCGGGCAAGGGGTTGCCAGTCATGGAGTCGATGTTGGCGCCAATGCCAAGTACCTGGTCGATGGTGGTTTGGTCATCAGCTTGGGCGGGGAACTCGACGTCACCGTATGCGCCGCCCTTGTAGATGTAACCACCTCCTGCTCCGGCGGGGTCGGTGACCACAGAGACGGGGAGTGTGAGCTGTTGGACCGAGTTGATGTTGACCGAATGGAAGTCGAGCACCATGTTGGCCATGTCACTGACCGACCAGGACTGGTCGAAGGTGATGTCAGCCTTGACGGAATTGATCAAGTTCACATCCGCGATGGGGTTTGACAGTCCTTGCTTGGCGACAGAAGAGCCCAGGACACGAAGGAACTCATGATCTCGTCGGATTCGGGCGAGGTCACTCTGATTTTCTTGTGTCCAGTTGGCGGCATAGGGACCTGCGCCTGAGGTCTGATACTGGAGGTGGCGAGCCCGCACGACTTGGAGCGCCTGGGTGCCGGTTAAGTGCACGCAAGGAGCGGCTTGGATGTTGAGATTCGACTCGCGGTCATAGAGCGAGACCGGGAAGGACATATTGATCCCGCCCAAGGCATCGACGATGTTGGCAAACTGATCAAAGTTGAGTGACACCGCATGCTGAATTGGAATCGCAAAGTCCTCTTCGATGGCTGCGACAAGTTGGCCCATGCCTTCGTAGAGTCCAGCGTCGATCTTGTTTGCTCCTGTGCTTCGTGCATTGGGGATAAAGAGGTCACGCGGGATTGAGAGCAGGGACAGGCGGTGATTCTTAGCATCGGCATGCAAGATCATGATGACGTCGCTGTTGACGCCATTGACGCCCTGAGAACAGAGGCCATATGCGGCATTTTGGGTGGCCAGGGCGCAGCGGTCAGTGGAACCGACCATGAGAATGTTTTCGGTTCCGTTGCTCAGTGCTCCGTCAAGGCCGGCGACCTGGACACGGTGAAAGCCGTGAGTGAGGTAGTAGCCATAGCCTGCGATACCGCCGACAACGAGGAGAATGAGCGCTAAGGCCGAGGCGATGATGCGACGCCGCTTGACTCGAGAAGAGGTGCGACGCCGTCCCCTTGGGGCGTTTTGGCGACGAGCGGGACTTGTTCCAAGGGCGGCCAGGCCACGCTGATTGGCC
>Ga0164296_1002476_pt1 | contig 18362 bp, 16 predicted proteins | sample GEODES057metaG_FD_113533 | JGI IMG/M metagenome (GOLD analysis project Ga0164296, IMG submission 113533) | Dystrophic lake water microbial communities from Trout Bog Lake, Wisconsin, USA - GEODES057 metaG | ecosystem: Environmental > Aquatic > Freshwater > Lake | place: USA: Trout Bog Lake...
GCGGTGTGCAAGTTAGAAAAGAGATAAAAAAATGGCTTATCTTTCGATAAACCATTGATTTTATTGCGTTTTCTTGGTGGGTCGGGCGAGACTCGAACTCGCGACCAACGGATTAAAAGTCCGACAGTCTTTTATATTTCATAAAATTCCTCTATATTGCTTACACATACTAAAGTACATATAAATCATAATGTTATGAAACACTTAGAAGATTAATTACTACTCATTTTGTTGATCAAAGATATGCTTGATTGATATAATTTGTCTACATATAGTCTACAAATTGAAACGAGCAACAATGGTTCAACGAATCAACTTTACGGTCGAACGGGTAGCAAACTTTAAGTGTGAGCCCAACAAATCACAGTCGTTCTTGCGAGATGCACGCACTCCCGGGCTTGGGCTGCGTGTAACAAAAGGCGGCTCGAGAGCGTACATCTTTGAGGCGCGAATCGCCGATCGGGGATCTGGTCAAAAAGTACTTCGCTGGAAAATTGGCGATGCCAAAACCATGCTCCTGAAGGATGCACAGGAGGAGGCACGGAGGCTAAAGCGCGTAACCGATGCAGGAGAAAATCCGCGTGAGCTGCGACAACAGGAGATGTTTGACCTACAGGAAATTGAGCGAAGACGTCAACTTCAAACTGTCCCTGCCCAAGTTGCGTGGGAAAAATACCTAGCAGATAACTGGTCGCGTTGGGGCGACCGATACAAGGCAGATTTCGAAGAAATATCCAAAGTTGGAGGCGAGAGAATTACGAGAGGGCGGCGATCAACTGGATCAGACGTATCGCAGCCTGGCATTCTGCGGCCCATACTTGATCTTCCACTAGCGGCCATTACCAGAACACGTATAGAAACATGGGTGGCTGAGGAACACTTAAAACGCCCGACTCGGACCAGACTTGCCTTATCGATGCTCAGCGCCTTTTTAAATTGGTGTAGCGACTATAACCAAGAAGTAACGAATAGTAATGGCACAAGGACCGAGGTCTACCCCTATCGAGATCAGATAAATGAGAATGCCTGCCGGCGAATAAAAAGGCGCCTCGGTACGCCACAACCAAGAAAAGATGCGCTGCAAAAAGAACAACTTGCACTATGGTTTTCGGCAGTTCAAAGCATACTTAATCAGACGCAGTCCTCATACCTCCAATGTCTGCTTCTGACCGGTGCGAGGCGGAACGAACTAAGCATACTGAAATGGGAGGACATAGACTTCCGTTGGAAAACTATCACCATCAAAGACAAAGTCGAAGGTACACGTGCAATACCCTTAACACCCTACGTCGAGAAATTACTAATTGAACTGCGGCGGCTAAATCCGACTTCGATCTGGGTATTTGCTAGCAACTTATCTGAATCTGGCCATATAGAGGAGCCACGGATAAGTCATAACAAAGCGTTAAAAGCAATCGGTCTACCCTCAATAACACTCCATGGCTTAAGACGTTCTTTCGGCACTTTGGCGGAATGGGTTGAATGCCCTGCAGGAATTTCAGCCCAGATAATGGGGCACAAACCTAGCGCAATCGCTGAAAAACATTATCGCCAACGACCTATCGGCCTACTGAACCTTTGGCATACAAAAATCGAAACGTGGATACTCACTGAAGCACGCATCCTTGCAACAAACAATAACTAGCGGAGAACGGAATGACATCAAAGAATACACTCAGAGCAATAACATCCAAAATTGCACACCGTAAGAGCTCAAGTCAGATTGGCGGAGACAATTCTCAAGCGAAGTCTGTTAACAACTCGAGTAATGACTTATTTTCGGCGGGAGTAATTGACTCAGAAGGTCAAGAATCGGTACCTAAACCCTCATTCAAAATCAAGCAAGTCAATCCAGATTCAGGCAACACCTGCTTTCTCTATACCGAAGTTAGTGAAGCAATTGCAGAGGCATATAACCTCGACAAGGCATTTGAGATGGAGCTAAATTTACTTATGGCAAACAGTATCAAGGCGGGAAAATTAATAACTAGGAATATCAAAACCGGCCTGCCCTTGAACCCTAAAAATGCGTCGTGTTACATCAGTAGGGCAGACGCTATAACTTGGTTGAGTGAAAATAATATCGGTTATGTATGGAGACCAAAGGCCATTCGTGCAAACTCTACAACAACCCAATCCAACCCAAGTGCACATGCGCACACTGTGATAAGAAATATGGCAAAAGAAATATATTTGAGTGACTTCAAATCTGGAGCCACTAGACCTACCCCGTATTCAGTTGCACCCGGTCTGGCGAAGCAAGCGAAGGCAGATGGGATCGTTAACCAATACGGCCGCCCCTTCAGTACACGCTACATTGAAAAGCAAATAATCAGCAAAGCTAAATGGACCCCTCCTCCAAATCCGTATGCGAATCGAACGCCAAGTGATCCGCATAAAAAGTAGGTTTGAATAACGAAAATTTTTGAACATTCAAAAAAGATCCGTCAACATTCAAAGCCAAAGCAAATATAAACCCTTTATTTACAATAGGTTACATGGATTGAAATACACTTTACTTAATTGACATATTCATAGAAAGATTCTTTCTCAGTGACGTGATTAATGGTGATCACGTGCTTGGACACCTAAATCCAGACGTCCAACTACTTTTGAAAGGATTGATATGAAAGAAATTCTAGTACCCCCTCAATTAGCCAAAATCGCGGACAATCGTGATCACATTCAGACAAATGAGTTTGCTCACGCTTTGAATAAGGCGGCTCAGACAATACGCAAAAACTACTGCTTGACAGGCGCATGCTATGGGATTGTGCCAGTCAAAATTGGCAATAGACTGCTCTGGTCAGTAGAAGACATCGCCAAGCTCCTAATAGCAGGAGATGTCAGTAATGCGTAAATTTTTCGTACCGTTCAAAAGACTGAATACAACTTCTCCAACGTCAAGGACAAATACTCTTTACTCCCGTGCCTACTCGTTACCCTCTGGTTCACAAGTGAAGCAGAAAATTTCCTTGCGTGCTATTCGTCCAGCTAGGTTCTACATGTCTTACCCTTATTTCGGCGTTCACTGCTCACCTAGTAAGTCCAAGTTACTAGCTTCTCGACCCGCTTCGAAACAACCCTACACTGAGTGGCTTTTGAGAGCTAGACGTTGCGTCCAATTTGCTGATATCGCGGGCTTAAAACCCACTATGCGATCGACTAAAAAAATTGAGGAACAGCAGACGCGAATCTGCGAAGGATGTTTCGTTGATCATTTATCTACATGGATTTCGAATGCTGGCACATTATTCTTTTTGAATGAGCCGTATGGCGCACTGCTTAAGAATCCAAGCGATCTGCTTCTGAAGGGATTCGTCCATGTCGAATTGCCGCTAAAACTATCACCCTACTGTGGCGGCTCACTAAACAATAACGCACCAGGAACCAAATCGTACTTAATCACAGAACGTGCGAATCAAGATGAATTATTAGAAATTTACGAGAAGCTTAAACAAGCTGAGCTGACCGCTCCCGATTGGAACGATGCGAGCGAGGTAAGCAATGTCTAATTTGGATATCCGCGATCTACTTGAATCTGGACTAGCTCTGATAAAAATCCCGATTGGCACTAAGGGACCAACAAGTATCGGTTGGAATCTAAGAGAAAATGCGATACGTGATCCTATTCATTCTGGAGAGTTACTAGGGTCAAATGTCGGCCTCGCTCACGCTTACTGCACACCGACCCCAACTTGCGCTATCGATGTCGATAATTACAAAACTGCCAAACCGTGGCTTGCAATGCATGGCATCGATATTGAAGTCCTATTAATGGCGCAAGAAGCAGTGGTAATTTGGTCCGGCAAGAAATACAGTATGAAACTCTTATACCGACTTCCCGAAAACGTGCGGGCGTTGGAAACACGAAAAATCAGCGGAGATGATGGCCTCACAGCTCTTGAGTTTCGTTGTGCTTCTAAAGATGGAAAAACGGTTCAGGATGTCTTACCGCCAAGTATTCACCCAAGCGGACATGAATATAGATGGTTCGGTAATGGCAACCCACTGTTAATTCCGGATATTCCAACGGATCTTTTGACTGTTTGGCAACGGCTCTTGTCAAACACAAATCGTGTAGCACTTCGGCGAGCCAACGGGTGTTTAGCTCACTATCTAAGGCCAGAAACACCACGTGAAGTAGCAACAATTAAAGCAGCCCTGAGTCATATCAGTGCTGATTGTGAATACGAAAAATGGCGCAACGTAGTCTGGGCAATTTTAAGTACGGGCTGGCTTTGCGCCGAGGATATGGCCTTGGATTGGAGCAAGACAGCACCTGAGCGTTTTGAGGAAGACGCATTTTGGTTAGTAGCAAACTCTTACATTCCAAGTCATTCAAGCCAAATTTCAGTTGGTACGGTTTACCACTACGCACGATTGGGGGGCTGGAATGGCTAGTGCCTCAGTACCGGCTAACAATCCTTTACAACTGTTACAAGCTACCTTCTGCCTAATCAAACTTGGGGGTGACCTGCTAGTAGTTGACCGCTCCGAAGTAAGTCAAGTTTTGAGTGGGGCAAAAAACGGTAGTATCGACTTTTACAAACGCCAGCCAGGCGAAACGTTAATGAAGCGTTACCTCGAGAACCTCCCCCTTCAATGCGATGTAAAAAAAACGGTTGCAGACTTTTGGGTTAATCCTAGCACTCACGTGTACACCGATATCGCGTTTAACCCATTACCTCAGCCGCCGTCGATATTGAATTACTGGGTCGGTAGCCTTATTACGCCTTCAGCTGGCAACTGGGACACCATCAGAAAACATTTATTCGAAGTAATTTGCTCAGAAGATCATAATGTTTATGAGTACTTAATTAACTATCTAGCTCACATGCTGCAATGCCCGGAAGACAAGCCCGGAGTGATGATCGTTCTGCTCGGCAAGCAAGGCACTGGTAAAGGGTTGTTTTTTCACGTCCTTCAACGCATCTGGGCAAGAACTGCACTAATGGTGTCAGACATTAACCAAGTGGTCGGCCAATTCAACGCAGCGCTAGAACGGCATTTCGTAATTATCATGGATGAGGCACTGTTCAGCGGCGACCGAAAATCACAAGATCGTATGAAATCTTTGATTACTGAAACGACGTGCCATATTGAACAAAAGTATCAACCGGCGAGGACGATCAATTCGGTACATCGATTCTTTGCATCAAGCAACCATGCGCACTTCTCTCACGTTGAAGCCGATGATAGGCGATCATTAATCATTCGCGTTTCCGATAGGTATCAAGGAAACCTGCAATATTTTGCTGATTTGAGTCAAGAGATTAATGACGATCAGGCCATCGCAGCCATGGTTTACGACCTGCTAAATCTTGATCTTACAAACTTTAATGTGCGTGTTCGTCCACTTACTCAGGAGCATGGAAATCAAAAGCTTTTATCACTTCAAGGCTTCGATCGTTACTGGTATGAGGTACTTATGACGGGTTGTTTTGATACGCGTAGCGGCTATGACACATGGTCAGATTCTCGATTCATTGCGACAAACAAACTATCAGAAAGCTATCAAGAATTTGATAAACGAAGTCAAAAATACGTAGCAACTACCTCTAAAGACATTGCCGATGCAATGAAACGACTTTGCCCCAGCGCACATTACGACAGAAAAAAAGATAACTTCAGGCAGCAACGTGGATATGCCCTACCAGACCTAGCAACAGCAAGGAATGCATTTGAATCCTCATACCAAGTCAACATTCAGTGGGATGCGATCGATGAGGAAGATGATCCGGATATGGCGGACAGCTCACGTGTTAAGGATAAGCAATTATTGGATGCCGTTTTATGACATGTTGGTATTCTCGTTGCCACCGTTGCCACCTCTTGCCAGCTATCTGGCAAGCTCAAACCCAATGAATTCGAGGGAGAGAGAGGTGTTGCCATGATTGCCATGACTTTTATAAAAGTAAGTAAAAATAAATATATAAAAAGTTTTCCGAAAAATGGTGGCAAACGTGGCAATGATGGCAAGACCGTTATGGGTACTGCGCGAAATGGGTGCCAGCAGGTCTCGTCTCCCGTCACTTAGGTGGAAAAACATGTCAAAAGAACGGTCATCAATAAACCAATTTCTTACTCTGGGTGGTCGAGTGCAATGTAATCAATGCCAAGCTCAAAGCAGCAGGAAAAAAAAACAGTGCCGAGCACCTGCCGTGAGAGGTAAACGCGTCTGTCGTACTCATGGTGGGTTATCGACAGGACCTAAAACGGCTGAAGGTCGAGCTCGTTGCGCTCAAGCTAAGACTATTCATGGGCGGGAAACAAGGGCACTTCGTGCGGAACACAGCAAAAAAATGCAAGAGATCCGGACACTAGAGGAGCTAGGCTTTAAATATGGGTTTATGAAAGGATCAAAGATACCCGGACGCAAGCCAAAATCACGCGACTAAATTTATTAGGCATCTACCAAATCAGCACCATCTGTCTGTATCACCACGTGACACAGTACAGAAGCAAATACCCTAAAAAGACGAAAGCCGCACTTGGCGGCTTCCCATTTGGTGCATCTTTCTGCTTGTTAGCGTCCAGAGCGCATATCTCAATCAACTATATGGAATACTGTAGCACATTAAATCAAATACACAAACTAGCGTTCAAAGGGGTAGGCAATGACCAAAATGCGTTATCGACTTGCTTTAGACCTTGGCAGCACTTCGCTTGGCTGGGCAATGGTTCGACTCAATGATGCCAACGAACCTCACGCAATTATCAAAGCTGGCGTACGTATTTTTAGCGATGGGCGTAATCCAAAAGATGGCTCCTCCTTAGCAGTTACTAGGCGTGAGGCTCGCGCTATGCGAAGAAGACGAGACCGCTTACTGAAACGTAAGTCGCGCATGATGGCAAACTTGGTGGAGCATGGATTCTTTCCTGCGGATCCATTAGCTCGTAAAGAATTTGAATTACTTGATCCCTACGAACTGAGAGCTCGAGGGCTAAACGAAGCTCTGCAACCTGGTGAATTTGCCCGCGCCCTGTTTCACATCAATCAACGTAGGGGCTTTAAAAGCAACAGAAAAACGGACAAAAAAGAAGGCGATGCTGGGGCACTAAAAACGGCCCTAAAAAACCTCCGAGCAGCTTTAGTGTCTGACGGTAGCCGCACAGTCGGAGAGTGGCTTTATAAACGCCACGCCAATGGCCAAACCGTACGAGCTCGCTACCGCCAAACGCCTGTTAAACAAGAAAACGGAAAAACCAAAATTGATAAAAGCTACGATCTTTACATTGATCGAGCAATGATCGAGGCTGAATTCGATATGCTGTGGAACGTTCAGACAAGGTTCAATTCTAGTCTGTACACAGAGGTTGCTCGAGTTGCCCTTAAAGACTGCTTGCTCCACCAACGACCGCTTAAACCCGTTCGGCCGGGGCGCTGCACCCTACTGCCCGACGAAGAACGCGCTCCGTTAGCACTACCAAGCACTCAGCAGTTTCGCATGTACCAAGAGGTAAATAACTTAAGAATTCTTGGTGATGGACTAAGCGAAGGCCCCTTGACATTAGATCAGCGTAACTTGCTAGTCGCCGCTCTTGAACAACACAGCAAACGGTCGTTCACGCAAATTAAACGCTTGCTGGACTTAAGCGGCGGAGCGCAGTTCAACTTTGAAGACCCAAAGCGCCAAGAGTTAAAAGGCAACACGACTAGTGCAATTCTTTCAAAGAGTGATTATTTTGGTGCGACGTGGTTTGACCTCAGCCTAGAACGTCAAGACGAAATTGTAAGTAAGCTCGTTAATGAAGAGAACGAAACCGTTTTAATCATCTGGCTTCAAAATGAATTCGGTTTTGATGAAAACCAAGCAGAAAGAATCGCGAATGCACCGCTACCGGACGGGTATGGCAGCTTGGGCACAAAAGCTCTTAGCAGAATTTTGCCCGAACTTAAAAAAGAAGTCATCACATACGACAAGGCAGTAGTCCTAGCAGGGTTTGAACACCACAGCCGTTTAAATATGTTTACTGAAATACTCGGTAAGACTTTTGACACCGGTCTTGAACGAATTGATCCCCAAACTGGTGAAGTTCAACGCATACACGCCTTTAAAGAATTGCCCTATTACGGTGAGTATTTACAACGCCACGTAGGGTTTGGTACCGGCGTACCTGAGGATCATCCTGAAAAGCGATTTGGCAAGATTGCCAACCCGACGGTACACATCGGTTTGAATCAAATTCGCGTTGTCGTTAATGCTCTGCTCAAGCGCTATGGACATCCAAGTGAAGTCATAGTCGAACTAGCGCGAGATTTAAAACAAAGTCAAGAGCAACGGAGAGAAGATAACAAACGGCAAGCCGAAAACCAGAGCCGCAATTACCGACTGCGCCAAGAAATCGCTGCTGCATTAAACATCTCTATGGAACGCGTGAGTAGAGATGACATACAAAAAATGCTTTTATGGGAAGAGTTGAGTCACGATGCGGCGGATCGTCGTTGCCCGTATAGCGGCGTGCAAATCAGCGTTCAAATGCTGCTTTCAGACCAAGTTGAAATTGAACATATTCTGCCATTCTCTCAAACATTAGATGATGGCTTGAATAACAAAACTGTCGCTATGCGGCAGGCGAACCGTGTCAAAGGCAATCGTACGCCGTGGGAGGCAAGAAATGACTTTGCGGCGCAAGGCTGGCAGTACGAGGATATGCTTGTCCGAGCAGAAAAAATGCCGAAGAATAAGCGTTACCGTTTCGGTAATGACGGTTATCAGCGCTGGCTACGCGAGGACAAAACGTTTTTAGCTCGTGCGCTAAACGATACACGCCATCTAAGCCGGGTTGCTCGTGAGTATCTGAGCCTAATCTGCCCGCAAAACACGCGCGTTATACCCGGTCAAATGACAGCAATGTTGCGCAATAAGTTCGGTCTCAACGACATCCTTGGTTTACATGGCGAAAAAAATCGAAATGATCACAGGCATCACGCGGTTGACGCATGCGTCATCGCCGTCACAGATCAAGTTATGCTTCAGCGATTTGCAAAAGCTAGTGCCAGTGCGAGAGAACAGCACTTGACGCGCCTAGTTGAAAGTATGCCCTTGCCTTGGGATACCTATCGCGATCATGTGACACGAGCGATCAACGCCATATATGTCAGCCATAAACCCGATCACGGTTACGAAGGAGCTATGCATAACGACACGGCCTATGGATTACTTGGAGGCGGCGTTGTACGAATACATAAAGTCGTGGATGGCATCCGGCAGCGGGAGGACTTGAATCTGAAAGTCATCGAGATGAGTAGTAGTAAAGTGCCAGAGCGGCACGGCACGTTGCCCGACGGATCACCTCGGCCTTACAAGGGCTACAAGGGCGATAGCAACCACTGCATGGAGATCTACAGGACAGAAGGTGGCAAATGGGCTAGCGAAGTCATTTCGACTTTTCAAGCATATCAAGTCGTTAGAAGTGAAGGAGTTGATCGTTTACGCAATCCGCACCTGAGTTTGAGCGGTAAGCCGTTAGTCATGCGATTGATGGCTGGAGTCATGGTGCGATTGAAAATCAATGACGCCTTATTAACCTTGCGAGTAGTTAAACTTTCGACTACGGGCACTATTGCACTGGCCCCCCACCAAGAGGCAAACGTCGATGCTAGAAATCGTGACAGCGATGATGGCTTTAAATATATTTATAAAAGTGCAAGCTCTATGCGAACAAATGAAGCGCGTCATGTGACCATTTCGCCAATTGGTGAGGTCAAAGACAAAGGCTTCGTGGATTAAAACTATGCTCGGTCGGATTGTTGAGGTAGCTGATGACAGTCGGCACTTATCGGCGCTTCGCGGCCTAATGGTCGTGCGCAATACAGAAGGTGGTCGTGAAGAGCTAGGCCGTATCCCGTTGGACGACATCGCTGCGGTCATAGCCAATGCCCATGGTTTGAGTTATACAAACAATTTGCTTGTAGCACTTGCGGAAAGAGGCGCGCCGTTCGTACTGTGCGCGGCAAATCACAACGCAGTCGGAATGCTGCTACCAGTAGAAGGTAATTTTGAGCAATCCAAGCGCATTGAGTCGCAAATTTCAGCAAAAATGCCACTTCACAAACGACTGTGGGGCAGCATTGTCCGTTCTAAATTAATTCAACAGGCTGCGGTTTTGGACGCAGTAGGAGTACCGTCAGTTCCACTAAAAGCCTTGGCTGATAAGGTTAAGAGTGGTGACCCTGACAACATCGAAGCGCAAGGTGCTCGGCGGTACTGGAGCCTCCTTTTTGGTACAGAGTTTCGTCGCGATCGTAATGCAGACGGTATCAACTCATTACTTAATTACGGATACACCATTTTCCGTGCCGCAACGGCACGGGCAGTGATTGCAGCAGGACTGCACCCGAGCATTGGTTTACATCACAGCAACGACGGCAATGCGATGCGACTAGTAGATGATTTGATTGAGCCCTTTCGCCCAATGGTCGATCTTGTGGTCTGGCATTTATGGCGTAAAAACGATGCCGAAGTAAAACCTGAAACTAAGCGCTTATTAGTAAGCACTCTGTATGGCGATATGCAGAGCCAAGCCGGAGTCAGCCCAGTAATAGTCTGTATGCAGAACTTGGCCATTTCGCTGGCTCAGTGCTACTTAGGCGAGCGTGACAAACTTGACTTGCCGTTGCCATCATTATCAATTGCCTTGGCAACCGCGTACCGTTCTGATTAAGCGACTAACTACTGTGCTTTCAGGATATCGACTCATGTGGATGATAGTAATGTTTGATTTACCTGTGATAGAAAAGGGAGAACGAAGGGCTGCAACGGAGTTTCGTAATACCTTACTTGATTTAGGTTTTTCTATGAGTCAATTCAGCGTTTACATGCGGTTTTGCAGCAGCCCCACTCAAGTTGACACGTACTGTAAACGGGTAGAGGAAGCCTTGCCCGATGGTGGTAACGTAAACATCATTCAATTTACCGATAAGCAGTACGAAAGAATTATCAGCTTCCACGGCCGTGCGAAACAACCCGATAAAAAAACACCGGATCAGTTTGATTTATTTTAAAAAACAAATGATTTTTACAGATCAGATGCGAAAAACCCACTGACGGATCAATGGGTTATCGGACTTGGAGTTTACTTGATTGAGATATGCGCACTGACCGGAACGTAATTCATTTAATACCCCTTTGCTTGATTAGTTTACTTGATTGAGATATGCGCACTGACCGGAACTGGTTTACCAATAACGCCCGCAACAGCTGCAGTTTACTTGATTGAGATATGCGCACTGACCGGAACCATGGAAACCCGTTTAATCAGATATTTGGAAGTTTACTTGATTGAGATATGCGCACTGACCGGAACTAAATAGCAAATGTTGCGTTAGCTAACGAAAGTTTACTTGATTGAGATATGCGCACTGACCGGAACTTAAGTGTTTGCAATAGACGGGCATAGCCCAGTTTACTTGATTGAGATATGCGCACTGACCGGAACGAGTGTCATCTGCCTTTGTATCGTAGGCTTAGTTTACTTGATTGAGATATGCGCACTGACCGGAACATAGCGTAAAACCACGTTTTAGACTTTTTAAGTTTACTTGATTGAGATATGCGCACTGACCGGAACTCGAGCCACAGCCTAATCTGCTCACGCTCTGAGTTTACTTGATTGAGATATGCGCACTGACCGGAACTATTGGTAAAGAATTGCCAGCCTGCGCCTGAGTTTACTTGATTGAGATATGCGCACTGACCGGAACTAAAGGCGGTGGTTACACTTTAAGCGATGAGTTTACTTGATTGAGATATGCGCACTGACCGGAACCCAAATCACAAACCAACAACGTCAACAGCAGTTTACTTGATTGAGATATGCGCACTGACCGGAACTGGGATGACTACGGAATTACAGAACAACAAGTTTACTTGATTGAGATATGCGCACTGACCGGAACCTGCTCTTGGTACATTCTGGTGACTGTAGTAGTTTACTTGATTGAGATATGCGCACTGACCGGAACTGCTACACCGACTTCTGGTCAGCTACTAAAGTTTACTTGATTGAGATATGCGCACTGACCGGAACCCAAATGCCAGGATGTTTTTTAGCCAATCTAGTTTACTTGATTGAGATATGCGCACTGACCGGAACAGCACAGACGGGCCGTGGCAAGGCGCATCAAGTTTACTTGATTGAGATATGCGCACTGACCGGAACCACCACGAATCTTGGCTAAAAGATGTGATTAGTTTACTTGATTGAGATATGCGCACTGACCGGAACAATGATTCAGCATTAAGTAATTTTCCATTTTAGTTTACTTGATTGAGATATGCGCACTGACCGGAACCATATTCCAGCCCAGAGTAACAACTTGCTGAGTTTACTTGATTGAGATATGCGCACTGACCGGAACGCTGTTTTGGGTTTGCTGTTCTGGCTATAAGTTTACTTGATTGAGATATGCGCACTGACCGGAACACTACTTTGGGTTTGCTCTTACTCTGATATAGTTTACTTGATTGAGATATGCGCACTGACCGGAACTCTAAGAGAATCCAGCAGAACCTAAGCACTAGTTTACTTGATTGAGATATGCGCACTGACCGGAACTGAGTGATACGGGCTTTTTAATTTTCGAGTAGTTTACTTGATTGAGATATGCGCACTGACCGGAACAGTAATCGCCATAAAACCTTCAGGCTCTTTAGTTTACTTGATTGAGATATGCGCACTGACCGGAACTTACTGTTATATGCCTTACGGTATGCGTTGAGTTTACTTGATTGAGATATGCGCACTGACCGGAACAAGTCTGGTTAGGGTTTGGGCAACACTACGAGTTTACTTGATTGAGATATGCGCACTGACCGGAACATCTTTTATGGTTACGTTAACACTTGGACGAGTTTACTTGATTGAGATATGCGCACTGACCGGAACATTGAGACATTGTTTAATCCTTCCGCTATCAGTTTACTTGATTGAGATATGCGCACTGACCGGAACGTAATGCTTCTTTCATGCCTTCATAAAATAGTTTACTTGATTGAGATATGCGCACTGACCGGAACAGATGCACAGGAATGTATTAACCTTTATCAGTTTACTTGATTGAGATATGCGCACTGACCGGAACTGGGTTATACGGGCTTTTAATTTTCGAGTGAGTTTACTTGATTGAGATATGCGCACTGACCGGAACTTTAGTTTGGCTTCAATTGCACGGGCAAAAAGTTTACTTGATTGAGATATGCGCACTGACCGGAACTATGGTGAAATTCTGGCATTGCTGGAGGCCAGTTTACTTGATTGAGATATGCGCACTGACCGGAACCTCGAAGGCCGTACAAACCACGCCGCAGCAGTTTACTTGATTGAGATATGCGCACTGATTGGAACGCCTGAGTAATTTACATGTACGTATTGACCACTTTACTTAATTGCGATGTTTTCAACAGTCGGAACATGACAAGCATCATTGACCTGACCCCGCAGATTACTTGATTGAAATATGCTTGACTGACCGGGTATTGGTTGGGATGACGACTCTCGTCACGAAAACGACGAGTGGTATGGCATTTCAAAGAGACTACATAGCATCAGGTCAATACAGCAGACAATTGGCTGTAATTAAAGAACGCATTTCGAGTACTGTTCACTCGAGCTCGATAAGGCTCAACTATATTTGTACCGACATGTAACGCTGATGGCCCAGCGCGGCCAGCGAGCTATAAGGATGAAACAGGTAAGTATTCGCAAAATTGCGAGCTCACGAAAACTCAGAAAACTGCAGCTAGTCGTTCGGTACTCTTTGAAGCAACATGCCGACGGGCACCTCTAATACAAACGCCAACTTAACTAGAATTTCTAAAGATGGGTTTGAAACCATTCTTTCGATCTTACTGACAACAGTCCTATCTACCCCTGCATCTAACGCCAGGCGCTCTTGAGCCAAATTACGCTCATGTCTCAAAAATTTAATATTTTTGCTAAGTGTCTGTTTTATTTCAGAAAAATCATCTTCCCACATAAATAATAACCTAAATGCTTCAAACATAGGGTTATCACCTGTATTCAGCTCAGTAGCCACGGTTTACACGCCACGGCTTATACGCTACATTTTGCTTATCAAAGCGGCATCGACTTTGAAGCGTTTGCTAGACAAACCAAACGCGTAATTTTTTAATCAAGGAGCTACATATGCAAATGCATCAGAGCAAGTCACAGGCCAAACCTCTGCCGTTCGCGCTGCAAGGTCACGCATCTGCTTTTGTTGAAAATGAAGAAACGCTTTTAGGAAATCCAGAGCAAGAATGGTCTTGGCAGCCAGTTGGTGACCTTAAACCAGAAAGCTTGGCAATTTATGCGTCAGGCGGCAACAGCACTACACGCCAGACCGGACCAGGCCAGTGGGACTCTGGTGAGTTTTATTAATCGGCAGACGTATAGAAGTGATTAGAGGTAGGCTTTTGCCTACCTTTTTTATTTTTAATTTATATGAAAAAAAAAGTCCTACTGTTCTCTATAGCAACAGACGTTCACGCTAATCGGATTGAAACTTTCAATAACCTTAACGTTGAATTTATCCGTCTTAATTTAGACACACCTAAGGATTGGAGTCTTTCATATCAAAACGGTGAAGTTGTTGTCAGTGCTATTAATAGAGAATTTGGCATCAATGAGATTCAATCCGTGTTTGTGCGAAGAGTGCCAAATATAGATTCATTTGAAAAATGCGTAGCTTCAACTTTCGCTGAGTACGCAACATATATCGCTCAACAGGAGTTTTCCCTCTTTTCCGATTGCTTGGCCATACTTGATATGTACGTTCCTTTTGTAAATCCTTTGGCTACCTCGTCAAAGTCGGGGAAGGCTATACAAGGAAAGGCTGCAAATGAAGTGGGGTTTATTACGCCTGCTACTTACATCGGATCAAACCCGATAGCTGCGCAAAAATTTTGTAACGATCAGATCAGTGCTCAAAAGGAATTATGTACAAAACCAATCAGTAATATAAAAGTAGCGATTGATGGTGCGCAAAAAACGCGGTTTACCGAGAAGTTAAGTCCCAATAACCTGATAGACCTTGATTCATTGACGCACTGTCCGATCATATTCCAAGGATATGTCGAAAAAAGCTACGAGATCCGAGCGACAGTCATCGGTTCAAAAATTTATGCAGCAAAAATTGATTCTCAAATAGCTGGGGGGCAAACTGCGATTGATTGGCGGAGATACAACATACCCAAAACACCTCACTCTAAATATAAATTCCCACTAGAAATTGAGCAAAAAATATTTGCTCTTCATGAAAGACTCGGCCTCATATACTCCAGCTTTGATTTCATACGCACGCCCTCAGGCGAGTACGTTTTCTTAGAAACAAATCCTTATGGGCAGTGGCTCTGGATTGAAGACCTCACAGGATTAAAAATAAGTGAAGGTATAGCAGAGTATTTATCGACTGCTCGCGCATGAACAGAAAATTTATTGTTGGAATATGTCTTGCGCTCTTACTCTCGACGGGCGCAGCAATCGCGGCATCCCTGCGTCCTATGCTGTTGACTGCTTTGATAAACGGCTCGAGTATTGGGGACGTATTAGAAGCGGCACCGGGTTTTCTAAAGTCCGTGCCCACATTGCGCCTTGTAGTCATTTTGGAGGCGACAGACTTTCTACTTACATTGTCTCTTGGAGTGTTACTGAGTCACTTGGCGGCAAACGTTGGCTGTGATATCCGCGTCCGATTGACTGCATCTACTTTACGAAAATTTTCTGGATATGCCGATGAATATCTTTCGAAATATGCAGTTTTGACCAAGACCTATATTGATGTAATCGAGCAGTTCGTTCGCCAATACATTTTTCAAAGCATGGCAGCACTGGCACACCTGATCTTGGCCATCTTAATGGCTTATGCATTGAGCACGTGTGTTGCGCTACTACTAGCAATAGAGATTACATGCCTAGTCGTAATCACCGTTGTTTATTCTCAACTTCACATGAAGCTCGCTGACGCTAGATTTAAAGCCGATGAGCAACTTCTTAGTGATGCCGGAAATAACCCAAGAAAGGGAATATCAATCTGGTATGGAGGTTTGGGGGAAATATGGCTTAAGCAACGACGAAGAGAAATCTTTGGCGTAAGAATTGCGCGGCTAAAGTTAGCCGTTGGTGATTCGATATTTTTAAACATTACAACCTTCATAATTGGCATATCGGTTGTTATTGGCTATTTTGTATTAATAAACCTGGGGTATGGGACCAAGCAAGACTTCGTCGCCTATTTTCTTTATTCTGGGTTCATGATGGGACCCGTCGCCAGATTGGCGTCATTCGTACACGAGTGTCAAGAGTGCTATATAGCAGGGCACGAGTTAAAAAAAGCTACGACCGAGGCAATAGAGGTTTCTGCGAAAAATTTAGATCTAACCCAGATATCTTTTACGACTAAGGTTCCAAATAATATTCAGTCGGAGGTTGCAATAGGTTCAGGTGATCGTTTAGCAATTAGCGGACATTCAGGGTCGGGAAAAACAACTTTTATCGAAACCTTGCTAGGCGCAAAAGAGTCGACATCTCTCAATCCACTAATTTCTGGCTATCCATCTAAAGTAGTTCGGCATTTATTGCCGGAAGCTGGAGTGCGTTACCTCTGTGACACCCCCGTCTTCGAGCGAGGAACAGTTTTATTTAATTGCCATAAAGATGCAGACTTATGTATCACTCAATCAAAAAAACTAGGGCTATTTAACGAGCTAGACAATACTCAACTTTCGATTTTTTTTAGCAAAGAAATAATAGCGACAGGGGAGCCTCTGTCACTAGGTGAAAGGCAACGCATACAGTTGCTAAGAGCACTACTTGAGAACCCTAAAGTTTTGATATTGGACGAAGCATTAAGCGGCATCGACGAACAGCTTGAAAGACAAATTGTCTCATCTTTAACTAGCGACCTTTCTATCGGCATACTAATTTACATCGGACACCGTAAGTCAATGCAAGACATGTTTAACAAACACATAACCCTGTAACTGTACCTCTCGGATATCAATATGCTGAAAATCACCAAATTCTTTATGCTAATCACTGCAGTTGGCTCATTGTTCGGTTGCTCCATCTGACCGGCACAAACCGTTACCCCGATCAACGTAAATCCTAACCAGGTGGTTTTAGAATAAACGCACTGGTATGACTCAGAACTTACGGCGGCCGGACAATATGCTGAGGCTCAATGCGCTCGATACGGTAGGCATTCTTCTTTAGTTAGCATCACCAAACGCGACATTGATCGTAGTGTCGTAACGTTTCGGTGTGAGTAGTTATTTAGTAAAACCAAATCAACTTTCTAAGAGACTCGCATGAACACCACTTTAAAGATGATGTTAGCGTCGTGTGTAGCTGTTATCTCAAGCGCGTCAATCGCCTGCACTGGGTACTCTGGTCCAGGTGGGCCCTGCTATACAGGTCCTGGTGGCGGCATGTACACAGGTCCTGGTGGGGGAGCGTATACCGGTCCAGGTGGCGGTGCATACACAGGTCCTGGTGGGGGGGCGTATACCGGTCCAGGTGGCGGCGCATACACAGGTCCTGGTGGGGGAGCGTATACCGGTCCAGGAGGTGGAGCTTATACAGGTCCGGGAGGCGGGGCTTACACCGGTCCGGGAGGTGGAGCTTATACAGGTCCTGGTGGAGGATGCTACAGTGGGCCTGGCGGCGGCGGAACAGATAAGTGGAATCGCCCTAACCCCAACTGCCAAGGAAATTAATCAGGTTAGAAAGGTCGTTAATGTCTTCGAGCTTTATTGAAGGTTTATTTATGCTGAAATCTCAATTGAAATTAAACTTCGAAAAAGATTAATCATGAAAATAATACTGGCCATATTAAATTTTTTTCAATTTATTTTAGCTAGCATCATGATTACAAAATATGGGCTAAAAGAAAATGACACTCTGGCCACTATTTTGATCATAATTATCTTAGTAACACCTGCTTTGACCTTCACTTCTTTTCTTCGGAAACCAAGTGGTTGGATTACTCTTTATCTTGAGCGTAAAAAGTTAGAAGAAAAAAATAAAATCGAAGTTTTACTAAGAAATAAATAATCACTAAATAAAAGGCCGTTGACTTTAGCTCGCCTTGATTAGCCAGTTAACATCGTGCTTATCTTTGGTAGGAGTGAAGTTATCTTCTTGAAATTGCTGAGCAGCTTTCGATTTAGCTTCATTCGCTTGTCCTATCGTGATATTGTCATTCAGCAATTGCTCAAAGATTTCATCCATTGTTTCGTAGTACTTGCGTCGGGCTGAAATCACACTTTCCGCGCTTAATCGCTCAAATGCAATCGATCTGCAATCTAGATTCTTTGCTATGTACTCTTTTAATACCTCTTTTTGCTGCGCTGTAA
>Ga0164296_1002478_pt1 | contig 18351 bp, 20 predicted proteins | sample GEODES057metaG_FD_113533 | JGI IMG/M metagenome (GOLD analysis project Ga0164296, IMG submission 113533) | Dystrophic lake water microbial communities from Trout Bog Lake, Wisconsin, USA - GEODES057 metaG | ecosystem: Environmental > Aquatic > Freshwater > Lake | place: USA: Trout Bog Lake...
CGGGTTGTGCTTCGACAACACCTTGGTGATCGCCGCGGTCAACGTCGTCTTGCCGTGGTCAATGTGCCCAATCGTTCCCACGTTTACGTGCGGTTTCGACCGATCAAATTTTTCCTTCGCCATCGCGTTCTCTCCTCAATTCTTTTCTGTGTATCGCAAATCGTTGTGTGTCAAAAAAATCGTTGCCGTTGCCAACCAAACTCAGTAGTACGCGTAAATCTTCAGGAACTTCTTGCGCAGCTTCGGTTCCACTTTTTCCAGGCTGCTCAGATACAGCTCGCGAATCATGCACTGGTCGCTGCTCTCCAGCTGCTGGTACTGCTCGGAGATGCCCTTGCCCAGCAGGCCGCGTGTGTTGACTGCCTCAAAGTCGCGGATGCGCAGTTTGGCGCGGTCCACGGTCTTGAGGAAACCTTCCACCTTGGCGCTCGAGAAGGCCTGTTCTACGGCTGCCCGCACGGTTGTGAAGACCGGCTCATTGACTACCGGAAATGTCGCCTGCTCATACATCGCTAGTCGCTCCTGCAAAAATTCCAAATCTACTGCTGTGCGTTTTTGGAGCGGGAGACGGGGATCGAACCCGCGACCAACAGCTTGGAAGGCTGTGACTCTACCACTGAGTTACTCCCGCCAGTACCAACACCCCACGCAAATTCTGGAGCTGATGATGGGGCTTGAACCCATGACCTCTCCCTTACCAAGGGAGTGCTCTACCACTGAGCTACATCAGCCTTACAACAAACTTCACGTTGCCCGCCCGACTACCTGCGGCTGTTTTCTTCCAGCCGCGCCCGCATATTGGCAACCACTACGCGGAAGGCAAACAAACCCAAAATCAATTCCGGCAACCAACGCAGACTCAGATTGAATCCGCCAAAACTGGCACCGCGAAAACTATATTCCTTCACCGGCAGAACAGCATCGCCGTCAATCGAAAACCAGGCCAGCACGCCCAGCACCGCCAGTACCGCCAGTGCCTGCCACATTCTGCTTCGGCTGGCTGCCGGATTCCCGCTTGGCAAATTGCCTTCGCCGCCCGCATTTCCGGTCATACCCACCTGCCAAACCATGCTGCAAAAACTCTGGTGCACAGGGGAGGATTCGAACCTCCGTAACTCATAGAGTGGCAGATTTACAGTCTGCTGCCATTAACCACTCGGCCACCTGTGCACTACCCTTACCCGCTGCCAGAACCTGTTGGAAACAGCCCACTTCATCCAGCCTACGGCCACGCGATGACCAGCATCACGTTGCACACTGCATGCCCGAAACTGCATGCTCTGGTTGAGTGGAGGTCTGCGCTTCAGACGGGTAGTTCAACCTGAAACTGATGTGCTTCCTACACTGCCACCGTTTGGGAAACTGGAGCTGGCGAAGGGATTTGAACCCCCGACCCTCTGATTACAAATCAGATGCTCTACCAGCTGAGCTACGCCAGCCCAAACAGTCGAATGCGCTGTCCGATGTGGGCAGCGCATAGTCAATACTTTAGCACAATCGGCAGGGTCTCTGCCACCGTGCCTATCCGGGCGATTACCGGCTTTGCGTACAGCCGCGCTGCAGCACTGCCTCTACCCGGTGCTACTATGACTCCAACTACGCACCGCAGTATCCATCCGCCATGTTGTGCTGCTTACTGGCGTGACTTTGAGGAGATCCAAATGCGCTTTAAATCCCTTGCCCTGATTCTGCTTGTCTTCTGCCTTTCGGCCACCATTGCCCAGCAGGCCATGAACAACGACGCCGTCATCAAGCTGACCAAAGCCGGCCTGAGCGACGACCTGGTCATCAATACCATCAACTCGCAGCCCGGCAGCTATGACACCACCACCAACGGCCTCATCGCATTGAAGACCGCCGGCGTCAGCGATAATGTGATCAGCGCCATGCTGCTGAAGAACAACGCCGCATCGCAGCCCACACCGGCTGTGCAGTCGCGTCCGGATTATGCCGCAGCAGCACCCGCCGCTTCCGCCATTCCGCCCGAGGTGGATGACATCGGCGCGTACTACAAAGACCAGAGCGGCCACTGGAATGAAATCACCGCAGAGATTGTGAATTGGAAGACCGGCGGCGTGCTGAAGAGCATTGCCACCGACGGCATTGTGAAGGGCGACGTGAACGGCAACATCAAGGGCAGCAAAAGCCCGTTGACCCTGCCCGCACCGGTGGACATCATCATTCGCGCCGCTGAAGGCAACCAGATTGGCGAGTATCAACTGCTGCATCTGCACTCGCACTCGCATGACCGCGAATTCCGTTCCGTCACCGGCGGCGTGTTTCATGAGTCGGGCGGCGCGCAGCGCGACAACATTTCTTTCGAGAGCAAAAAAATCGGTCCGCACACGTATGAGGTCCTGCTGCCCGCCACGGTGGAAAAAGGCGAGTACGGCCTGCTGCCTCCGGGAGAAGGCGTGGCCAGCAACAAGAACATCGCCAGCTCGGGAAAAATCTACACCTTCAATATTCAGTAGTATCGGGACGCGGTTCCGACTCCGCTGGCGTATAAAAATAGAGCATGCTACGTAAGCGCACACGCAACACGTTGCTCATCGCCTTCCTGCTGGTGGTCCTGCTGGCGCTGGCCGTTTTCCTGCGCATGAAGGCGCCGCCGGAGTCCGCCCGCCTGTTGCCGGAGTCCGACGCCGTTCTCTACTTTGACCTGAAGCCGTTGCGCGCCACCGCGCACCCCACGGCCACGCCGCTGGACATGGACCCCGACTACCAGCGCTTCCTGGCCAACACCGGCTTCAACTACGAACGCGATCTGGACGAGCTGGCCATAGCCCTGCACCAGATGCCGGACCCGAATGGACCCAACGGGCCCATCGCCTACTCCATCGTTTTGCAGGGACGCTTTAATCGCAAGAAGCTGGAGCCGTACGTTGCCGCGCTTTCCACCTCGCGCGAGACCTATGTCGGCCACGACATCTACACCATCCCGGTGGAAGGCCGCACCCTGCGCGTCACATTTCTCGGCTATGACATGGTGGCCACTTCCAACATGCCCACGCCGGAACAAATCCACTCCATCGTCGACCGGTACCGCTCTGCCGCGTTGCCGTCGAGCGGCAGTTCGCTGGTGGCGGAACGATACGGCGACGTGCCGCTGTTGAGCATCGCCTGGGGCATCGGCCGGCTCGGCCTGCCGTTTGCCGTGCATCCGCCGGGCAAGCCAACCGCCGCCGGGCAAATTCAGGTGATGGGTTTCACGCTGCCGATTCCAGCCGACGCCAGCTTTGTCGCCTCTGTTGGTTTCGATGCGAACATCGCCGCCGCACTCTCGCACTCCGGCGCCGTGCATCTGCGTGTGGATGAAATCACTCCTGACGGCAGCACTGCGGAAACTACGGCGCAAACGCTGGCCTCGCTGCTCAACCTCTATCGCGGTCTGCAGGGCAACGGCATCGGCGTCAACTCGCGAGACTCTGCCGCGCTGCAGGCATCACTGCGCAGCCTGAACATTGAGCACCACAACAACCGCGTCATCCTCACCGGCACCGTATCCACCGATCTGGTGCGTGGATTGTTCGCCCCTGCGCAGCCGGACCAAATTTCCGCGCCAACACCAACGCCCAGCCACTAGAAAACAGGAGCTGCCATGCCGTGGAATTTCTACCTGCTTGAATTTTTCAGTGGATTATTTCTTGCCAATGGCGTGCCGCATTTTGTGCAGGGCATCTGCGGCCATCGTTTTCAAACGCCCTTTGCCACACCGCCCGGCGTCGGCGAATCTTCCCCGGTGGTCAACGTGCTCTGGGGATTCGCCAACCTGCTGACCGGCATCCTGCTGCTGAAGTTTTATCTGCCCAACGGCCCCACGGCAATTTTCGGCTGGGTGGTTTTTGGCGGCGGCGTTTTGCTGCTCTCTGTTATGACGGCCTACCGCTTCGGCATTGTCCGCTCACGCACTCGCTGAAAGTGTTGCCACTCGCGGCGGCTTATCCGCTTATTTCGTCCGTGCCGATTTTGTGATGACTCGCGCCGGAATGCCGGCCACCGTCGCACCGGCGGGGACGTCTTTGGTCACCACGGCATTTGCGCCCACGGTGGCGTTGTCGCCAATGGTCACGCCGCGCAGCACGGCCACGCCGCGGCCAATCCAAACCTGTTTGCCGATGCGGATCGGTTTGGCTTCATGGTCGCCGTCGCGCAGGCTGCCATCGGCCGCGCGCACATGGTTCGCATCGCGCACGCTCGAGAACTCGCCAATCATGCTGCCGTCGCCGATGGAAACTCCCTCCATCGCCACAATGTGTACGCCGCTTGAAAGCACCACGTCGCGCCCCAGCACAATCCAACCCATCCCCTGCGTTTCCAGATGCACATGCGGCTCCAGCAGCAGGTTTTCTCCAATGTGAATGTTGCCCGTGCCGAAGACGTACACGCTGCCCGCCACCACTGCGCTCGATGGCAACCGTCCCAGCAGCATCCCCGAAAGCCGCGCATGATAGTAGCCGCGCGATAACCGCCGGCGCAGCGCCTCGGTCATACGCAACGGCGCTTCCAGCATCTTGCTCAGGACCTGCTTGAAATTCGGCATCGAAATTTTTCTCCGGGGATGGGTATTCCTTTTGGACGCCATAGATGCAAAAAGGCCGCCCATCAGGCGGCCCTTTTAATGAACTCTTTGCAACTTACTCTGCTGCGGATTGCATTTCGCCGGTCAGCGTCAACCGCAGATACTTGTACGGATTCACCGGCGTGTTGTGGATGCGGACTTCGTAGTGCAGGTGCGCGCCGGTCGAACGGCCGCTGTCTCCAACGTAGCCAATCACCTGGCCGCGTGCCACCTGCTGGCCCTGCGTCACGGCGAATCCGGAAAGATGGCCGTAGCAGGTTTTGATGTCGTGTCCGTGGTCAATCACCACTTCGCGGCCGTAGCCGTTGGAGGCCTCCGCCAGCACAACAATGCCGTCTGCGGTGGCGTGAACCGGCGTGCCAATCTCTGCGCCGATGTCCATGCCGGCGTGGAAGGCGCCTTCACCGTTGAACGGATCGAGACGCTCGCCAAAGCTGCTGGTCACCCTGCCCTGCACCGGCCACAGGGACGGGGCCGCTGCCAGTGTCGCCCAATCTTCCAGCGTGCTGGAGTTGCCCAGGCCGAAATCAATTGCGCGCGTGGCCACGCCGTTGATGGCCGAGAGCCGCAGCGCATAAAACTGGTCCAGACTGTGCGTGTAATTGTCCTGCGTGAACTGATCGTCTGCCGAGGGAGCTGCCTGTAGCGCCGGGGCCGGGGCCGGGGCCGACTTCGGCACTGCCGCCGCCTGGGCCACCTTGTTGTCGCGCAGGCCGTAGAGTGCGGAGACTTCACTGGCCAGCGTTCCCAGTGATGCCACCTGCACGTCCTTCTCCTGCGTCTTCTTTTCCAGCTGCTGGTAATTTTTCCGCGTCATCGCCAGGTCGTTGCGGATCTGATTGAAGCTCTCCGTCTTGACCAGCATGCGGGTGTACGAACCCATCAGGCCTGTAATCGTGAACGCGCCCACCACGGCAATCGCGATAAAAATATACGCGTAGCGCATCGGAATCGGCACCTTGTTCAGGTAGCCCTCTTCATCGCGCGTCACAAAAAGAATGTAATGCTGTTTTTTCACTGGCCGAAATCTACCACTTCCTACAAGATTGCCGCTGGAGGGCAGAATCGTTTCTACAAATGCGTCTTACCGAATCGCATTCGCCGAACTCAATTCCCTAGCCTTTGATTCCGCGGCTAAATGTTGCTGACTTTCTAAGCTTAACAGCTATCGCGCCGGCGGCGCAACCTGCATTTATATAGGTTTTATAAGAATTCAGTGCCAATGCGGACCTCCGCGACAAAGTGATTCTGCACAATTCATTGTGCAGATGCCGCTGCCGCCGCGGTTTTACCGTGCAGTATGCTGGACGTGATGCCGCGCAAATCCAACACCGCCCGCACTCAAACCGAACTCGGATTTATTGCCGAGGTGGCCCGGCTGGCTGGCTCGCACACGAAGCCAGGCAAAGCTCTCGCCCTCGGCATTGGCGATGACTGCGCCCTGCTGCGCCCGCCGCGCGGCCAGGTGGTGGCCATCACCACCGACTTCAGTCTTGAGGGCCGCCACTTTCTCCGCACCGTGCACCCACCGGAATCGGTTGGGCATCGCGCATTGGCCCGCGGACTGAGCGACCTGGCCGCCATGGGGGCCACACCGCTGGCCGCATTTCTATCTCTTGCCCTGCCGCCTCGCGTGATGCAAACCGCCTGGCCGGAAAAATTTCTCGCCGGGCTGCTGGCGCTGGCCCGTGAGCATCGCGTTCCGCTGGCCGGTGGCGATACTGCGCAATCGCCCGACAACAATATTCTGGTCGACATTGTTCTGGTCGGTGCCGTGCCGGAAAGATTTTCCCTGCTGCGTTCCGGCGCCCGCGCGGGAGACAAGCTCTACATCTCCGGCTCGCTCGGCGGAGCGGCGGCAGAACTGGCCGCACTGCTGCAATCGCCGAAAAAATTCTCGCGACTGCATCAAGCCGCGAGCGGCCATCCGCATCTCTATCCGCAGCCGCGGCTCACGCTGGGAAAATCTCTGCTGCGCCGCGCCACTGCTTGCATTGACATCAGCGATGGCCTCTCCACCGACCTGGCGCATCTTTGCCAACGCTCCAGCGTCCGCGCCGTGGTCAACACCGCTGCTCTGCCCATCGCGCCAACGGCAAATTTAAAACAGGCACTGCATGGCGGCGAAGATTACGAACTGCTCTTTACCGCGCCGGTGTCGCAGCGCATTCCGAAAAAAATCGCCGGCGTCGACATCACCTGCATCGGAGAAATTCTGACGAAGAAAAATTCCGCACCGCCATGCCAGTTGCGCGATGCCGCAGGAAAACTTTCTCCGCTGGCCGCCGAAGGATACGAGCACTTCGCATGACCGCACCGCAACTCCATCTCGAATTCGCGCACCACTGGCGCGCGGAAATTCTCTCCGCACCGCCGCTCATCGCCCCGGCGCGGCAGTACACCTATCCGCAGCGCGTGCCCGGAGAAGAAGAAGCCATGGCGCGCGGCGCGTTGCAGTTGCTGGTGCATCCCGCAGGCGAGGGAGATTTTCTCGCCACCTGCGCGCTCGGCTTCGATGCGCCCAGCGTACCCACCGGGCTGTGGTCCTGCCCGCACGCCGACGATCTCTGCGCCGTCGCCGGCGGCTATGCGTACATCGTGCGCACCACGCAGCCCGCGCAAAGCAGCTTTCTGCCGCTACGTCCGGTGGTCGGCGTTCACTCTGTTTTGGAAAATGATCTGCTGCTCTTCGTGGGCTTCCACGCGTTGCTGGCCTGGGGGCACGATGGCCTGCTGTGGCAATCCGCGCGGCTGACCTGGGAAGGCATTCGCATCACAGAAATTTCCGGCGGCGAAGTCCGCGGCTTCGGCTGGCACATGCCCAGCGATGCAGAGTTGCCATTCACCGTTTCGCTGGCCACCGGCACACACACCGGCGGCGCATTTCAAGCCTCAACTTAATTCTTCCGCAGAATAAAAACTCAGCGCGGCATCGCCCTGCAACAACACGCGGGTGCGTCGCAGGCATCCATAATTTTCCAGCAGAGAATTTTTCCGCGAGTGTTCCGCCACCACAATGCCGCCCGGCGCCAGGGTTTCCGCATGCCTGCCCAGAAATTCCAACGTCATGGAATACTCCACCACGGACTCATACGGCGGGTCGAGAAAAATCACATCGAAGCCACCCTGTTTTTTCAGCAACGGCTTCACGCCGCGCATCTCCACCTTCAACTCCGCCGCAATGCCCAACGCCGCCGCGTTCGCGCGAATCGCCTTCAGCGCCTCCGGCGCATTTTCCGCCGCCCAAACTTCGCGCGCGCCGCGGCTCAACGCCTCAATGGCCACTGCGCCGCTGCCGGCGTAAAGATCGGCAAAGCGTTTGCCGGCCACACGTCCGCCCGCATCCAGCACGTTGAAGAGCGTTTCCCGCAGCCGGTCGCTGGTGGGCCTCGTTTCCATGCCCGCCGGCGCCTGCAGCCGCCGCGATCGGAATTTTCCCGCTATCACCCGCATCCGTACTCACCCACTCACAATCTACACTGCAAAATTTTGCCCGCTGCTACTACAATTGGCAGACGGTACACATATGCGTAGCTGGTCATTCCCCATCTTCAAAGTCGCTGGTGTCGAAGTCAGGCTGCATCTGTTCTTTGCGCTGCTGCTCGCCTTCAGCTTCACCTATGCAAATCTTACCGGCATGCCGGTCTGGCGCGGAGTTGTTCTCTGGCTGCTGCTGCTGAGCGCCGTTGCCGTGCGCGAAATCGCCCGTGCCATCAGCGCCGGATACTCCGGCCTGGAACTCCGCAACATTATTCTGCTTCCCATCGGCGGCCTCTTCTCGCACGCCACGCCGGAGTCCAGCGAACGCGCTTCCGTGGGAAGCACGCAGACCCTGCTGGCCTTCACCGGCCCGGTGGCCAACATCAGTTTTGCCGTTGTGCTCGCCATGCTCATCAACGGCGTCTCTCCGCAGATTGATCTCTTCGGCAAGCCCTTCATCACGCCCGCCGCTTTGCTGCGCAGCCTGGTGTGGCTCAACTTCTATATGGGCGCGATTAATTTCCTTCCCGCGTATCCGCTCGACGCCGGCCGCATGCTGCGCGGGGAATTTTCGCGCCAGCGCGGCTCGCTCAGCGGCACACGCGCCGCCAGCGGCCTCGGCCAGATCATCGCCATCTCCACCTTTGTCGCAGGCATCTTTTTCCAGAACATCTGGCTGCTGATGTTCGGCTTTTTCATCTACATTGGCGCGCACATGGAAGACCAGGGCACGATGTTCCAATCCGTCGTGGATACCGTGCTGATGCGCGACATCATGCTGACCGATTTCTCCATGCTCTCCGCTTCCGACACGCTGGAAGATGCGCTGCAAAAAGCGTTGCACACTTTGCAGGATGAGTTCCCCGTCGTTCGCGGCGGCGCACTCGTCGGCGTGGTCTCACGCGAAGGCATTCTGGATGCGCTGCGCAATGACGGCAACGGCTACGTGCAGGCCATCATGTCCCGCGCCTTCGCCACCGCGCAACCGGGCGACTCGCTCGGCCAGATTATCCGCCGGACCTCTGGCGGCAACGGCCTGCCGCTTGTGCCCATTCTCGAAGGCGAACGCATCGTCGGCATCGTCACCTTCCAGAACCTGATGCAGTCCATGCAGATGCTGACCGAAAGCCGCAAGCTGAAGGCCAGCGAACAGGCGTAAGCCATACCATGTCTTCTGACACGCCACTTGCGCCCGGTCTGTATCTGGTTGCCACGCCCATCGGCAATCTGGAAGACATCACGCTGCGCGCGCTGCGCATCCTGCAGTCGGCCGACCGCATTGCCTGCGAGGACACGCGCCAGACGCAGAAGCTGCTGAACCACTTCGCCATCACCACGCCCACCGTCAGCTACCACCTGCACAATGAGGCCGAGCGCACTGAAGAACTCGTCGCCGCGCTGAAAGAAAATGCCCGCATCGCCGTGGTCAGCGACGCCGGCACGCCGGGCATTGCCGACCCGGGTGCGCGTCTGGCCACCGCCGCCATTGCCGCCGGCATCGCCGTCTATCCCGTGCCCGGCGCGAATGCCGCTCTGGCTGCGCTGATTGCCAGCGGTCTGAACGCAGAAAATTTCCACTTCCACGGATTTCTTTCCAGCCGCTCCGGCGAACGCCGCACGCAACTCGAACGGCTGCGCGATGCCCTGCGCCTGCCGCAAACGGAAACCACCACGCATATTTTTTATGAAACGCCGCACCGCATTGTGGACACGCTGGAGGAAATTGAATCGCTCTTCGGCCCCGCACAGCGCATTGTGATGGCGCGCGAACTGACCAAGCTGCATGAGGAATTTCTGCGCGGCACGGTCAGCGAGTTGCGCGCGAACTTCGCCAAGCGCGACAGCATCCGCGGAGAATTTGTTCTGCTGATTGACGGCACGGTCCACGCCGCCGGTGAATCCGCCACGCAGCAGAGCATCGCCGCCGCCGTGGCCGCGCTGATGCAGTCGGAAAATTTGCAGGAAAAAGATGCGCTCAAACGCGTGGCCAAAGATCGCGGCATCGGCAAGTCCGAAGCCTACCGCGAACTGCAGCGCGAACGCAGCCGCTAGCGGCCCTTCAGCCGGTCGTACACGTACACATCGCTGGTGGTGCCCAGCGCCTGGTTGTAATACGTCTCACCGCCCACGGCTTCCACCAGCAATTCGGTAAAGCTGTGCAGCGCGCGCAGAGTATCCGCAGCAGCCGGCACTTTCACTTTCGCTGTCTCAAAAAATTTCTGGTAGCCGTGGTCCACCAGCCGCGCCAGTTCGCCGCCCAGCACCAGGCCCGGCCGAGTCACAATCTGCACGCCGCCGTTGGGGTTCTCGCCCACGGCACGCGGGGCAATCTCCGCCCCAATGCCGTTCAGGCTGACCAGCACCGCACGAGGAAACTGCTGCTGCGTGGCCGCACCGGCCGGGGCCACGGAAAAATGGCTTGCACCCAATGCGCCCAGCAAATCATCAAACACTGAAATAACAGCTTTTTTCGCCATGACGATTTAATTATTGCATGGCCGCAAAGCTGCCCACACACCACGCCGGGCGTGAGAGAGCAGAACATCTAGCGTGAGACAGCAGAACATGGCATCCTGATGACAGAGACAATTATGGACACCCTGGCCTACACAGACCAACTCGGCACCACCATCACTGACCGCATCGGCAATACGCCGCTGGTGCGTCTAGACCGCCTCACCGCAGACCTGCCGGGCATCACCCTGCTGGGCAAAGCAGAGTGGTACAACCCGGGCGGAAGCGTGAAAGACAGAGCGGCCTGGTCCATGGTTTCCGACGCCATCCGTCGCGGCGAGTTGCTCAATCCCGCCAAGCCCAATCGCCGGCTGCTGGATGCAACCAGCGGCAACACCGGCATTGCCTACGCCATGCTGGGCGCGGCATTGGGATTCAAAGTCACACTCGTGATGCCGGCGAATATTTCTCCTGAACGCAAAACGCTGCTCTCCGCCTACGGCGCGGAAACCATCTGGACCGACCCTGCCGAAAGCAGCGACGGTGCCATCCGCCGCGCGCAGACCATTGCGCAGTCTGACCCGGAGCTCTACTACTACTGCGACCAGTATTCCAACAATGAAAACTGGCGCGCCCACTACCGCACCACCGGCAATGAAATCTGGCGGCAGACGGAAGCTCGCGTCACGCACTTTGTCTCCGCACTCGGCACCAGCGGAACCTTTACCGGCACCACGCGTCGCCTGCATGAACTCAACCCGCGCATCCAGTGCATCTCGATGCAGCCCGACTCGCCCTTCCACGGACTGGAGGGCCTGAAGCACATGGCCACCGCCATTGTGCCGGCCATTTACGATCCCACTCTCGCCGACCGCAACATTGAGCAGTCCACTGAAGAGGCCTACCACTACTCCAAACTGCTGGGCCGCACGGAAGGCATTCTCGTCGGCATCTCCGCCGCTGCCGCCACGGCCTCTGCCATGCGCATCGCGCGCGAGGAACACGCCGCCGGTCGCCATGCAGTCATCGTCGTCATCCTCTGCGACTCCGCGGAAAAATATCTCAGCGAGCGCTTCTGGACAGAAGACCACTAGACTGAAGTCCACCAGAAAAGATTCATCGGAACGATTGCCGCAAAAAGGAACCCGCCATGCTCGTTCTCTCCCGCGATATTTACGACCAGCTCCGCAAACACGGCGAATCGACCTACCCGCATGAGTGCTGCGGAGTTCTGCTGGGCAAAAGCGACAACGGAAAAAACACTGTGCTTGAGGCCGTGCCCGCCGGCAACACGCGGACAGACTCCGCACACAACCGTTACAACATCGCGCCGGTCGAACTCGTCCGCATCCAGCGCCAGGCGCGCGAACGCTCGCTCGACATCGTCGGCTTCTACCACTCGCACCCCGACCATCCCGCGCAGTGGTCCGCCACAGACTTTGCCGAAGCACACTGGTTCGGCTGTTCCTACGTCATCACCGCGGTGCAGGAGGGGCAGGCAGCCATCACCAATTCTTTCCTGCTCACCGGCACCAGCGAAGAGGACAAGCAGTTTGAAACCGAGCGCGTAGAAGTCCTCTAAGCTCCATCGCCGAATTCACGTAAACTAGATAGCAGGAGAAGCAGCATGAAGATTTACATTCCCACACCGTTGCGCGCCTACACCGCCACTCTCGACGCAGTGGACGTTCCCGCGGCCACCGTTTCCGAGGCGCTCGCCAAATTGACCGAGCAGCACCCCGGCATCCAGCCGCACCTGTTCACCGCAGACGGCAAACTGCGTTCCTTCGTCAACATCTATCTGAATGACGACGACGTTCGCTACCTGCCGGAAAAAGAAGCCACACCGGTCAAGGACGCCGACTCGCTCACCATCATTCCCTCCATCGCCGGCGGCGCCCCGCACTTTGACGGCGGCTGTTGCCTCTAGCTTCGCAATCCTCTGAAAATTTTATTCGCGGCACCACACACAGGCGGGCGCGCGCAATCTTATGTATCCAGCGTCATCGCCGCCGCATCAGATAAAAAGACCCTGTTTGCGCTACTCTTAAGACAGCACGCTGGAACGAAGGAAAACACGCATGGCATCCGAAGCAAACGATCTTCCCAAACTTTCCAATGACGAGATTTCGCGCTACTCGCGCCACCTCATCCTGCCCGAGGTGGGCATTGAGGGCCAGCAGAAACTGAAGGCCGCCAAGGTCCTCTGCGTCGGCACCGGCGGACTCGGTTCGCCGCTCGCGCTCTATCTCGCCGCCGCCGGCATCGGCACCATCGGCCTGGTCGACTTCGACGTCGTCGACGCCAGCAATCTGCAGCGCCAGATCATCCACACCACCGCCGACGTAGGCCGCCCCAAGATTGATTCCGCCGCCGACAAATTGAAGGCCATCAATCCCTACCTCAACGTCATCAAGCATGAGACCATGCTGACCGGCGCCAACGCGCTTGAAATTCTGAAGGACTACGACGTCATCGCCGACGGCACCGACAATTTCCAGACGCGTTATCTGGTCAACGATGCCTGTGTTCTTCTCGGCAAGCCGAACGCCTACGCCTCCATCTTTCGCTTTGAAGGTCAGGCCAGCGTATTCGGCGCGCCCGATGGTCCCTGCTACCGCTGCCTCTATCCTGAACCGCCGCCGCCGGGACTCGTTCCCAGCTGCGCGGAAGGCGGCGTGCTCGGCATTCTGCCCGGCCTGCTCGGCGTGATTCAAGCAACGGAAACCATCAAGCTCATTCTCGGCATCGGTCAGCCGCTGGTCGGCCGCCTGTTGCTGGTCGATGCGCTCGGCATGAATTTCCGCACCCTCAAGCTGCGCAAAAATCCCGAGTGCCCGGTCTGCGGCACCAACCCAACGCTGAAGGAACTGATTGACTACAACCAGTTCTGCGGCATCACACCGCCGGCGGCGGAAAACCAGCCGCTGGAAGTTTCGGCGCACTCGAACCCAGGAGCCATCAAGATGCAGGAAGGCATTCCCCAAATTTCCGTGGAAGATGTAAAGCGTCAGCTTGATGCCGGCGCAGACCTCTTCGTGCTCGACGTGCGCGAACCGCACGAATACAAGATCGTCAACATCGGCGCCACACTCATTCCGCTCGGCGAAGTGCCCGCGCGGCTGGCGGAAATTGAGCAGTACCGCAACCGCCCCGTGGCCGTGATGTGCCGCTCCGGCGCACGCAGCCAGAAGGCCTCGGTCTTCCTGAAGCAGAGCGGTTTTGAAAATGTCTCCAACGTCACCGGCGGCATCCTGGCCTGGGCAGACAAGATCGATCCCAGCCTGCCGAAGTACTAACCGCATCGCATCCCAAAGAAAAAGGATGGGCCACAAGCCCATCCTTTTTTCTTGCGCGCATACCACTTCACAGCCGCATTCCCTTCCGCGTACATTGATTACGTTGCAATTTCCCAAAGACATCCGCACCCGCATCGCCAAGGAGGGCGAACCCGAATGGACTCGATGATTTCCGCCAACATGCTTTCCCGCCGCACCATGCTCAAGGGGGCCGGTGCCGCTCTGGCCGCAACGGCCTCGCCCATGCTGCTGCCCGCCGCCCCCGCGCTGGCGCAAGCCGCCGCTGCCGCGCCCGAACCCGGCGAAGCCAATCGCGACCAGCGTCTGGCGTGGTGGCGAGCCGCGCGCTTCGGCATGTTCATCCACTTCGGCGTCTACTCCACCATTGGCCGCCATGAGTGGGAGATGGAAGAAGAAGCCGTGCCCGTGGTGGAATACGCCAAGCACGCCGTCACTTTCAATCCGCATCCCGGCAGCCAGCGCGCCTGGGCAAAACTGGCCAAGCAGGCCGGCATGAAGTACATGGTGATGACCACCAAGCACCACGAAGGCTTCTGCAACTTCGACACAAAACTCACCGACTACAACGCCGTGAAGCAGGGCCCGGGCCGCGACCTGGTCCGCGAATATGTTGAGGCCGCGCGCGCCGAAGGTCTTCGCGTCGGCTTCTACTACTCGCTGATGGACTGGCACCACCCCGACGGCGCCCGCTGCGCCACCGACGAGGCCGCCCGCAAACGCTTCGTCGAATACACGCACGGCCTGGTCCGCGAACTGATGACCAACTACGGCAAGATTGACGTGCTCTGGTACGACGTCAGCTGGCCGCTCGACGCCAAGGGTTGGGAGTCCGAGCGCATGAACAAGATGGTCTTCGAGCTGCAGCCGGAAATCATCGTCAACAACCGCAACGCGCTGAAGGGGGATTTCTCCACGCCCGAGCAACACATCACCGCAGAGACCGGCGGCCGCGCGTGGGAAAGCTGCATGACCATGAACGATAGCTGGGGCTACCAGGCCGGCGATGACAACTGGAAGTCGTCGAAGACCATCGTGCGCAACGTCATCACCTGCGCCAAGGGCGGCGGCAACTACCTGCTCAACATCGGCCCCAAGGGCGACGGTTCCATTCCCGAAGAAAGCGTCCACGTGCTGCGCGAAGTCGGCCAGTGGCTCGCCGTCAACGACCACACTGTTCGCGACACCGACGTCTGCCAGGTCGGCAGCTCCATGTATGCCGGCTTCACGCGCAAGGGCAACACGCTCTACATGCACGTGCATTACTGGCCCGGGCAGTACGTTGCCATCGGCGGCCTGCGCAACAAAGTGCTCTCCGCCAAACTTGTCGCCACCGGAGAACCGGTCAAGTTCATACAGGATGAGTTCCGCGTGCGCTTTGTGGACCTGCCGTATGAAGCGCCGCAGTACCCCGTCACCACGCTGGAAATTGTCTGCGACGGCGAGCCGCATCAGGACATGGACTGGGTCCGCAAAAACCACCTGCGCCCCAGCGTGTAATTTTTTACCAACCTGCAAAACAAAAGCCCCGCTTCGCGCGGGGCTTTTTATTTCCTGCAAACACACCTCACTCATCGCACAGCATATTTCAAATTCGCGCCCTTCCACGGAACCGCCGTGCGCGCATTCAAATCAAACTCCACCTTGCCCGCGCGTATCGTCATCTCCGGCGTAATGCGTTCGCTGCCATCCACCCTGCCGCCCGCCAAATCCGCATAGCCGAAGTGGCCTTCCGCAACGCGCAGCACCGCAATGTCCGCCACCGAGCCCACCGCAATCTGCCCCAGCTCCGGATGCCCAACCTCGGTCGCGGCGTTCGTCGTCGATTCGCGAATCACTTCCTTCAGCGGCACGCCCAGCGCCAGAATCTTGCTCATCACATTCGGCAGGTTCATCATCACGCCCGTCACCGAATCAATGTGCGCGTCGGTCGAAATCGAGTCCGGATAAAATCCGTTCTCAATCATCGGCGCGGCCAGTTTGAAAGTGAACGATCCGCCGCCGTGGCCCACATCAAATTTCACGCCGCGCTTGCGTGCCTCCACCATAAACGGCGCAGGCTTGCCATCGGCCCCCAGCAGCGGCGCCGGCATGCGGAAGACGTGCGTGCTGATGTCTCCCGGCCGCAGAATCGTCGAGACCATTTCCTCGTACGACTTGTTGTTGAACCAGCCGAAGTCCACCATCACCGGCAAGTGGTTGCGATTGCCCGCCTCCACCGCCTTCTTCACAGAAATAAAATTCGGCTGCTCCCAGTGCGCCGTCTTGATGCCGACAATGATGTCCTTGTTCTGTTCCACCATCTTCGTCAGCGCGTCCACGTCCATGTCGTGCTCGTTCTGCTCGGCCACGTCGTCGCTGTTCACCATGCCGGAGCCGACAATGTTGATGAACGCCAGCACCCGCGTCCGTGCATTGTCAATCACGCGGTGGCGAAACTCCGGGAAGTCGCGCCATCCCGACGAGCCTGCATCCACTTCCGTGGTCACGCCGTTCGGTATCGCAATCGCATCCGGCGGCAACGCCAGGTCGCCATTGCCCCACGCGTTGTGCCGCAGCCCGATAAAAACATGCACGTGGATATCGACCAGCCCGGGCGTCAGATACAGTCCGCTGATGTCGACAGATTTTTTCGCCGCGCTCGCCGGTATCGTCGGCGCAATCGCAGCAATCTTTCCGCCAAGAATGGCAACGTCGAAGTTGCCGTCCACGTTGTTCTTCGGGTCAATTACGTGCCCGTTGCGCAGCACCAAATCATATTGCGGCGTCTGTGCGCACAGGCGGATGGGTAAAAGTAGGGCGACGGCTGCAAGCAGCAGCGTGGGAATGTTACGTTTCATAATGCTGGGATTATAGCCACACAACATCCCGCTAATCGACAGACATTTGTCGTAACTATATTGTTGCCGGCTTAAACGCTTTTATCTTCCGCCGTCAGAATCTGAAGGCACAGCGGCGGCTCCAACATGCAGTCCATCCGGCTGATGCTCTTCAGCGCCTTGCGCAGCGTGGTGTTCAGGCACGGTTCCACCGTCGCAATAAACGGCAGCCGGTCTTTGCTGAATCCCGTGTGCTGCAAAATCGTGTCGAGATTAATTCCATTCCGCGCCAGCGCCCCGGCAATGCCGCTCACAATGCCCGGCTTGTCGCGCACGATGAAGCGCAGATAATGCGGGGCAGTAACTTCGCCCGTCACCTCGCGCTTGCGAACCGGCTGCGCCACCTGCGCCGAACCCTGCACCACCGCCAGCAAATCTGAAACCACCGCAACCGCCGTCGGATGCGCTCCCGCGCCATGCCCGCTGAAAACCACATCGCCGCCAAACGCGCCGTGCGTCACCACTGTGTTCAGCGTGCCGTGGCTGCCCGCAATCGCCAGCGACTTCGGCACCACCATCGGCGCCACTCGCGCGCGTACAAACCTTCCATCCACCTGCGCGCGGGAGATCTGCCGAATCGTGCAGCCCATCTCGCGCGTGTAGGAAAAATCAATCGCCGCAATCCGCCGGATGCTCTCGGTCTCCACGGTCTCCACATCAATCTCGCTGCGCAGCGCCACCCGCGCCAGAATCACCAGCTTGGCGCGCGCATCGTAGCCGTCCACATCGGCAGAGGGGTCCGCCTCGGCATAACCCAGCGCCTGCGCCTCGGCCAGCACTTCGGCAAAGTCCGCGCCCGCTTCCATCTTGCTCAGAATAAAATTGCAGGTCCCGTTCAGAATGCCGCTCACCTGCGTCAGCGAATCGCCGCCCAGCCCCTGCAGCGCGCCCGGAATCACCGGCACACCGCCGCCCACCGCCGCGCCGTACAGCAGATGCGCATTTCGCTTCACCGCCAACTTCAGCAGTTCGGTTCCCGCATACGCAATCAACTGCTTGTTCGCCGTCACCACACTCTTGCCGCGCGCCAGTGCGCCGCGCACCCAGTCGCCCGCCGGCGTCACACCGCCCACCAGCTCCACGATGATGTCCACATCGCTCGCCAAAATTTCGTCGATGCTCTCTGTCCACGCTGCATTCTCAATCAGCTTGTGCGCCGGCTTCTGCGCGTGCTTCGCCAGCCACGCCGCGCGCTTCTGCTCCACGTTGCGGTTGTAGATGTGCGTCACCGCCACGCCGTGCAGTTTGCGCAGCGCCAGCAACTCCACCACGCCCGTGCCCACCGTGCCCAGGCCCAGCAGCGCAATCTTTTTCACGGAGTCATGCGCATCCGCAACCATTGCCGCTTCCACCGGTTTCGCCGCCTTCGTCACTTTACGCACCATCTTCTTCAGCATCGCTCACGCCTTTCCGGCCCAACAAATCTTCAAACGTCACCAACCATATTACCGCCCACCCCGCGTCTCCAATACGAATGAATTGGAATTCCCTCCCGCGCATCGGGTATGATTTGGTTCCTGTACGACGCTGCCAGAACGAACCCTGTGAGGAAACCGCCATGAAGATCAAACACCTGCTCTCCCTCTGCGCCGCGTTACTGCTGGCCTTCACCTGCCTGCCCGCCCACGCGGCCGACGTC
>Ga0164296_1002479_pt1 | contig 18344 bp, 11 predicted proteins | sample GEODES057metaG_FD_113533 | JGI IMG/M metagenome (GOLD analysis project Ga0164296, IMG submission 113533) | Dystrophic lake water microbial communities from Trout Bog Lake, Wisconsin, USA - GEODES057 metaG | ecosystem: Environmental > Aquatic > Freshwater > Lake | place: USA: Trout Bog Lake...
GAGAGATCATCAAAAAAGAGTCCCTAAAAAGACGTAGAAAATTATTTTTAAAAGAAAAAACACTATTTTTAAACAACGAAACGCTCTACAACCAAAAGTCTACATTGGTTTGACGACGGACATTAAAAAATTCAAACATAGAAATCAAAGATGCTTTTGATGTAAACCTCACAACATATCTCAAAGAAATTCCGCAACTGTTTCCTTACAATGCAGTTTGCATATTAAGCAATGCATCAGAAACAAAATTAGGTGCATTCAAATCTGAATGGGGTCATTATTTTGAATGGCTTCGCGTTGAAGATGAAAAGCAAGACATTGACCGCAAAAAAATTCAGGATTTCAAAGTCAGTTTGGAGTTTGCATTGCTCGGATTGTGTGAGAAGGAAAAACTGATTGACTATTTAGAAAACTTTATTCTCTTTCATACCAAAGGTGCTTACAAAATCATTGCAAAAAATCACCAGTTCCTTGGCGTGAACAAAGCCATTGAAAGTTTTCGCAACCGCGAAGGCAAAGACGGAAAACTCGGTGTATTCTGGCACACACAACGAAGCGGTAAAAGTTATTCCATGATTATGTTCACGCAAAAAATTCAGCGTGAGTTTGACGGTGATTTTACATTCTTTATTGTAACTGACCGTGACCAGTTAGACAGACAGATTTACCGCAACTTCTTAAACATGGGGGCAGTGAAAGAAAAAGAAGAAGTGCGGCCAAAAGACGGTGAACAGTTGCGTGACTATTTGAGTGGTAACAAACGCTATGTGTTTTCCCTTATTCACAAGTTCCGTTATCCTAAAGGAAAAAAATATCCGGTTCTATCCGACAGAAAAGAAATAATTGTTTTAGTGGATGAAGCACACCGCACCCAATACAAAGACTTAGCAGAGAATATGCGAGTAGGTATTCCTAATGCACAATACATTGCGTTTACAGGAACACCATTGCTAGGAGGGAAGCGTTTGACAAATAAATTTTTTGGTGATTATGTGAGTGAGTATAATTTCAAACAATCGTATGAAGATGGCTCTACGGTTCCACTGTTTTACGACAAGCGTGTTCCCGAAGTACAAATAATAAGAGAAGGTGATGAGATAAATGCAGACCTCGCAGAAGTTGCGGAAGAAGAAGAATTATCAGAAGCACAGTTGATGCGACTGGAAAGAGAATATGCAACCGAACTTTCTATAATCCGCAACCCTGACCGATTGAAAAAGATTGCAGAGGATATAGTAAAACATTTTCCGCGTAGAGGGTATAAAGGCAGAGGAATGATTATCTCTATTGACCGTTACACGGCAATGAAAATGTATGACCTTGTTAAACAATATTGGGCAGATGAAATTAAGGAGCTGCGAAAATCAAAAATGGTTGCTAAAACGGATGAAGAAAAAAACCGCATAGAGGAAACCATTAAATACATGAATTGGGTAGAGATGGCTGTTGTTATTAGTTACGATAAAAGTGATGAAGAAAAATTAGTCTTTGAAAAACGCGGAGTTGATATTACACCACATATCCGAAAAATGGAAACACTTGATGAAAACGGACACGACCTTGAATTTCGTTTTCAGGAATTGCCCACAGACCCTTTTCAATTAGTTTTTGTGAGTGATATGTGGCTCACTGGCTTTGACTCTCCAACATTGAGTAACTTGTATATGGACAAGCCGATGATTGGACACACGCTGATGCAAACCATTGCACGAGCAGGAAGTGTTGCACCTGGCAAAGTTTGCGGAAGAATTTTTGATTATTACGGTGTGTTCCGCAATTTGAAAAAGGCATTGGCTGATTATGCAACAGGAGAAGAAGAACTGAAAGAAGGCGAAGAAAAAAAAGGAGACCTTCCTGTTGAAGAAAAGGAAAAACTTTTTGACTTACTGAAAGAAGCAATAAAAGAAGCCGATGAATATTGTTTGCCACTTGAAATAAAATTAGACCTGATACTTGACAGCGGTGATACTTTTGAAGAAATAAGTTTGTTTGAGAATTATGCTGACAAACTTTTAGCGAATGAAGACCACAAGAAAAATTTCTTTGTTTATTCAAACACTGTGGAAGCATTGTTTGAAGCATGTAAGCCAGACATATATGACCGGAAGGAAGAGTTTAATTTACTTGAAGTAATTCGTTACCTGCGTAAAGTGGTTGACCGCAAAAAGTTTTCAGGTGATTTGGAAAGTGCAAGAGTAAAATATGCGGACATAATTGACCAATCCATTACAACGGTTCAGGAAGCAGAGGATAAGAAAGCTGTTTTTTCGATTAAACAGAGCAGAGAAATTGATATCAGCAAATTTGACTTTGACAAGCTTCGGGAAAAGTTTAAGAAAACAGAATACAAGCACATTGAAATTGAAGACCTGAAACTTTTTATTGAAGACAAACTTTCAAAACTCATTAACCAGAATACAACACGAGTAAATTTTGCAGAACGGTTGCAGCAAATTATTAATGATTATAACTCAGGTTCGCTTACGGTTGAGCAATATTTTGAAGACCTCGTTGATTTCTCTAAGAAATTGAGAGATGAAGAAGAAAGACACATTCGTGAAAATCTAACAAAGGAAGAATTGGAGTTGTTTGATTTAATCCGACAGACAAAGAAGGATTTGACCAAGAAAGAAGAACGGTTAGTGAAACTTGCAGCAAGGAATTTATTTAAAAAGATTGTAGAACTAAAAGACGACTTACTGGTGACCGACTGGTATAAGTTTGAAACAACACGATTAAATGTTTTGAGTTTTGTAAAAAACACACTCAACGCAAATCTGCCAAATACTTTTGCGCAACCAGTATTTGAAAAGACTTGTGATATCGTAATTGATCATTTGCAAAAACTTGATGAAAGGGGAAGAAGATGGGCAGCATAAAACCAAAGCTACAGTCACACACATTTGCAAGCCGCGCAAGCCACCACACAACCCAAAGCTTGCAAAAGAGTTTGACTGTTCCAACGCAAAAAGAATTTCAAAATATTTTTTCTCCACTTCAAAAAAAATAAAAAACCTCACTCACAAGCCGACACAACAAAGACACAGAAACGTAATTCTGATATAGGATTACAAGGTCGGCCGAGAAGAATAACAGCTCGTAACACGGTTTGGCAAAAGTAGCGGTTCAGTTCTCCGCAGACACATGTGTGGTGAAAATCGCCACCTTCGCCAACCCCGAAAACGGTATACAATATTTTAAAACAGAAATATGGCAACAACAACTGCAACAATTTTAATTGGTCACGCTCATCAAAATGACAGCGGAATTATTCCTTCACACCTCATTCGGTTTACTGAAAATGATAGGCCTGCATTTATTCTTCATTCATTGGAATGTAATGAAGAAAATAAGGTGATTATACCAACTATCGAAAATACAATTGATGACCTTTATTTAATGATTGCAGTACTAATTCTCAATAAAATGGAACCGGCAATTGTTTTGCACTCAAAAGAAAGAAAAAGCATTTATGATATTTTCGATGAAAAGGAAAGGATAGATCTTTATAAAAAAACAAAATTAATTATTCAGGAAAGTAATTTAAAAGTTGTTTTCAATTTATTAGAAGGTAGCCATTTATTAAATCAGGTACATATAATAAAACAATATCCTAATGATTATGAAGTAACAGTACCATATATGAAAAACGAATATAGTGCTTGGTCTGATAATGTATCATTTAAAGAATTTAAAAATGATTTACACTAATGACTTTAAAGCATTATCAGACATTGTTCATAATCTAAATAGAGCAGAAAATGAACAGTATTTTGTTGATAAATGTGAAAAAATGTTTTCTTCCATAGAAAGTATTATTGGCTTATATATTGAGTATTCGAAAAAAGAAAATAAGCTCAGTGATTTTGCTAAAAGACAATTAGAAGCAAATAGACTTTCAATTAACAATAAATTTTCGGAGGCGGTTAATTCAATTCTAAAATATTCAGAAAAAAGTAATTTAATTAATAGTAAAGCTTTTAAAGAAATAATTTATTATACTCCATTAATAATGAGTGATGCTGTATTAGAGTTTAAACGTTATAATCCAGATGACATTTCAGAAGTACTACGTGAAAATGCATCATTAACTCATAAAAAATTAATTGATAATTATAATTCTCCTCGTCGTAGAGATGATATTATTATTACATCCCTCTGTAAGTTGCTATATGAAGTAAGAAGTAATATGAAACATTGTGGTAAAACACCATACGGACCTGACCAAAACAAAAGTAAACGAGACGAAGAAATCTGTAAATTAATACACCCTACCTTATCTGAAATTATCAATATTCTACTTGAAAAGCCTAATAATAAATTGCTATTGTATGGCAAGAAGTGATTTTAAGAACTTAAATGAAAGCATTAATGCAATTGGCCGAAATAAAATAATGATTGCAGAGATAATAGAGGTCTTGCAGTTTCTCATTGACAAAATTGATATTAAAGAATTACCTATATCATTGCCATATTCACAACCTCTAATGATTCATTCTAGATATACAAGAGAGCAAATATTAGTTGCGTTTGGACTTAGTACATTTGAAATTAAATCTTCAAATAGAGAAGGTGTTGCTGAAAATAAAAATTTAAATACAGAAGTTCTTTTTATAGATTTAATTAAATCAGAAGAAGACTTCTCTCCATCTACAATGTATAATGATTTTGCAATTAACGAAAGCCTTTTTCATTGGCAAACTCAAAACGCAACGAGAAGTGACACAGGAAAAGGATTAACTTATATTAATCATGAGTCATTAAATAAAAAAATATTGTTATTTGTGAGAGAAAAATCAAAAGATGAATTTGGTAACACAATGGGCTATATTTTTCTTGGCGATGGAAAAATTAAGAGTTACACAGGAACAAAGCCTATGAATATAACATGGGAGCTAAAAACACCTATGCATAATTTCATTTTAAATCAGTCGGCAAAATTAGCAAGTGCGTAAAAACTTGTTATTATCAAAAAACTAATAAATTTTTACCACTACCACCTCCCAACCTCCCTCCCCCAATACTCCCAAATCATTACCATGGCCATCGTATCTAATTCGCAATAACGTAATAATCCATTTTTATAATAGGCTCTTTGTGTTTCGGTCATATCTGTAAACTGCAAATAAGCATAGGCCATCATTGCCGCTCCGCCATTGTCTAGTTCACTTAAAAACAGTAATAAATCGCAACCTTTTATCATGCATATTATCTTCTAATATGTTGATTTTCCTTAACTTAGAGAGCTTTATGATTTGTTGAGTCTAATTGGACTATTAAAAAATGCTTGTTATTAATTCAAAACCTTTCTTTAGGCCATGATTGATTGCAATCATTTTGCAATCAACATTTGTAAAATTGCAAATCTTATAATAATAAAAACAGGAACATCATGAGTTTTTTTAGGAATCTATTGAATTCTAGGGGGCAAAATATCAAACATGATGGAAGACCTTTGTGGAAATATTTGTTATCAGATGATGAATTTAAAGAACTTAAGGCTTGTATAGAGCAAACAAATTTTCATTCCCTTGATCCAAGAGACATAACACTATATTTTGCTGAGTGGTGGAAGAGAAATTATATAGGTGGAGCTCCAAGTAAAGCAGAAGTGTTTAAATCATTAAATTTAAATAAAATCTTAACGGAGGAGACATTTTTTGAACTTGCAAAACAAGGTGCTCAATTATTGGGAATTCGATGGATTAGAAGACAATATACCCTTTATTTTAGGACCTTATTACTACAAGGTGGAATACCAATTAATCATATTACTTTAAATGCCGGATATTATCTTAATTTTTTAATTAGGCTAATAGAAATTCAACCCAATAGTGTTGAAGAAATTGTTTTAAATACAGAGTTAACAAAATTACTTCCTGTTTCAAGTAGAAACGAAACGATTTACGAAAACTGTTTAGAGATAATAAATTCTTTTATCAATAATGAAGATGATTACAAGGAAATATTTGAAAAGAATGATGCCCTAAAAAAAATTAGCGATGAATTAAATATTCGAAAGAAAAAATTGGAGCGGTCTAACAGAATACAACGTTCCAAAATATTTTGGGCTATGACTTCCCAGAATGAAAAAACGAGTATTTATTTAAAAATAGGATTTGCTAACCAATATGATGCAGAAAGCCTTAAACAGTTATTAAATATAGAAAGTGATCCAATTGAACGTTTTTATCAAATATATATCAACGATAAACGTGTTTGTACTTTCAGAAGAATGTTATCTGGGAGTTATAAAACCCATTGGGATTTTGAGGGTAATTTTAATTGGAATTTCGAAAAAGTTTTACCTCAATTTTATTGGATTTCTGATAACACAAAGCGCAATGAAATTACTGATATGCTTTCTGTACAGCCAACTCTTGATGAACCAACACTATGGGTATCTATTGACGAAAATGAATGGAGATTAGTTAAAGGTAATACTGTAAAATTAGACGAAGCCTTTGTGTTACATCCTCAAGATTGGATGGTTCAAAATGAAAGTGTAACTATTCAGCATTTGGTTTTAAATGAGCAACAATTGTGTTTCTCGAAATTTAGTAACACGATTACATTATTTAAAAATGATACTGCAGTAAATTTCACAACAAATATCCAACCATTTGAATGGACAATTTTGTCGGAAAAACCAGGCTGGATGCGCAACGCCAATATGCCTGTTATAACGCAAAGAATTTACTTGCAAGTTTATGATGAAAATGAACGTTTGGTGCCCAATAGTGTTTACAACATTAATTTTAAGTCTCGTAATAATCCTATTTGGCAGAAATATGATAAAAATGTTTCGTTGCCTCCTGGTCTGATTGATTTAAAAATTGAATATAATGGTAAAGAGGCCTTTGATAGAGTATTTAATATTGCAAATTTAACGTTAGAATTTATCGATCAAACTATCAATAGTGCAGAGTTAGCATGGAATAATAAAAATGGTTTTAACATAGAAGTTTCTGAAACAATTCAGTATAATGTAATAATAGAAAATAATCATTTTATCTTCGAATTGGATCTAGAGAATAACGCTATTCCTGCATCTGTAACCTTTAAAATAAAGTTAGGCACCAACCGCTCGCTTTATTTTGATATAAACTCTCCTTTTAGTGGAATCGGCTTACTAGATAAAGATGGAACAATTATGAATGATAAGTCCATCGTTCCTTTAACAGATTTATACGGTCTACGACTACTAACATCAAAAAGTGGCGAAACGAATATTAAAATGTGGAACCATTTAAGACCCGAAGTAAAAATATTCAAAAACGTTTCATTCACTCAGCAACCTTTAATAAGTTTCAAAGACCATTTACAACGATTGTTTTATTTAGCAGATGCAATGAGGCATGATAATATTGTTGAAATAGATGTATCAAATGCTAATAATAGTTTCACTTTTTTTGTAAAAGGCTTTACTCATACAATTAATGATGTTGACAATCAATTAGAGGGTAAAGTATTTGTTAATGATGGCAGAGATTTGCAGTTGCTAGCAGTTTCATTAAATGTAGCTTTTCAAGAAATACAAATACTTGGTTTAAGTGTAGACGAGGAAGGGTATCATCATTTACCAAATAATATAGACAAAGGGCAATTCATTGTTTTTTCTACAAATAATGGCGGAAAACAATTGCAACCACGTTTTATTAATACTCAACCAGATTTTATTATTTCTTCAAAAGAAGAACGTATAGTCAAATACCACAATGATTTACTAGAAAGTGATTTTAAATCGTCTCATTGGCAGGAGCTCAAAACATATTATGATATTTGCGTAGAATATAAAATACCTTTTTCAACTTTCGATCAAATAAGAGCTATTGGTTCTGGTTCAATGGTTGCTGCTAAAGCATTTTTCTTTTTGGGGGTTCATCAAAGAGACGTGAATGAATATATACAATTGCAAATTCCAGCACTGGAACAGGATTTAGGTTTTTGTTTTCATTGGATTAAAAAAAATGATTGGAATAGTGCATTAGAGTCAACAATTACTTTAGTTGGAGATGAACAATTTAATTTATTGGTTGAATTAATGAAGAAGTACTTTAATGATATTGGTTTGCCGAAGTTAACTGCTTTTTTATCGAATGGTTTAATCGATGGAGTTGAAAGAGTAACCAATCAAATTATAAATGAAGAGAGATCGAAACTAGGACAAAGGGTATTGAATGAATTGCCTAAGTTTATACCCCATTGTACTAGTTATTACGGAATAAGATTCGATAATCATGAAATCATCAAATTGTTATTACGCTCACCAATGGCTGCAGCAGAATCTATAACTGATAAAGAAGAAAAATCCATTTGGTTAAATGATCCAACATTTGTAGCTATTCTGAGGCGCAACATTCAATATGCCCAGTACATAGCACCTGGATTATATACTCAAGTTTTATACCACACATTAGCAAATCCAAAATTACAATAATATTTAATGTTATGAATTTTTCTACCTTTTATAAAAATACAGAACAACGTATCATTGATACAGTTTTATCTCTTTGGGCAACTGGCGATGCCAATATGCAGCAATACCTTAAAAGTATTTTAGCAGAGGAAAAGGTTTTAGCAAAACCTGTATTCCAAAATATGTTTCCCTGGGAGCCATCAGATAATACATTTGGTCAATTAGCAAATATATTTGATCAAAATTTTATACAGCGCCTTGATGCAATCAATAATCCAGAGTATCAATTCCCGGCCAACCGGCATCCCTATTTGCATCAGGAAAAAAGTTGGAGATCTGCGTTATTAGAAAACAAATCCATTCTTGTTACTACTGGAACTGGCTCAGGTAAAACAGAGTGTTTTATGCTACCGGTTTTACACGATATTTTTACCAATAGTCCAGATACGGAAGGTGTTAATGCTATCTTTCTTTATCCTTTGAATGCTTTAATTGGTAGCCAGAAAAAAAGAATGCATGAATGGTGTAGCGCTTTAGGTAATATTAATTATGCAGTGTACACGGGTAGTACAAATGAACATGCCAATAATCAAAAGCAACAAGATGCATTTCCAGAAATTATTTCAAGAGTAAAGATCCGCACGAATCCACCACAAATTTTATTTACCAACCCAACTATGTTGGAGTATATGTTGGTAAGAGACAAAGACACTGAATTACTCAATAATTCAAGTGGAAAACTACGCTGGATTTTATTGGATGAAGCACATACATTGACTGGTTCAAAAGCCGCGGAAATGGCGTTGCTAATAAGAAGAGTTGTTGAGGCCTTTAATGTTGATATTAACGATGTTCGATTTGCAGTAACATCGGCAACTGTTGGTGATGGCAACGAAGTTCAATTAAAACAATTTATGGCCGATTTGTGTGGCATTAGTACTGATAACATAACCTTGATTACAGGCCAAAGAATATTACCTACTGTTAACAATCAAACATTTTCACAGCAACAAATCAATCCAGAAATAGCAGGAAATCTCCGCCAGGAAATATATAGCCAGCCTTGTTTAAACATTTCTCAAATAGGTGATATAGCTGGTATTAATAACGAAAATGAGCAGCTTTCTTTTGTAGATAAACTAGCAGATATTACTGAAAATGGCCAACCTGTTATGCCTGTAAGGGGACATTTTTTTGCCAGAAATATCAATGGTATTTATGCTTGTACTAATCCAGCTTGCAATATACACCCCCATATTCCTACAAATCTTGTAGGCTCAATAACCTCCATATCAAAAAAGCAGTGTAGTTGCGGTTACCCTTTATTGGAATTAATTGCATGTCGTACTTGTGGTACTTTTATGATGGAAGGAGAAAAGAAAAATGGTCATGTGCAGCAAAGCTCAAAAGCATATACAGATTTTTTTGAGGTGGAAGATAATATTAATGAAACTGAAGAAGATGAAGAAGGTGGTGGGAATGAAAATAATGATGGTAATACAACAAAACTAATTATTGCCCGCCAATTTGCTAATAAACCATTTGTAGATCAAAATATTTTACCGATTCAAATTTTGGAAGATGGTACAATTGATCGAAATGTTGATGAACCATTCTTTGAGGTAGATGATAATTGCCCTTACTGTGGATCTGGTTTGGAAAATCCCTTTCATTTCAGGCTTTCCGCTGCCTTTTTAAACCGGTTAATGTCGGATATTATTCTGGAACAAACCAACGATTCCAACCCAATAACTACTCAAATGTTGTGGCATGGGAAAAAATATATTTCATTTACAGATAGTAGACAAGGCACAGCAAAAATTGCTGCACTTATAAACATTGATAGCGAGAGTATGTTTACTAAGTCTCAAGTGTATCATAACCTAAGTAAAAAGTACCAAAATAATATTGTTGTTTTAAATGATACTCAAAGAGAAGAACTAAATATTGAATTACAACAGTTACAAACAGCTTTACCAACCGCACTTCCTTTTGTATTAAATACTTTGAATGCACGAATTGTAGAAATCAATAATCAATTAAACGCCACACCACCTCCAATCCAAAATTCTAGAGTATCGTGGCTTGATATGAAAATGGCTGTATTAAATAATACAGATGCAAGGAATTTGTTTTACCATAATATTGGCGGGAATTTAAATACACAAGGTCCTGATTATATTAATTCTTTATTATACAATGAATTTGCTCGTAGGCTTCCTAGAGAAAGATCATTAGAGAATTTGGGTATGGTAAATTTAGTATACCCAGGTTTGGAAAATTTAACCACTCCTTATGACGCTAACAATTTAGGAATCAATAATGAAGAATGGAGACAGTTGTTAAAAGTTGCTCTTGATTATGTTATTCGGTATAAATTTTTATATTCTATTCCGCAAGTAGTTCGAGGGATGGCTTCAACAAGACATAAAAGTTTTAAACTTTACCCAGCTGACTCCGATTTGCCAAATGTAGTTAAATGGCCAACTTTTGACAGAAATAGGATTCGTCCCAACAGATTGGCATTATTAATTTGTGCTGGGCTTGGCTATCATGAACTAGAAGATATTGATCGTAACATTGAGGATCAAATCAATGCTCTACTTTCTATTTTGTGGAGTACAATTAGACAGCATTTTTTAACAGCCGACGGACAGGATGGTGGCTATATGCTAAACCTCGAGGATAAAACAGCTTTTGAACTTACAGATCAGTTATGGCTTTGCCCGGTTAAAAAAAGACTAATAGATACTACGTTTAGAGGATATTCCCCATGGATTAGCGGACGATTAACATCAGCTAATACTAATACTTTTTTTGTAGGCAACTCCTTACGTTTTCCAATTTTTCCGCATCCTTTTAACTTAGATAACAATAATACTTTCAACGCTCAAAATACGCTTGATTGGATTGAACAAGATGTTCAAGTTAACAACTTAAAGCAAAACGGTTTATGGAACAGTTTACATGAGCGAATTATTAATTTCAAACCCTTGTATTTAGCCGGAGAGCATTCTGCGCAACAGAAAAAAACAAGACTGGAACAACTAGAAGATAAATTTCAAAATGGTAAGATCAACGTTCTTAGTTGTTCAACAACTATGGAAATGGGTGTAGATATTGGAGGCATTTCAGCAGTTGTAATGAGTAATGTACCTCCTGGTCCTGCGAATTATTTACAAAGAACTGGAAGAGCTGGAAGACGTGGTGAAAACAAATCGCTTGCTTTTACAATTTGTCCTGCAAATCCAATTGGTAGTCATGTAATTGAAAATCCTCAATGGGCGTTAACCCATAAAATTTCGCCGCCAGTACTTATTTTTAGTAGCAAACTATTGGTAGAAAGACATTTGAATGCTTTGTTATTGGGCAAATTTATAAGACAGGTTTTGCAAGGATTGAATATAAGTGAAAGGGTAGATGGTTTCTTTTTATTAGTAACTGCTACCAATGATACTTATGCCAATCAATTTCTGACTTTCTTACTTGATAGCCCTGTTGATAATTTCGAGACCGCAATCAGAACGATAGTTCGGCAAACACCACTTAATGATTTAAATACAGCAGCAATCATTCATAAAGTTTACTCAAACTTTGAGCAAATAAAAAGCCAAGTGGAGGAAAAAAATACAAATTTTGAAGATGCATTGGAAGGAATATTAGCAATTCAAGGCTATACAGTTAATTCACCAGCATACAAAGCAGTCAATTATCAAAAAAATCAATTCCTACACAAAAACCTCTTAACCTATTTATCAGAAGAAGGCTTTTTGCCCGCTGGTGGTATACCTACAGGTGTGGTTGACTTTAATAATAAAAGTATTGAAGACATTGCAAAAAACAATGAAAACAATAATACAAATGATCGATTGCCATCTTATCATATTACAAGGGCATTAACAGAATATGCGCCTGGAATGGAAGTGGTGATTGATGGATGGGTTTACACATCCGCTGGAATAATTTTACAAAATAATTTCGGTGGGCAGACAACCAAATCAATATTGCAACATTGTACTAATTGTGGTCACGAACATATTCTTACTGGCGATCAGGCAATTGAACAAAATTGTCCGGTTTGTAATACACCATCATTAACCGGCTTAACTAGTGCAGCATTTACTGAAATTATGGAACCAGTTGGTTTTGCCGTTGACCTATTTGGAGATAAAACACGAGCAATCAGTGAAAGTTCTAATGCACAATATGTAGAACCCCTCTTAATAGGTGTAGAACCCTGGAGTGATGATACTCACCCAATTGTAGAATATCGCGATAGTCTACCAAATGCTGAAATTGTTTATTACAATTATGGAAATCGCAATGGTTTTTCTGTTTGTTTAGAGTGCGGCAGAACTGATGTTGATCCAAGTAAATTAATAGCACATAAAAGGCTACGTGGTGGAAAAAATCAAAATAACGAAGTGTTGTGTGGTGGCAACGATAATACTTTTGCTATTCGCAATAATGTAATGCTGGTAGGCCGCTTTCAAACAGATTTTTTTGAAATAAGGTGCAGAGATGCTCAAGGCGGATTAATTAATGACGAAGCGACTCTTTATTCTTTAGGACTAGTCCTTGCTAAAAGTTTATGTACTTATTTGGCAATTGAAGAACAAGAAGTTGATTTTGGTATTAAAAAGTACAGAGGCTTTAGAACAATCTTTTTGTTTGATACTTCTAAAGGTGGTGCAGGTTATGTATCACAATTTGCAACTAATTTTGAAGAAGTATGTAGGGAAGCATTGGCAATTGTAAGCCGATGTACCTGTTCATCAGCCTGCACGAAATGCTTGATAGACAGAAAATCGCAGCATCGCTTAGAATTATTAGATAGACACCTTGCTAAAGATTGGCTAGAACGTATTTTGGATAATTCGCTACCAGAAGCGGTAACTAATTTGTTGCTTAACAATCCTAAAAAAGTAATTGGTACTGTAAAAACAGATCTGGCTCGTTTGCTGAGTAAAAAGCAAATACAATCTGTTACATTGTTGGTTGATAGTCAAAACATAGATCAATGGGATATAGAAAGCTTTTTGCTTCTCAATCAATTAAAAATAAATGGTACGCCTATAGATTTGGTTTTTCGTGGACAACCAGCAGTCTTAAATATTGAACAAAAACTAACGTTGTTACAAGTAAAAGCTGCGTTAGGAACTCAAACTAAATATTATTATACCGATACTTTTTCAATAGGAAATTTACAGCAAATTGCTAGAGTGGTATTAAATAATCATCAACAGTATTATTACTTCACTGAAAACTTTGAGACCTCACTAAATGTTCAGTGGGGCGATTCTAACAATCAGTTTACGTACCGACAGGAGGCACCTACGGAAATGAATCTACAGAATTTCGAACTAAATTTTGAACATGGATTGCAAAATGTATTCGAGGTGTTTATACCATCTCCAAACAAATACATTATGTCTGACGAAATTTTTGAATTATTTTTTAACCAATTATTTCAGAATGCCAAAGATCAATTAAACAATAATTTATTAGACAGGAATGTTAAAATCATTTATTCCGATAGGTATTTATTAAGACCGTTTGGTAGTTTACTACTTATACAATTTATTCTCAAGTTGAAAGAGAAATATCGATTGACTATTGAACAACTTGAAATTAAACTTCAGCCAATAAGTTACAATGCCAATCCGAATGCTAGATACTTGCATAATCAATTTAGAGATGATAATGAGCGAATTGACTTTATCGATCAAATGGCAAGAGACTGTGGATTAATAGATTTAACAGTAAGTTTAGATATTAACCTACCCCATTATCGTTATATGAAAATTGAAGTAAACCAGGAAACAACTATTACAATTAGGCCCGATGCTGGTATTGAACATGGTTGGTTTATTAGGGATACCACCCTGGAAACAAATGCAGTGTATGGTAATGAGCCTTTCGAAATTCAACAAAATCTAAATAAAAATCTATTATATACATTGTCATTCAATTAAGAACTTGAACTTATAATAACATTCTTGTTTGCGTTTGCAATTAGATTGCAAAGCTGGTATTTACATTTGAATTATAAATATCTATTCTATGCAAAATGCTATTATGACTCCGAGTGCAACGTTATTAATTGAGGGTAATTATGAAGATTTTCATGATTTCTATAAAGAAAATAAGTTAAAAATATATAGAGCAATTATTGAATTATTTAGGCAGTTTGAAAACCAAAATGTTGAATGTTTAACATTGAAAGTAGACGCAAAAATTAGTGATCTTAATTGGGATTCGACTTTTAATTTCAAACTTGAAGATTCAATTGTATTAACTAGAGATTTGCTACCAACTTTTGTTGAGTTCGAATTATATGAAGAGTGTGCTGCTATTCTCAGTTTGTATGAGACATTACAAAAGAGAATAATTAGCTAATATTTTTTTTCCTTCTTGGATTATTTCTTCTCGTAATGATTTAGGTTTTAATACTGTAACGTCACTTCCATATCCTAAAATAAGTTGGATAAGTTCTTTGTTGGCTATAAGGTTTAGCGAAATAATAATATTACCTGATTCAAGCTTTTTAAATGTTTGTGAATGGTGGATGGGCTTTGTTATTATATAAGAAGCCCTGCTTTTTTTAATTTCGAGTTCAATCATTTCCAAACATGCATTCTCATTTTTAGTAACGCCTAAAAAATCTTTAAAATAGGTAAGGGGATTAAATCTTTCATCTGGGGATAGATAATTTAATCTTGTGGGCGAAATCTTTTCAATTCTATCTAAAGCCAAATTAGATAAAAGATTTCTAGCATCATCCCATCCGAACAAAAACCATCGATTATTGAATTGTTTTAAATGATAAGGATGAATAATAAGTTCAAAAGACTCTTTATTAAATGGATGATATTTAATCTTTAAAACAGTTTGTTCAAAAATCGAATCATATATATCATCAATATAATGATATCCAAGGGCTGGTTCTGTATGTTGAATACTAATTATATCGGATTCCTTTTTTTTCTGGAATTTTACTTGCGCATCTAATTTTTGTATTATATCGGTTAAGTCATTATTTAAATCAATCCCCTTAATTTGCTGCAAGAATTTAACAGCATCTGCAAGTTTTTTAATTTCTTTTGTGCTTAGATTAATATCACTGATACTAAAATCTAAATCTTCATATTGATAATGTATTATTTTCCCAACCCTTTTTGATGTAAGGTTTAAACCATTATCCTTTAATGCGTTTTTGATAAATAACCAATCATTCTCAAATGTTCTTACGCTAATGATTTTATTGAAACCCCGCTCTTGAATGAGGGCTTCATTTAGGCTTTCCAAAATACTTTCTTTTGTAAAATATTTTGAAGTGTTCTTTAGGCAACCTTCAATGAACATTCTCCTAAAGTATTGTAATTCATTACCGGTCATTCTGCTGGTTTTTATGGACTATTTTGCTTTGCAATTAGATTGCAATCAACAATTAGACATTTGTTTAGAATTTAAAGTTAATAAAACCAAGCTGTGTTAACTCTAGTAATTCGCTCAATTGATTTTCAATATGGAAACAAAATTTCACACCTCCGCCATATCCTTGCACCCTTCTATTAAAAATACTCAATTGGGTTCAATGAAAACTAGTAAAATTTTAAAAACAGTCTTATCTAGATTAGAAAAAGAAACTAACCAGGCTTTAAGCACTGGTATTAATAGTTTAGATCAAGTTATTCAGGGCTGGGAAGAAGGTGTAATAATAGTTTCTGCACGCCCTAAGATGGGCAAAACCATGCTTTGCTTAAATTTTGTGCATCATTTAATTCATACAATTAATAACAATGAAGCCATTGTATATGTAACAGACACAGTTAGCAAAGAGGTGTTAATTCAGCGTTTATTAGCAATAGGAACCCAATTGCCGCTTAAACAACTCCAAACTGGTAATTTGTCTAGCACAGAGCTTCAGCAGCTTAATGACCATGCTTTCCTTGCAAAATTAGCGCATGACAATTTGGTGATATTAGAGCAAAATATTCCTTCTATGTTTGATATTCGTACAACACTGTTAAACGTAAGGCAGGGAGGGAAAAAGCCTAAAATAATATTTATAGACGCCCCACCATCAGCAGTTTCAGAGCGTGGTAATGATAAGAATGACCAGTTGATAATGCTAATTCAGGAGCTTGAATTATTGTCGAAAGAGTTACAAATTCCAATTATATGTACAATACCACTAGGTCGTTCGGTTGAGCATAGAGATTCGCATTATCCTTTGTTAACCGATTTAAACCCTAGGCTAGTTTTACATGCCTCCAAGGTTTTGTTTTTAATTCGTCCAGAATATTACGAAGTACTAACTGTAGAGCATAGTGATAATGAAGAAGCACATTTAATTGTGGCTAAAAACAATGGTCACTTAGATTCTATTAAATTAAAAATAAATATGTACACACAAAAAATTTTGGAGGATAATTTGATGTACTCATTGATAGAGTAAGATTTATAAGCAATTAAAAAGCGCGTATTCATTTTTAAAATAATTACATTTATATACCTCCCCCCGTATATAATCAACCCGAAAACAATAAAGTATGAAAGTATTAATAACAGCTGATTGGCATATTGGTAAGAAACTGCATAATGAAGATTTAGTAGATGACATGCAACTTTTTTTTGATTGGCTATTAAATAAAATTGAACAGGAGTCTATTAAATATCTGTTAGTAGCTGGTGATATTTTTGATCACAACAATCCTTCTAATGAAGCTACCAAAACCTATTATTCATTTTTACGTCGTTTAACTACGCTAAAATGTAAGGCTATTATTATTGCAGGCAATCACGACTCTCCTTCTTTTATTGATGTTCCTAAAGAACTGCTTTCTGTTTTTGACATACAGGTTATTGGCGCTTTTCCAGGAATTGATAAGGTTGAACAGATATTTATTCCTTTATTAAACGAGCAAAAAGAACAAATAGCAGTTGTTGCTGCAATTCCTTTTTTACAAGATAGATTTATAAGACAGGTTGGCGAAGGAGAAGGTGCAAAAGAAATAAGTAAAAAAATAAAAGAAGGAATGAAGTTGATTTTTTCTTCAATTGGAGAAAAGCTAAAAGGACTTTATCCTAACATACCTAAAATTGCAATTGCACATTTAAGCGCACAGGGTACTAAAGTTAGTGAGGCAGAAAGAGAGATTCAAATTGGTAATCAAGAAGGTATTCCTTCGGAAGATCTTGATTGTTTTGATTATTTAGGATTAGGCCATATACATACAGGAGAAACGGTAATTCCAGGAAGGGTTCAATATGCTAGTAGCCCAATTTCATTAGGTATTACCGAAAACACGTATAAGCATAAAGTGATTCAACTAGAGATTATAAATAACAGCATAAAAGAATCGTTTATAGAAATTCCTAAAAACCGGTCTTTATACCAAGTGGCAGGAACCATGGATGAGGTTGAACAAGAAATTAAGTTGTTACAAAACAAGTATAGCCTTCAAGCATTATTAGATATTAAAATTGAAGAGAAAATATTTAACCCAACTGTATCGGATCGGTTAGAGGCTTTAAACACTGAATTAGCCATTACCAATAAAATGAAAATTGTAAATACTAGGGTTTTATTTACAGATAAAACTTCTCAAAGAATTTCAGCTACTTACGATCCACAAGAATTAAACAATTTAAATCCTATTAAAGTATTGCAAGATTTAATCTTGAGCAGAGAAGACGAAGAAGAGAAAAAAATATTATTAGAACGCTTTAGTGCTATTTACGCAGATATTAAACAAAACTAGTTATGAAAATAATTTCATTACATTTTAAGAATTTGAATGCTGAGTTCAACTGATAAGTGCAATTTTTAGAAACAAATGACAAAATGCTTTTGAGGGCATTTTGCCATTTGACCGAGTAGTGCAATCTTTGGATTGCTTATGTCTAAAAAATACACTCA
>Ga0164296_1002482_pt1 | contig 18327 bp, 14 predicted proteins | sample GEODES057metaG_FD_113533 | JGI IMG/M metagenome (GOLD analysis project Ga0164296, IMG submission 113533) | Dystrophic lake water microbial communities from Trout Bog Lake, Wisconsin, USA - GEODES057 metaG | ecosystem: Environmental > Aquatic > Freshwater > Lake | place: USA: Trout Bog Lake...
ACGGCCAGCATGGGTTCCTGTTATCGGTCAGCAACGCCTTGGCGCGCGCGGAGACAAATCCCTGAATACGCGCCACGGCACGCAGCCAGCGCGCCAGATCAGCATGCCAGATCACTGGGCCGGATCACTGGGCCGGATCACTGGGCCGGATCGCAGAGCGGCTTCGCCCATCCGGCAACGCCGATCGGCGGCTATAGCAATTCGATGGCATCGCCCATGGCGAAACGCCCGGCCTCCAGAACCTCGGCGTGGATGCCCAGTTCCGTGTGCCCGTAAAGCGTTCGCAATTCCGCAACCGGATCAGCGTCGCGCTGGCCGGTTTCGGGATTGACCTCGGTTGCCGGGCAGCGCGTCGTCCCCTTGGTAACACGCAGCACGGCACCGCCGACCTGCAACGTCCGCCCAACCCAGTCGCGCTCCCCCCAGGCGGGGGCGCCACTGAACCAGATATTGGCGCGAAAACGGCGGCGATGCCGACGGGCACCAACCTTGGCTTCGAAATCACGCAAGCTGGCCAGATTGATCAGGCTGACCACCGGCTGGCGCTGATCACAAAATGTGTGGCCCGGTATGTGCTGAAAGCTGGTCTGCCCGCGGGCTTCCTCCCCAAGATAGTCCGCCAAAAACGCACCGATCCGGGCCCGACCGGCGGTGGTGAGCGGATTATCCTGGATGGTGGCGCCGTCAGGCCGGCGTATCGTCAGGACCTGGCCTTTGGGATCGAAGATGCTCAGCAGCAGTGCCGCCTTGGCATTCTTCATCTGACACATGAAATTCCATTTCGGCAGGAACACCGGATTGGCCGGATCGAAATCGGCATCGCCCTGCACCAAGGCGAACGCACGGTCCCAGGGAATGCAGCCACCCGCCGGGACCTCGGCCGCTTCCAGCGCCTCCGCCGTCAAGCCTTTGACCGGATAGCGATAGAGATATTCAAGTCGCATGAATGCCTCCGTGTGGTTCCGCCGCCGGCGATCACGCGCCTGATGGCGTCGGTCATCTGCTGACGCGAACGCTCGCAGGGCGGCGGGCACGAGGCAAGCATATTCGGCGAATCTTGTTGATCCGGTGGGTCTGCCCCTCTTGAGAGCAAAGCGGCGCCTTCCCATCTGGCAATCACAGCCCACCGACGTTGCCTAATCAGGGACGTTTGATCGGCCTGTCGCCTGATGAAAGGGACACACTCATGGACATCAACAAATTCACCGAACGCTCGCAAGGTTTTCTGCAAGCGGCCAGTACCATCGCGATCCGCGAATTCCACCAGCGCATCACGCCGGAACACCTCCTGAAGGCACTGCTGGATGATGAGGAAGGCGCTGCAGCCGGTCTGATCCGCGCTGCCGGCGGCGACCCGAAAGCCGCGGCGGCGGCCAACGACGCCGAGGTTGCCAAGAACCCCAAGGTCAGCGGCGGTGGCGCCGGCCAGCCGCAACTCACGCCCGAGTTGGTGCGCGTGCTGGATGCCGCGCAGCAGGCAGCGCAACGCGCCGGGGACGACTATATCGCCCAGGACCGCGTGCTGCTTGCACTGGCCGACAGCCCGACCCCGGCGGGGAAGGCGCTGAAAGCCGCCGGGCTGACAACGCCATCGCTGGAGAAGGCGATCAACGACATCCGCAAGGGCCGCAAAGTCAGCAGCGCCAATGCCGAGTCGACCTTCGACGCGCTGAAGAAATATGCCCGCGACGTCACGCAGATTGCGCGCGACGGCAAGCTTGATCCGGTCATCGGCCGTGATGAGGAAATCCGGCGCGCCATCCAGGTACTCGCCCGCCGCACGAAGAATAACCCGGTGCTGATCGGCGAGCCCGGCGTCGGCAAGACCGCCATCGTCGAAGGCTTGGCGTTGCGCATCGTCAATGGTGACGTGCCAGAGGCGCTCAAGGGCAAACAACTGCTCTCGCTCGACCTCGGCGCCATGGTCGCGGGCGCGAAATACCGAGGCGAATTCGAGGAACGGTTGAAAGCGGTGCTGAAGGAAATCGAGTCCGCCGAAGGCAACGTGATCCTGTTCATCGATGAGATGCACACGCTGATCGGTGCCGGCAAGGCGGATGGGGCGATGGACGCATCGAACCTGATCAAGCCGGAACTGGCGCGCGGCACGCTGCATTGCATCGGTGCCACGACACTCGACGAATACCGCAAGCACGTCGAAAAAGACGCTGCCCTGGCACGCCGTTTCCAACCCGTCTTCGTCGGCGAGCCGAGTGTCGAGGATACCATCAGCATCCTGCGCGGCATCAAAGAGAAGTATGAACTTCACCATGGCGTGCGCATCGCCGACTCCGCCTTGGTTGCGGCGGCAACGCTGTCCAAGCGCTACATCTCAGACCGCTTCCTGCCCGACAAGGCGATCGACCTGATGGACGAATCGGCCAGCCGGCTGCGGATGCAGGTGGACAGCAAGCCCGAGGCGCTGGACGAACTCGACCGTCGCATCATTCAGCTGAAAATCGAACGTGAGGCGCTGAAAAAAGAACCCGACGCGGCGTCCAAGGAGCGCCTGCAGAAGCTGGAACACGAACTGGCCGATCTGGAAGATAAATCCAACGCCATGACCGCCGCCTGGAAGGCCGAGAAAGATCAGGTGCAAGAGACCCAGAAGCTGAAAGAGCAACTGGATCAGGCGAAGTCCGAGATCGAGGTCGCGCAGCGCAACGGCAACTTCGCCCGCGCCGGCGAACTGACCTACAGCATCATTCCAGGCATCGAGGCGCAATTGGCCAAGGCCGCCGACGGCAAGCTGGTAAACGAGGCGGTTACGGAAGAAAGCATCGCTGCCGTCGTCTCCCGCTGGACCGGCGTGCCGGTGGACAAAATGCTGGAAGGCGAGCGGGGCAAGCTGCTGCGCATGGAAGACGAATTGCGCAAGCGCGTCGTCGGTCAGGAAGATGCGCTTAAAGCGGTGGCCAATGCCGTTCGGCGCGCCCGCGCCGGGCTGCAGGATCCGAACCGGCCGATCGGCAGCTTCCTGTTCCTCGGCCCCACCGGCGTCGGCAAAACCGAGCTGACCAAGGCCCTGGCCTCGTTCCTGTTCGACGATGACCGCGCGATGGTGCGCATCGACATGAGCGAGTTCATGGAAAAGCACGCCGTCTCCCGCCTGATCGGCGCGCCGCCGGGCTATGTCGGCTACGATGAAGGTGGCGTGCTGACCGAAGCGGTTCGCCGCCGCCCCTATCAGGTGATCCTGTTCGATGAGGTGGAAAAAGCGCACGAAGATGTCTTCAACGTGCTGCTACAGGTGCTGGACGACGGCCGCTTGACCGACGGCCAAGGCCGGACCGTGGACTTCAAGAACACGATCATCGTCCTGACCTCCAACCTGGGCAGCGATATCCTGGCGGCTCAGCCGGAAGGTGAGCCGGCGGCGATGGTGCAGGGCGAGGTGATGAACGTCGTGCGGCATCACTTCCGGCCCGAATTCCTGAACCGCTTGGATGAGATCGTGCTGTTCCGCCGGTTGCAGCGGGCCGACATGGCCACCATCGTCGACATCCAGTTGGCGCATCTGCGCAAGCTGCTGGATGACCGTAAGATCGGCCTCGATCTCGATCGGTCGGCACAGGATTGGCTGGCGAACGAAGGCTATGACAGCACCTATGGCGCACGCCCGCTGAAGCGCGTGATCCAACGGACGCTGCAGAACCCGCTGGCGCAGTTGATCCTGGAAGGCGGCGTCAAAGGGGACGAGACGGTGCATGTCTCGGCCAATGCGAACGGCCTTGTGATCAACGGGCAGATGGAAGCCGCCGCGTAATATCGCTGCGGAGACGATCATCGCGGGTTCGGCCCAGGGAGGCCCCCAGGGAGGCCCCCAGGGAGGCCCCCAGGGAGGAGGCTGCCCCACCCCAGGGCGGACTCCCTGGAAGGCCCCCAGGGAAGCCTCCACGGAAGCGCCCCAAAGGGCGGCCGGACCCGCGATGCGTTTGCCGCGCGACTTGACGCGGCAGGGCCTGCGGGCCACCACCCGTTGCAAAACGGGAGACATCCACCCATGCCGAACGCCACCGAAGCCGCTGCCCTTCTCGACCGCCTGTGGCGAGATGGGCGCCACATCCCCGCCCTGCCGCCGGAACTGCGCCCCTCCACCCGGCTGGAAGGCTATGCCGTGCAAGCCGCGCTGTGCGCCGGCCGCCGGCACGTCGGCTGGAAAATCGCCGCCACCAGCAGCGCCGGGCAGCAGCATATCGGCGTATCAGCCCCCCTCGCCGGCCGCTTGTTCCAGGACCGCATCGCGCCGGATGGCGGAGAAATCATCCTGGGCAGCAACAACATGAAGGTCGCGGAAGTCGAATTCGCCTTCCGCTTCGCGCGCGACCTCCCACCCCACGGTGCCACATACACACAGGACGAGGTGATGGACGCCGTCGGATCGCTGCATCCGGCGATCGAAGTCCCCGCTTCCCGCTTCGATGCCTTCGTCACCGCCGGAGAAGCGCAACTGATCGCCGATAATGCCTGCGCCGATTGGGCCGTATTCGGGCCGGCAACCACGTATGATTGGCGCGCTCTGGACCTATCGCGTCACGACGTTCGCGGCATCCTGACCGACGCCACGGGCGCGGCGCACACAATCACCGGCAGCGGCAGCAATGCCCTGGGCGATCCGCGCATCGCCCTGACGTGGCTGGCGAATGAAGCCAGCCGCATCGGCATTGGCCTGCGCGCCGGCGAAACCGTGATCACCGGCACCTGCGTCGTGCCGATGCCAGTCGAACCAGGCATGACGGTCGTCAGCGATCTTGGCGTCCTGGGCCACGTGTCGGTCAGCCTGAAATAACCACGCATCGCTTGCGTCGCGGCGCAGGTTGGCGAAGATAAGCGCAACTGACATGTGGGAGTAAACGAATGCCCGATACCGCCGTAGCGACAGACAGCCCGAAAACCACCGCGACACGCAGTTTCGATGCGATCGTCATCGGTGCGGGCATAGCGGGGATGTATCAACTCTACCGGCTGCGGGAACTGGGCTTGTCCGTGCGCGTCTTCGAAACCGGCACCGGTGTCGGCGGCACCTGGTATTGGAACCGCTACCCCGGCGCACGCTTTGACTCCGAAAGCTACACCTACGGCTACGCATTCTCGGAAGAACTGCTGAAAGACTGGAACTGGAGCGAGCATTTCGCCGCACAGCCGGAGACCTTGCGCTACCTGAACCATGTGGCCGACCGGTTCGACCTGCGCCGCGATATCCAGTTCAACAGCCGGGTGACGGCCGCCACATGGGATGAGGCATCGCGGCACTGGTCCGTCACCCTCGAAAACGGTGACAGCTTCGTCTCCCGCTTCCTGATCACCGCGCTCGGCCCGCTTTCGGCTCAAACGATGCCGCGCATTCCGGGCGTGGATACCTTCCAAGGGCAATCCTTCCACACCTCCCGCTGGCCACGCGAGGGTGTGGATTTCACCGGCAAACGCGTCGCCGTGATCGGCACCGGTGCTACCGGCGTGCAGGTGATCCAAACCATCGCGCCGCAGGTCGGCTCCTTGACCGTGTTTCAGCGCACGCCGAACTGGTGCACGCCGCTGCACAACCGACCGATCACAGACGACGAACAGGCACAGATCAAGGCCAATTACCCGGCCATGTTCGAACTGCTGCGCCGCACGCCCGGTTGCTACATCCACGATACCGATCCGCGCGGCACGTTCGAGGTCTCGGCAGAAGAACGAGAGGCGTTTTGGGAAAAGCTCTACGCCGAATCGGGCTTCAGCATCTGGATGGCAAATTTCCGCGATGTGCTGACCGAACCGAAAGCCAACGCCCTGTTCAGCGATTTCGTCGCACGTAAAATTCGCCAGCGGGTGAAAGATCCGGCAACGGCGGAGAAACTGATCCCGAAATGCCACGGCTTCGGCACCCGCCGCGTGCCGCAGGAAACCCGCTTCTATGAAGCGTTCAACTACCCGCACGTGACACTTGTCGATACACGAGAAACGCCGATCCAGGCGATCAACGAAACCGGCATCCGCACCAGCGACAACCAATACGATTTCGATATCATCATCTATGCCACCGGCTTCGACGCCATCACCGGCGCCTTCGACCGTGTAGAATTCCGCGGTGTCAACAACCAGCGTCTGAAGGATCACTGGGCTGACGGGCCGAAGACCTATCTGGGCCTGATGTCCGCCGGGTTCCCCAACATGCTGACGATCGTCGGCCCGCACAATGCATCCACCCGCTGCAACATCCCCCGCTGCATCGAGCAGAACGTGGAATGGATCACCGAGCTGATGCGCTATGTGCAGGCAAACGGCATCACCCGGTTTGAAACGACACCGGCGGCCGAGGCATCCTGGTCAAAGCATATCGAGGAACTGGCCGAGGGCATGCTGTATACCCAGGTCGATAGCTGGGCGACGGGCATCAACTCCAACGTCGAAGGCAAGACCGTGCGCCGCATCCTGCAATACCAGGGCGGCGCTCCGGCCTATCGCGCCAAGTGCAGCGAAGTCGCCCAGACGGGCTACGACGGGATGGTGCTGTCGTAACGCACACCCGCCTCATCAGGACCGCCTCATCAGGACCGCTCCATCAGGACCGCCCCATCAGGACCGAACGGGCGCATGCCCCAACGGCTGATGGGGCCGGCTGCGCCGCACGTCGCTGAACCGGCGCGACCGTCAGAACCGAGAGCCCGCCAGGCTGACCACCTCGGCGGTGATCTCCTCCTGGCGCACTTGCCGCTCGAGCGTGCGCAACGCATCCAATTTGGTATCGAGGTTGGTGCCAGCCGACAGCATCACCGCCACACGCGCCTCATTCTCGGCGGCAAAAGCCGTCAGTATCGCCTCACACAGGCTGGCGACCACGTATTCCTCGGCCAAACCGTCCAGCAATACGCGGGCGGGCAGTGTCGTCAGCGGCCTTTGCCCCGTGGGCGGCACATCGAAGCGGCGGAAATCAAACGGCAGTAGAGCGCGGCGTTCGGCGGTGATCGACCCGCCGGCAAACACCGGCACCAACAGATCGACATGCCGCCCGTGGGTGCGCGCGATCCAGTTGAACAGCGCCTCGGCGATCTTATCCGCTAGCACGGGAGCCAGCCGAGCATGCGCCACCATCGGCGCCTGCCAGACGGGCACCAGGCCTCGTTCGGCGGCGACCGCGACACCGCGGGTGCCAATCAGCAGCACATCCCCAGGTGCATTGCCCAAGGCGTTGAGCATTCGATCGGAAATCGCACCCGCGAAACCTTGTTCGGCGCAGAACAGCACCACCGCACGCGAACCATCGCCACCGGTCGCCACACCGCCATCCGCCTCCAGCAACGGCAGCGCCTGACCGATCGCGTGGCCAATCACCGCCGCATGGGCGCGAACACCCGCCATCAGCACATGCGCGTTCTGCACCCTGCTGGCCGCGATGCCGCGCATCGCCTTCACCACGTCATCAAGTTGCCGCGTCCCGGTGATCCGCCGAGAAACATCCGCCAACCGCTCGGTCACGCCCCACCCCCAGCGATCCGCGCGGCCAGCGCCCGCAGCGCTGCCAACAGAGCGGCCCGGACAGTCTCATCCAGCGCCCCGTTGGCGGCGATCGCCGCTACTGCCTGCGTCGCATTGGTATCGAGCCAGCCCGGCAGCGCGGCGCGAAACGGCGCGATCTGCGCCGGATCAAGCGTATCCAGCAGACCATCGCGATACGCCAGGGCCAAAGCCACCTGATCCACTAGACGCAACGGGGCGTATTGCGGTTGCACCAGCATCGCCCGCAGGCGCAAACCGCGATCGAGTTGCGCCTTCACCCGCGTATCCGTCACCCCGCCGAAGCGCGAGAACATCTCCAACTCTTGAAACTGCGCATACTCCAGCCGCATCGTTGCGGACGCCTCTCGCAGCGCTTGTGCCTGGGTCTTGCCGCCAACGCGGCTGACGCTGGTGCCGGTGTCGATGGCAGGCTTGTGCCCCTCTTGGAACAGGCGCGCGCTGGTCACCAACTGGCCATCGGTGATGGAGATCAGATTGGTCGGGATATAGCCGCTCAGGTTCCCCGCATCCGTCTCGGCGATCGGTAACGCGGTGATCGATCCGCCGCCCAAGTCAGGCGAAAGCTTCGCCGCACGCTCCAGCAGCCGAGCATGGAGGTAGAAGACATCGGATGGATAGGCTTCCCGCCCGGGCGGTTGATGGGTCAACAGGGCCAGTTCGCGATGGGTGGCGGCGTGCTTGGTCAAATCATCGAATACGACCAGCTCATGTTGCCCCCGGTCGCGGAAATACTCCGCCATCGTCATGCCGGCGAAGGGCGCGATCCATTGCAATCCCGGAGAGGCCGCCGCCTCCCCCACAACCACGATGCAGCGATCCATCGCGCCAAGGCGGCGGATCGCATCGATCACCCTGGCGACGGTGGAGGATTTCTGGCCGATTGCAACATAGATGCAGATGATGTCGGCGTGGCGCTGATTGATAACGGCATCGACAGCGATCGCGGTCTTGCCGGTGCCGCGGTCACCGATGATCAATTCCCGCTGTCCACGGCCCAGAGCGAACAGCGCATCGATCGTCAAAATGCCGGTCTGCACTGGCTCGGTCACCAGATCGCGGTCGATGATGGCCGGCGCCGCGCGGTCGATCGGTTCGTGTGCCACCGGTTGAACCGGTGCCCCGCCATCCAACGGCCGGCCCAGCGGGTCGAGGATACGGCCCAGGAGAGCCGGCCCCACGGGCACGCGCAGAACCTCACCGGTCGGATGGACCTCGTCCCCGGCATGGATCGCATCGGCGTCATCCAGCACGACAACGCCGACGCGATCCCGTTCCAGAACCTGCGCGAAGCCTAGTTGGCCGCCGGCAAACCGAACGATCTCGTCCAGACGGACCGAGCGCAAACCGCTGACCATGGCGATGCTGTCACCGACCATCTCCACCCGGCCGAGTTCCTCGATCGCCGGGCCCAACGCGGCGCTGCCAATGCGTTCGGCCGCCTGGTCGGCCCAGGTGGGTGGGGCATCGCTCGGCTGGGTCGGTCGTGCTGATGGTGACGGGCACGACGCCGGCGGCGCCCTTCCCATCACCGGCCGTCCCGCCCAGCGATCAGGGCACCGCTGATACGATCCAGATCAGCGCGCAGATCATTGGCGACGCGAACATGGGGGCCACGCAGATCAACGCCCGCGATCAGGGCGGGATCGACGACGAAGCGGTAGGTGACACGCGCGCCCAGATGCCGCGTGAGCATGGCAGAGCAGTCAGCCTGTTCTTCAGCCGAAAGCGGCACGGCGGTGACGACATCCAGCGTTTCGCCATCCCCGGCCAATCCGTGACGTTGATCGTCGGGCAGCGTTGCCAGCCAGGCATCCAGGGCCTGGATCAGCGCGCGGGTCGGCTGGTGCGGCGGCACCCGCGCCAGCACCTGCGCGGCGATGCGGACAGCAAGGCGGCCGGCATCATATTCCAAGGCGCTCTGCATGCGCACGCGCTCCTCAGCGAGGCGGGCATTTTCCGCCGCGGTCAGGCGCTCCACCTCGGCACGTGCCTGTCCAAGCAGAACCGCCCGTTCCGCCTCCGCCGATTGGCGGGCGGCGGCGTGCATGGCATCGGCATCCGCTGCCAGGGCTTTGCGCTGGGCTGCGGCTTTATCCGCCTCGGCCGTCGCGGCGTCGCGCGCCTGGGCGGCGTCCGCCAGCAGTTTTTCGGCGGCAGCCTGGCGGGCGGCGACGATGGCGGCAACGGGTTGGAACAGGAAGCGGCGCAGCAGCCAGATCAAGACCAGGATGTTGACCGTCTGCAGCGCCAGCGTGGCCCAGTCGAAATGCATCAGTGGGTGAACGGATTGGCGAACAATAACAACAGGGCGATGACCAGGCAGTAAATCGCCATCGTCTCGATCATCGCCAGTCCAACGAACAGCGTGCGGGAAATCGTGTTTGCCGCCTCCGGCTGGCGGGCGATCGCGTCCATCGCGGCCGCCACTGCGCGTCCTTCGGCAAGCGCGGGACCGATGGCACCGAACGACACCGCCAAGGCGGCACCCAGGATGCTGACGATCTGGATCGGGTTCATGTGTCCCCCTGCTGCATCCCTCCCTGATGACCGCCGATCGCACCGGCGATGAACACCATGGCCAGGATGCTGAAAATATAGGCCTGCACCGCGCCGGTCAGCAGATCCAGCGCCATCAGCGGCACCGGCACCAGCAATCCCGCCAGGGATAGGACGATACCGATGACGAATACCCCGCTCATGACATTGCCGAACAGCCGCACGACCAGGGAGAATGTACGCGTCAGCGTTTCGATGACATTGAGCGGGATCATATAGAACGCCGGATCGGCGAACGTGCGGAGATAGCCGCGCAGCCCGCGAAATCGGATGCCGTAGTAAATGGTGGCCAGAAAAACGATCAGCGCGGCGGCGGCATCGGTTTCCAGATGCGCTGTCGGTGGTTCGATCCCCGGCACCAAGGATGACCAGTTGGCTGTGAAGATGAACAGGAACAGCGTGCCGATCAGCGGCACGAAGGCGCGCGGGTCAGCCCGCATCGTCTCGCGGATCTGGCTCTCGATCGCGCCGACGATCGTTTCCACTGCCGCCTGCGCGGTGGACGGATGCAAAGACAGCCGGCGCGTCGCCAGCCAAGCGCCGCCGGCAAGGATCAGCATGATCGCCCAGGTGACCAGAACGGGCATGGCGATGGGCACCGGACCGAGGTGGAACGCAACCGTCAGATCCAGCGGGGATGCGTTCATGGCGGCACCATTTTCGTCATGACCGGACGCGCGATCATCACGCCGACCGCGGCAACCAGCAGCGCCACGGTCCCCGACTGGGCGGTGACGGCCAGCACGGCGCCAAGGGCGAGCAAGCGGATGAAACTCAGGCCCACGGGCCGCCAGACCGGTCCTTTCTGGGCATAAAGCCGAGCGTTGAGCCGTAGGAGGCCGAAAAAGACAGCACCGGCGATAAATCCGATAGCGAGGAAGACGGCACCGGCCAGCGGAGAAAGTGTCGCGGTATTGGTCATACGGGGCTCATGGCAGGCGAAAAGATGAGGCCCTCGCGGATCGGCCGGGGCGGAGCTGTCCCGGCACGTCGCGCGATGGAGACCGAACCCGGTCCGGTCGCCGCCGACCATAGCCGAAACGCCGGCGCGCGTCGCCTGTGGCGTGATCCGCGACCTGTGAAACACCACAGGACGACAAAGGCGCCACCCCACGGGCCATCAAAAGGGCCATTGCGGGTGCCATCACGCGGGCAGGCACAGGGCCGGCCCGCGAGCGACGGCAGATTCCCTGTGCCCCCAGCCCGGACTTACTTCCGCTTCTTGACCTGCGAGACGTCGCGCACCGCCCCGCGGGAGGCGCTGGTGGCCAGGGCGCCGTAGGCTTGCAACGCCATCGACACCACGCGGTCTCGGTTCGGCGTCCAGGCGGCATCCCCCTTGGCTTCCATCTTCGCGCGGCGTTCGGCCAGCACCTCGTCCGACAGGGCAACGCGCAAGGAGCGATTGGGAATATCAATCTCGATGATATCGCCTTCTTCCACCAAGCCGATCGGGCCACCCTCGGCGGCTTCCGGAGAGATATGGCCGAGCGAGAGGCCCGAGGAGCCGCCGGAGAAGCGACCGTCGGTGACCAGGGCGCAACTGCTCGCCAGGCCTTTCGACTTCAGGTAGCTGGTGGGATACAGCATTTCCTGCATACCAGGGCCACCCTTGGGGCCTTCATAGCGCACCAGGACGACATCGCCGGCCGCGACCTTGTCACCCAGGATGCCTTCCACCGCAGCCTCCTGGCTTTCGAAGATGCGGGCAGGGCCGGAGAAGACCAGCAGCTTCGGATCGACACCGGCGGTTTTCACGATCGCGCCTTCCGGTGCGAGATTGCCATACAGCACCGCAAGGCCGCCATCCTTGCTGAAGGCGTGCGCGACGTCGCGGATCGTACCCTTTTCGCGGTCCAGGTCTAGGCTGTCGTAGCGCTTGTCCTGACTGAACGCCTCGGTCGTGCGCACATTGCCCGGCGCCGCACGCCAAAAGACGGACGCCGCGTCATCCGGCTTGCGCCCCGGCGCTAGCACGTCCCAGCGAGCCAGCGTATCGGCCAGAGAGGCGGAATGGATGCTGCCGACGTCGCGATGCAACAGGCCGGCACGATCCAACTCTCCCAGGATGCCGATCACACCGCCGGCGCGATGCACGTCTTCCATATGAACGTCGAGCTTGGACGGCGACACCTTGCACAGGTTCGGCACCTTGCGCGACAGGCGGTCGATATCGGCCATGGTGAAAGGCACCTCGCCTTCCTGCGCCGTGGCCAGCAAATGCAGCACCGTATTGGTCGAGCCGCCCATCGCGATATCCATCGACATCGCGTTTTCAAAGGCTTTGAAGTTGGCGATGCTGCGCGGCAAAACGCCGGCGTCGTCCTGTTCATAATAGCGGCGGGCGAGGTCGACGATCGTCCAGCCGGCTTCCAGGAACAGTTTTTTGCGGTCGGCATGGGTAGCGACGATGCTGCCATTGCCCGGCAGTGCCAGGCCCAGTGCCTCGGCGAGGCAGTTCATCGAATTGGCGGTGAACATGCCCGAGCACGACCCGCAGGTTGGGCAGGCGGAGCGTTCCATCACCTCGGTTTCCGCTTCCGTCACCTTGGGATCCGCGGCGGCGACCATGGCCGTGATCAGGTCGGCGCGCTGGTTGATGCCGCGCATGAAGACCTTGCCGGCTTCCATCGGACCGCCGGAGACGAAGACGGTGGGGATGTTGAGGCGCATCGCGGCCATCAACATGCCCGGCGTGATCTTATCGCAGTTGCTGATGCAGACGAGCGCATCGGCGCAATGGGCATTGACCATGTACTCTACCGCGTCGGCGATCAATTCGCGCGACGGCAGGCTGTACAGCATTCCCGCATGGCCCATGGCGATGCCGTCATCGACGGCGATCGTATTGAATTCCTTGGCAACACCGCCCGCCTTGTCGATCTCGGCGGCCACCAACTGGCCCAGATCCTTCAGGTGGACGTGGCCCGGCACGAACTGGGTGAAGCTGTTGGCGATGGCGATGATGGGTTTGCCGAAGTCGCCGTCTTTCATGCCGGTGGCCCGCCAAAGGCTGCGGGCGCCGGCCATGTTGCGGCCATGGGTCGTGGTGCGGGAGCGATAGGCGGGCATGGACGTCCTCGGAAATTCTACACTGACCGAACCCGATAGCCGAATTTCCGCCCGAGGAACAGGATTGCGTTCTGCATGGCGTGGGGGGCGCCTATGCCGAAACCTGCAGCGGTGCCGGATGGGCCTGCCGGATCGGTGGAGGACGCCGCCGTCAGGCCGCCGCAACGGACCGTGGCCTTGCACAGGTCCGGGGGCGGCAGGGCGACGCACCAGCACGAAGATCACCAACCGACCCCATCGGTCCCGGCCGCAGCGATGAACGGCCCGCCTATCGCAGGGGCGTAACGAAGATCAAAGGCGGGTTGAAGGACAGCCAGACCCGGCGGTTGCGCAGAAAATCCTCTCCGATCAGCATGTCGCCGAAATTGGCGTCTTCCGGCATCACCGCCAGCTGCGGATGGGCGATGACAACCGGGCCGATGCGCAGTTGCGCGAAACGATGCATCGGCACGGCGACCACACTCGGCCCGACACCGTGCTGGTGGACCACCGGATCGCCGGTCATCCTCATATCGTTCAGGCCGAGGCGCTGGGCCATCGCGTGGCCGACGATGCTGGTCTGCGCACCCGTATCAAGTGTCGCCGTCCCGGCCGCATTATCAAGCGTCACCGGAACCGCCAGCCGGTCGCGCTTCACCGACACGCCCGGCACCTCGATCGCCACATCCTCCCACGGCGGCCGCGGACGCGGGCAGACGCGCCGACGATACAGTGTCAGCGTGTGCCCCGGGATATCGATGTCGAGGTCGAACGCCAGAAGCACATCGGCCCCCAGCAGACCCTCGGCCTGCAGCCCACGCGGTGAACTCACGTCCAGCGGCAGATACGCGATGCGGGTCAGCGGGAACCGCGTCCCGCCCAGCACGAACTGATCGATCTTCACATCGCTCGACGCAATCGATCCGCCGATGCCGGTCGCCTGAGAGGCAAAACGAGGATCTGTCACCAGCCCCAGACGCTGGGCCGCGGACGCCGAGATCGTCGTCCGTTCCGCGCCGGTGTCAACGATCATGTTCACGCGCTGACCATTGATGCCGACCGGCACGACCAAAAGCTGATCCATGACGTCCAGCGAGGTCTTCGCCACCGCATGAAAGTCGCAGTCATACGCCGGACCGCAGGCGTTGAGCACGAGCAGCGCCAGCAAAATCAGCGCGTGCGAAGAACGCATGGCCACCACCATCTTCCAAGCCGGCGCCGCTCGGCATCGCGCGTGGCGCAGGTTAGCCGGCCGGCGATTGCCAACACGCCGCAGCAGTGTTCGTATCAGCGGATCACCAAAGAAGGTTCGGCCATGTTCGACCCGATCACCGAGGAACTGTTCCGCAACGCGATCTCCGCCATCGGCGACGAAATGGTGCTGACCATCTACCGGACCGCCTATTCCGGGGTGTTGAAAAACATCATGGACTACAGCGCCGCGATCTGCGACGACGAAGGACGGCTCGTCGCACAAGGTCTGTCGTTGCCGGGCCATCTCTGTTCCATTCCCGTCGCGCTGCAGGCAGTGCTGAAGCATTTCGGCGCCGATGTGCACGAAGGCGACGTCTTCATCAACAACGACCCGTATGACGGCGGCATGCACCTGCCGGATATCTTCATCTTCAAGCCCGTCTTCGACCGGCCCGAGGCAGAGGGCGGCCGGCCCATCGCCTATGCCGCGACGATTTGCCACCACACCGACGTGGGCGGCCGCGTGCCGGGATCCAACGCCTCGGACAGTCTGGAAATCTACGCCGAAGGCCTGCGTATCCCGCCGCTGAAGCTTTATGAGCGCGGCGTGGCGAATACGACCCTGTTCCGCATGATCGAGCGCAATGTCCGCCTACCCAACCGGGTCTTCGGCGACATCCGCTCCCAACTGGCCGCATGTGAAATTGCCGTGCGCGGCATCACCGACCTGCTCGCCCGCTATGGCGCCGATGGCCTGCGGACGCTGATGGTCGCGATGATGGATTACGCCGAACGCCTCACCCGCCAATGTCTGCTGGAACTCCCCGACGGGGAAGCAACCTTCACCGATTGGATCGATGACGATCAGATCGACGCCGGCAAACCGATCCCGCTGGTCTGCACCATCCGCAAAAAAGGCGACATGATGGAGGTCGACTGGACCGGCAGCGCGCCGCAGGTGAAGGGCTCGATCAACAATACCCTGTCCTACACGGCGGCCATGAGTTTCACCGCCGTCAAATCGGTGCTATCGATCAATATGCCGAATAATGACGGCGTGTTTCGGCCGATCAAGATCATCGCACCCGAAGGCACCGTCACCCACGGCAAACTGCCGGCCGCCTGCGCGGCGCGCGGTCTGACCGGCTTTCGTGGCACCGACTGCGCCTTCGGCGCGCTGGCCATGCTGTATCCGGACAAGGTCTTCGCCGCCTCGGACGGCGGCAATACCGGCCTGACCATCGGCGGCTACGACAAGGATCTCAATCCGTTCATCTACGTCGATTTCATCTCCGGCGCCTGGGGCGGGCGTCCCTGGGCCGACGGCCTCGACGGCAACACCATGATGTTCGCCAATATGGCGAGCTTTTCGTGCGAAGTGATCGAAGCCGAAAACCCGCTGGAGGTGCTGGACTACGAATTCGTCCCCGACACCGGTGGCGCCGGGCGCTTCCGTGGCGGCATGGCGCAGCGCAAGACTTGGCGCATGTTGGCCGATGAGGGCGTGCTGCAAGTCCGCGCCGACCGCCAGACGCACCGGCCCTATGGTCTCTACGGCGGCGGCCCTGGCATGCCGGGCCTGAACGTGATGGACCCCGGACTGCCGAGTGCGGAAAAACTGCACAGCAAAATCACCATGACACTGCGCAAGGGGCAGATATTCCGCCACGAACTGCCAGGCGCCGGCGGCTGGGGACCCGCGCTGGACCGCGATCTGGCATCGGTCGCGCGCGACCTTCGCGATGGTCTGGTAACGATCGCCGCGGCCGAACGCGACTACGGCGTGGTCGCCGCCGGTGATCCGCCAACGATCGATCAGGCCGCCACCGAAACCCTGCGGGCGCGCTTGAGACAGACCCGCCCGCCACTGCCCGCCGTCGCCTTTATGCCCATCCAGGAGGCCGCCGAATGAGCATCCGCATCGGCGTCGACATCGGCGGCACCTTCACCGACCTCGTCGCCATCCGCGCGGATGGCTCGGTCGCGACCTTCAAAACCGCCTCCACCCCTCGGGACTACGGCGACGGCATCATCAACGGGCTGCAAGGTCTTCTCGGCACCTCCTTCGCCGACGTAACGGACGTGCTGCACGCGACCACCGTGGGGTCGAATACCGTGCTCGAGGGCAAGGGCGCGCGCACCGCGCTGATCACCACCAAGGGCTTTCGCGATATCCTGGAAATCCGCGACCTGCGGATGCCGACGCTCTACGACATTGCCTGGACCAAGCCGCGCGCGCTGGTGGAACGGCGGCTGCGGCTGGAGGTGACGGAAAAGATCCGGCCGGATGGCTCGGTGTCGGTGCCGCTGGACGTTGGAAGCCTCGATCCGGTCCTGGCCATGATCCGGGCCGAGAACATCGCCTCGGTGGCGATCTGTCTGCTGCATTCCTATGCCAATCCGGCGCACGAACAGGCCGTGGCGTCGATCGTGCGGCAGGCGTTTCCGGATATCGCCATCTCCATCAGCAGTGAGATCCTGCCCGAGATCAAGGAATATCCCCGCACCTCCACCACCGTGATCAACGCCTATGTGCTGCCGGTGGTGCGCGCCTATGTCACCGCATTGGATGCCCGCCTGCGGGCGCTCGGGATCACCGCGCCGCTGCAATTGATGCAATCCAATGGCGGCCTGGCATCCGCGGCCTTCGTCGCCCATTCGCCCGCCCATATCATCGAGTCCGGCCCGGCCGCAGGCGTCGTCGGCGGGGCCGCCTTGGCGCGACGGCTGAACGAACCGCGCATCATCACCTTCGACATGGGCGGCACAACCGCCAAAGCCGGGCTGGTAGAGGATGGAGAGGTGCTGCGCGCCGAGGCGATCGAAGTCGGCGGCGGCGTCATGGCCGGCTCTCGCCTCGTGGTCGGCGCCGGCTACATGCTGAAACTGCCGGCGATCGATCTGGCAGAGGTTGGCGCCGGCGGCGGCTCGATCTGCCGTCTGGATGCGGCTGGCGCACCCAAGATCGGCCCGGACAGCGCGGGCGCGGAGCCTGGGCCGGTCTGCTATGGCCGCGGCGGCACGCTGCCCACGATCACCGATTGCAATCTGGCCCTGGGTTATCTCGATCCCGGCGGCCTTGCCGGCGGCATGATGCGTCTGGATCGTTCGGCGGCGATCGCGGCGATCGAAACGCATCTGGCCGGTCCGATGAAACTTTCGGTCGAGCAAGCCGCGCACGGCATGCTGCGGCTGGCCGCGGCGACGATGATGCGGGCGATCCGCGCCGTGTCGGTGGAGCGTGGGCGCGATCCTCGGCAATTCGCCATGCTGGCCTTCGGCGGCAACGGCCCGTTATTCGCCGCCGGCATCGCCGCCGAACTGGGGATTTCCAGCGTGCTGATCCCGCCCTTGCCGGGCGTGTTCAGCGCCTTCGGCATGCTGGTGGCAGACGCCGAACATCACGCACGCCAGAGCATCCGCATCAAACTGGACCAAGCCGACCCGGCCCGGATCAACAGCATCATCGCCGGCCTGACGAAAACCGGCGCGGACCAACTGACGCAGGACGGCTTCCCCGTCAGCCGCCAGATCTACCAACGCGCCGCCTCGGTCCGTTATGTCGGGCAGTCGAGCGAGATCGAGGTGGCATTGCCCGATGGCGGCGACATCGCACCACGGACGATCGCCCTGCTATTCGCGCAAGAGCACGAAAAAACCTACGGCTTTCGTGCCCCGGACGATGAACCGGTGGAACTGATGGGCCTAGCGGTGATCGCCCGCGGCATGCCGGACAAGCCCCGCTTGCCGGAGCACATCCCACCCAGGGCGCAGACGACGCCGGCCTCTCGCCAGGCTTGGTTTCCCGCCTCCGGCTGGGTGCAAACGCGCGTGACCGACCGCGCCGGACTGGTCGGCACGGTGCCTGGCCCGCTGATCGTGCAGGAATATGATGCGACCTGTTTGGTCCCGGCAGGCGCGCGCGCAGCACTGGATGGGTTCGGCAATATCCGGCTGACGATCGACTGACCCGGCGCGACGGCCAGCCGGCGGGCCCCGCTCGCCCAGGGTGCCGCTCGCCCA
>Ga0164296_1002483_pt1 | contig 18321 bp, 49 predicted proteins | sample GEODES057metaG_FD_113533 | JGI IMG/M metagenome (GOLD analysis project Ga0164296, IMG submission 113533) | Dystrophic lake water microbial communities from Trout Bog Lake, Wisconsin, USA - GEODES057 metaG | ecosystem: Environmental > Aquatic > Freshwater > Lake | place: USA: Trout Bog Lake...
AATTATAAAATCGTTTGCATTACCAAAATCCCATCCTTGATGCGGCCATACTACTCTATTCTTTTCTCTACGATAGATTGTGGTCAACCAATACCACCGCTTGCGAATCCTAACAGGTTTCCACGCAAACATAGGCTTCCAATCACCTTCTGGGCCTCTATAGTTAATCATTCACTATCCCTTATCACATCAAACTCATCACCGTACTTCCAAAATCCGCCACCTGGGCTAAGAACAAACTTGCGATAAACATAGTCTCTGCAATACCAACGACCGTTTATCCTACGTGGGAATATAGTCCAGTGACGTTCCCATTTAGGAGATGTTTCTGTGCGTTCTCCCGGTATCGGCATTACTCATCTTTTTCGGGTTTGGGGATACGATCACTCCATCGTAAGATAAACCATTCACGATGCGATTCTTTCTTAAATGACCAAAGAGTTTCAGTCATGCTCATGCCAACACCTTCTTGTTCAGCCCAGGCCTGCATATCTTGAATCAGTTCAGTAGGCAGTTCACCTTTTTCAAAAGCAATGCCAGGCAATCTAAACATGCCTACTTCTACGTTTTTCATAGAGGCTGTACGATTTCCGGTACGATAAAGATTGGCATGCGATCACGATAGCCTTCAAACACATAACCACTGTCGGTTAGTGTTTTAGCCAATGATTCTAGTTCTGTAACTAGGTGCGTTTTACCCATACGATCGTAGCCATTGATTAAAAAATAGTCTAATTGATCTTTTGGTACATAGTCTTCTTCGGGTGTAGTTTGAAAGCGGAATATGTGTTCTAGTTCTTGTAGTGTCATGGTAGTTCCTTTTTAATTTTAATATCCTGGAGCAGAATAGTCTTTATATTTTTTATACATGGCAAATCCATCTGCACCATATGCTGGACAGACTAGCACATACTCATGTAGGTTATCTTGTTGTAAGGGTCCAGCAGTGCCACAAATAAATGGGCGATCTACTCCATAGAGTCTTTTAAGTTCTTCTCTGTACTTGGCAGCAGTTTTCTTTTCGGCAGCAGGGCCTGGACCAATTTCAATTATAGATACAAACAGTTTGAGTAGTTCTTGATCATTCATCAAGTGAGCATCATGAAGACCGATATCCAACAAGGTATCGATACTTTCGTCCCAAATTGCTTCGAGCTTGTCTAATATCAATTGTCTCACAGTTGCAATCCCTTGTCGTTAATTATTTCTGAAAACTTTAATAAAAACATAGTGTACTTGTTTTCATTATAAAAGTCAAGTCTTATTGAAAATTTACTGTATCCTTGATTCCATTCGTAGTCACCTTCAGCTTCTGCTTTATGGTTTTCAATCCATTCGGTATGTTCACGCACAGTGAATCCCAAAATCGTTTTCATTTTATTTTTAATCATGAAAACACTTTTTGGATATTCTGTGTGTAACTCCTCACGTATCCGTTGCCATTGGCTAGTGGTAAGAACGACAGTACTCAATCGTCCCAGCCTTCATCTAATGCCATGTCTTGTTGTACCATGTCGTACATACTAGAATAACAAGTTGGGCAAAAAGCCACAGGCAAAATGCCAAAGTAGCCTACAGTGCCGCCTTCATCATCTGTAAACTCGCATGAGCATACATTACATTTGTGTTCTTCACCTTGATGTTGCATATCTACTATCATTCTGAGCTCCATGTTAAAATAAACCAACTAAGTTCTTTTTCGCTGGCAAAATACAGTCTACGGGCACGATCTTCTGTATGCCATGCCCAACGGCATACTTCAAACTGACGACTACCTAACTCGATAGCAATATCACGTTCCATTCCTGGCCCCCAGGTTTCCCAACACCACTTGCGCCATTCAAAGAACCTTAACTTATACTCTAACTGACCTATACCCCATTGAGGTATGGGTGTAATATAGTGTGTGAACTGTTTATAGCCATTGTGCCTACGATCCAATTTGTTCACTGTAAACTGTTTCATGGTTTGGGCACACTCTTGGCAGCAGGTCTGCGTGGTCTAGGTGGATCTAACTGCTCACGCATCTTTTCAAACTTTTTCCGGCGGTCATTACTCTGTTGAGTTTGACGGATCTTAGCTATGATCTGTTTCATACGGTAGTTCTAGTGGGTTAACAGTTTCAGGTAAAGGTTCAATGATAGTTCCAACTGGTTTGCCTTCTTCGATCAGATGGGTTAGGACACTATGACCATACATATTAGCACCATAACAATCCTTATGGCAAATATAAACAGAACCGCTAGATCCAGTAAAGTGATAACAGTCGTCTTCTAGGACAACAGAAGTAATGCCCGAATTCAATTTCCAAGAATCGGATCCAGCGTATCCGCCGTACCAACAGGCGAACACTCTATAGTGTACTGTGTCCTTGTGATCGATCTTAACAATCATCCAACGGTCTGGAGTATATTGGCTCATTCAGTTTCTAATTCCTTAACATGTTTACAAGTGCCGCGGAAGGTAAAGCCCTGACAGGTACAGGTCTTTTCATTAGTGTTTACTTCGTACCAGGTATTGGGTTTTGAGCCCTGTACCTTCTTGATAAATGGTAGGGGTTCTGCTACATCGATATGTGCTTTGAGCAATTTGTCCCATTGATTGAATGGGCTAGGTGTTACTTCTTCAAATTTGCGACCAGTACGGCTGAATTTAATTGGGTTCTTAAAATAAAATGGATCTACGCCGCCTTCTGGCACATAGGCAACCATTTTATCACCATCTAACAAATAGATATGGTTTGGCACTCGATAATCTTTTTCTGTCCAAACTGTAGTTTCACGCAATGCTTTCATCGAGATCTTTCTGAATTAATCTAACATGTGTACATTATATACTAAGCCAGGGGCGCTGTCAACTGTATTGACGTAGTTGACAGACTGCACCCTTTATTGTATAATAACAAAATCGTAACCGTATAGAAAGAATCGTATGAGCGACAATGTATTATGCAAAGACTGCAAATATGCCAGTTGGAATCCACTTAAACTCTACACCTGGTACTGCAAGAGAGAAATGGTTCCTGCCGAAACCAAAATTGATCCAGTTACAGGACCGATCACTGTAAAAGCACACTATCAATCCTGTGTAATGGCCCGATTCAGCTTTGGCCCTTGTGGCAAGGAAGGTAAGTTTTGGGCTCCCAAGAACAAAAAGGACTTGTTTAAGTTTATTAAACATGTGAGTTCATAATGAAAAAATATCTCTATTCAATCAAGTGGACCCAGCCCTACAATCAACCCAATCAGTATCTTCAAGACTTATATAAACTATATGAAGAACTAGTCGAACACCGATTAGAGCAAGGCCATTTTCCAGATGCTAAACGTGAGTTGGAAAGGATAATGCGGCTATGAAGGATACTGTTTGGGTAGCTGAGGCCTTGGTAATTATTGCCGCGGCCTTTGTGGTGATAATTACTGTAATCAAAGCTGTTGAATTGTTAAAAGGAGATGAATAATGCAAATTAAAGCAGATGAAAACTTTGCCCGTTGTGGTTGTGGACGTAGTCCTACAGGTAAGTGTATTGGTTGGCATGGTCTAAGCGAATCTGAATACCAAAGTAAATTAGATTCCTTCATGCAGGAACAACAGGCTAGAGATGACGAACTAGCAGAATACCAACGACAAGCAGCCGATCTTTGGTCAGACTCTTGTACTTCAGGAAGATCAGAATGAACCAAATACTAACAGAATTATGGATCCAGAGTATAATCTTTATCAATTTCCTAGCCATTAATTGGCTAGCCAGTACTCTTGTGATCACCCTGCCTGTACTGGCAGTGTTCCTTTGGACAATCAAACGACGTAAATAATAATATGGATATAGTAAATTGGTTACTAGAAAACCCTTGGGTGCTGAACCTGTTGATAGCAGTCATCTGTTTCAATTGGGGTTGGCGCTTGCATGAACGCTTGTTTATTGATCTACTCAGAGAACATCCTGAACGATTTGAACGTGCTGCCAAATTGGCTCGTGCGGCTCAATCAATGGGTGATGAACAGTTATTAGAGCGTCTAGAACAGTTCCGTTCAAAAACTGCTTATGAGCATTTGGACGTAGAGTGTAGAAACGATGTGCTGTATGCCTACTCAAAAGAAACAGGGCAGTTCCTAGCACAGGGCTCTACAATGACCGACGTTTTCAAGGTTCTGCATTCACGCTTTCCCGATCGCAAGTTTATTGGTAATCTTAATCAAGAAGATTCTGCCAAATAGACTTGCAATCTCTAGATCACTGTTGTATAATGTTTCTAGCTGATCGTTTTCAGCATAATCTTTAAAGAGGAAATAGAAATGAAATACTTTAATCCAGAAACTAAGACTTACAAGGTTTTCAACGCACTGTACAATGGTGATGCATTAACTGCTAGCCAAGCTGAAAAGCGTTTTGGTGTAAAGAACCTAGCCGCTGAAGCAAGCCGTATTCGTCAGAGCGGTTACGCTGTTTACACAAACAGCCGCAAAGCTGGCAATGGCGTTCAAGTTACAGAATATGTAATGGGCAAGCCAAGCCGTGAAATCGTAGCTCTAGGCTACAAAGCAAAAGCAATGGGCATTACTCTTTAATACTTAAAGACGCTCATGGAAAAGGCTGCACTCGCAGCCTTTTTTGTTGACTCAACGGCCTAACTTTTGCTAAAATACACTATGCTAGATACACTATTTAAACCCACCCTAGATTGGATCCGAGATGACTATCGCACTAATCCTTTTCGCTTTTTTGTTGAGCTCTTGGCTTGGGCTATTTCGATTGGCTGCTCCATTACTATGGCGCTCACCGTTCCCAATCCGCCTTTACTGTATCTTTACCCTGTTTGGATCTCTGGCTGTGCTATGTATGCTTGGGCTAGTTATACTAGGAAATCATTTGGCATGCTGGCTAACTACATCTTGCTAGTCAGCATAGACTCAACAGGATTAGTAAGGATGTTATGGGGTTAGAGTACTACTTTCCCACACCTTTGTACACAGCCCAATTAGAGGGTGATGTGCTGGCCAGGGTACAGGCCGAACTAGAGCCACTGCTAGAACGTCATCGTGATCGGCTACAGCCAGCAGGCCAGGGTCAGCATCAGGTTACAGATCCTAACTTTGGCAGCAATATCATCAAACAGGAACCCCTGACCCTATTCCAGCATGAGCTAGACTATCATGTGAACCAATATCTGCTGGCCCTGGGTACCCACAAGCAGATAGCCCAATGGCGGGTCAGCAACAGTTGGATCACCCATACAGGCCATGGTCAGTATGCCAGGCCACACAATCACGGCTGTGTAGACATAGCTGGTGTTTACTATATTGAGACCCTGGGTACTGAGGGTAACCTTTATATCAACAGTCCAGTTAAGAGTCTAGAACACAGCTACCCATATCACCTACAGCCCACCCAGGTAGATTTTGAACCCAAGGTGGGTCGCATGATCATGTTCCCAGGGTGGCTGGAGCATGGTACCCGACATAACCTAACCAATCTGGACAGGGTCAGCCTCAGCTGGAACATACGCTGTGAAGCCTGGGACCACGGAGCAGTGTTCAATGCTTAAACCCGGAGGACTGGCCAACTTTGACTACGTCAAGATCAACGTGCCCTTGGAGATCATGACCCAGCTCAAAGCCAGGGCCGATGCTATCCAGGCCAACCCTGGAGATCAACCCTCATGGAACGCAGAACTGGCTGGGCACCTACGTGAGCAGTATGGGCTAGTGCCCGGTATAGCAGCCTTGGATCAGTGGATACGTGATCAGGCACTTTGGTACAACCGCATGTACAACATCAGCTCTACTACCAATCTGTTTACCCATAACGTCAACATCTCAACAGGCACAGCTTGGATGAACTTTCAACGGGCCACGGAGTACAACCCTGCACACTTTCATAATGGCCTACTCAGCTGGGTAATTTGGATCCAGATACCCTATAGCCGCCCTGCAGAAGCCACCGTATTCCCAGATCGCCAGCCCTGCCTAAACGGTGCGTTCCAGTTCCTATACACAGATGTCCTGGGCCGTATAGCTACCAATACCATAGAGCTAGACAGCACTTGGGAAGGTACCATGATCATGTTTCCAGCACAGTTTATGCATCAAGTATACCCATTTTACACCAGCAATCAATATCGCATATCGGCCGCGGGCAACGTCTATTTGGACACGGCTGCTCTGGGCGGACACCCACTAATCAAACAAGGATAATATGTTAGACAAAGACTCACCACAATACGAACAGGCCCTAGTAGATCTCTGTAATGATTTGGACCAAGTGATACTGAAATGGCAAACTGAGTTTGAGCCACACAATATCACGGGCGTAATGCTGAGCCGTATCACACTATTAATGACACACGACCCTGCCACTGCCAAAGGACTACTACAGTTTGTATGGGATAAATTTGATCAGATCGAGCAGGCCAACCCAGGAGATTGGTTATGACACATCAAGTAAAAGAAGGCACTATTTGGACTAGCCTAACTGAAGAATTCAAGATTCTAGCTGTATACTCACCAAACGAGGAGCCAGATCCTTGGGTCAAGTATGCCAATACTCTTAGTCAGCAAGAGTACTCCTGTAGACTAGATGCATTTCTATTTAGGTTCCGCCCCAGGGTCAACTAGCCAAAGAGCCTGAAAGGAACGGCGCGGTAGATTTTCTACCCGCGAAGCGGCAGCGATTTTTTCAGCTGAAGAGTAGTTACCAGCATATATACTATATCATGCTACGCAACATAATCCTGCTCACACTAGCTCTCGGCCTATCAGCTTGCTCCATAATACAGGCGCACATACCCGATGTTTGCCAACAGGGTGTGCCCACAGTTAAAAACTGCTTTTCAGGTCAGGGCGACGCACACTCCTACACAATAGGGCCATTTACCCTATATTCGGGCCAATTCTAGCTCAGTCAAGTGTCTGTACCCGCGAAGCGGCGGCGCGAAAATTTTTGAGCCCACAGTAGTCAAAACGCCAATCAAAACCCTCAGTCTAGCACCTGACTCACGTCCGGCACTAGATTCGGGGAGTCGACTATAACCTATAATAATCCATAGTGATTGCACAAAACCTCAAAAGAGTGTATAATTAGGGTATGCTTAGAACAGTAAACGCCACAATAGCCTTAGTTTTCACTGCAATGCTCACTGCTTGTGCGGCGCCTGCACTCGAAACTGCTAACTATGCTTACTCTGCGGCCAATTTGGGCACGGCAGCGGCCACAGACAAGGGCCTTACTGACAGAGCTCTTACTGTGGTAACGGGTGCTGACTGTAATGGGTGGGCTTGGATCTTCAGCCGGGATCGAGACTACTACTGTGAAGAGCGCGACATCAGCAAGGTCTATAATCGCAACAGTTATTAAGAGTCTATGTACATATACAACCCAGCAGATCCCTATAGAGACATCAAATATTGGTTTGTTAACCTCAGCGCAGGTGCACAGTGCCTAGTCTATGCGAGCCTGATAGCCCTAGCCATCGCCATGATTGCTATAGTAACACACGAGTTCACACCTAGACCTAGACAGACCAAAATCATACTAAACTGCTCCGTATGCGGTGTTAGACCTGAAGATCAAGCAGCTTACAATCAGCGTACAGATCAACGTGAGCAAGAGCAAAAAACAGCGGCTGAGCAAGCTCTAGAGCAGTTACGACAACAACTGCGTGACGAGCGTGGGCGAGCTAAGTGGTGTCAACAGCACCCAAGAGCATGGGGCTGCGGTAAATAACAGTATATACATACTGGAGTTAACAATGAGCTATCAAATACTGGCCTATAGCCTTAGTCTTAATCAAACACAACAACAGATTGATCTTGTGGGTAAGCCCATTACTGAAGCACAGTTAGCACAGCAAGTAGCTGATGGCTTTGCTGGCTTGTGCAATAGAGATCTTAAAGGACATCAGGGTGATTGGGTAGGACAGATCCGTTGGGTTGAAGATCCTATTACCAACTACTATGGATTCTACAATGAAACGGCTAGATAAGATATTGACCGTAGTCATAGTAGAGTTAGCCTTGCTCTACATGTTATTGAGCATGATCACAGGACACTGGTTTTAATATGACTCGCAAAGAAGTTAAACTATACCTTATAGTCTATGGCTGTTTAGGCACTCTAGCACTAGCTGAAGCTCTTATGTTTTATTGCATAAGCAAGATGAGCTCCTAATCTATGAGTAACACTAGTATAGCAGTTATAGGCATTGCACTGTTATTGGTATGGACTGTGATCTATTGCCTATTGGGTTATCTACACTAGCTAGAGTATAGCTATTATGTTGTCATAATAACGGGACCGGAACTATTATGACTGTACACATAGGCTTGAGCTTTTTTATCTTATTGGCTTTCGTGCTGACGCTGCCTTAATCCTAGTTAAATTACTAATACTTACTAGGCCCCGCTGTACGTATATAGTAGAAACTGCTGATAGCTCAAAGGCATGCTAGATCTACTATACTAGCTATTATAACGAGACCGGACGAATACTACAAGCTGTTTGGCGAGAGAGCTCTGCGAACTCTTTCAAATAGATCAGAATAACAGGCTATAGGCTGTAGCACTGTGTATATGTATAGGCCCCGCTGTTGATGTATGTGATCAAGGGGGTCTAAGAGGGTGGTACGGGATTGGCCCCGCTGTACATGTAATGCGAGTAACCATTTTAGTATAGCCTCTGCCTACCACGGTGCTCCAAAACTCTAGATCCCATGATTCTGGATTGTCAACCTAGATCGTGGATCACTGTCGCGAATCTGCCACACTTTGTCACACAATCCAAGCCATTTTGGGGCCATTTTGGCCCCTGAATCCACACAAAAGCCAGGATAGATCAGGGTTTTTCACACTTGATCATCAAGGTCTAATCACTGTGAGCATCACAATCAAATCACGGTGTCTACTGAGCTAACTGTTAAATACAGTATCAACCGGGAGCTCACTATGCTTGAACACACATGCCAAATTCGTTTCCCCACACACACTGTATATCTACATGTAGAGCGTGATCACATACGTGTGTTCAAGTACAACAACTACTGCTGTGACTTTGAGTCTTTTGATGACAGTGATCTAGCTGGTGAGTATATACTAGAGCCATTACCAGATACCTATTATCGAGTAACTGTTAACGGTGATGATGAATAATCAAAATCAAAATTAATATCTTCGGATTATCTAATAGTTAGTTGGCACTTACATACAAGTTAGTTAGTGCTGACTTACATAATAGTTAGTTGGCACTAGCTAACATAGAATCCTTCAGGCAGCCTCCACGACCACCCCGGAATTTTAGTCCTTCGACGCTATCGTTTACTTCTGGGGTTTCTTCGCTCCCCTTACTGTATGCATACAGTATAACACCTTTTGGGCTAGAGTGTCAACCCGAATAGATATCCCGTGACTTTGGCGGGGTATTCCCTGGGGTTGACTGGGGATCGTTTTGGCAGTATACTAGAGACTAGTTAATTAACGAGGAGCGCGAATGTTAGCCGAAGATCAATTCTGTTATATAGAGTTTGAAGGGGTGCGCTATGATAGCCGTCATGGTGGGCCATTTGACCGTGGATCAGCAGATTCGTGGTATAGCCGAGCATTTAATCCACACTATTTCCTGGGTGGTAGCTATGACTCAATAGAAGTGGGCCAGCGGGATATGACAGACCTGCAGATCCAGGCCTATCGTGCGGGTTACCAGTATAACGAACAGCATGGGGGCAAGAAAGACTGGGACTAGCCTAGGGGTTGACACTAGCCCTTTTTGGCAGTATAATACTTACTTACATTAATAAACAAGGAGCGAACCGTGTTTAAACTATTATCAACAGCTAACCCCAAGATCCAAAAGGGTACTAAGATGGGTTATCTGTCTTTCATCCTACACTTGGCACCAGCAGACTTGTCGGGTCGGGAGACTTGCCCTAAGCGAACAGCAGGATGTACAGCAGCCTGTTTGAATACAGCAGGTCGTGGTGGTATGTTCAAGCGAGGCGAGACTACCAATACTATACAGCGGGCTCGTATACGCAAGACCCAGTACTTCTTTGCGGATCGTGCGGGCTTTATGCTTGATTTGGCCTACGACATACAAAAGGCCATCCGTTTCGCTGAAAAGCAGGGCCTTACTCCTGTATTCCGACTAAATGGTACTAGTGACTTGTCGTGGGAGAAGTACGAAGTTCCAGTGTTCTGCACTCGCAATATCTTTGAATTGTTTCCCGATGTACAGTTCTACGACTATACCAAAGTACTTGGGCGCAAGGTTGCAGACATTCCTAACTATCACCTTACATTCAGCAAGGCAGACGGCAACGATGCAGATGTAGCAGAAGCATTAATGCAGGGCATGAGTGTGGTCGCAGTCTACGATGAGATTCCCCAGGGCGTTCCGTCAGCTGATGAGACAGACCTGCGCTTCTTAGATCCTAAAGGCATTATGCTGGGTCTTAAGGCCAAGGGTCGTGCTAAGAAGGACTATTCCGGTTTTGTAATCCGTTTGAAAGAGGTGGCATAATGTTTAACATCAAACCAGGTAAGAAGCTGACCTCTAAGACCTATTCGGTCTCCTACTTAAAGGCAGGTACAGGAGGGCTGGCAGAGTCTAAAACCTTTGCTCGTTTGGATAGAGCTTTAGAATTCTATCAAGTGAAGAAGGCTGCTCGGGTGCGCTATTTAGAGCTACAGGTACTAACTTCTACATCCTTAGTGGAAGTCCTAGATGCTAAGAAATTATTGAAGGAGGTAGCATGAAGATGCTGAGTGTTTATACCAAGACAGGCTTTCATCTGCTTCGTACCCAATACCTAGCAGGGTGGGAGTTGGCAGCTCGCAAGGACTATTATGAAGCCATGGGCTATACGGTAAAGGAGGTACTATGATCCAACCCTTAACACCACGCCAGCAGGACTTGATTGTGAGTAATGTACTCAAGGCCGTTAAGGATATCGAGGCCCTGAACAAGACAGGCTACAATTTCCTATATCTAGCATCAGGGTTCATAGCCCACTACAGCATCAACGGATTCAAAGGACATTACACGACCTATAGCCTGGAGAAAGATATACTAGATAATGCCCGTAGCAATATGTGGTTGAATTTCCATCCCGGGGATCGTGACTATGCCTACTATAAGAGCAAGGCTCAAGTCTATCAGCGTATCATTGCTGGCATTAATTATATGAGCCAAAAGGAGTACGCATGATTACCTACTACAAGATTGAAAAGCTGATGGGCCTTAGCAGTGAGGCTCTAATGCGGGCACTGGCTAAGAACGGGCACACGGACACAATCAAAGAAACAAAGTTCCTGGGCATTACCAACGGTCGTCAGTTCTGCTATGAGATCCTGTACTTTGATCCCAAGTTCGGAGAGGATGCCTATACCAAGGTGTTCGTGGAATTGGATACAGATGAGCAGCCCATAGCTGATTTCTAGGGGTTGACTTTTGGTTGATTTGATGTTATACTAGTGTTATAGTGAGAGGAGTGGCAGGTGCTTAATACAATTTTAAAATGGAGTGGGTGCGCTAGTACTATTCTAGGCGCACTATGTACAAGTCTAGCATTAGATCCTGCTAATATTATTCTTTTGAATTTAGGGTCTTTACTGTACTTGTGCTGGAGTCTGCGCATTAAAGAGTGGAATCTCGTGGCGGTTAACGGGGGCCTCTTGACAATATATCTGTTAGGTGCTATACTACGTATGTAGTTTAAATTGTTTAACTTAATAAGGAGCGAAACTTATGGGTACACCGTTATACATGGAGCTAGGCGAGGCTTGCGAGATCGTCACACAATATGCAATCGATAACACTGGCGGTGATGTACTGGCCGGCCTTGAAGAGATGCAGATCTGCTACGACGACCTGGACAAGCCAGAACGTGTGGCCTACCAGATGTTTATGAGAGCAGGTCGTGAAATGTTCGCGCCCAAGGAGGGTGCATGATCAAGATGAAGACAGCCCTGGTAGAAGGGCAGATCGTGGGCATTGGTGACGAAGTCTGCTTTAAGAGCGATATCGAACAGTCGGGTACTATCGTAGACGTCAAACGTACCTACTCAGGTGTAAGCCTTACCCTACAGAGCACCTACGGGTTCGAGGGTGCCTACATTGGGGGCGAAGAGATCACCACAGTCCTAGCCAATGAGTGCTGGCTATGAAGTATCGTTGCGCGATCTGTGGCCTACGTATCCTAGAGAATACTGATGGGAAACCCAGCTATTGTCAGGGTCATTAACTAGGGGTTGACTTTTGAACCCTTTGGTAGTATACTAGTGTTTTAGTTAGATAAGGAGCGAAACTTATGTACGATATCGTTAATAATCCAATTCCACGTTCAGGCCTTTGGGCTACACCTGGTTCCGAGCAAGATCTCTACGAAATGATCGAAGGCTGTACAGCCAACGCTAATGAAAAGCGCATCGCTTGGATCGGTGCTATGTTGGCCTTGAACTGGGCCCACTCTGAGGTCGAAGCTATCCTTAAACGGGAGATCTTTGCCCAGTAATCGGTAATAGCGGAAGGGGACAAGTGCGTTCCCGTAGGGTCACTCCTAGAGTGCTCGCTTTATAAAGACCCTACAAAACCTGCGAGTGAATGATGGTGCCACTTCCCAAAACCACCCATCAACTGTTTGGTTGACAGACTAACAAGAGTCTGTTATACTGTTGTTGTAGTGATTAATTAACAATCTTTTTAGGAGCGATACTAATATGGGTTATTTTACAGATACAGACTTTGATACATCAGCAGACATGCTAGATGCTATTAGCGAAGTAGTACACCGTCATGTACAAGGCATGCGCAAGGAGCCAGCGAGCCGACTGGGGCTTGACGAGCGTTGTGGTATGTTGTGGGTTGATGAAGACACTATTGTGTCGTACACAGGCTCACGCTTAGACTACTACGGTGGCTTCGAATACATCAAAGAGGGTGAGGGTCGTACTACATTGGGCGACTTTACTTTCTACTCCTCAGAGAGCGATCGTGTTGCAGACGCTATTGAGCAGTTGATGGAGTTCGATGGTGAATGCGAAAGCGAGGATGCATAATGCCTCGTTCAATCAAAGCATGGAGCCTCTGTGTAGTTTGGGACACAGGCGAAGAACAAGTGGTCACAGACATTCCAGGTTGGGCCGCGGGCCCTATGGATGAGTTCCTGGACCAATTAGAAGCTGAAGCACGTAGAGATGCTGAGTCTGCTGATGCTGAGGATAACGGAGTATGGCAAGCCCATGATGGCATCTGCCCAGACTGTGGTGAGGATATCCCTGTTGATGTACAAGAGGGTGATCAATGTGCCAACTGTGGTTCAGTTTTTAAAGGTGATTCAGATGATGAATGATCGCGAACGCTTGGCCTTTGTACAGTTTGCCAGCCTGCTGTACCCAGGGTTCACTACCCGGTACGAAACAGCACAGAAAGCTGAGCAGGCCTGGAAGAAGTACAAACGCAGTAAGGGGTTGACAAGCAAGAGCTTTGATGTTAAACTAGCAGTACAGTAAACGATTAGGAGCGAACTAAATGGGTACAAGAAGCTTAACCTTTGTATATAATACTTACAAAGCTAAGAACGGCCGTGCAGTACACCGTCCGATCATCAACTTATATCGCCAGTACGACGGCTATCCAGAAGGACACGGGCAAGAGCTCGTTGAATTCCTCAAGCAGTTTAATTTAGTTAATGGCATGAGCTTAGAACAACCTAAGACTCGTACAGCTAACGGCATGGGCTGTTTGGCGGCACAGCTGGTCAGCAATTTCAAAGGCAACGAAGCAGGGCAGTTTTATCTGTACCCTACTGATACTAAGGACTGTGGACAGGACTACGAGTATCACATCTATGCTAATGGCCCGACATTCCGTGTTAAGGTTGTCCACAAGGGTTGCAATATGTTTGGGCTTACCCAAAGCGATACTAACGAAGTTATCTTTGACGGCATCCTGGCCAAGGCAGAAGAGTTTTGTGCAGACAAGGAACAGCAATGAAATATAAGACTATTATCTACAGCACAATCCGAGCAGAGATCCATCACGATGAGGAGTTCGCAGGCAAGGGCGATGCCCTAGCCCAGATTATGGAATGTGAGCTGCTGGACTATGGTAGCATCCTGGGTGGGCAGGACCTATACGGGGGCCTCAGAGTTACAGCAGTAGAAGTTGTCACAGACGAAGTTAATGACTATAACCTAGAAGCAGATGAGGAGTATGCAGATGAGTAGATTTGCACGTATCACCGAAGACCCAGACTACGAAGATTGGTCTGATGAAAGCCAAGCAGAGCTTAATGAATCTGAGTGGAACGACATGAATATTGATTTGAATAACAGCAAGGATTGGCAAAACGATCCTTGGCAGTATACAACGGTTTAACCTAGTTCGCTCCTAGTAAACGTGGGTGGGCCAACGAGAGAGCCCACACCAAATTTTGGTTGACACCTAGTCCAAAAGGTGTTATACTGTTATGTTAGTAAGGAGAGCGAAATGAATGAGCATGATCGTAAGAACCTAGACTTCCTACTCTATAGCACAGAGCCACAGCTGAAAGAGTGGTATGCAAACTCTACAGCAGATGACCGTGACTATGCCCATGAGCTTATGATGCGTAAGGCAGATGAATTACGGGAGCAGAGCAAGGCCCTGTTTATCGAAGCCCAATTGGCTAAGATGTCTGATTACCCTGATGCTAGTAAGGTTATTGACAGAATCAGGTTTTGATGCTATACTGTTATTTGTTTAGTTAGATAGGAGAGCGAAAATGGCATCAGCATTGCAGAACTTTGTAGATAAAGAAAACGCTTACATGAAGGTATTTGGCAAGCCACCTTTGAGCCTAAGCATTGCCGCAGATCGTCAGAAGATTGCTGATCGTATCGATTCAGCACTGAGTCCTGAGCATTTGACCTGTGACGGCGAGCTCAGCAGAACCGAAGTCCAGCGTCGTTACAATGCGTTAGTCACAGCGGCTCGTCAGTTGCTGAAGGTGGACCCTGCTGTAACCTTTTATGAATTCAGTGACGAGATCGCCTAATGCCTAAGTTCAAGGTCACAGCCTACGAAGAAGTCTACTACGAAGGTGTGGTAGAGGCAGAAGATCAAGATGAGGCAGAGGACATATTTGCCTTGTCTTTGGGAGAAGTTAATCCTTTGGCTAAGAAATACGAATATCAAACAACCGCAGTAATTAACTTAGGGAGCGAAAATGCCTAATTGGTGCAACAATACTGTAGAGATCAGTCATCCAGATAGATCTAAAATGGAGGCCTTGGTAGAGGCCATCAACAAGGGTGAGTTCTGTAATCATGTTATCCCAGTGCCCGAAAGCCTACATATCGTAGCAGGGTGCGTTAGTGATGAAGCAGAGCAGAAGAAACTAGAAGAAGACACAGAGCGTAATATCCAAGTGCATGGCTACGGCAACTGGTATGACTTCTGTGTTGCTCGCTGGGGCACCAAGTGGGATGTTGAAGCTTACAACCCTGTAGAGTTTGACTCTGAGTGGGACAAGAACAACAAGATCACCACAGGCTTTGACTCAGCATGGAGCCCACCCTTGGGCGTCTATGAAGCATTGATTGAGCAGGGCTTCGCAGTGCGTGGCTACTACTATGAGTCAGGTATGGCCTACTGTGGTATCTACGATGAGTCGGGTGATGACTACTATGAAGTAGGTGGTATGAGCTCTACAGAAGTAGCAGACACACTACCTTCAGAGTTAGATGAAATGTTCTGTATCTCAGAGGGTATCGCTGAGTGGGAAGAAGACAACGACGAAGAAGATGAAGTGCAAGAGTGGTATGAAGATGGTGTAGAGAAGTTAGGCCTAGAGCCGCATAAGGTAAACGATGAAAACAAATAGAGAAAAGAATCAAGAACACGATGCTCGGGCCCAGGCCCGGGTTCGTCCACAGCCCAAGAACTACGAATTCGAGGCGCTACAATCGGTTCTAGAAAACTGGAGACCTGACCCCGCTGTTAAGCAGGTTGGGAATAGTACCTATGAGTAAACTAGAGTTCTATAGCCGTCCTTTAGTAGCATTTGATCCTTCTAAGAAGGAACATCGTGATCTATACAATCAGTTCGCACAGAAGCAGAGCTGGGGTCACAGTCCGTATCGTTTCATCTGCCCAGAAGGTAGCCAATTCGATCTGCCCAAAATGATGCAGGATGAACTACTAGCATGGTATTTGGACAAAGAGTTCGGCAAGCCTGTAGCAGTGGAAACCAACCGAAAAGAAGTCCAAAATATTTCTAAATTGGTTGACAGGATTTGATTTTGGCAGTATAATTATTAATAGTAGTAGAAGTATTCATTAACACACACATAGAGGTTTAAAATGGCAACAACTAAAACGTTCAAGGTATTTGGTACTAGTAAACAAGGCGACTCTTACAAAGTGCGTTTTGCTAACGACACAATGCGTGTCAAGGTTCTCGAGAAGCATGGTCATACAGATGTTATCCTCGTTGAGCTCTCAGAGTCTGTGAGCAAATACGAAGGCATCCAGGCAATTAAAGATTTGCCACAGTTTGCCAATGCCGCTAGTCAAATGGCTATCACTGAGTATTTGAGTGAAAAGGCTCCTAAGGCAGTGGTCAAGGCTCCTGCTAAGAAAGCAGTTAAATCTACCAAGGCCGCTGATAAGGCTTTAGAAGACGCTCCTTTCTAATATGACTATCAAGTTAACACGTGAACAGATCATCGAGCGCCTAACGGCGCAAGATGTTCGAACTGTGCTCAGAGCCGCAGATGAAGGTGACTATCAGTTTCTCTGCGATCTAATACAAGGCAATGGCGTAGTGCCCTATAATCATATGAAACCAGATGACCTAGAAGGTGAGTATGCCATGCGTGAAGACGAGATTCAACAGCTCATAGATGATGATGAGATGCCCTACGCAGTAGACTAAGGATCAGGGCCTTTAGCTCAGTTGGTTAGAGCAAACGACTCATAATCGTTGGGTCGATGGTTCAAGTCCATCAAGGCCCACCAGAATAACCCTACTTGCACTAGGGTTATTTTTTGGCTTGACATTTTGGACCCTTTATGTTATACTAGCAGTATAAACAATAAGGAACGAAGATGACAAGCAATTACGCAAAAGCAAACGAACTAACAAAAGCAATTAAGTTATTAAACGAAGCTAATGTACTAGTACAGGCAGCACTAGGCGATACTAATGACTGTTTAGCAGTGCATTTGGCAATAGAAGACGTTGTATATACATTAGAGGACTATTGCGACAATTTAATTGAAATGCAAATTACAGATTGACATTTTGGGCTAATTGTAGTATAATAGTTTTTAAGTTAATAAAGCAGGAGCGAACAATGCGTAAATTACAATATACAACAAAACTAAACAGGTACTATGTGGGTGCTACTACAAGTGGCGCTACTAACGACATTTACGTTACAGACGGCAATGTAACATTAAAATTAGAAGATTGCTTAATTTGGGAAAGCAGTGACTTTAAACTACGCGACTTTGACACAACTGTTAAACAATGTAAAGCAAACGCAACTGAAATGGCAGAAGCTGGCTGGAGTATTGTATAATGGTAAACTGGACTAAAAAAACTGTTACACTAGTTAAAGAAATTAAGTGGAACGAAGAAATGGATGGCAACGAGCTGTTTGACGCTGTGCTTAAAGATGAAACAGGCGAAGTGCGAGTTATGCGCTGTTGCGAGTGTTTTGACGAGAACGAAATGTACGAACACGATTGGGCGGAGTGCATTAGCTTAGAGGAATATGTAGTAGACTACATTGACAATTGGGCTTAATTGTAGTATAATAAATTTTTAACAGTAGGAGCGAAAGATGACAACACTAACACAAGTTAGCAAGCAGTTAACAATTAAAAGCGTAGACACAGACGAGGACTTTGTTACTACGACTTACACATGCGATGTACGTGCAGACATTGCTGGCGACAGCATTTGGGACTGTGCGCTTACAGACACAGACGATGTGCGCATTACGACGATTTGTGTTACAGAGGGTGTAGCTGACGGTGACTACGACAGCTACAGAAGCATTAATGTATGCTATACAGTAAACGGCTTTGACGACGGCGAAGCACTAGAAGACACTTGGAGACTGTATACAGACAGCGGGTTTGAAGCTACTGTAAGTGAACTACTAGGCGAGGACGTTAGTTTTACAGAGCAGGGCATGCAAGAGGACGGCTGCGCTAGCATGGAATAAGCAGGTTGACAGTATAGCATTTTGGTGCTATACTGTTTTTACAGTATTTAGAAGGAGCGATGAATGGACAAGGCACTCAAAACAATCCCCGGACTAGGCGAAGTTGGTATCGAT
>Ga0164296_1002484_pt1 | contig 18320 bp, 32 predicted proteins | sample GEODES057metaG_FD_113533 | JGI IMG/M metagenome (GOLD analysis project Ga0164296, IMG submission 113533) | Dystrophic lake water microbial communities from Trout Bog Lake, Wisconsin, USA - GEODES057 metaG | ecosystem: Environmental > Aquatic > Freshwater > Lake | place: USA: Trout Bog Lake...
AACTAAAAATAATGCCATAACAACACCCATGATAGGAGTACTTCCCCAACCTGGACCAACTTTGGCATATTCTGAGTTTAATGGACGTAAAATATTACTTAATTTTGTTTCGTATACCATCTTATTTCTAGTGAACTAGTTTAAAGTTTTAAAATAATTAAAATTTAATAAATTTTAAAAATTGATTAAATTTGAGCTATAATAATTTATATAAAGCATTAATTAAATAGATTTTTAATACTATAAATTAGAATTAAACTCTTAATTAATCAAAAAATTGATTTAATCTTAAAGGAGAAAATTTTTATGGCAATCGAAAAATTTATAATTGAATCCGAGGTTAATCCAAGTACTTTGGAAAATAATGACCCAGCCATAACTTTAGTAGTTTTTATTGTTTGTGCTCTAATTGGAATTGTCACTTATTCTGTTTATGTAGCATTTGGGCCACCAGCATCAAATTTACGTGATCCATTTGAAGAACATGAAGATTAATTAAAAATAAATATACCGCCCTAAGGGCGGATTATGCTATTTACTTACAATTTTTGGTGCTTCACGGAAGAATACCGAGAAGAATAAAACCATTAATGTTCCGATTAATAAAAATGTATAGACAAGTGCTTCCATTTCAAATTTCCTTTTTTGAATAAAATAAATTTATACAAACCCTTGACGTCTTGTTGATTCGTCACCAATTTTAGCATAAACCCCAAATTCAACTTGTTTAGTAATACTTGAATCAATACCTGTAAATACATCACGGAATAATGTTCTTGCACCATGCCATAAATGACCTAGGAAGAAAATTAAAGCAAAGTTTGCATGTCCAAAGGTATACCAACCACGAGGACTGCTACGGAATACACCATCTGATTCTAAACTAGTTCTATCGAATTCAAACACTTCCCCCAATTGTGCTTTACGAGCATACTTTTTAACAGTAGGGGCATCCTTAAATGTTTGTCCATTTAGTTTTCCACCATAAAAACTTACATTTACACCAACTTGTTCAATACTGTATTTAGACTCAGCACGACGGAATGGTATATCTGCACGAACAATTCCATCTTTATCTAAAAGAATGACTGGGAATGTTTCAAAGAAGGCTGGCATTCGACGTACATTTAATTCACGTCCTTCTTTATCTGTAAAAAGTGGATGTCCTAACCAAGCTTCTGCAATACCATCTCCTTTATTCATTGGACCCGCACGGAACAGTCCACCTTTTGCAGGGTTGTTTCCAATATAGTCATAGAATGCAAGTTTATCTGGAATTCTTGACCATGCCTGTGATTTTGATAGTCCTTCTGCTAATGAATTTTCAACACGACGTTCGATTTCTTGTTGGAAATAACCACTATCCCATTGGTAACGAGTTGGTCCAAAAAGTTCAATAGGAGTTGTTGATGAGCCATACCACATTGTACCAGTTGTTACAAATGCAGCAAAGAATACAGCGCCTATACTACTTGAAAGGACAGTTTCAATATTACCCATTCTTAATCCACGATAAAGTCTTTGTGGTGGCCTAACAACAATATGAAAAACTCCCGCAAGTACACCAAAGAGACCCGCTGCGATATGATGAGCAGCAACTCCACCTGGATTAAACGGATTGAAACCTTCAGGTCCCCAACTAGGAGCTACACCTTGAACTTTTCCGGTTAAACCGTAGGCATCAGAAACCCAAATACCTGGACCAAATAAACCTGTTACATGAAAAGCACCGAATCCTAAGCAAAGTAAACCTGCAAGAAAAAGATGAATACCAAAAACTTTAGGTAAATCAAGAGAAATTTCTTCACTTCTTGGATCACCGAAAACTTCAAGATCCCAGTACACCCAATGCCAAATTGATGCTAGGAATAACAGACCAGATAGTACAATATGAGTTAAGGCCACACCTTCTAAACTCCATAGACCAGGGTTTGCTCCACTTTCACCGGTTATTGTCCATCCACCCCAAGAATCTGTTACACCTAATCTAGCCATAAAAGGCATCAAGAACATGCCTTGTCGCCACATAGGATTTAAAATTGGATCAGATGGATCAAAAATTGCTAGTTCATATAAGGCCATAGACCCTGCCCAACCAGAAACTAATGCAGTGTGCATAATATGTACTGCTAAAAGACGGCCTGGGTCATTTAGGACTATTGTGTGAACACGATACCAAGGTAAAGCCATTATTTGTTATCTGTAATATAGGTTTGACTTTCTTACTTATTTTGAAAATTTAAAGATTCGACTTTCTAAAACTAAATAACTGAAAGTTTTCAAAAAAGTTAGTATAATCTCTATTATAAAACCGAAAACCCCGGATGAAGAATTTTAGAAACATTAGGAAATATAAGGTTTATTATGGCATCTTATAACGTAAAATTAATTTTTCCAACTGATAGCACAGATCAACAACGTGTAGTTACATGTAAGGATGACGAGTACATTCTTGATGCAGCAGAAGATAACGGATTTGAATTACCCTATTCTTGTCGTTCAGGATCATGTTCAACATGTGCTGGTAGAGTTATAGGTGGAACTATTGATCAATCAGAACAATCTTTTCTTGAAGATGCACAAATTGCAAAAGGTTTTGTATTAACTTGTGTTGCTTATCCTACTTCTGATTGTCAAATTCTAACTAATCAAGAAGATGAACTATATTAAATAACTCAAAATTTGATTTTGTAACGATATTCTTTATTTCGTTACAAAATCAAATTTTTAAATCACTAATAAGTAAAAATTATTGAAATTTCAATTCCAGCAGGAAAAGTAATGCTCGCTAATAAATTTATGTAATTTTTTTGAGGTAAAACTAAATCAAAAAACCACTTATGCCGACGAATTTCAAATTGTTCTTGAGAACTTTTGTCAACATGAGGGGAACGCAATAATGAATAATACCGTTTCTTAAGCGGTAGACGTACCGGTCCACTGATTTTTGTTGCTAATTGATATAGCTTATCAAGTCTGTTTAATTCGTCAACAAGAATTGATGCAGTTATTCTTAAAGCTTGAGGGTTATAAGCTTTTAAACGAATTCGACATGTTGTTGATCTATCTTTTCTATTTTTTTCACTCATTAAATTTAATAAGTCTTAATTTACTTTATTCTAAAATTTTAGAAACAACACCTGCTCCAACCGTTCTTCCACCTTCGCGGATAGCAAATCGCATTCCTTCCTCAATAGCAATTGGTGAGATTAATTCTGCTGTCATTTTAATTCTATCACCTGGCATAACAAGTTCTGCTTCTGTGCCATCATCTGCTCTAAAAGAAGTGATATTTCCTGTTACATCTGTTGTTCTTACGTAAAATTGTGGACGGTATCCAACATTAAAAGGTGTATGCCTTCCACCTTCCTCCTTTTTCAATACATATACTTGTGCTTCAAAGCGTTTATGTGGTTTGATGGTTCCAGGTTTTGCTAATACCATTCCTCTTTGAATCTCGTTCTTTTGGACACCACGAAGTAAGATACCAATATTATCCCCTGCGTATCCTTCTTCAAGCGTTTTTTGGAACATCTCAAGTCCCGTAACAGTTGTTGTTTTTGTTTCGTTAATACCAATAATTTCAATTGTATCACCTACTTTAACTTTCCCACGTTCAATTCTCCCAGTTGCTACAGTTCCACGCCCAGTGATTGAAAAAACGTCTTCAACTGCCATTAGGAATGGTTTATCTATATCACGTTGAGGTGTAGGAATATAATTATCAACTGCATCCATTAAAGCAAAGATTTTATCAACCCATTCATTTTGACCTCTTGCTGTAACGGAACCTGATGTTACAGCTTCAAGTGCAAGTAGAGCGGAACCTGAAACGAAAGGAATCTCATCACCTGGAAAGTCGTAATTAGTTAATAAGTCACGCACTTCAAGCTCAACCAATTCTAAAAGCTCGTCATCATCTACTTGATCAGCTTTATTTAAGAATACAACAATATGTGGTACACCTACCTGTTTAGCAAGTAAAATATGCTCACGGGTTTGGGGCATAGGTCCATCTGCAGCGGAAACAACTAAGATTGCACCATCCATTTGTGCAGCTCCAGTGATCATGTTTTTAACATAGTCAGCGTGCCCCGGACAGTCTACGTGAGCATAGTGGCGTGTTTCTGTTTCATATTCTACATGTGCTGTATTAATTGTAATACCACGTGCTTTTTCTTCAGGTGCTGCATCAATTTCATCATATTTTTTTGCTTTTGCATTACCAAGTAGTGAAAGCACACTGGTAATTGCAGCAGTTAGTGTTGTTTTACCATGATCAACATGACCAATAGTGCCAATATTTACATGCGGTTTTGTACGTTCAAATTTTTCACGAGCCATAAGTTTTAAATAATAAGAATAGTTAATTTTAATATTAATATATTTATTTTTGACGAATACGTAAATAGCTAAATGCACGGTTAGCCTGTGCCATACGATGTACGTCTTCTTTCCGTCTAATTGCATTACCAATTCCCTTTGCTGCATCCATGAGTTCTCGAGCAAGCTTTATTGACATATTTTTACCACCCTTATCTCGTGAGAATTTTATAAGCCATCTAAGGGCCAAATTAATTGACCTTATACCCTTAACTTCAACCGGGACTTGATAAATTGCACCGCCTACTCGTCTTGGTTTTAGTTCAACTACAGGGCGTACATTTGTTACAGCACGCTCTAGTGTAACTAAACCATCTTCATTTGTTTGTTCTTTAATATAGCTTAATGCTTGATATAAAATTTTTTGAGCAATTTTCTTTTTACCACTTTTTAATATACGTAAGATAAATAGATTTACTAAACAACTATCGTATAATAAATCTTCCTCAGGTAATCGTTTTTTACTACGTTTTCTTCTTGACATAATTTAATTTGTAGGTTTGCGAGCTTTTCGCGCTCCATATTTAGATCTTCCTTGAGAACGCTTTGTAAGACCAACCGTATCTAAAGTACCTCTGACAACTCTATATCTTACACCAGGCAAATCTTTTACACGTCCTCCACGAATTAAAACGATTGAATGTTCTTGGAGATTATGCCCTTCACCTGGGATATGGGCTGTTATTTCAAAACCAGAGGTTAATCTGATTCTAGCAACTTTTCGCATTGCAGAGTTCGGTTTTTTTGGAGTAATAATGTAAACTCGAGTGCAAACTCCTCGTCTTTGTGGACAAGCTTTTAAACCACGAGCTTTACTTTTTCTCTTTATTAAGCGTCTTTCTTTTCGTATAAGTTGTTGAACAGTAGGCATAAATTAATTACCCTCCTCTGTTTCGATATTGTATTTTTTCATGAATCTTTCAACTCGACCTTCAGTATCTATAATTTTCTGTGATCCAGTAAAAAATGGATGGTTTCCTGACCAAATATCTACTTGTAAATCTGGTTTTGTTGATGATACAGTCATTATTTCCTGACCATCACAATGAACTTTAGTTTTTAGATACCAAGTTGGATGAATTCCCTTTTTTGGCATTTATAATTCTCCTTATCGTTTCGAATATTGTGAAGCTTTTCTAGCTTTTTTTAATCCACATTTTTTACGTTCCTTAATTCTTGAATCACGTTGAAGCAAACCTTTACTTTTTAGTAGAGGCCGTGTCGAAGTATCATCTTGAATTAAGGCACGAGCAATTCCTAATCTAATTGCTTGAATTTGACCTTCAAGCCCCCCTCCAGATGTTTCTACTTCAATATTATAACTCTCTGCTAATCCAAAAAGATGCAAGGGTGATCGACATGATTCTATGGATTTAGCAGAATTATGAAAGTAGTCAAGTCCTAAAATCTTGTTAATTTTTACTTCTCCAGTTCCAGGCACCAATCGTACTCTAGCCATTGCAGATTTTCGTCTACCTATAGCAATACCATTTTTTTCAGCCTCATTATATTTTGCCATAATATTATAATTTAAAATTCTAATCCTAAATGTTAATATAAACAGGGTTTTGGGACATATGAGGATGGTCATTTCCTGAATAAACTTTTAGTCTTCTGTGAATATGACGCTTTATAAATCCCGAAGGGAGCATACGCTTAATAGATAACTCAAATATTCTATGTGGAAACTTTTGGTGAAGAACATCAAATGATTGTTGTCTAAGTTCACCAGGTTTTCCTGTATGAGAATAGTATACTTTTTGCGTTCTTTTCTTCCCGGTTAAATTAATTTTATCAGCATTAATAACAATAACATAATTCTTAAATTTTGTTGCAGGTGAATAAGTTCGATTTTCTTTACCTTGAAGAATCAATGAAACTTTTGTGGATAAACGTCCTAACGTTTGATTATTTGCATCAATTAAAAACCAAGCAGGCTCTTCTTGATGTTTTGATGTTATATAGGTATCTCTCATAATTAGACGATTAAATTTAATTTAATATTTTTATTTTACAGAATTTTATATTCATAGTTAACTATTCTCCCAATTCTTTATCGTTATATCTTTCCAAAACCCAAATTTATTAAGGGAAGATTTTAATTCTAAAAATTCTTTATCTTTTAATCCTAAATCTTTTAAAACTGATAATGGTAGTAAAACTATATTGCCTAAAGTTGAAATTCCATTACGACGTAACAATAATTCATTTTCAATAGATAAATTTAAATTTATTAAATCCATTTTTTTACAAATTACATCAAAGTATTCTTTTGTAATTTGATTTGGATGATTTCTTGGTAATTGTTTGAAATTCAAGGCTAAAATTGTGTTGTAATCACGAGTAAAAGCATGAGTTAATGAAGTAAATAGAGATAAAGCACTAGAAAGTTCTTGAATAGCATCTTCCACTGCTAAAACCGGCTCAATTGATCCGTTTGTCACAATAGACATTCTTAGGTATTCAGGCGTTTGAGTTAAACTAGATTTTGTTAGCTCTAAGTATTCGGGAAAATAACTTCCCACAAGATTTATAATTTCAAAACTACAAGATTGGACTGGAGCATATATAGGATCAACTAGAATTGAATCCAACGGTAAAGATTTTGGACTGTCTTTAGTTAAAATAATCGTAGGCTCTTTATTATTTTCTTCTAATTCTGTCAAATCTTTTTTTTTCCTCTTCTTTTCTGATTTTTTTAAATCCTTTTTTTTTTTCTTAGTAACAGGACTAGGTACATCTTGAACAGGTAATTCATCATTCGAAGGTGTAAATTGATCTATTTGTTCTAAAGGAAGAGATGATTTCAAGGGTATTCCACTCTCAAATCTTATGCGTGGAGGTGAACTCAAAATTAATGCAAGATTGAGTGTGTAACCTTCATTTAAAGTACATAAGTATTGATAGGGATTAACTAATTCTAACCCATCTGGAAGATTAATATCACCTGCAGTGACAATTGCAGGACCCTTTTTTTGTAGTTTTCCAGTTCCTAGAAAAGGAAAAACTGACGATTTTATGACAACTTGCTGTAAGTTTAATGATAACTCAAAAACATCTTCGCGAAGCGAATCACCCTGATATAAATCACCATGAGCACTAGTAATAGCAATTGTTTTTAAACTTGCCATCATTACTCTTCGTAATGCAATAGCAACCGTAGTAGCCATTGTTTTTTTAAATGGTCCAAGTTGAAATTGAAAAAAGATTTGTCCAGTTTTTTTATCAACAAATCGTTTTTCAATTTTCATCATTAGTTGATTCATCTTTTAGTCTATTGTTTAAAAGGTTAAAGTTTTAATTTAAACACGTCGTCTTTTAGGTGCACGACAACCATTGTGTGGAACTCCTGTTTTATCTTCAATGGATACAATACGTAGTATTCCCTTACCATTCTTATGCAATCCTTTGATAGCTACTTCTCTTCCACTACCAGGACCGTTTATTATAACACCTACTTTTTTTATTCCTAACTGAAGTGCTTGAATACCCGCTGTTTGCGCTGCCACTTGTGCTGCATATTGGGTTTTTTTTCTACTTCCTTTAAAACCATTACTGCCTGCAGACGACCAAGCAAGTACATTTCCTTGAAGATCCGTAATAGAAATTATAGTGTTGTTAAAAGTTGCGTGTATACAAGCAAATCCTACTGATATATTCAGCTTTTTTTTTGGTTTAATGATTCTTCGATTCATAATTGTTAGGCTAATTTTTAAGAAAAATATTTTATGCTTATTCGCAAATAAAATATTTTTAATTGAACTTTTTCGATCTTCCTTTTTTTCTAGTTTTGGCGTTTGTCTTAGTTCGTTGACCTCTTGTAGGTAATCCTTGAATATGTCGACGTCCTCGATAGCAATTTATTTGAACTAAGCGTTTAATGTTTAATGCAACCAAGCGTTTTAGATCACCTTCTGTTACATAATTGTTTTCAATAATATCTCTTAGTTTACTTATTTCTTGATCAGTTAGGGTTTTTATTCGTTTCTGAGGCTTAATTTCAGCCAATTTTAGTATCTCTAATGCTCTTGTATTGCCAATACCATAAATATAGGTCAAAGCAATTTCAATATTTTTTTTATCGGGTAAATCGACACCAGCTATTCGTACCATAAATTTTTATCCATTTGTTTCTTTAGAAAATATTAGGGATTTAACCTTGACGTTGTTTGTGCTTAGGATTTATACATATAACCCTTATAATACCGCCACGTCTAATAACTCGACATTTTTCGCAAATTTTTTTCACTGATGGACGAACTTTCATAATTTATTTATTTAATTTTTAAAGAAGATAATTTTTTTAGTCTATATTTTCTTGTGAATGATCTAATAATTGAAATTCTTTTGAAAAAATTTTCTGATCAACTTCAAGCAGTCCACTAAAAAAAATGATTAATGAACTTAAGTATGACCTTAAATCTAACTGTGGTGATAAAAAAGAAATTAGTTCTGTTACTTGACTTAAGAGAACAAGAATGATGCCACCTGATAAGTAAACTTTTTTTAATTCAGTTTTAAGGTAAAAAAGTGTTGGTTCCCCTGGAGGTTGATTATCTACACTTATTGACATTTTTTGTAATTGATTTGTGATAGTTAATGGATCAATTTGAATAATTGAGCAATAATAGCTTAATGAAATTATTAATAAAGATCGTACTAAAACAAATATCCAATTTATAATCCCAAAGAAATTCAGATGAAATTGATTGATTAAGACAGATTCTAAAATTCGTACAATAGACTCAGTAGAAATTAATGCCATTACCGCCCCTGGATTAAGAGTGAATGGTAAATTTGTAAACGGCATTGTATCACTATAAAATTGTCTTGAAGATATAAGTGGAAATTCACGAAGTGACCGTGAAAATATTGTCACAACTATTGAAAGAAGGAAAACATAAATCAAAAATAAAGGCCAAAGTGTTGGATTAAATACGGTTAAAATTTTTGCAAATAAACGAATAAGTTCATCTAAGATTGTTGTAAAAGAAAGAATTAAACTTGTACCACTTGTAAAAATATTTTCACTGATGATTTCACTCATCCAAACTAAAAGCATTGATGCCGTAATAATTAATAAAGCTAAAGTAAAAAACTTGATTAGATTAGGTCCATAAATATAAGGTGAAAGTTTGTTGACAAAACGAAAAGCTTGAAAGCAGGCAATGGCAATTGTCAAACCTTTATTTAACTTAGAGATTTTATTGCTTGATGAACCTTCTTCTTCTGCATTTTGTCGCCATTTTTTAAAAGCTGGGATAAAATTAAATACTTGAAATAAAATTGATGATGTTATTAACGGTGTTATACCAATTGATAACAAAGTTGGACTATCCAATTCTGATAATAAACCGTAATTTAACCATGGAAGAGGGATCTTTTTTAATAACCTTATTGCTATCCCTATACTAATTAATAAAAATAATTTGCTTTTTGGTGATTTTTTCAAATTATTTATTATGCTGGAGTTTAAACTTTTAGTCATAATTACCTATAATTATGAAATTTTTATTTTTCATCAAAAATCATTTATTTAATATCAAGATCTATTTATGATAATTTTTTCTTAAATTTTTTCTTAATAATTTTTTTTTTTGATTCCGAAGATTTGTTGATTATTAGTATTGCTTTATTTGATTTGTTATCATTACTTCTATTTACTTTAGGTCTACGATTTGTTAATCGTTCGATACTTAATTTTCTTAATTTAGCTGTTACAGTTAAATAACGTAGACTTTGGAGTGCACTAAGTGTTGCCTTTGCTGTATTGACTTTATTCTTTGAATTTATTTGTTTTGCTAAAATGTTTCTTATACCCGCTAATTCTAAAACAGCACGTATAGCACCACCAGCAATTACACCTGATCCAGGTGCCGCTGGTCGCAAAAGAATTAACGAAGCACCATAAGAACTCTTAATTTGATGAGGGATTGTTTTTGTCCTTGTTAAAGGAATCCGAATACGATTTTGAATAGCACGATATTGGCCTTTTTTAATAGCATTTAAAACTTGATTAGCTTTCCCAACTCCAATCCCTACAATTCCTTTTTGGTTACCAACAACAACTAAAGCTCGAAATCTTAATGTTTTCCCACCTTTGCCTACTTTACAAACCCTTCGTATTTCAATTACTTTATGCTTATGTTTTTTTTCTTTTTTCTGTAAACCTTTCATTTATTTAGGTATTCCTTATTTAAAAGAAAATATTATTAAAATTTTAAACCTGCTTCTCTTACACCTTCAGCAAAAGCGGCAACTCGCCCATGATATGGTCGAAATTTTCTGTCAAAAACAACCTGATCTAAATTATTCTTAATTAGTATTGAACCTAATTTTTTACCAACAATTTTAGCAGCACTGCAATTTTGTCCTGAGGGTATTTGTTTGCGAATTAGGGGATCCAAGGTTGAGCAAGAAAAGAGGGTTCTTGCGTTTTGATCGTCTACTACTTGTGCATAGAAATGTCGATGCGATCGAAAAATTACTAGTCTAGGTCTATGAGCTGTTCCTTTAATGATTTTCATAAATTACTTACTTGATTTTCCTGCTTTTCGTTGGATTATTTCTCCACGATAGATGATACCTTTACCTTTGTAAGGTTCTGGTGGTCGAATCGCTCGAATCTTTTGAGCAACTAAACCTACGTTTTCCTTATCAATTCCTATTACCCTAATTATAGTGTTTGTTTCTACTTTAAACTGTATTCCATCAGGGGCAATAATTCGAATAGGATGACTATATCCTACATTTAATACCAATGTATCTTTATCCACATTAGCTTTATATCCAACACCTTTCATATCCAGGGTTTTCGTAAAACCTGAAGTAACTCCAATTACCATATTGTATAATAATGATCGAAAGAGCCCATGTAATTCACGGGTTATTCTGTCCTCACTAAGTCTGGTTACGCTTAATACATCTGAATCTAATTTTACAACTTCTATAGTTCGAGGTAGTATTTTCGTAAGTTCTCCTTTTGGTCCTTTAATAGACACTTTATTGTTAATATTACAAAACTCTACCTCTTTTGGCAGAGTAATAAGTAGTTTTCCTATTCTTGACATGGGTTACTTGTTCCTTACCAAACATAACATATAACTTCACCCCCGACACCTAATTCTTTTGCTTCAATACTAGTTAGTATTCCTTTCGATGTAGAAAGAATTGCAATTCCATGATTACCAAAAATAATAGGAATTTGATTTTTATTTACATAAATTCTTAAACCTGGTTTACTTACTCGTTGTATACCACGAATAACAGGTCGAACTGGATTTGTTGAGTAATATTTTAAATAAATAAAAATATATTTTTGATTATTTTTAATAACGGTTTCATAACCACGGATGAATCCTTCTACTTTTAAGAGACGTGTTAACATATAATTTAATCTTGTATAATCAATTTTAACAACTTTATGATGTACAAGATTTCCATTTCTTATTCGAGTTAACATATCAGAAATTGTATCATTTACCATATTTTTAATCCTTATGTTAATTTTTTAAAAGGGAAACCAAATTCCTTTAATAAGGCGTAACCTTCACCAGGATTTTTTGCAGTCGTTACAATTGATATATTGTATCCTCTTGTTTGATCTACCATATTATAAGAAATCTCTGGAAAAACAAGTTGTTCAACAATTCCAAAATTGTAATTACCAAACTGGTCAAAAGCTTTAACATCTAGACCTCGAAAATCACGCACTCTAGGAAGAACTAAATTTATAAGTCTTTCAAGAAATGAGTACATTTTCTCTTTGCGAAGTGTTACAGTTAAACCCAGCTCCATTTCTTCACGAATTTTGAATCCAGCAATTGATTTTCTTGCAATAGTAACAATAGGCTGTTGACCAGTAATGACTCTTAACTCTTCAACACTTTTCTGCAAAATAGTCTTATTTTGAGCAGCTAATCCAAGTCCCCTATTTACCTGAATTTTAATTATCTTAGGTAATTGATGAGGGTTTTTATAACCAAATTTTTCTGTTAACGTCGGAACAATTTTTTCACGATATAATTGTTTATAGATATGGTTCATAGATGAATTTAATACAAATCATTAAATTTTCAAATAACTTCAAAAGCCAATGAAGCGATTTTTAAAAAGCTTTTTTCTCTAATTTCTCTGGCAACTGGACCAAAAATTCTAGTCCCAATCGGATTATTTTCTTTATTAACTAATACCGCTGCATTATCATCAAATTTTACTGGCATACCATCCATTCGAGAAACGGTTTTGCGTGTTCTAACAACAACAGCTCTTATAATTTCCGATCTCTTAACTGGCATATTAGGTATAGCTTCTTTAACTACACCAATAATAGTATCACCAATATGTGCATAACGACAATTACTGCCTAAAACTCTAATACACATAATTTTTTTTGCACCTGTATTATCGATAACATTTAAATATGTTTGAGGTTGAATCATGTTCTTTTTAATTTTATTATGAATTTATTTAGGAGATAATCTGTTTTAATATCCAGTGTTTATGGCGACTAAATGGACGACTTTGTAATAAAACTACTTTATCACCTAATTTAGCCTGGTTTGTTTCATCATGAGCCAAATATCGTTTTGTACGAACGAGAGTTTTCAAATAACGTGGGTGACGGAATTTATTTTCAACAAGTACAACAATAGTTTTCTGCATTTTTGTACTTACAACAACTCCAACTTTTTCTTTTAGGGTCATGTTAGTTCTTCAATTGTGATAGTAAATCTTTTTAAATTTTATTTTTACGAATTTTTCTTAAATTACTAGAAATATTTAATTTTTCTCTTTTCCATGTTAATAATTGTGATAATTGATGCTTTGTATGGCGAAATAAATGATGTTTAAATGAAGAAAAGTTTACTTTTTGAATTCGCAAGAATAATAATTCTTTCTTTAGTTTTATAATTAGATCATTTAATTCGTTATCATCTAATTTTTTAAAATCTTGATATTTTGTTAAAGCCATTTTGCAATTTAATCTTGAGAGTTTTCAGTTTTAGAAAGGATTTTTGTTTTAATAGGTAACTTATAGGCGGCCATTTTTAAAGCTTGGAAAGCAATCGGAGCAGTAACTCCAGCCAATTCAAAAAGCATTTTTCCTGGTTTTACTACACTTACCCAATATGATGGGGCCCCCTTACCTGATCCCATTCTTGATTCTTCGGCTCTGGCTGTTACAGGTTTATCTGGAAATACAAGAATCCATAACTTACCACCTCGACGAGTATAACGAGTAATAGTTCTTCTTGTTGCTTCAATTTGTCTTGCAGTTAGCCAAATTGGTTCTTGGGCTTGCAATCCAAAATCACCAAAAGTCAATTTGGTATTTTGGATTTTTCCCCTTAATCTACCTCGCTGTTGTTTACGAAATTTTGTTCGCTTTGGACTTAACATATGAAAATTTACAGTTTTTATAATATTAGTTAAAAATTTCTAGTGTTTTTTAACGCTTACATATCCATATTTTAACTCCCAATGTTCCATAGATTGTCTGAGCTCTTTTAGATATATAACTTAAATCTGCTTGAATTGTATGTAAAGGAACACGACCTTTTCTTACCCACTCACTTCTGGCAATTTCGGCACCATTTAATCGACCAGCAATTTGAATCTTAATTCCTTTTTCTCGAGGCTTTAATTTTGCTCGTCGTGCGGCTTCTTTAAAGTCCTTCATGACTGATCGTATAGCACGCCTAAAGGGCATACGTTTTTCCAATTTTTTTGTTAATGATTGAGCTAAAATACCCGGCTCAGTATATGGATGGCGAAGACGTTTTATATGGATAATTAACTCACGGGTTGAAAGTGTAGAACGTAAAAAGTTAGAAAAATTTAAACTAATCGGTGTTTTAGATAACTCTTTTTGTAAGTCTCCGGGCTTAACACAATAAATCGTTAGATAAATTTGATTACTTGTAGAAGGATAAGAAATAGATATTTTTGAAAGATCCACTTTTTCCGCTCTGTACTGTTTTAATTTATAAAATGAATTTAAGAATTCCGCAAATTTTTCACGTAATTCGTTATCTACTTTTACAAAGTTTGCATAATCCGAAGATCTTGCATACCATTTTGATAAATGCTGTTTTGTTATCCCGATACGAAATCCTATTGGGTGAACTTTTTGGCCCACAATAATACTCCTATGATGAAAAATTTAAAAACTAATGAAAGATGTTTTATCTTTAAGAATAATTCTTATATGAGATGTATATTTAAGAATTTGAAAAATTCTTCCTTTTGCTCTTGGTCGTCCTCGTTTAAGTATCGTACCTCTTCCAACAATAGCTTGCGATACCATTAAATTTTCTCTAGGTATTTTTGCATTATTAATTGCATTGGCAGCGGCGGATTTTAAAACTTTACTAATAGGTTGACAAGCGCGATATGGAAGGAATTTTAGAAGAATTAAAGCTTCTTCATATGAACATCCTGATATTTGCTGTAGAACACGTTGAATTTTTCTAGGAGACATACGTATAAATTTGGCAACAGCTTGATTTGATCGAGAATTAATTTTTGTTGTCATGATTTATAAAAAAGTTTTTATTTTTTTTTAGCTTTTTGTCCTTTTTGCCCTGAAGTTTTTCCTTTTAACTTTTTATGAGCGCGGAAATTACGTGTTGGAACAAATTCTCCTAATTTATGACCAATTAATTGTTCATTTATAAAAAGAGGTACATGTTGTTTTCCATTATGGACAGCTATTGTCGTTCCAATCATATTTGGAAGAATTGTAGAGGCGCGTGACCATGTTTTTATTGTATCTTGCTTTCCACTTTTTTTAACTTTGGCAATTTTGGTAAGCAAATGATGAGCAACAAATGGTACTTTCCAGCTTGATCTAATCATAATATATGGCTATTTTTCGTATTAAGTTTTTTAATTACGTGATCGAATAATAAAACGTGAAGTAGACTTCTGTGGATTACGAGTCTTAATACCTAACGCAGGCTTACCCCAAGGTGTACATGGATGTTTACGGCCAATTGGTGATCGACCTTCACCACCTCCGTGTGGGTGATCACATGCATTCATTACAGTACCACGAACACTAGGACGTTTACCAAACCAACGATTTCGACCCGCTTTCCCAATTGTTAAATTAAGATGATTTATATTTCCAACACGACCGATTGTGGCATAGCATTCTTTTGAAATTAAACGTACTTCCTTAGAAGGTAACTTAATTGTTACATAATCACCTTCCTTAGCAAGTAATTTTGCAGATGTACCTGCAGAACGAACTAATTGACCACCAGCTGAGGGTGATAATTCAATATTATGAATTTCGTATCCTAAAGGAATTTGTTTCAGTGGCAAAGAATTTCCTATTACTAAAGGTGAATTGGGGCCCGAAGAAATTTTACTTCCAATTTTTAATGATTCGGGCCATAATATATAACGTTTTATTCCATCATGATAATTTAATAAAGCAATACGAGCACTACGATTTGGATCATATTCAACGCTTATAACTTTTGCTTCATATGATGTTAATCGACGTTTAAAATCAATTTTGCGATAACGGCGTTTATGACCACCTCCCTTATGTCTTATAGTAATACGACCTTGATTATTTCTACCTTTAACTGAATGATTTTTGATAATTAATTTTTTTTCAGGGGTAGATTTTGTAATCTCACTAAAATCAGAACGTACAGTATGGCGAGTTGATGGCGTATATGGTTTAAAAAAGTAAATTCCCATTGAATTGAATTGTTAGATTAAATACCTAAATTTGTTCTTTCCATCCGAAAGAAATTGAGACTATCTGAAGGAGCTAATTTGATAATGGCTTTTTTATAGAGAGGTCTATAACCAATATATCGGTTAACTCTTTTTTGTCGACGTGGTAGATTTGTCGTATGAACCTTAATTACTTTTACCTTAAATAAATATTCAAAAGCATTTTTAATACTTATTTTATCCATTTGCTTATTTACTAAGAAACTATACCAATTTTTTTTGTATAATTCATTTGCTTTTTCTGTAATTAAAGGATATTTAAGACTATCAATTAAGATAAACTCATCTACTTTTGATAAACTTTTTAATGAAGCTAAATTAATATTCATAATCGTTGAAATAATGTTAGTATGTTTTCTAGAAAAATTAAGTTATAGAAATTTCGATCGAATGTTTAAAAAAGCATTACTTGTAAAAACAAACTTTGTTGGTTTCGTGAAACTTGCTAATGTCAATTGATTCTCATTTATTACAAATGCTTTAGGTAAATTAGCTGAAGCTTTAATAAAATTTTTACCAAAGGTTTTGTATTCGTCATTAGATAAAATAAGCTTAACTCTTTGAGATGGATTACTAGAAGCTTTCATTTGTGATTCTAGTAGTCTTTTTATTTCAGTCGTTTTGCTAACTTTACAAAATATTTTTGAGGTTAAAGGTTGAATAATTGACAATTGATTTTGTTTATAAGCTAAACGTATTAATAAACAAATTGCTAAATTATATTCTTTTTTGTTAATCTTAGGACTTCTTAATTTTGGTTTTGGTCCAAAACAAACACCACCACCTCTCCATAAAGGTGATCTAGAAGATCCGGCACGTGCTCGTCCTAAACCTTTTTGACGCCAAGGTTTGCGACCTCCGCCTCTTACTGCAGATTTGGTTTTTGTTGAGGCTGTGATTTCTCGTTTATTAAGATAAGTAGTCAAAACACGATTTAAAAAAGTTTCATAATCTGGTTCTGTAAAACCTAACTGTTTATATTTATAATTCTTGAAAAAATAACCATAAAGCCGTGATTGTTTCCGCTTTTGGATGGATTGAATTGATTGAAAGAAATTTGTTTGGTTAAAAATCTGTTCATCAATAATATTCTTCATATTTGAAGAAATAGTTTTAAGGCTTGGAACAAAAAGTCTACGATTCATTTAGAAGTCCTTTATTTTTAAAATTTAAAACAAATGCATTAGTCTAATTTTTAACTATTAAAAAAGTTTAAAAATTTTTTATTTCTATATGTGAAGAAGGTAGGAGATTTACAAGATTTCCTGATTTACCAGGAATTGCTCCATGAACTGCAACTACACTTTCTTCAGAATGAATTTTCATAATTTGAAGATTTTTTATTGTAGTTTGACTACCTCCTTTACGTCCAGCCATGCGTTTACCCGGATAAACACGACCGGGTGTACTACCTGCTCCAATAGAACCAGGTGCACGATGGTTTTTTGAACCATGACCCATCGGCCCACGGCCAAAATTATATCTTTTCACGGTTCCACAAAAACCTTTACCAATGGTTTTTCCAATTATGTTAACGAATTGCCCAGTTTGAAAAATGCCTACATCAATAATTTGCCCAACAGAATATTGTTTTAAATCTTGAACTTTATATTCGCATAAGTATGAACAACTACTAATATTTGAATGCTGTAAATGACCTTTTTCTGGCTTATTCGTTTTTGTATAGGTTAGCTCACCGTTATCAAATATAAAACCAAATCCAAGTTGAATAGCATTATAACCATCCTTTTCTTTAGTTTTTATATGTGTAACGATTGAGGGACCTACTTTAATTAAAGTAACCGGTATTGCAGTGTTTTTTTCTACATCAAAAACTTGTGTCATACCGATTTTAATTCCTAAACTTCCAATTCGCACAATCGACCTTCCAGGTGAGATTACTAAAAATAATAATTGTTTAAAACAAATGAAAAATTTAACCAAAGCGTCACCCTATAAACTACGTTTATAAATAATATCAGAGATGTACAAAGTTTTAATTTTTTATAAAACAAAAAATTTCTAGTACCATAAAACTATTTTAACAACAAACTATCTTTGCCCACTTCTCAAAATTTGTGTCAACGACATTAAAGTCGACAAGAGGAGATTGTAATGGGGTTTGTGTCATGAGAAGTAAATAATAATGAATTTGGATAAGAATGAAGGAGCTAGCTTGC
>Ga0164296_1002485_pt1 | contig 18319 bp, 17 predicted proteins | sample GEODES057metaG_FD_113533 | JGI IMG/M metagenome (GOLD analysis project Ga0164296, IMG submission 113533) | Dystrophic lake water microbial communities from Trout Bog Lake, Wisconsin, USA - GEODES057 metaG | ecosystem: Environmental > Aquatic > Freshwater > Lake | place: USA: Trout Bog Lake...
CCGGCGGCACAATGTCTTGCCAGAAACGCCAGTATTTTATACCGTTACGAACATTACGGTTTTCACGAAAGCGTTTCGGCAGCGAATTTCACATTTCGTCTCGTACGACTTGTGACGTTTTCCGGCCCGGCGCCGTTGTTTTGGAAAAAGGACGTATAATGGCCGACAAATCGGACCAGACTGCCGCGGTCGGTAGCCATGATGAGGCACGCCGAGCGTTTTTGTCGAAGGCGGCTGGCGCGGCGGCGGCGCCGGCGGTGACACTGTTGCTCGCCGCGGCGGCGAAGAAGGCGCAGGCCCATGTGGCGTCCGGTGCGCCGCTGCCCCCGCCGCCATAATGGTAACGTTCCGAACAGACGACGAAAAAAATTCCGCATCGCTGTGGCATGAAAGGCCGAAACGATGGATCAGCAGCAGACCGATCAAACGCACACGGATGAATCGACTGATGACCGCCGCGCGTTTCTGGCGCGTGCCGCGGGTGCGGCTGCGGCGCCGGCGGTTGCTCTGATGCTCGCTGCCGCGGCGAAGAAGGCGCAGGCCACGCCTCCTGTGTCCGGGCGGCCGCCGGCCTGATCCGGCGCTTCGGGCGGGGATCGCCACCAGCCGGATCTCCGTCGCCGCCATGCTGAAGGATATCGCGTCCCCCTTTGACTGCTCCTCTGCGACTGCTCTCCTGTGACTGCTCCCCTGTGACCACGACGTCGACCGCGTCCTTGCTGTGCTGGGCCGTCACGTCCCAAGCGGCCCTGCCTTGGTCCGGTGCCCCTCCTGCCCTCCTTCCCAGCGCCGAATTGGACTGGTCCGACGTCATCGATACCGCGCTTGCGCATGGCGTTGCCGGGCTACTTGCGCGCGCCCTGCTGGCCTTGCCGGAAGAGCACCGGCCCGCCGGTTTGTCGCCCGATCTGGCTGCAGCACTGGCAGTCTACCTCGACGTTGCCGCTAGCCAGTCGCGCTCGGCCGTCGCCGCCTTGCATGACGTGCTTGAACGCCTCGAGTCGGCCGGGATCGCGGCATTGCCGTTCAAGGGCCCGGCGCTGGCGGCTTTGGCCTACCCGACCCCCGCCGACCGCGAAAGCGTCGATCTCGACCTGCTGATCCGCCCCGACGACGCCGAGGCGGCGATCGCGGTCCTGGCCGGTTTGGGCTACGCGCCGCAGTATCCCAACCTGCCGCCGGCGCGTCGGCGCGCCTATTACCGCTACAATGGCCAGGACCTTCTGATGGCCGCGGATCGCGTGCCGTTGGAGCCGCATTGGCATTTCGTGCCGCATACCTTGGCGGTAGATCTCGACACGGCGCCGCTGTGGCAGCGAGCCTGCACGGTGATGCTGGAGGGGCGCGCGGTCAGAACACTCGCCGCCGGGGACGCGCTGCTGGTGGCATGCCTGAACGGCGGTAAGGAGGAATGGCGGTGCCTGCGCTGGATCGCCGATGTCGCTTTCCTGCTGGCGCCGCAATGCGGTGTCGATCCCGCGACGGAACTGGCGCGCGCCAGGCAAGCGGGGCTGCGCCGGGTGCTGTTGATCGGTGTCGCGTTGGCGCGCGACGTGCTGGGCGTGCCGTTGGACCCGGCATGGATCACGGCGCTCGCGGCTGACCGGACGGCGGCGCGGCTGGCGCGCCAGGCGGCGGCGCTGCTGTGGACGGCGGGACCGGCCGAGTCGGTCTTTCGCCTGTCGGCGTTCCGCTGGCATATGCGTGAGCGCCTGGGCGATCGGCTGCGCTATGCCGCGCGCACGCTGTTGACGGCGCGGGTGCCGCACTATGTCGCGATGCCGCTGCCCGAGCCGTTGGCTGGGCTGTATCCGCTGGTTCGCCTTGGGCATGATTTCGTTGCCTTGCCGCTCTGGCGCAACTGGCGCCGGCTGCGCCCGTCATGACGGCTTATTCCGCCCCCCGTTCGGCACCCGGTTGCACGCTGCTGTTCCTGGAAGACTGCGCGGTGCTGTTCAGCGCACCGCGCCAGGAACTGCATCATTTCAACCTTATGGCCGGTCTGATCTGGTGCTTGTTAGAGGACGGGCTCGAACCGCCGGCCATGGCCGATCGGCTGGCGGCCGATGCTGGCTTGGCGCCCGAGACGGCCGCGGCCTATGTCGCCGAGGCGCTCGCGGGCTGGGCCGAGCGTGGCTTGGTCGTCGAGGCTGGCTTGGGTGGGGAGGCGTTGGAGTCAGCGGCGCCGGTGCCGGAAGCGCCCGCCGGCGCACCGATGCCGGATGACGCGCTGCCCGCGGAGATATTGGAAGACGCGCTATCCGCGACGATACCCAATCACGCGCTATCCGCGACGATGCCCAATCACGCGCTTTCCGCGACGATGCCCAATCACGCGCTTTCCGCGACGATGACCTGCCGTCTGCTGGACACGGTCTCCGAACTGCGCTTCGTCGTGCCGGCGCACGCGGCCCTGGCGGAAACCGCGCTGCATCACCTGCGGTCGGCGGAACCGCCGGACTGCGTGGTGGATATCGTGCCCCTCGACGGCGCGGTCAGCGTCTTCCGCGACGGCCAGCGGGTCGAGACCGTGCCCTCCGACGCGGTGCTGCCGGCGATCATCCACGGTGTCTGGCTGGGCAGTCTGCAGCACGCGTCGATTTTGGCCGAATTCCACGCCGGCGTCGTCGCCGGCCGAGCCAGCGGTGCCGGCGCGGTGCTGATGCCGGCGTCTCCGGGCAGCGGCAAATCGACGCTGACGGCGGCCCTGGCCCAGGCCGGCTATGTTTGCTTCAGCGACGAGGTTGCGCCGCTCGATGAAGATGGGTTGTGCGTGCGGCCGTTCCCGTTGCCGCTTTGTGTGAAAACGACGGGGGCGGATGTGCTGCGGCCGTTGTTCCCAGGCCTGGACGCCCTGCCGGTCACCCGGCGAGCGGGCGACGGCAAATATGTCACCTACATGCCGCCGCCGCCCGCCAGTTTGCCCGATCCGGCCGAACGGCGGCCGGTCAGCGCCGTGGTGTTCCCGCGCTATGTTCCGGGCGCCGTCACGACGCAGGAGAGGCTACCGCCTGGGGAGGCGCTGCGTCTGTTGCTGGCCCATTGCCAGTTCGTGCCGTTCGGCCTGACGCTGGCGTCAGTGCGCCGCTTGATCGATTGGATCGCGTGTCTGCCGGCCTGGTCGCTGACGTTCTCGCGCCTGGAGGAGGCGGTTGGCGTCGTCGGCGCCATTCTGGACGACGCGTCCGGTGCTATCGCCGCCGCGGATCCAGCGCGTCGCGCAGACCGTCGCCCAGCAGGTTGAACGACAGCACGCACAGAAAGATCGCCATGCCGGGAAATACCGCGAGCCATGGTGCCTGCGTCAGGAAGCGCTGCGCGGCGTTCAGCATCGATCCCCAGGACGGTGACGGCGGCTGCTGACCCAGGCCGAGGAAGGACAGGGACGCCTCGGCGATGATCGCGGCGGCCAGCGACAGGCTGGCCTGCACCAGCAGCGGCGGTAGGATGTTCGGTGCGACATGGCGCAGCATCACGCGCCAGGGCGGGTTGCCGATCGAAACGGCCGCCTGCACATAATCCGCCGCCGCAACCTCCAGCGTCGCCGCGCGTGCCACGCGCATGAAGCGTGGCGCGGTGGACACGCCGATGGCGATCATCGCATTGGTCAGATTTGGCCCCAGGAACGCCGTTAGCGCGATCGCCAGGATCAGGAAGGGGCAGGCCAGCAGCGCATCGACGATCCGCGATAGCAGCGCATCCACCCAGCCGCCGGCGAACCCGGCCAGCAATCCCGCCGGCCCGCCGATCCCCGCGGCGATTGCCACCGAGACGATTCCGGCCAGCATGCTGGCGCGCGCGCCGAACATCACCCGCGCCAGGACGTCGCGACCGTTTTCATCCGTGCCCATCCAATGTAGCACCGACGGAGCCTTGCGGATCGACGTCCACGAGGTCGCCGTCGGGTCGAACGGCGTGAGCCATGGCGCGAGCACGGCGATCGCCGCGAAAACCACGATCACCACCAGCCCGGCCACGGCGATCGGGCGGCGCAGGAAACGCTGCATGGCCAGAACGAAGGGGCCGCGTTGGGGTGTTGTCGCGACCGCGTTGCTCATGCCGGTATCCGTGCGCAGCCATGGCGGTTCGGCGGCGGCGTTGCGGATCCGCAGCGGGCGCGGTTGGACGGTGAGCCGATGCTGCGGCAGCGCATGGGCTGCTGGGGGGTCATGGTAATCGCGCCGATGGTTCCACCGCTGTTCATCCAGGCTCCTGTTCCGCAGTCATGCCATGCAAAGCCTGGCATGGCCGCACGGGGATAGCGACCGAAGGCTGAGTGTGGCGCAGGGTCCGGCCGAGGAAAAGACGGAAAAACCGTGAAGCCAACGCCGTCTCGCGCTGGCCGGCTGATTGCGTTGTTCTGGCGCATTGGTTCGTCGCTCTGGCCCGCTGGTTGCGTCGGGCACTACTGCCTATTGCCTTGTGCTGGCCCGACGATTGCATGGACAGAACCGGCGGCGTTTCGCCGACGATGCACGATCCCTCTGTCCAGACACATGTAGGTCATGCCCATGAGCGTCAAGCCCTTCCATCTCGCCTGGTTTCTGCAAGGCTCCAGCATTCAAGCCTGGGGTGCGAACTGGACCGGCAATATCAGCGAGGAATGGATGTCGGCGTCGATGTTCGTTGATCTGGCGCGCAATATCGAGCGCGCGGGCTTCGATTATCTGTTGCTGGAGGATTCGATCTATATCGGCCAGAACTGGCAAAACAGCCGCGATATTTTCTTGAAAAACGGCATGTCGGTGCCGCGCCAGGAGCCGACGGTGGTCGGCACGCTGTGTGCGGCGGCGACGTCTCGGTTGGGGATCGTGCCCACGCTGTCCACCTTTGCCTACCATCCTTACCTGACTGCCCGCATCATCGGCAGTTTGGATCAGGTGTCGGAAGGCCGAGCGGGATGGAATATGGTGACTGGGAGTTCGGATTTTTCGGCGCAGAATTTCGGCCTCGATCAGTTGCCGCCGCATGATACGCGCTATGAGATGGCGGCCGAGTATATCGAGATCGTCACGAAGCTGTGGGATAGCTGGGAGCCTGGCGCGATCGTCGCCGACCGGCAAACGGGGGTGCTGATCGATCCGGCGAAGGTGCATACGATCGACTATGATGGTGTGTATTACAAAAGCCGCGGCCCCTTGAACTCGGGCCCGGCGCCGCAGGGCCGGCCGGTGATCGCCCAGGCCGGCGGATCCAAACCGGGGCGTGCGATCGCGGCGCGCTATGCCGACACCATCGTTGCGCATCCGAAGGGGGTTGCGGCGATGAAGGATTACCGGGCCGAGGTCACCGCGAATATGCAGGCCATCGGCCGGGATCCCTCGCAGTGCAAAGTGCTGTTCATGGCCTATCCGATCGTCGCCGATACCGAGGCCGAGGCGCGCGAGCGCGCCGATGCGCGGGCGGTCTGGGCGGCCAATAACATCGAGCGCTGCATGGCGCAGATCGGCTGGACGACGAATATCGACTTCTCCAGCCATGATTGGGATGCGCCGGTGGCCGAACTCTCGACCAACGGGCATCAATCGAGCCTGTATAATTTCATCACCAAGGCCGGCAGCAACACACTGCGCGAGGCGGTGATCGCTTATAGCAGCATGGGCGGCTCGTATGACTTCGTCGGCACGCCGGAGTCCGTTGCCGCGCAGATGGGCGAGGTGATGGAGGAGGTCGGCGGCGACGGGTATCTTATTGCCCTGCCCAATGTCAGCCGCAAGAGCGTGGCCGAGGTTTGCGACGGTTTGGTGCCGGCGTTGCAGCAGCGGGGGTTGGTGCGCAGGGGGTATAGCCATGCCCAATTCCGCGACAATCTGCTGGCGTTCTGATCGCGCTGGTATCGGGTGTTTTGGACTGAGGCGCTTTGGGCTCGGGTGCTTTGGGTTTCAGGCGCTTTGGTTTCAGGTGTTTTGGGTTTCAGGCGTTTCGGTTTCAGGCGGGTGCGTCGCTGGCGATCAGGAACTGGAACGCGGTCAGGTTGCGAGGCAGCAGTTTCCCCATCACGCGCGCCTGATACCAGCGCAACCGCTGCGACGTCAGCCTGAAGGGTGCGGGCGGACGATCATTGATCAGCACCTGCCGGATCCCCAGGCCATGCCGGCTCATCAGCGCGCGCGCCGACGTCTCGGTAAAAAAGCGCAGATGCGTGGCGTCCAGCAAGCCGTCCTGTGTGTAGTTCCAGCGCCCCCTGATCAGGGGATAGACAACGCTGAAATGGCCGATATTGGGTAACGAAACGATGATCCGCCCGCCCGGTGCCAGGCGGTCCGCCAAGCGGTCCACCATGTGCCAGGGATCGCGCAGATGTTCCAGCACATCGAGTGCCAGGATCAGATCGAAGGCGTCGTCCGGTAGATCGATGGTTTCGGCATCGCCGATGATGACCTCATCGAAGGCGGCGCGGGCCTGTGCGGCGCTGGCGGGACTGCACTCGATCCCGATTGCGCGATCGATGCCGATTTTGTCGCGGAGCATCCGCATGGTGGCACCCGCGCCGCAGCCCAGTTCCAGGACGCGTCGGGCTGCAAGCGGTATCAGCGGCGCAATATCGTGACGAGCGGTATCGAAGTAGGCCTGCGGCTTGTCGCTGTAGTGATCCGCGATGCTGAGCGGTGTGTTTTGTGCCATCGCAGGGGGAGGTCTCTATCTCATGAAATCTTTGATGGCGTGCTTATGCCAGATTGGTGATCCGCGAAATAGGCACGTTATATTATCGAAACGACTATAAAGACGATGTCACGCCATCGCTCCGGCATGATATGGCGGTTGTTTACGACACCGACAGACTTATTGGCATCCGCTGTCGGTTTCATGTGTTATCGCGTCAAGGTCTGCTAATTAACGGTTTGGCGCTTCACGATTTGGGGCTTCGTGCATTGGCTCTGCAAGGATTTGCGGCTGCGTCGGTGTGCGGCTGCAATGTTGCAACCCATCATCGCCGCCTTCATCGCAACCCATCATCGAAGCTCACCGTCACCGCTCATCATCGTCGCCCGCGCCGGCGTCCGCCGACTGGGCGTTGTTGAGCATCCGGACCCGCTCCGGATTGATCATCCCCGGCAATGTCAGGCTTTTCAGCCTCGATCCTTTCGGCGACGATCGACCCGGTATATGGGTCCGTGCGACGGACCGCCGACGCCGTCTCCTCGGCGCATCGTCCCAACCCGCGGTCGTTCGATATGTTTGAAACCTCCTCTCTGACCGCCGAATGTCCGGCCCTACGCCTCGTCTGGCACGCCGCCCCTTGGGACCGCCCCTTCTTCGGCGCCGTCACCGCAGCCATCACCGACATCGCGCTGAAGGCCTGCGCCCCCAACCGCTCGGCTTTCGATCCTCTTGCTTCCGGTGCTCTGGCCGCTAGTTCTTTGGCCCCCAATGGTCTGCCTTCCGGTGCCCTGCCCCCCAGTGATCCGCCTCCGGCTGGCCCCGCCAACCCCACGCCGCACGCCTGGACACGCTTCACGGCGTGGCGTGACGAACACGCCGTGCCCCTCGTGGTCTGCCGCCTGCCGCACACCGCACTCACCGCCTGCGGGTTCCTCGAAGCGCAGGGCTTTCGCTTCATCGAGCTGAATGTCCGCCCCTACCACGACAACCTCGCCGCCTTCGCCGCCGATCCGGACATCGCCATCAGCCCCGCGACCGATGCCGAGGCACCAGCCCTGATTGCCATGGCCGCCGAAACCTTCGACGTCGGCCGCCTGCACGCGGACCCGGCCATCGGTCGCGAAACCGGCAATCGCCGCTACGCCGCCTGGCTTGCCAACGCATTCGGCAATCCCGCCCAGCAGGTGCTCGCGGTGCGCGCCGCGGGCCAGCTTGCCGCCTTCATGGTGGTCGAAACCCCTGCCCCGGACCGCCGCCACTGGTCGCTGACCGGCCTTGCGCCGGGCCTTGCCGGCCAGGGCCTCGGCACGCGCATCTGGCGCAGCATGCTCGCCCGCCATCATGCCGAGGGCGTGCGCATGGTCGAAACCTCGATCTCCTCGCACAACACGGCCGCGACCAATCTTTACGCTCGCCTGGGTTTCCGCTTCCCGCCCCCCTTCATCACCCTGCACTGGACGCGGCCATGATCCGCATCCCGTTCAACCGGCCGGTGATCGTCGGTCGCGAAATGGACTACGTCGCCGCGGCCGTTGCCGGCGGTCATGCCAGCGGCGATGGTCCGTTCACGCGCCGAGCCCAGACCATGCTGGAACAGCGCTATGCCGTGCAACGCGCGCTGCTGACCACATCATGCACCGCCGCGCTCGAACTCGCCGCCCTACTGTGCGACCTCGGTCCCGGCGATGAGGTCATCCTGCCGTCGTTCACCTTCGTCTCCACCGCCAATGCCGTCGTCCGCTGCGGCGCCACCCCCGTCTTTGTCGATATCCGCCCCGATACGCTGAATATCGACGAAACACGCATCGCCGCCGCCATCACACCGCGCACCCGCGCCATCTTCCCCGTCCACTATGCCGGCATCGCCTGTGAGATGGACGCGATCATGGATATCGCCGCCCGCCACGACCTTCTGGTGGTGGAAGACGCCGCCCAGGCGATCGAATCACGCTACAAGGACCGCTACCTCGCCACGATCGGCCATCTTGGCTGTTTTAGTTTCCACGAGACCAAGAATGTCTCGTGCGGCGAAGGTGGCGCGTTGCTGATCAACGACCCCGCGTTGGAAAGCCGAGCGGAAATCGTGCGGGAGAAAGGGACGGATAGGAGTGCGTTTTTGCGGGGGCAGGTCGATAAATATACTTGGGTCGATGTCGGATCCTCGTTCCTGCCGTCCGACATGCTCGCCGCCTATCTCACCGGACAGTTGGAGCATGTGGCCGACATCACCGCCCGCCGCGGCGCCCTGCACGCCCGCTATGCCAGCCGCCTCGCGCCGTTGGAAGCCGCCGGCCATATCCGCCTGCCGCGCACGCCGCCGCACCGCACGCCCAACCACCACCTGTTCTACCTCCTTACCGCGAACCTCGCCGAACGTTCGGCGCTGATCGGGCACCTGAAAGAAGCGGGCATCCACGCCGTGTTCCACTACATCCCGCTGCACAGCGCGCCGTTCGCCCGCAGCCTCGGGATCCCGCCGGCGGTTCTGCCCGTCACCGACGATACCAGCGACCGTCTGGTCCGCCTGCCGATGCATCTGGACCTGACCACGGCGGACGTCGACACCGTCGCCGATGCCGTCATCGGTTTTTACGCAGAGCAAGGCGCGTGACGCCGCCGTTCCCCGGGCTTGTCCAGGATGCGGACGGGATCTGGTCCACCCCTGCCAGCGGCGCGGTGTCCTATCCGTCCGGCGGGAATGCCGCCTGCCATGCGGTAGAGGCAGACTCGTTCTGGTTCAACCACCGCAATGCCGCCATCCTGGATGCGATCCGCTGCTTCCCCCCCGCCGGCCCGCTGCTGGATATCGGCGCCAGCCTGCTCGCCGTCGCCATGCGCCCACACGCCGGAGAACCCACGGCATGAAGCCCTTCCTGCTGCGCGCCGCGACGGCGCTTGCGATCACCATGCTGCTGAACGCGTGGCAGATCCATTATGGGATGGAGTTAGCCGACGAAGGGTTCGCCTGGTATGGCGCGCGCCAGATCCTGGGCGGAGAGGTCCCGCTGCGCGACTTCATGGCCTACGACCCCGGCCGCTACTACCTCGCCGCGCTGGTGATGCATCTGATCGGCAGCGGCGGGATCGTCGCCTTCCGCTGGAGCCAACTGGTTCTGCTGGTCATCGCCGTCTTCACCGGCCTAAGCATCATCGGCGGCACGCGCCGTCTGCGAGACCTGCCGTTCCTGATCGCCGCCGCATGTATGCTGCTGGCGTGGATGATCCCTTATTACAAGACGCCGGACATTCTCGCCGCGTTGCTGCTGATCGCCGGTTTTGCTCATGTTGCCGCGGCGGGCCGCCGTTCCGCGTTCCTGCTGGCCGGGATCGCGATCGGTGCCGCGGCGGTCTTGGGACGCAATCACGGGGTCTATGGCGTGGTCGGCAGCGCGCTGCTTGCCGTCTGGCTGGCGTTGCGCCCGGAAGGCCGTTCGGCGCTGCGGACCGGCGCCGTGCCCTGGGCCGGCGGGATCGTCATCGGCTACCTGCCCGTCCTGCTGATGCTGGCGGTCATTCCCGGTTTTGCGGCGGCGTTCGTCGAGAGTATCCGCTTTCATTTCGATTACGGTGCCACCAACATCGCCCTACCGGTGCCCTGGCCCTGGTGGGTCCCTGCCACGCTGCCTTGGGAAGCCGCGACACGCGCCGTTTTGGTCGGCATCGGCTTTATCATCCTGGCGCTGTTCGCCGTTGCGGCCTTCGCGTTGGCCGTTTACGCGCGACTTCGCGGCCGCGCCGTTTCACCGGTGCTTGTGGCCTCCGCCTGCCTCGCCGCCCCCTATGCCCATTATGCCTATTCCCGGGCCGACACGGTGCATCTGGCCTTTGGGATGATGCCGCTGCTGATCGCCGTCCTCGCGTCGCTGGCATCCCTGCGCGCGCCCTGGCGCGACGGCTGCGCGATCGGGCTTGCCGTCTTGACCCTGTGGGCCCTGGCGACCGAACGCATGTCGCATGACTGTGAACGTGACCCGCGCTGCGTCTGGACGGATGTCGGCGGCGATCACCTGCGGATACAGCCCGAAAGCGCCTGGATCATCGACCTGCTGCGCCGCCTTGCCGCCGTCGACCCCGGCCACCCCATCGTCGCCGTGCCCTTCTTCCCCTCCATCTACCCAGCGCTCGGCCTTCGCTCCCCTCTGTGGGAGATCTATGTCCTGTTCCCGCGTCGCGCCGATTTCGAGAACAAGGAGATTGCGCGAATGGCCGCGGTATCTCCGGGCTTTGTCGTCGTATCGACGATCCGTCTGGACGGCCGCGAGGACTTGGCGTTCCAGTCGACGCACAAGCTGACATATCGGTGGTTGCAGGAGAATTTCGACCGTGCCGACGATCCTGGTTACCCGGATTTGCAGATCTTTCGTCGTCGCCCGTGATCGGGGGTCAATGACGGGGGCCAGTGATGGGGGGCCGTGACGGGCGCCAATAACGGGATCCGGTAACCGGTGCCAATGGCGGGTGGCAGTAATGGGCGGCACGAACGGTTCGATAACAACGAAACGACCGCCCGCGGGATGCCGAATGTGCCTGCTTAGCCCGCTTACCAGTGCTGCCCGTTTACGTGTGTTGCCCGCTTAAGGGGGTAAAGTGGAGCCACCATGGGCCGTTGGCATTGAACCCTCCCAAGGCCTGCTGTGCAGGTGGGTACCAGATATCAGGACCAAGATCCTAACAGCGCCAGTTCCCTGGGAGTTGCTTACTGGCCCCGGGGGTAAAATTGCCTGTCGCACCGGGCAGCTCCGAATACAGCATATCGATGCGGGGCAAGCCGGGTCAAGCAAAGCGTTCCTGGCCGCTCGCCTCGGCGCGGTCTGCCACAGGAGCCCGCTAAAGCGCCGAGATAAAGCGCCGAGCCAAAGCGCCGCGACCAAGCGCCGCGCGTTTGTCAGGCACCCGGCTTCTGCGCCTCAGCAGACCCGGCGGCCGTCTGCACCGGCAGATGCGGTGGTGAGGGCGCGTGACGGCTGGCCAAATACTCCTGCGGATCGACCGCCAGAAAGCGGGTCGGCCGATGCGCCTCGTGTTGGAACGTGGCCAGATCGGACAGCAGGCGCTTGTCATCCTCGGTCAAGCGGTTGCTTTCGCGCAGATGCTCGGTCCAGCTTTCCATCGCCCAGACCTCGATCCAGCCCTCGGGATGGGCGACATCCTCATAGACTTGCCATTCCACGGCGCCCGAGCGTCCGCGCAGGCTATGGACTTCGTGCATCAACTGCAGAAAGGCCGGCCGCTGTTCGGGCTCGACACGGTAATAGGCCATTTCCATCAGCCGTCCGCGCGCCGATCGCAGCAGCGGGACGAACTCGGGCGCCGGCGCTTCCGGCACCGGGGCGGAGGCGATATCGACATCCGGCAGAGTCAGTTGCGGGCGTTCCACCGGTTCGATGCTGAAGAACCGGGCGAAGACCATCAGCACGATGCCGACGACGGCCGCCACCAGGAATGTGTGCGGCAGGCCGGCATGGGCGCCGAACCAGCCCCAGGCGAAGGACCCCAGCGTCAGCGCCCCGTTCTGCGCCAGTTGGTAGATCGCCAGCGCCCGCCCGCGCACCCAAGGCGGGCAGACCAGTTGCGCCGCCGCCTGGATGGTGGCGAAGGCCGAGGTCCAGCCCAGGCCGAAGATCATCATCCCTAGGGCGGCAAAGCTCCAATGCGTCGAAAACGCCACCACCGCCATGCCGGCCGAGGACAGCAGGCTGCAAAGGATCACGATCTGGCCGCGATTGAGGTGGCGGCGGAAACTCGGCAGCAGCAGCCCCGAGGTGACGCCGCCGATCCCCATCATGCCCAGGATCAGGCCATACATGCCCGGCCCCAGCCCGAGGTCGCGTTTGACGTAAAGCGGCAGCAGCGCCCAGGGCGCCGAAGCCGGGATGGAGTAGCAGGCCGTGCGCACCATCGCCGCCTGCACGGCTTTGGTGTTGCGGACGAAGCGCATGCCGGCGCGCATGGCGGAAACGAAATGCTCCCGCGGCACGCCGGTGAAATGCTTGCCGCGCTGCCAGGATAGCAGTGCCCCGATCACCGCGGTGATGGAGATCGCGTAGCACATGAACGCGAGGCTGGAGCCGCCCATCAGGATCAGAAAACCGGCGATGGCCGGGCCGATGGCGCGGGTCAGGTTGAAGCCGATGCCGTTGAGCGCGATGGCCTGCACCATATCCTCACGCGGGACCAGTTCCGGCACGACCGCGTTCCAGGCCGGGTTGGTCAGCGCCGATCCGATGCCGATGCTGAAGGTCAGGATCAGCAGCCAGGGCGCGGACATCAGGTGAAACAGGGTCAGCCCGGCGAGCAGACAGGCGGAGAGGAATGTCCAGCTTTGCGTGGCGATCAGGAACACGCGGCGATCGACGATATCGGCCAGCGCCCCGCCGGGCAGTGCCAGCAGGAACACGGGCATGATGGTCGCGGCCTGCACCATGGCGACGACGACGGCATTGGGTGCGAGCGTGGTCATCAGCCAGCCGGCGCCGGTGTTTTGCAGCCAGGTGCCCAGCCAGCCGACCACGGTGGCGAGCCACAGGGTGCGGAACGTTGCATGGCGCAGCGGCTGCAGGGCGGCGGGCAGGCGCATCACGGCGTCTCCCCGGCGGCATGGACCCGCGTGATCGTGCCGGCATCGGGCAATGGCAGGTCCACGCGGATGCGGATCGTATGCCCGACCAGGATCGGATCATTGACCATGCCCCAAAGGTCGCGGTGCAAGTCGCCGGTGGCGTGCAGACGCCCGTCTGCGCGTTCGACGGCAAAGACCAGGCTGTGCGTCTGGCCGTGCAGGCTCAGCTTGCCCGTCACGCTCTGGCTGCCGGTCACGCTTTGGTTGCCCGTCACGCTCTGGTCGGCGCAGGCGCCATCGAACGCCATGGTTGGGAAACGGGCGACATCGATGAAATCAGGGCCGATGACGCGGTCGCGTATCGCGGCGTTGGACATTTCCAGGCTCGACGGATCGATCTCCAGCATGATCTGACACTTATGCGGCTGCGACGGATCATAGCGTGCCACGCCGTGAAAGCGTGTGAATTTTCCCTCGATCGGCAGCAAGCCCATGCCATAGGCGCGCATTTCGACCACCGCCACGGCGGGGGCAAGCGCCACCTCGGCCGCCGCCTCGGCTGCCCAGGCGGCACAGGGGGCGGCGAAGGGTGCGGCGAAGGATGCGGCAAAGGCGGCAAGCGCGCTGGCGGCCAGCACGATGACGGTCCGGTGCAGGGATAGCGAAGGCATGGCGGTTTATTGCGGTGCAACAAAGGCAATTTGATGGTCGATCGGGGCCGGCTGGCCTATCCTCGCTTAGCCCGTTCTCCCTTAGCCCGACCTCCCTTAGCCCGACCTCCCTTAGCCCGTTCTCCCCTGGCATTCTCTTCTCCTGGCGCTCTCCGAGCGTTCCGCCTCGGGAACCCCCCTTGCCCGCATCGGCGCCCCATCAGGAAACGCCTTCGGAAATCCCCCGGCGGTCGGCGCCGTGACGCTGGTTCAGGTCCCAGCGCGGTGTGATCTGATCCTGCCGCCGTGATGCGGCGCTAGGGCGATCTGGCCAGCACGGTTCGGCTGGGCCATACTGGCGGCGTCGTTGTCGGAAGGAAGCCCTGATCGTGCCGGTGGAAAAGCAAGCGTATCGAGAGGCCATGGCCCGCCTGGGTGCGGCGGTCAATGTGATCACCACCGATGGTCCGGCCGGCAAGGCCGGCTTTACCGCCAGCGCCGTCACCAGCGTGACCGACACGCCGCCGACGCTGCTGGTGTGTGCCAACCGCGCCAATGATTCCTACCCCGCGATGAAGGCCAATGGCGTGCTGTGCGTGAACACGCTGGCGGCCACGCAGGAAGCCTTGTCGCCGCTCTTCGCCGGCATGACCGAGCACAAGATGGATGAGCGGTTTGATGGCCACACATGGCACAAGCTGGAAACGGGTGCGCCGGCGCTGGATGACGCGGTGGCGGTATTCGATTGCCGCATCACCCAGATCGTCGAAGTCGGCACGCATGACGTGTTTTTCTGCTCGGTTGAGGCCGTGCGCACCGGATCGGCGCATGAGGGGCTGATCTATTACGGCCGCGGCTACCACAAGGTGGCGGCCAAGCGCTGACGCGTTCCACGCTGGTTGGCGCCGGGACCGGCGCGCAATGGGCCGATCCTGCGCGCGACTGATCGGGCAGCGCCCGAACCGGCTCAGACGGCGCGCCAGATCTCGCCGTCTTGGGCCGCCCTGCCCTCGTCGCGCAGCTTGATCAGATGCGCCAGCACGCTGCGTTCGGCCGCCTTGAACAAGCGCGGGTTCAGGCCACGATAGAGTTTTTCGACGATCCCCACGGTATCGGCCGGCCCTTCGGCCAGTTTCTTGGCGATGGCCTGTTCGCGCAGCATGCGGTGCGTCAGCATCTCTTGCACCAGTTCCCGCGGTTGGCGCAGCAGCGGGCCATGGCCAGGGAGGTAGGCATCCTCGGAGCGTGCGAGCAGCAGCCGCAGCCCGGCAAAATAATCCGTCATATTGCCGTCGGGCGGGCTGATGACACTGGTCGACCAGGACATCACATGATCGGCACTGAACAAAATCGTCTCGCCGTTCGCCGGCATAGCGAAGCAGAGGTGATCGGACCGATGGCCGGGCGTGTGCAGCGCCGTCATCGCCCCGATCGTCTCGCCATGCGCCAGCTTGATGTCGGCCTCGAACCCCTCCAGGGCGCTTTTGGTAAAGCCCACAGTCTTTGCCCCGGTCGCGGCCCGCAGCGCCGGCACCGCACCGACATGGTCGTGATGGGTGTGGCTGACGACGATCAGCGCCACCTTGCCGTCGGTCAGGCGCAGGATCGCCTCGACATGTTCGGGATGGTCTTCCGGGCCCGGGTCCAGCACGATTTTGCCGTCCGGGCTGTCGATTAGATAGGTGTTGGTGCCGAAATAGGTCATCGGGCCGGGGTTGTTGGCAACGATCCGCGCGATACCCGGTAGCACCGGCAGCAGGACGTCGCGCGTGGGTTCTGGTTCGGTCAGGAACGGCATCGTGGGCGTCTCCATGGCATAGACCGCCCAGGCAGCGGCGGTTTGTCCGCCGTGCATGCCGCAATCCGCCGGGGCTGGCAAATACCGGCCAAGCCGTGCCAGAGTGTTCACAACGAATGGGCCGTCACCACTGGGGCGGCACGAAGTGGGGAGAAACGGTGCATGGCCAAAGGCCTGCTGCTGATGGCGTTCGACCTCAGCACCGCGCACGCGGATGAATTTCACGACTGGTACGACCTGGAACATATTCCGGAACGGCTGCGTGTGCCGGGGTTTCTGAACGCCGAACGGTGGATCGCCGAGGATGATCCGACGCTGCATGTCGCCACCTATGATCTGGCGTCGCATGGCGTTTTGCACACGCCGGCCTATGCCGCCGTCTCCGGGGAGAACCAGTCTCCCTGGACCAAGCGGGTGACGTTCAAGGCAACGCGGCGGCTAAGGTTCGAGGGTACGCAGATCGTGCCCGGCGATCTGGCCGCGCCTGCCGGCGCCGGGGCGATGCTGATGGCCGCGATCACCCCGCGCCCCGGACAGGAGGCGGCGTTTACCGACTGGTACAACCAGGAGCATCTGCCGCAACTCGCCGCCGTGCCGGGCGTGCTGGCCGCGCGCCGGTTCGAGGCCGGGGATCGTGCCTCGGAACGGCGCTTCCTCGCACTCTATCATCTGCGTGACATCGCCGTATCGCGCTCCGACGCATGGGCCAAGGCGGCCTACACGCCCTGGACCGAGCGGATAAAGCCGCATCTGCTGGACATGATGGTGTTGCGCTTGAAACGTTTCCACGGAAAGGGTTGACCGACCATGACGACAAATCGCCTTATCTCTCGCCGTCGCGCCTTGATCGTTGGCGGCGCTGCCATCACCGCCCCGCTGGCGATGCCGCATATCGCGCCCGCCAAGGAAGCGCCGGGCGTCACCGCGACGGAATTGCTGATCGGCCAGACCATGCCGTATTCCGGCCCGGCATCGAGCTATGCGCCGATCGGCAAGACCGAGGTGGCCTATATGCAGATGATCAACGACAAAGGCGGCATCAATGGCCGTAAGATGAAGCTGATCTCGCTCGATGACGGTTATTCCCCGCCGAAAACGGTGGAGCAGACCCGCAAGCTGGTGGAAGAGGAAGGCGTTGCCTGTCTGCTGCAGCCCCTGGGCACGCCGACCAATATGGCGACCCGCAAATACCTGAACGCGAAGAAAGTGCCGCAGTTGTTCGTTGCCTCGGGTGCCTCGCAGTTCGACGATCCCGAGCATTTTCCCTGGAGCATCGGCTGGCAGATCAACTATCAGATCGAGGCGTCGATCTATGCGCATTACATCCTGCAGCAAAAGCCGAATGCGAAGATCGCGGTGCTGTTCCAGAATGACGATTCCGGGCGTGACTTCCTGAAGGGCTTTACCGACGGGCTGGGTGCGAAGGCCAATCAGGTGGTCAAGGCGGTGTCGTATGAGCCGACCGACCCGACCATCGATTCGCAGATCGTCGACCTGCATGCCTCGGGTGCCGATACGCTGTTCACCGGCGGTATTCCGAAATTCTGCGCCATGGCCCTGCGCAAGGTGCGCGATTTGAACTGGGATCCGCTGTATGTGATCACCACGACGATGGCATCGGTGTCCTCGGGCATTGCCCCGGCCGGGCTGGAAAAGGGGATCGGGCTCATCACCGGCGCCTATATGAAGGACCCGTCGGACCCGCAATGGCAGAGCGATCCGGCCTATAAAGAGTGGCGCGCGTTCATGGAGAAATACCAGCCCGGCGCTGATCTGGCCGATATCAACAACGTCTATGGCTACTGCGCCGCGCAGACCGGCCTGGCGGCGTTCAGCCAATGCGGCAATGATCTGTCGCGGGAGAACATCATCAAGCAGGCGGCAAACCTGGATATTCAATTGCCGATGTTTCATGCCGGGATCCGCTTCCAGACAACGTCCGCCGATTACCGCGGGATCAAGAAGTTGCGTCTGCAACGGTTTGACGGCAAGGCCTGGGTGCCGTTCGGCGACCCGGTCTCGGCCTGATCGCCGGCGCCGCGTCGGGGGGACTCGGGGGCGGTTTACCGCCTGTTAAGCCGGCGCGCGGCATGCTGCGCGCATGGCCGCACCGCCCGATCCCTCACCGCCCTCTCCCTCACCGCCCTCTCCCTCACCGCCCAATCGCTCGCCGCGCGCCCACCGCGCCGCGGTGCTTGGCCAGCGCACCGCCTATGGCGCCGGCGTTGCCGCCGAGGCCTTGGCCTGTCAGCGGATCGCGGCCGAAGGGTGGACGATCCTGGGCCGGCGTCTGCGCACCGCGGCGGGAGAGATCGATATCGCCGCCGAAAAAGACGGGCTGCTGGCGATGATCGAGGTCAAGGCCCGCCCGTCCCTCGCCGGCGCGGCGGCGGCATTGTCGGCGCGCCAGCGGCAGCGGCTGGGCGATGCCTGCGGGGTCTTGTTGGCGCAGCATCCGGACTGGGGGCGCGCCGGGGTGCGCTTCGATCTGATCGTGGTGGATGCGGCTGGCCGGGTGCGGCGGATCGCCGATGCCTTCCGCGTCGGCGATCTGCCGGGGTAAGGCAGCCTTACGGAGCCTGCGCCAAATCGACGCTGGCCGTCGCGCGCATGCTGGTCATCAGTAAGCGCGCATTTCGACGCACGTTGCGGGCATCTGCAGTGCCCGGCGGCGACGATGGTGTAGTTGAGTTCGACCATATTCCGCGC
>Ga0164296_1002486_pt1 | contig 18316 bp, 12 predicted proteins | sample GEODES057metaG_FD_113533 | JGI IMG/M metagenome (GOLD analysis project Ga0164296, IMG submission 113533) | Dystrophic lake water microbial communities from Trout Bog Lake, Wisconsin, USA - GEODES057 metaG | ecosystem: Environmental > Aquatic > Freshwater > Lake | place: USA: Trout Bog Lake...
GGACAATCATCAGGGCCAGTGGCTAAATGCCACATCCAACAGGCCGAAGACATGACCGCACCCGATATTACATCAGATCCATGATTTTACTCTTGCACGAGGAGCGCCGTCCAGACAGGACAGGTGTGGAGTGCACCCCAAAACTGAGACACGTCTAATTGGGTGACACGTTCAGAATGCCACAATTTGTGGCGGTTTTCGATAGGCTGAGTTCGGCATCGGACTCGGCCGGCGATTTGTAACCCAACCCCGCCAACAGCGGATCAGCGCTGCTTTTTGGCGATGGTCGCGGTAAAATCGGGGTCTTTGTTGGCGACCCAGTCGACGAATTTGCGGATGGCCGGGTGGGCCAGCAGGGCAGCGACATCCGTGCCGTGGCGTTGCAGTTCGGAATTGGTGAAATGGGTGATCAGCGTTTGCTGGCAGATCGCGTGCATCGGTACGACGTCGCGGCCGCCGCGGCTTTTGGGGACGGGGTGGTGCCAGGTGATGGTGGTGCCGGTGGGGCGGCCGCACAGCCAGCAGGGGACGGCGGGTTCGGCGGGCGTGTCGGCGTCGGCGGGGTCTTCGTCGCGCGGGCCATGTTTGGAATATTTGCGGGCCATCGGGGGTTTGCCTTCGGTGCGGGGGATCAGGCGGCGGGGATGGTGATCGACAGCACTTCGATCGCTTCGGCGACCTGGGCGAAATCGATCAGCTCGCCCGGTTCGGCATCGATCAGCGCGCGGCTGAGCGGGGCCGACCATGACAGCAGGCCGGCGGCGGGGTCGGCTTCGTCATCGCCGACCAGCGTGATCGTGCGCTCGCGGCCGTTGAGGCGCAGGTGGACGGTGCAGCCAAAGCTGACGCGCGAGGCATCGGTGGGGGTGATGATCTGCGCGCTGGCCTGGCGCGTGGACCAGTAGCGCAAGCTGCGGCGGGTGGATTTGATCGCGTCGGCGTCGGTCAGCGTGGCCAGCGTGGCGGTCAGCTCGGCGACTTTGGCCTGGATCTGCGCAAGGCCGCGCGCGGTAACCAGGTTCGGGCCGGGCGGGATCGGCAGCTCGAAGGTGGGTTCCAGATGTTCGTCGTCGCTTTCGCGGCGAAATGCTACGCTCATGCCGATGGTGGTCCTTGCGCGCGCCGGGGGCGCGGTATGGGGCGGGGCGATAGCACGCGTGTGGTGGGCCCGTCACGCCGCCTGTTGCAGCGTGGCGGCATAGGCGGCGATCCGCGCGGCATCGGCGGCGAGGTGATGTTCGGCGCGCCAGTAATGCAGCGCCGCCCACAGCCCGGTCGGCGCGAGGATCAGCAGCGCCAGCCGCAGCGATTGCGCGGTGGGGTGGCCGCCGGAAAAATGGTCGCTCATCACGCCGACAAACCACGGCGCGACGATCAGATTGAACACATTGGCGAGCAGCAGCCCGACCGCGATGAACACCGCGCGCATCGCCGGCGGCGCGGCGTTTTGCACCAGCGCGAAAGTCGGGCCGACATAGAGGTAGATTACCGGGACAAACAGCCACAGCATCGCGGTCATCACTGTGCGATCGGTGGTGAAATAGGCGAGGAACGAGGGCACGGTGGCCAGCGCGGTGCTGATCCATAGCAGGCGCAGGATGCGGCGCTGGTCGGCAAACCCGCGCTGGCCGACCAGCCAGGCGGTGATCAGCGTGGCGCCGGCGCCGCCGACGAGATGGATCGGCGACAGCAGCACGCCGCCGCTGCCATCGCCCATGCGGTACATGCGTTCGATATAGGCCGGGGTAAACCAGATCAGCCCCCACCCCCACAGCGCCGATACGCCCATCGCCATCATCACGTGGAGCCCGCCGCGCTGCGCGGCCATGAACCGCACGGTTTCACCCAAAGCCGGGGGACGCACCGCGCTGCAGGCATCGAGGCGCCCGCGCGGCGGTTCGCGCATGGTCAGCGCGATCAGCACCGCGAGCACCACGCCGGGCAGCCCGAGCACCCAGAACGCGGCGCGCCAGCCCTGCGCGGCGGCAACGCGCCCGGCGATGTCGGACCCCAGCCAGGCGCCAATCGGCGCGCCCAGCGCAAACACGCTGGTGGCCATGGCGCGGCGCGCGGGCGGGAAATAATCGGCGATGATCGCGTTGCATGGCGGGGTGCCGCCGGCTTCGCCAATGCCCACCCCGATGCGCGCCAGCATCAGTTGCACCGGGCTGCGCGCGAGGCCGCACAGCGTGGTCATGATCGACCATGCCGCGACAGCAAAGGTAAGCAGGTTGCGCCGGTTGGTGCGATCGGCCAGCCACGACATCGGCAGCCCCAGCGTGACATAGAACAGCCCCAGCGCGACCCCGGTAAACAGCCCCGCCGCGGTTTCGGTCAGGTGGAATTCGAGCCGGATCGGTTCGAGCACGGTGGAGATGACATAGCGATCGGCAATGCTGACGGTATAGACCAGCATGCACAGCAGCAGCACATACCAGCGGGTCAGCGCCGATGCCTCGTTTGGCGCTGCGCCGATTGCCGTTGTGCTTGCCATGATGCCCCCTGCTGATCCGCCACCCGCAGCGGTGGTATCACAGACCGGCGGCTTGCCAAGCGAATGCGGCAACGAGGGTGGTCAATGCATCCCGCTGCGCCAGGCCTGGGGCGACATGCCGGCCCAGCGGTGGAACGCGCGGGTAAAATTGCTGTGTTCGGCATAGCCCAGCCGCAGCGCGATTTCGGCGATCGACAGATCGGGCCGGGTGCGGAATTCGAACAGCGCCTGGCGCATGCGGCATTCGTCGAGCACTTCCTGGAACGACACGCCGGCATCGGCCAGCTTGCGCCGCATCGTCCGGCTCGACATGCCGATTTCGCGGGCGATGCGGTCCTGTTCGATCGGGCGGCAATTCATGTCGCGCCACACCACTTGCGCCAGCCGTTCGACCAGCGGGGTGCGGCGGCGGTGTTCGACAATCGCGCGGTTGACCAGCGCCAGATTGTTGGACGGCCGCTCCACCGGCAAGGGCAGATCAAGCCATGCCGCGGGAAAGCGAATCTGGTTGGTATCGCTGCCAAAAGTGCACGGCGCGCCAAGCACTTTGGCGATCGGCCCGCGCATCGCCTGGGCATCGGCTTCAAAGGCGAATTCGATCTTGTCGAGCGGGCTGCGCGTGCCGCGCCGCAGGATCTGCGCGACGATGCCCAGCGTGAACATCGCATCCTGGTGGCGCGGCCAGATATCGGGATCGAGAATGCGATAGCTGACGCTGGCCATGCTGTCTTCGCGCTCGAGCGTCATTTCGGTGCAATCCTGCAGCACCGCGAACAGATCGACCAGCCGGCGCAGCGCGGTGCCGACGCGCGCCGCGCCGAGCACCGGTTCGCCGAGCACCCCGCCGAGCGTGGCCAGATCAAACCGCAAGCCCGCCGCCCACGGGATCGACACATCGCGGGTGCGCGCCACCACGCTTTCGGAAAAGGCGACGAATTGCGCGAGCGGGATCGACGGGCGGCTGATATCGCACGGGGCGTGGTCGCGCAGCGCGTGAATTTCGGGCACGATCGCCGGATCGACCAGCCCGTCCCAGCCGTTGAGCGCGCTGGCATGGACCTGGCTGGATCGGGCGCGAACCGGCGCGGGGCAGGGCGGCAGAGACGGGATCGAGTGCAGCATGGCGATTCTCCCACGGATTCGCGATCTGGCGCGTTGTGGGAAAAAGCTATCGCAGGTCGGGGATCGCGAATTGATCTTTTATGTCATAAATTGATAGTTTGGATCGATTGTTAAAAAGGTTGCGCTTGGCTTGGCCATTTCGGACAAGCAGCCGGGCGCCAAGCCTGCGCAAGGCTGGCGGCGGGGATACATCACACGATCGGGCAGGACAGCCGCATGACCACGACAATCCGGCGCGAAATCGATGTCAACGGCTGGCCGGCGGTGCTTAGCGCAATTGGCCTGGGCACGATCGGGGTGCTGGCGTTCATTATCCAGCCGGGCATCGTCACCGGCTATGTCGACCATCTCCATGTCAGCCCGTCGCGCGCGGTTGATCTGGTCGGGCTGGAAATGCTCGGCGTCGCGCTGGCCACGGTGGCGCTGGCGCTGTTCAGCACGCGGATCGATTGGCGCCTGATCACCGCCGGCGGACTGGTGATTGCCGCGCTGGGCGATGTCACCTCGGCATTGGCGGCGCACAGCCCGTGGTTCGGGATGCTGCGGCTGCTGGCGGGGGTGGGCGAGGGGACGATCATTTCGATCAGTTTCACCTTTGTCGGGATCACCGCGCGGGCCGAACGCAATGTCGCGCTCTATCTGGCGCTGTTGCTGACCTATGGCGCGTTCGGGCTGTGGTACCTGCCCGAGGTGCTCAACCGCATCGGTATCGCCGGGCTGTACCTGGTGTTTGCCGTGCTGTCGGCGCTGGCGCTGATCAGCGTGGCGTTTGTGCCGCACGGGCTGGGCGCGGGGGCCGGTCCGCGCGCCAGCGTGCGGCAATTGCCGCGATCGCTGCTGGTGGTCGCGCTGGCCGGGGTGCTGGCCTACAACATTGCGCAAGGGATCGCCTGGGCGGTGCTCGAACTGGTCGGCACCGCCGCCGGGCTGAGCGAAGGCGCGGTGGCCGGATCGCTGTTTGCCTCGCAGGCGCTGGCGGTGGCGGGGGCGCTGGCTTCGGTGTTGCTGGCCGACCGGATCAACCGCGACTGGGCGATTGTGGTGGGGATTTTGGGCGGCGGGGCGAGCATCGCGCTGCTGCTGGGCACACCGGGGCTGTGGCTGTTTGCCGCCGGGGTCTGCGGGTTCAACATCCTGTGGAATTTCGTGCTGCCGTTCATCCTCGGGCGGATCGGCGATTTTGACGAAAGCGGGCGGATGGTGACGATCGCGGTGGCAATGCAGATGATCGGGCTGGGCGGCGGCCCGCTGATCGCCGCGCCCTTGATCGACGGGCAGGGGTTTCGCACCGTGCTGCTGCTGTGCATCGCGCTGTTCCTCGCCAGCTTTGTGCTGTTGCGCGTGCCCAGCGCGGCGCACCGCCGGCTGCACGCGCAAGGCTGATTTGGCCGCATCTGGCAAGTCTGCCGGCACGATCCGGGCCATCACTCACCGTCTATGAACGCGCGCCAAGCGCCGGATCGATCGTGCCGCCCCGGCGCGGTCGATCGCCAACGGGGAGTTTTGATCATCATGCGCCAGACCTCGCACTTGTTCACTTGCGCCGGCGTGGTTGCCCTCGCGCTTGCCGGCAGCTCCACCGTGGCGCGGGCCGCCGATGCCGCTCCGGCTGCGGCGACTGCGCCCGAACCGGGCGAAATCGTGGTGACCGCGCAAAAGCGCGAACAGAGCGCGCAACGCATCGGCATCGCGGTCACCGCGCTGGGCAAGGATACGCTGGCGGCGATCGGGCGGCAGGATGTTACCGCGCTGGCCGGGCAGGTGCCCGATCTCGAGGTCAACCAGTATTCGCCGACCATCACCGTGTTCAACATCCGCGGCGTGTCGCAAAACGATTTCACCGATGCGCAGGAAGCGCCGATCGCGTTTTACGACGACGAAGTCTACATCGCCTCGCTCGGCGCGATCACCGGCATGAATTTCGACCTCGATCGCGCCGAAGTGCTGCGCGGGCCGCAGGGCACGCTGTTTGGCCGCAATGCCACCGGCGGGCTGGTGCAGTTCGTTTCGGCCAAGCCGACCGCGCGGCCCGACGGGTTCATCACGCTGACCACCGGATCATACGGCCAGTTCGCCACCGAAGGCGCGCTGTCGGGTCCGCTGTCGGATACGGTGCGCGCGCGGGTGTCGTTCACCACCAACGATTCGGGCGGCTATATCCGCAACACGATGGGGCCTAGCCTCGGCAACAATGCGTTTTACGGCGTGCGCGCGCAGATCGCTGCCGATCTGACCCCGACCGACAAGCTGGTGGTCAAAGTGCAGACGCTGCGCAATGACAACGAACGCAATGCCGGGCTCTATACCTGGGCGGCGGCCTATCCCGATCCGAACGATCACTTTCTGGGCAATTATGCCGCCAATGTGCCGGGCGGCAATCCCGGCGTGGCGGTGGGCATTCCCGGCGCGGCGCAGGGCACCGATGCCAATGGTTATGTCAACACATCGGGCAATCCGTTTGTGCAGAGCGAAGACCGCGTGCCCTATTTCAACCGCACCTATTGGGATATCAGCGCGCGCTATACCCACGATTTCGGTTGGGGCGAGCTGGCCTCGATCAGCGATTATCAGCACCTGACCAAGGATTATGGTGAAGATTCGGACATGAGCCCGAACACCATTTTCCATTACGACACGCACCAGCACATGTTCCAGGCCTCGCAGGAATTGCGGGTTTCGGGCAAGACGAGCGTGCTCAACTGGGTCACCGGGCTCTATGCCATGACCATCCACACCGCGAATCAGTATCAGGTGATCAGCCCGGCCAATACTTATCCCGGGATCGGCACGCTCAATTACGGCGGCACGCAGAACACCGATTCGCTGGCCGGGTTTGCCCAGGCCGAATATGCGATCACTCCGGTGCTGTCGGCGATCGGCGGCCTGCGCTATTCGCATGACCGCAAACATATCGAATTCCAGGATTACGAAAATGGCGCGCTGGTGTTCGACTGGGCGACCACCATCCCCGATGTCGCGCCCTTGCGCTATGCCACGTTCAACAACTGGTCGGGCAAGGCCGAGCTCGATTACAAGCCCGATGCCTCGACGCTGATCTATGCCTCGGTCAACCGCGGGACCAAGGCGGGCGGGTTCGGCACGGTGTCTTCGCCGGTGCCCTATACCGACAGCGCCGCCACTTCGGCCGCGACCGGCGCGCCGCTGGTGCAGGCGATCCCGTTCGGGCAGGAAGTGCTGACCAACTGGGAAGGCGGGTTCAAGCTGACGCTGCTGGGCCGCACCACCCATTTCAACGGGTCGGTGTTCTTCTACAATTACCAGGGCTATCAGGCGTTTCAGAATATCGGCGTCAACCAGTACATTTCCAACCACCAGGCCTATGAACACGGGGCAGAGTTCGAATTCGACACCCGCCCGGTCAAGGGGCTCTATCTGGGGGCGTTCACCACCTTCCTGTCGTCAAAGGTGAAGAACATCACGCTGCCCGATGGCACGCTGGCCGATCGCGTGCTGCCGCAGGCGCCCGATTTCGCGCTGGGCTGGCAGGTGCATTACCAGTTTGCGGTCCCCGGCGGCCAGTTGACGCTGGGCACCGACTGGAAACATGAATCGGGCAGCTATTTCGAAACCAACAACGCGCCCGATGACTATGAGCCGGGGCGGACGATCGGCAATGTCCGCGTCGCCTATGCGCTGGCCGAGGGCAAGATCGAGGTGGCCGGTTTCGTCAACAATGTTACCGACAAGTGGTATCGCATCTACAACCTCGATCTGTCGGGGCTGTTGGGCGCGACCAACCAGACGTATGCCAAGCCGCGCACCTGGGGCGCCAGCGTGACCGTGCGCTACTGATCGCAGCTAGCGATAACCGCCGAGCATCGCGGCGGCCACGGTGGCGGCAACCACCGCCACCGGCGGCACGCGCCACACCAGCAGCGCCAACCCGGCCAGCGCGATCAGCGCATCGGCGGGCCGGGTCACGCTGCCGGTCCACACCGGATTGATCAGCGCCGCCGCCAGCACGCCGACCACCGCGGCGTTGATCCCCGCCAGCGCGCCGCGCGCGGCGCAGTGGTGGCCGATCCAGTTCCACACCGCGACCCCGGCAATCGCGATCAGCACGCCGGGCAGGAACATCGCCCCCAGCGCCACCGCGCTCCACAGCGCAACGGTGATCAGGCCGCCCGGCGGCGCCAGCGCGGCACCGAGATAGGCAGAAAAGGTGAACAGCGGCCCGGGCATCGCCTGCGCCGCGCCATAGCCGGCGAGGAAAGTGCCGTCGGTCATCCACCCGGTCGGTACCAGCGCATCGCGCAACAGCGGCAGCACCACGTGTCCGCCGCCAAACACCAGCGCTCCGGCGCGATAGCACAGCGCGGCCAGCCCGATCAGATCATGCCGCCCGCCCGCCAGCCACGGCAGCACCGCCAACAGCGCGACAAACAGGACCAGCGCGCATGCTCCGGTCATCGGCCCAACCGGCAGGCGCGGGTGTTCGGCCCGCGCCGGCAGATCGCGGCAGAACAGTACGCCGCCCAGCAGCCCCAACCCCAGCGCCGCCATCTGCAGCGCCGCGCCGGGCAGCGCCACGATCAATGCCAGCGCGGCCAGCGCGATCGCGGCGCGGATGCAATCGGGGCACAGCGTGCGCGCCATCGCCCACACCGCCTGCGCCACCACCGCCACCGCCACCAGTTTCAGCCCGTGCAGCGCGGCGCGCGCCAGCGGCCCGTTGCCATGCGGCGCGATCACCGCAAAGGCGGCCATCAGCAGCGCCGAAGGCAGCGTAAAGCCCAGCCAGGCCGCCAGCGCGCCGGGCCAGCCGGCGCGGCGCAGCCCGATCAGCAGCCCCAACTGGCTCGATGCCGGCCCCGGCACCAACTGGCACAACGCCACCAGCCCGGAAAATTCCTCCCGCTCCAGCCATCGCCGCCGCTGCACAAAGGCGCGTTCAAAATAGCCGATATGCGCGACCGGCCCGCCAAACGAGGTCAGCCCCAGCAGCAAGGCCGCGCCGAAGACTTCGCGCGCAGAGCCGGCGGGGCGGGGGGTAACGGTCCGATCGGTGCGGTTCATCAAGGGTGTCCATCGCGATCGACATTCGCCATGAAATTCCTATGATTGAACGCTGGTTTCGGCAACCCTGCCCATGGAGGTCTCGATGCGCCTTGCTCCCGTCTGCGGCCTTGCCTTCGCCGTGCTGGCGCTGGCAGCTTGCGCCCGTCAACCGGCCGGTACGCCGGCTGCTACCCCCACCACCAGCGAACCCTATGTGATCGGGCTGGGCGAAATCATGGGGTTGAACCAGATGCGCCATGCCAAATTGTGGTTTGCCGGTCAGGCCGGCAATTGGCCGCTGGCTGCCTATGAAATCGACGAAATGCGCGAGGGGTTTGATGATGCCAAGCATTTCCACGATCATCACAAGGGCATTCCGCAGCCCCTGTCGGTGATGATCCCGGCCTATATCGACCCGGCGCTGAGCGAACTCGACAAGGCGATCGCGGCCAAGGACAAGGCGGCGTTTGTGGCCGGATATGATCATCTCACCGCCGGCTGCAACGGTTGCCACCAGGCGGCCGATTTCGGTTTCAACGTGATCCAGCGCCCGACCAGCCCGCCCTACAGCAACCAGTCGTTTGCCCCGCCGGCCAAGCCCTGATCGCGCCTGGCCATGCTGATACCGGGTCGGCAGGCGCTGCGTCGGGGTGATTTTGCCGCGGCGGCGCAGATTGCCGAACAGCACTTGCGCGCGGATCAGGGTGCGGCGGATGGCTGGTATGTGCTGGGCATGGCGCTGGCCGAAACCGGCCATGTCGCGCGCGCGATCGAACCGCTGGCCCGCGCCGCCGCGCTGGCGCCGACGGATGCCGAATATGCCGCGATGCATGCGCGCGTGCTGGCGCAGGCGCAGCGCGATGCCGAGGCGCGCGCGGCGGCCACGCGAGCGACGGCGCTGCCTGGGGATGATCCGCTGGTGCTCGATACGATCGGCTGCGTGCTGGCGCGGCTGGGCGATCATGGCGCAGCGCTGCCGCTGTTTGCCCGCGCGGTGGCGGCGCGGCCCGACAATCTGTCGTTCCGCTTCAACTATGCCAGCAGCCTGGGTTTTTTCGGCGAAGCGGCGGATGCGGCCGATCAGTACGAGGCGATCCTCGCGCGCGATCCGGCGCACGGCGCGGCGCATCTCGGGCTGGCCGGGCTGGGGCTGCACCGCCCCGCCGCTGACCACCTGGCGCGGATCGGCGCGGCGATCCCGCTGGCGCGCGATCATGCCGACCGGGTGCGGCTGCATTACGCCGCCGCGCGATTGCTCGAGGATCTGGGGCAGGCCGATGCCGCGTTTGCCCATCTTGATACCGCCAATCGCGCGCACAAGGCGATGACCGGGTATCGGGCCGCAGACGATGCCGCGCTCGCCGATGCGCTGAGCGCCGCGTTTGCGCGGGCGGACTATTTCGCCGGGCCGGGGGATGATGCGCTGGCGCCGATTTTTGTCGTCGGCCTGCCGCGCACCGGCACCACGCTGGTTGACCGCATTCTCGCCGCGCACCCGCAAGTGCAGGCGCTGGGCGAATTGCAGGCAATGCCGCTGGCGCTCAAACGCTTGACCCGCAGCCCGTCGCGGCTGGTGCTCGATCCCGCCACGATCGAGCTTGCCGGTAGCCTGGCGCCGGGCGAGGTGGCGCGCGCCTATTGGGCGCAGGCCAGCGCGCAGGCCGGGGCGACCGCTGCCGAAGGGCGCCCGGTGGACAAGTTTCCGCTCAATTTCCTCTATGCCGGGCATATTGCCCGCGCCTTTCCACGCGCGCGGATCGTCTGTTTGCGGCGCCATCCGCTCGACAGCGTGTGGAGCAATTACAAGCACTTGTTCGCGCTCAATTCGCCCTATTACCGCTACAGCCACGATCTGGTCGATACCGCGCTGTATTACGCGCTGTTTGACCGGATGATCGCGCTGTGGCGGCAGGTCTGTCCCGATCAGTTGCTCGAACTGTCCTATGAAGCGCTGATCGATGATCAGGAGGGCCAGACCCGCCGCCTGCTGGCACATTGCGGCCTGCCGTGGGATGCCGCCTGCATGGATTTTCACCGCCATGGCGGCGCGGTTGCCACCCCCAGCGCGCAACAGGTGCGCCGCCCGCTCAACCGCGCCTCGGTCGGCCGCTGGCAGGCCTATGCCGACCACCTCGCCCCTGCCGCGCAAGTGCTGCGCGAGCGGGGGATCAGCTTTTAGCGAACGCCGGAACGCGTGGGGCCACGGGCAGGGAACGGCCGATAAAGCCCTCCCCCTCAGGGGCCAGAAGATTGACACGATCATCCAAGTATCTGTTTTATAGGAACTCCGCTCATCCTGAGCCTGTCGAAGGATGCGCGCAAACGGCCCGGTATGCGCACTTCTTTCCGCGCGTGGAGCAGGCGTCAGCGCGCATCCTTCGACAGGCTCAGGATGAGCGGATTTGCTTTTTTTTGGGTGTTCGTGTTCCAGTTGTGTGAGTGCCCTCCCCCTCAGGGGGAGGGTTGGGTGGGGGTGTGCTGAGCTCGAGATGAATCACGCCATTTCAGGCGTATACACCCCTCCCCAACCCCTCCCCTGAGGGGAGGGGCTCAAGAATAGGGGTTAAAACGTCTTGGTCAGTTCGATCCCGGCGCGGCGCGGGGTCAGCACGCTTTGGGTGTAATAGCGCGAGGCAAAGCCGTTATCGATGATCCGGCTCGACAGGTTGTTGCCGACCCCGGTCACCGCGTATTTGTTGAACAGGTTGTCGGCATAGAGCTTCACCACAAGGCCCTGTTCGGCAAAGCGATAGGCGATCGATCCGCGCGCGGTGACATAGGCGGGCAGGTCCTGGCCATAGCCCTGCAGGCCCGGCCGGGTGAACACATCGCCGTTGTAGGTTGCCGACATGTTGAGATCGACCGCATCGAGCCCGGCGGGTACCGAATAATCGGCGCTAAGCGTGCCCGAATTCTTGGCCGATCCCGGCAGGCGATCGCCCGCCAGCGCGGCGATTTTCAGATAGCCGCCGTTGCCGTAATGGATCAGCCCGGGCACATCCTGGGTCAGGTGGGCGTCGTTGTACGAATAATTGCCGTTGATGGTCAGGTATTTGGTCGGTTTGGCCGAAAAGGTCAGTTCGACCCCGCGCGAAATCGCCTTGCCGCCATTGACGGTAATCCCGATCGCGCCGTTTTCGGTCACGCTGCCCAACTGGATGCCGTCCCAGTTGATCGAATAGACCGCCACCGATCCGCGCAGCGCCCCGCCGAACAGCGCATAGCGAATGCCCAGTTCCTTGTTCAAGGTGGTGTCGGGGCCATAGGACTGTTCGGCCGGCAGCGCGCAGAGGAATTGCAGCGTGGGATCGGCGGCCTTGATCGCGGCGATATTGGGCGGGCACGGCGCCACATCGTTGACCCCGCCGAGCCGGTATCCCTTGGAAAAGGTGAAGTAAGCCAGCAAGTCCTTGCTGAACTTGTACGAGGTGTTGCCCTTCCATACCACGCCGCTTTTCGTCGTGCTGCCGGTGGCGCCGGCATAGGGTACGTCGGGATAGGGGTGATAGAGCGGCAGTGTCGATCCGCCGTTGATGAACGCGGTATAGCCGAAATAGCGCATTCCGCCGGTCACCTGGAACTGCGGGGAAATCGTCGCGGTCGCTTCGCCATAGACCGCCTTTTCCTGGTTCGAGCTTTGCACGAACGAGGCATATTCCCATTCGTCGACGCGGTCGTACTGGTTGGCCTGGAAATAGGCGCTGTTGGCCTCTGCCCAGGCGGGGAAGCCCGGTACGACTTCGTGATAATCGCTGGCGTAATTCATCTTGTTGTAGAACCCGCCAAGCGTCCAGCTGATCGGGCCGCCGTGCTTCGATACCAGCCGCAATTCCTGGTTGAACTGGGTCCGGCTCGATTTCGATTCGTTGAAGCTGGTGAAATTGGGGAACTGTTCGTAGCCGTAGTTGAGATCGAGCAGTAGGTCGGTGTTGTCGCCCTGATGCGTATAGCGCTGCTTGGTCCACGCGGTATCCGACACCAGCTGCGCGAGATGGCCGATATCGGCTTCGACTTCGAGCGCGTAGAGATCGGCGGTGCGGTGGGTCGGTTCGAGATAGCGTTTCGACGCCTGGTACTGCGTGGTGCCGAGCACGCCGCCGCTGTTGATCTGATCGCCATCGGTATCGGTGATCTGGTGCGCCCAGGTCAGATAGGCGCGCAGGCCATCGACCGGAAACAGCCCCAGCGTATGGCGCATCGACAGCGTGTGTTCGAAATTGACCCCCAGCGCATTGTGGACATTGGCGGCCAGCTGTGCCGGGGTGGCATTGTTGGTGTCCCACCCGGTCGGCGCCGCGCCGGTTGCCGGGTTGATCCCGATCACCGTCGGGCTGACGCTGAGCGAGCTGGCCTGCTGGGTGTAATCGCCGATCGGCCCGCCCGGCTGCGGGTTGGAAATGCCCGGCTGGTTGACCAGCCCGACATAATCGATGAACCCGGGATTGTCCCAATAGCCGACCGACGAGCGCAGCGCGACTTTGCCCGAAATCAGCGGAATGTTGATCGTGCCTTCGACGGTGGCGCCGGGCGAATGCGCGTGGCTTTCGCCAAACAGCCGCATGTCGGCGCTGCCTTCCCATTTGTCGGGGTTGGGCCGGTTGGGCAGATAGCGGATCGCGCCGGCCAGCGTGCCTTCGCCATAGAGCGTGCCCTGCGGCCCGAGCAGCGTTTCGACCCGGGCGATGTCCATGAATTTGAAATCGGCATAGATCGGCGTTTCGCCGAGGTAGATCGCCAGCGCATTGTCGTAATTGTTGCCCGATGACGAGGAATCATCGGCCGACAGCCCGCGCATGATGATCGTGCCATTGGCCGAAGGGCCAGTGTCCTTGATCGTCAGCCCAGGGGTCAGCGCGCCCAGCGAGCGCACATCGTCGACATGCTGATCCTGCAAAGCCTGCGAAGATACCGCGCTGATGTTGATCGGCACATCCTGCAACGAGGTTGACCGGCGCGTGGCGGTCACGACGATGGTCTGTTCGTTGGTGGTGGTCGCTGCACCGTCCGCGGCCGGCGCCGGCTCTGCCGCATGGACCGCAACCGGCCCGCACAGCACGGATGCACACAACAGACCCCGACGCAGTGCCGCACGCTTGATCATGGTCGCCCCCTCATGGCTATGGCGCCCGCCGATCACCGCCAACCCCACGCGGGCCGGACGTTTGTGCCAACCATCTGCCGGGGGTTTGCCGGCGGCGACCTTGTGCGAGCGCGAAAGATATGCGGGGCGCCATCCGGCGTGGCCATGCGTCAAACCGCGTATGCCCCGGTGCCGCGCCGCCGCGCGCAAGTGCCTGCCCCAAAGGGCAAAACAGGGGCGTCAGGTCAGTTTAGCTGGATCACCATCACGCTTTGCGCCGGCACGGTCACCGCCGCCTGGCCATTGCCGTTGGCAGTGCCGGCCGAGCCGCCGCCGGCGGGATAGAGCACGGTCATCTGCGCATTGGCGGGCAGGCTGGTCAGCGCAAAGCTGGTCGGTGCGGCGCCGTAATTGAGCAGCACCAGCACGTGATCCGCAGCCAGATTGCGCTGAAAGCTGAGCGTGGTGCCGGATGCCACCCAGGCGTCATAGCTGCCTTGCGCGATCGCTGGATGGCCGTTGCGCAGCGCCAGCATCGCGGCATAGAATGTGTACAGCGAGGCGGGATCACCGGTTTCGGCCGCAGCATTGAACGTGGCGACATTGCCGGCCAGCGCGCGATAGGGGGTGGCGGTGGTAAACCCGCCCTTGGCGGTATCGGCGGTCCAGCTCATCGGTGAACGCAGCGCCGGATCGCCGGTAAGGCCCTGGCCGCCCGACATGCCGACTTCTTCGCCATAATAGAGGAACGGGATGCCCGGTTGCAGCAGATAGGTCGCTGCCGCCAGCCGGTATTGCGCCAGATTGCCACCGAGTTGATCATAGACCCGCGCACCATTGCCGCTGTCGTGATTGGCGAGGAACGTCGCGATCGTCGCGGGCACTTGCGTGGGATAGGCGGCCACCGCCTGGATCGCGGCGGCATTGCCCTGTGCCGCCTTGATCAGATCGGCATTGTGGCCAAATCCGAATGCCGATCCGCAGGCGTTGCTGGCAGCAAACCCGGCCGGATCGCCCGAGGCCTCGCACACCATGTAGCGCTGTTTGTATTGCGCCAGCAGCGCCTGGTTGCTCGCGGCGATGGTATAGTTCTGCGGCTGGTCGAGCCAGGCATTGGGTCCGTTTTTCACATAGTTCGACACCGCGTCATAGCGGAACCCGTCAACCCCGAGGTTGAGCCAGAACCGCATGTTGTTCTGGTGATAGGCGGTAACCGTGGCATTGGTCAGATTCCAGTCGGGCATCGTGCTGGAAAATTCGGCGAGGTACCAGGCGCCGTTGTCGGCATACCACGGGTTGTTGCCATAGATGGACCACCCGGTCGGCTGCGTCGCCTGCCAGATATACCAGTCGCGCCAGGCCGAGCTGGCAGACCCTTGCGAATTGACGAAGTGGCCATTGGTCTGCGCGCTGTGATTTTCGACATAGTCGATGATCACGCCGATCCCTTGCGCATGCGCGGCCTGGACCAGCGCGGTAAAATCGCTGGTGGTGCCATAGGCCGGCTCGGTGGCGCGATAGTCCTCAACCGCATAGCCATGGTCGTGGTCTTCGCTCGCGGTGATCGGCAGCAGCCACAGCCCCTTGATCCCCAGCGCCTTGAGATACGGCAGCTTCTGGATCAGCCCCTGAAAATCGCCGATGCCATCGCCGTTGCTGTCGAAATAGGACCGCACGAACACTTCCATGAACGCGCCGCTGAATTGCCAGCCGGCGGGCAAGGGGCTGCCGGGATCGGCCTGCGCCACCGCGCTGTCGTCAACCGCAATCGGGGTAAAAGTCGGCGCGGATACCGGTGCCGAACTGCCGCCGCTGCCGCCACAGGCGGTCAACAGGACAGTCGCCACCGCCAGCGCCCAGCGTGCCTTGCGCATCGTGCTCATCCCTTTCCCGCTGGCCGGCCGGGGGTCCCGGGCAGCCTTTGGCGGGGTGATGGCGCGGGTCGGGCAGGCTGACAATATGACATACCTATGTCATGCGCGCATTTGACCTTGGCGCGGCTTGTGGCCATCATGGCGCGATGATCGATACCGCCCTGTCCCGCCGTTCCGTGCTCGCCGGCCTGTGCGCCGGCGCCGCGCTGCCCGCCACCGTTTTGCCCGCCCGCGCCGCCGCGCCGGGATCGGCCGCCGCGCTGCTCGATGATCTGGCGTGGGAGATGCTCGACCGCTTTCCCACCGGCGCGACCGCGCTGGGGGTCGATACCGGCGCGCATGCCGCGCTGCGCGGCAAGCTGGAGGATCGCTCGCCCGCCGGGATTGCCGCCACCCGCCAATGGGTCGATGATGCGCTGGCCCGGCTGGGCAAAGCGGTCGATGATGGCCGCGATCCGGTCACCACCACCAGCCTGGCCGTGGCCCAAAGCGCCTTGCGCACCGCGCAGGCCGGGTTTGCGCTGCCTTATGGCGATGTCGCGATCGGCGGCTGGCGCAACACCCCCTATGTGGTGATCCAGAATGTCGGCGGCTATCTCGATATTCCGCAAATGCTCGACGGTGATCAGCCCTTGCGCGATGCCGCCGATGCCGACGCCTATCTGTCGCGACTTGCCGCCACGCCGGCGCTGCTCGATGGCGAACTGGCGCGGCTGCGCGATGCCCGGGGCAAAGGGCTGGTGCCGCCCGATTTCCTGATCGATCGCACGATCGCCGCGATGACCACCTGCCTTGCCGGCGCGGCGCAGGCCGATGGCCCGTTTGTCGGCCCGCTGGCGCGCAGCAAATTGTCCGAACGCGCCACCGCGCAGGCGATCGGGATTGCCCGCGATGGCATTGTTCCCGCGCTGCAACGGCAATTGGCCGAAATGCAACTGGCCCGCGCCGTCGCCCGCCCCGATGCCGGGATGCTGACCCGCCCCGACGGGCCGCAATGGTATCGCTGGGCCTTGCGCGCCAGCACCACCGTCACGCGCGATCCGGCCGATCTGCACGCGATGGGGCTGGCGCAACTGGCCGATCTGCACGCGCAGATGGACCCGCTGCTGCGCCATTTCGGGCTGACCCAGGGTTCGGTCGGCGAACGCGCGATCGCGCTGCAGCGCCGGCCCGAACTGGGCTTTGCCAACGATGACAGCGGCCGTGCGGCAATCGTCGCCTATATGCAGGGGCGCATCGATGCGATCCGCCCGCGGCTGGGCAAGGCCTTTACCCGACTGACCCGCGGCAATCTCGAAATCCGCCGCATGCCGGCGGCGCAGGAACCCGGCGCGCCGGCTGCCTATGGCGGCCCCGGTTCGATCGACGGCCGCATTCCGGGCAAGATCTGGGTCAATCTGGGCGATCCGTCGATCCACAACCGGGTAACGATCCCCGATCTGGTGTTTCACGAAGGCATCCCCGGGCACGTCTGGCAGGGCGAATATGCCCAAGGGCTGCCGCTGTTGCGCTCGATCCTGGCGTTCAACGCCTATTCCGAAGGCTGGGCGCTCTATGCCGAACAACTGGCCGACGAACTGGGGCTGTACGACGATGATCCGGCCGGGCGGATCGGCTATCTGATGGGCCTGTCGTGGCGTGCGGTGCGGCTGGTGGTCGATACCGGCATTCACGCGATGGGCTGGAGCCGCCAGCGCGCGCTCGATGAATTTGTTGCCGCCACCGGCCTGCCGGCGAGCAATGCCGCCAGCGAAATCAACCGCTATTGCGCCTGGCCGGGACAGGCCTGCGGCTACAAGGTCGGCCAGACCACCATCAACGAACTGCGCAACCGCGCCAAGGCGGCGCTGGGCGCGGCCTATGACTTGCGCGATTTCAACCAGGTGGTGGTTGACGGCGGCAATGTCCCGCTCGACGTGCTGGCCGGCAATGTGGATCGCTATATCGCGCGCAGGAGGGGATAGGGCGCCTCGGCAAGTTCGGACGACCGGTTTCGCTCAGTTGCGCATATTTCAATGGTGCGGCAGTATGCCGTCGAGACGCAGACCCCAAGAGACGAATTAGGAGTCGTGGGTGAACCACGAGCGATCGGAAATCGCTAGCGAAACACTTCGTGCACTGAGCCAAGCGCTTGGTCTACCGGATGGTGTAGGTCAATGGCATGCTCATAATGAACGCCTTCGGCAAATTTGCGAGGACGTTCGAACTACGAGGCAAATCAATGGCCCGTTGATCATGTTTTCGACGGATGGCGATCCTGCAAAAACGATGATCCATCCGGAGCTTACTAGAGAGTTGAGCAAGCCGGAAAATGAAGGGGCACTAGAAGCGCTTCGAGCCGTTACGCGATTGCCAGCGCCAAAGTCTATATGGTCACGATTATGGGAGCGTTTCGTCAAGCATTGATGATTGTCGAAAATCACCACATAGTGATTATATTCCCAAGACGAAAAAATAAGGCTCACGGGCTTTATTTGCGGTTTGATATGGCGTTAATGGAGGCCCATGTGTACGAAGCAATCGAGGGCATGACATTTTTGGAATGGGCGCAGAAATTTGCGCGATCCGGTGAATGTTCAAATTGGTTGGATGTAGAAAGAAAATTAGGGTCCGGACTCACTACAGCCACCAGATGACGGCAGCAGCGAGGCTGATGGCGCCCATGAAGTTTTTGATGTTTCGGTCGAAGCGGGTTGCGATGCGGCGCCAGTCTTTGAAGCGGCAGAA
>Ga0164296_1002487_pt1 | contig 18315 bp, 17 predicted proteins | sample GEODES057metaG_FD_113533 | JGI IMG/M metagenome (GOLD analysis project Ga0164296, IMG submission 113533) | Dystrophic lake water microbial communities from Trout Bog Lake, Wisconsin, USA - GEODES057 metaG | ecosystem: Environmental > Aquatic > Freshwater > Lake | place: USA: Trout Bog Lake...
GAAGCGGCCCTGCGTCAGGAGATCCCGGAGCACGTGACCAAGGACCTGCCAACGTACAGCATCTTGTCCCAGCTGCGTGAGATCCACAAGCACCTGGGCGAGTGCACTGATACCAAGTCTCACAGCGACGAGGACCTGCGCCACTTCCGCGAGGAGCTGAGCGCCATCGACGAGGAGCGTGCTGCGCACAGCGGCATCTTTGGCGGCCGCATTGACCACGATGATCCGTCCAAGACGGTCATCCCTGCAGGCCAGGCGGACTGCAGCGACGAGCTGGCAGCGTGCTACACCATCCTTGAGAAGCTGAAGGACAGCGCACAGCCGATGAGCAGCAGTGCCCAGGACATTCTGTACCAACTGCAGGGCATCAAGCGCTTCCTCGAGGATGCAGTGAAATCCCAAGGCAGCGTGTCGCTCGATGAGCTGCAGCGCCACGGCGGCATGCTGGACAAGATTGACGCCGACCGGCTCGCGCATGGTGGCATCTTTGCCGGGGATTTGAAAGAGGGCGTCATACCGCGCGGCCAGGCAGTGCTGTCGTCGTTACTCGCGCACAACTACCAACTGCTGGATCGCCTGAAGCGTGCCAAGGAGGCGTAGAGTGAAGGTAGGAGACAGAGGAAGGGCTGGCAGAACAGCATCAAAGTTGGAAGCCAATGCAGAGACGCGCCCCACAATGCGCGATTAGAGAGAGCAGAGAGAGCAGTGCACTCGTCTGGAATCTACAGCACACCAAAGAATGGGTTCTCCAGCGCGTTGTGCAGCTCCGCGCCAGCGGCATTGAGGACCGCGATGTTGACGCTGCTCCGCGGAATGTCCAGGAACTCGCCGCTTGCGTCAGCCACAAAGCCCACAATGTTCAAAAAGCGCACGCCGCCATCGATGCTCGCGACTCGCTGCTGGAATGTCGCGTTCGTCAGCCGGATGCGGCGGTACTTCTCCTCGTCAGGCGCCTGAGCCACATTCCCGACAAGCTTCATCAACGTCTCGAAAGCCGTCTTGTGCTTCTCTGGCGCATCCGCAATCGCGCGCTTCATAGCCACCAGCTCCGCACGCAGGCGCTCAGCGACACCGACAGGCCGCACGGCTGCCTTGGCAGCTGCCTCCGCGGCCTTGGCCTTGGCATCAGCTTCCGCTTGCGCTTTTGCCGCTGATTTAGCAGCCTCGGCAGCCACCTCCTCCGCCGTCGGCTCCTCCGGCAGCCCCAGCTTGCGTCGGCGCTCACGCTTGTCCTCCTCCAGCTTGATGCGGATCTTCTCCTTTGCTTTTGCTTCTTCCTCTTTCTCACGCTGCCGCCACGCAATGTTGCGACGCCGCTCCTGGTCCTCCTCGATGCGCTTCGCAGCCTGCAGCTCCTTCCCCATCCGGATGCGCTCCTTCTCACGGACACGCTCAGACTCCTTCTCTTCTCGCTCTCGTCGGGCTGCAGCGGCTTTGCGCAGCTCCTCAGCCTGCACGCGCGCCTCCTCCTTCGTCAACTTGCGCTTCAATTTGTTCTTCGGCACAAGCAGCGGCGTGTCCACGTCCGCGTCGTCCTGGTGCTCGCCCAGCCAGTTGACAGCAACCTCGATGCTGTCCGTGCCTGTCTGGTACAGCGCCCGTCTCGCCTTGTTCTCGGTGAACCCGAACTCGGTGGTGAGTTGGTCCAGCAGCGCTTGGGGCACCTCAGGTGTGATCAGCTCGCCGTCGGGTTCACTGGACGGAGGCCCACCTTCTTCGGCTGCCTTGTCTGTTGTGAGGTCCACCATAGTCACGTCCAATCCGCGAGCTTCAGCAGCGGCCTCGGCACGCAGCTGCTTCATCTGCGCCTCTGCGTCCACTGGCTTCGCGGCTTCCGCCGTCTTGTCCACGAACTGAGTGTGACCTGTGCGCTTGGTGTGCACGTCCTGCTCTGTGGCGCTGCGACACGGCTTGCCGCAGTCGGCGCAGACGAGGTTCAGTACCGCCTCTGTGGACTCCGAGAAGGAGGCGTGGCCCGTGGCTTCACCGTGGTCTTGAGCCTCATGCATCCCTCTGAACTGTGCCCCACACACATCGCACTTGATGCTCAGCGCCATCACCACTGAATGTGGAATTCAAGCTTGAATGGAAGAGAGACGTGTGCAACCGACGAAGGCCGCGTTTGCTGTCGGAGGTGGCCCACCCGGGGTCCGCCGAAGTCTGGGAAACGCCTCGCAAGTGCTATGGCTCAGGCAAACGTGCGCGTGGATATAATCAGCGACACGGTCTGCCCGTGGTGCTATGTGGGCAAGCGCAACTTAGACAAAGCGATGCTCAGCACTGGTATGCCAAAGTCAAGCATCACTTGGCGTCCGTTCTTGTTGGTGCCGCCCAGTCAGTGGCAAGCCGACTGGGGAGACGCAGCTCTGACTGAGGGCGTCGACAAGGTTGCATTCTACGATAAGCGCTTTGGCAAAGATGAGTGGAAGCAATGGCAGCCGCGCCTTGAAGCTGCCCTGCAAAACGCGGGCGTTGTTGGTTTCACTATGACTGGACGCACGGGTCCCAGCTGGGACAGTCACCGACTTCTCTCATGGACGCACGCCACGCACGGTGGCGAGAAGCAGCACGTGCTTTCTGAGACGCTCTTCAAAGCTTATTTCACGGAAGGCAAGCCTCTATGCAACCACCAAGTTCTGTTGGATGCCGCTGTCGCAGCGGGCTTGCCTGAGTCCGAGGTCTCCGCTGTGCTTGCCGACCCGAAGGCGTTCGACGAGCAAGCCAGGAAAGAGCTGGCGATCGGAACAGCGATGGGTGTGCGTGGCGTGCCGTTCTTCATCATCAAAGGACCGAGAGGAGAGGAGACCGTGAGTGGCGGCCAGCCTCCAGAGGTACTCGCCGCAGCAATCCAACGAGTGATGTGAGCCTCTGACGAGCTGCCCTTCGGAGAGCGCGCTGCTATTCCACTGACAATGCCTCCATCCACCGCACTGCAATAGCAATCAACGCGCGCATGTCCTAAGCCACTGTAGCGCTTTGCGCTCGCTTTGCGCGGTATGTCTCTCACAGGGGCTGCGAGTTGTGCTGCTTCTGTCTCCGCCCTGGTCCGAGTGAGCGGCAACGATGCAGACGGCCAGGCTCGTGGGCAAGCTGCATTCCATACGGTGTTGACACATGACGGCAGCGTCGCGCTCTCCGCCTCCGGTGCTGTGCTGCATGTCAATGACGACAACAACGCCGTGACTCTGCTTGCGCCCGCTGCGCCGTTCGCGGCTTTCATAACACAGTCGAGCACAGAAAAAGCGTCATTGCAGCATGTACAAGCACACGCGGGGGCACTCACAGTGGAAGTGTTGCTCAGCGGCGACGTCCAGACCAAACGGTGGAGAACAGCGTCAGTGCTGGCAATGCTTGACCTCTCCGCCGCGGTGCCTGACCTGGCACAGGCAGTCGGACTCCTTGCAGCGCATGGCGCAGCGACAGACGCAAGCACCTGGGTCGCGGCACTGTCCATCTCTGTCCCGAAAGAAGTCGCAACCGCCATCCGCGCCGCTCTAGCCTGGCGCTCCGCGGCTGGTGTCACACCTGGCGATGCATTAGCTGCTTGCGGCGCTCCATTCGGCTGTCTTGCCCCGGCAGCGTTCAGCGGTTCAGTCTGGAGCGCAACGGTCTCTCAAGTGCTTCCTTGGCGTAGTGATGCACGCCATGCTGTGACAGAATGGCCACGGTTACCACCTGCGGCGTTGTTGCTTGACATGCAGTTCATGCCTGGCATGGAAGGCGCGCCGATGGCTGTGTGTTCAGGAGGTGCAGAGGATTCACCTCCTGCCACCTGCTGCGCATTCCTGCTCTGCCCTCTCCGGCCAGTACGCGCTGCGACTGCTGTATGTATTGGTGTGACTACAGACACGCTTGTAGCTGCGCTGCGTGCATCTGGCTTGCTGCCCCATGGTGCCCTGGACAACATGTTGTTGACCAGAGCACGGCTTGGCGCAAGCCACCCGGGAATTGAGGCGGCACTGCGTGCTGTCGCCATGCTCTCTGCAGCTGGCGCGCCGTCATGGGGCACGTGCGTGTGTGTTGCGCCACAAGCTGGTCTCTTCCTCACTGCTGCACACGTTGTTCACCCCGGCGCACCTGCAGCTTCAGCGGGTCGTGCGCAGCCGCTGCGCGGTACACCCTGGACGACGACCATAATGTCGCGCGCACAGGATGAACATGCAGGCAGCAATACTACACAGCACGCTGCCTTCCCGCATTTACCCAACGGAGCGGCAGCGAGCGCGCACATCCGGCCGTGGCATTCATCCGCACGCGCTGTGCTGTCAGCGCGCACTGTGTGGGTCAGTCGCGGCCCGCTAGATGTGGCACTTGTCCAGATTGATGGCGATGGCCTTGAAACACCACGGTTCACCCAGCTGCACCCCACACGCTCCCCAGACACACACCTCGCACCGGGTGCACGTGTCCTTGTCGCTGGCCACGCGCATTTCGGGCCAGCATCAGGGCATGATAGCCGCGTGGGAGGCGATAGCGCGTGGTGGCCACCACCAGTGGTCACCGCAGGCTGTGTCTCCGCGCACGACACATCCGCCGCCTTGCTACGCGTCAGCGCCGCTGTCCATGCTGGTGCATCTGGCGGCGCAGTGCTGTGTCCATCCACCGGCGCGCTGCTTGGTTTAGTCACCAGTAATGCGGCGCTCACACAAGCAGGCAGTGCTGCTACTTCCAGTGGCCAACCGCGCAGCACGTCTCTACCCGCGCTCAACTTCTCAGTCGCAGCGCCTGCGTTGGAAGCGCTGTGTGCCGCCTGCGCTGCTGTACCTGCTGGATGCACATTGCGGCCAGGGACAAGTGGTCAAGCGGGGGCGACGGCAGTCGCGGCTGCATGTGCCGCTCTGGATAGTCCGGATGACCGCATCTCTCACGTCTGGGCGCTACGCACTGATGGCGGCGCGTCGACGCAGCAGCCGTTGCCTGCTCAACTGCCAGGCGCAGGACCGAAACTGACGGAGTTCCTGCGCAGCCGACTCTAGTTGTATTTAGAAGACTGAGATGTTGCATTACAGAGCGTTCCTACGTAAATCAAAACAGTCCTGATCCCAACGAGACGAGTCAACTCAGGGCCAACCCCACGGGCGCGCTGCTCTTGGGTGGCACGCAACTCACGACACAGCAGTATTTAGTACGGCAGCAGGTTCGCCTCCTCCGCGGGGATGATCTTGTCCTCCACCAAGCCGCGCCAGATGGTGATGTGATCAACCTCCTCCTGCACAGCGAAACCTGCGATGGCAATCATCGCCAGGCGGCCGTTGTTGATCTCTTTCGTCTGAAGCTCAGCCTTGGCAGCCGCATCGGTGGGCAGCAGGCCCAGCGGGTCGAAGCCCAGCTCGCCCGGATTGTACTCGGCGCGGATCTGCTCGTTCGCGGGGCTGTTCAGCGAGTTCCAGCCCTTCGCGATGCGCTGAGACTCCAGGATGCCGATGACGAGGACGACGATCTCCCAGAACTGCGGGTGCCGTGAGGTCGAGTGTGAGAGTCTAGCGGGCAGCGTATCTACTGCGTGGAGCCACTTTTTGCGCGGCCCTGCGCGCCCAACACGCGCGTTTGCCAGTGCAGGGCAGCGCTGTGTGCACGTTCCAGTCGTGTGGGGCGGCGCTACGCAAGTGCCTCCGGCGTGGCACCGCGTGGAGCCCCCTGTTTGGGTGCGTCCTAGACCCGCTGGGTCGTTATCGCGGTTTGCCTCCAAAACCGCGGCGCCTGGGCCCGCACCTGGGGCACAATCGCCTCGATTTCCTGAGCCACACACGCAGCGGGTCAGGGGGCGCGTGAAGAGAGGGCGTATACACGCCCCGCTGCGCGGCAGGAGCCACGAAGGAGTACGAGCCGTCCAGCCGCTCACAGCCGCTCACAACTGCCGTTCCAGCAAGCACGGCACGCCGCGGGGGCCAGCGCGCAAGGGACGGCGCAGCAGAGCGGCGTTGCAGCCACGCACCTGGAAGTGGCGGAACGCGGGGCCGCCGATCTCGCCGCCTGGCGCAGGACGCACGTGTTTCCCAGTCAAAGGCGCTTTTCTAGAAACTAGCACAGCGGGGCACACAGACGCGCGAGCTGCGTTCCGCACGCCCAGCACACACTGCACCGCGTACCGAAGAACGGGTGGAACTCCTCAGCCACGAACCAGCCGAGCGTGGCGAGCATAGCAACACGGCCATGCGTGAGCTCCGCCTCGCGGAAGCGCTTGGCCTCGGACACCGACATGGTGGGCGAGTCGCACAAGCCCGCCGGGTCGAAGAAGCCCAGCGGCGCGGTGATGCCCGGCTGCTGGAGCATCCACTCCTTGCCGGCGCTGGCGCGGGGGGCCACAGCGCGGGCGGACCGCTTGGGGGCGCTGGACACGCCCGGGGCGCGCAGCGCGGCGGGCAGCGCAATGCGGGAAGTCATGGCGGCCATGTGTGTGGTTGGGAAGGTGCGCGTGTGTTGAGATAGACTGAGCGGAGTCGCTGGAAGTGGCCCCTCAGAAGATGAGGTGGCGCCTGTCCCAAAGCAACAGCCTTTGTGCGCAGTCATGTGGGACTCGTGCTACACGCTCTGCATCTCTATTTCATGCGCGACGCAGAGTGTTAACAGAGGCTGCAACCTCAGTGACCCGCGCCAGGATGGCATCCCGCTCACCGTCAGCCAGCCTCGCGCCGAAGCGCTGCATGAATCGATCGGGATGCCAACGCGTTTGGAGCGCACGCACATCAACCTCCATGCCCAGCGCAAGACCCGTCTTGACGCACCCCACATCTGGCCACGGGACGTCACACTGACGCACTACCGCCGGCGGGTTGGCAGCGAACACCTCCCACGCCGCATGACTCGCCGCAAGCGCTGCGCTGACTGCGGGCCCATGCGAACGCACAGCTGCGGCCGCATGAGCAGCTGCGTGGGCAGCAGCTTGATGATGAGAGGCAGAAGCCTCTCGTTCCCGCGCCTGTTGAGTCGCGGCCTCCCTCCGCCGCCGGTCATGGCTCCCCTCGCGTCGGCGCCGCTCTGCGGCGGCTGCTGCCGCCTGCGCACTCGCCTGAGCCGCTTCACGCGCGCGCCGCTCCTCAGCTGCGGCGAGCACGGCTGCTGCGGCGGCGGCGGCATTTGCAGTTGCCATGGAAGGCGGTATGTGTGTGGACGCGGTGTCCATCGACGCATTGCGGCTCCGTCCACTTGCGATGGCGGCAGCGACTGCCGCTGAGAAGCCACCAGGTGCGCCATCTTCCTCTCCGGTGGCTGGCTCCGAATGGGAGTGGTCTGGAGCTGGCGGATCGTCGTCGTCGAGGCCTGCACCGCCGCGCATGTCCATCTCAGCCTCCACGACCGCCTCCGCGGCGCCGGCTTCGGCAGCTGCCTGTTGCGCGGCCCGCGCGGCCGAGAGAGCAGCCAGGTCTTTCTCATCAGCTTCCCGACACGCCGCCTCGTACCGCTCCTGAGCTGCTGACACAGCCGCCGCGTAGGCAGCAGGCACTGAGCTGGCAGCAGGCATGGCGACGTCTCCATCTTCTGTCGATCTAGGCGAGGGTACATTATTATCGGCAACAACTGGAGACCCGGAGCCCTGCTTCTTGGCTTGCGCAGCCGCAGCAGCAGCAGCAGCAGCAGCTTGTGCGTCTGCATCAGCAGCTGTGGCCTTGCGTGCCGCTACAGCTGCACACAACGCAGTGACATCCCGCATGTGAGCAGACTCTGTGGCCACGGCCTCCGCCTGGGCCACCGCAGCAGCCGCAGCGCGAAGCGCCTCGCGTGCACGCATCAACGCCTCCGCATCTGCATCTGCACGACTACTCCACTGCATCGCATCGGACGCAGCGCCTTGTGACGAAGCCATGGCTTCCTGAGCAGTATCCCGCAATCTCTGTGCTAATGCGCTCGCTTCGCCGCCATCCGCAGGAGATTGAGCACTCCCTGCATCTGCACGCGCTGTGCTCGCGAACGTCGCTGCTTCAGCATGCAGCTGGCGCAGTGCTTGTGCCGCTGCCTGCTTTGTCACTCTCGCCGTGCGCGCCGCCTCAGCTGCCCGCTCTGACGCCGAGGTTGCACTGTCAGCCGCCACGCGCGCAGATGCTGCCCTCATGCGTGCCCTTGTGATTGCAGCCTCGTCGTCATCAACAGGCGGCGGAGGCACTGAAGCAGTGAACGCCACGTTGAAGTGGTCCTGTCCATTGACGCCGCCACCAGCTGCTGCTGCTCCTTGCACGGGCCGAGGCACGGGTGGCGGAGTGCCTTGTGGCGCAGCATACACGTTACTCGGCCGCACAGCGCTGTGCTGCCTGCTCTCACTGGCGCTTGCTCGGCTGACCGAAGCAGCAGCCTCTGCACGCCTCCGCGCTTCCTCACGCTGCGCCGCGCCAGCCGCCGCGGCTGACGGGTCGTAGTTCGGGTTCACGTCTGGAGTGAGGAGCGTCTGGAGAGCGGGGCAGAGACACCACAAAAGGGAGGGCGTTGTTAGCACCATGTGTTGCAAGGAGACCACACGCGTCTCCTCAAAGGCACAAGTGAGGCCTAGCAGCACAGGTCTGACGCTTTGGCGGCAGGAGGGGCCTTTATTTGACGCGCTGCCGCTGTCCACTCGCGCGTGTGCAAAGGAGATGCGTGCCGACATACCGACTCCACAGCCGCGCTGATCCACGACAACGCGTCCCCGAAAAGACCACCACCGGGTTGTTCACTTCCACCGGCTGCGTCTGCTACGCGAGCACGCGGAGGCGCTTGCGGGCCGGCTCCATGGAGCCTGCTCCTGGGAACTTGGTCGCTCGGGTCATCTGACAGGAACGTCTTCAGCCCCGCGGTCAGCTTCTCCAGCGAATCTATGCCGCTCCTGGAGCCCATTCGCGCGGAGGGCGCGCTGAGGCGCGCGCATTGCTGTCGTCAGCACGTCAGTGCGCCCTCCGCCAGGTCTGTGGGGCGGCATCCATGACGACCACCGCCCTGACACCCCGTGCGCTGGAGTACATCAAAGCGGCTCAAGCTGTGCTCGCCAAAACAGACGGGAGGGACAAGCTGGTGGCGACACTGCAGTATGCGGCCATGTTTGCAGCCGCAGGCTCGCCTGGCGCGCTGCTGAACGCGCAGAAGAGCTTGTCGAACGCGCGCAAACCGTTCCGGGCTCTGAAGGCACGTGCGCTGCGTCCACGCGCTGCGCCGCCCAGCGTCTTCCCACGTTCGTGAGTCATGGTGGTTTGACGCCCTGTCCGCCTTTTTGTGCTGCACTCAGCCAGTGGAGGCGCTCCTGCCTCTATTGACCGCCCCGCCAGGCGTGCTTACACCTGTTGCGGCTGCGAACAAGGTGTGCGCGCGCGTTGGACGCACAAACCACAGCGCACACTGAACCAACGCCAACCCACTCGCCTGCACTAACCTGGCAGCTCAAAGCCGTGTCGTGGGCCATCTTCTTCACCTTCGACCACGTGGTGTGGGCACACGCGGTCGGCTTTGTGACCAACAAGGACACCGCGGAGCGGGCGCAGCGCACCTCCTTCTATGGCTGGCTGCTTGCGTCGCTGTGCACCCTGGCCGTGGACCTCAACGACATAGCCAAGCTGCACGCAAGTCGCGAGAAAGCTGCATCTGCACTGGCGGCAGCCAAGCGCGCTGAGGATGGCGAGAAGAAGAAGGAGGGAGAGGGGACGGCGGCGGTGGAGGCCTTGCGAGTGGCTGATGACGCCCTGCGGACCAAGTTCGTGAATGTGGCGTCCACGGTGAGCCAGGCCGCGGTGGCTGCGAGTCTGTTGAAGCTCATCGAATTGGGGCCGCGCAAGACGGCGATGTTTGGACTCATCTCGTCCATTGTGGCCACCTACCAGCTGATGCCGCCCCTGCCGCCGATGCCCACCAAGTCCAAGGCGGAATGAAAAGCGACTGACCTGTTCATGGCCTGGGAATCTCACACACATACACACACAGAGTGACGCAAAGCACAAGTCACTTTTACAACTCATCGCCGGAACCAGTCTGCGACGCATGTCTGCGCCGAGCGCTGCGACGCTGTACCATCTCGCACCGTTGGGCGAATACGAGCAAGCCGCTCACACGGGCACGTTCACGCCGCGAACGTACGAGCAGGTGGGCGGTGACGGAGTGGGCACTGCTCTCTCTTTCACCTCTCTCACCCTCGCGCCCTTTCCACAGGACGGGTTCACACACTTGACCGCTGACGCCGAGTCGTTGGTGGACATCGGAAACCACTTCTACCGTGAAATCCCGGGCGAGTTCGTGGTGCTCAGCCTCGACGCGTCCAAGCTGAAAGGCGAAGTGAAGTGGGAACCAGCCGCTGGGGTGGGTGAAACACCTCCACATGTCACTGGTGGTGTTGCACTGTTCCCTCACCTGGTGCGTGTGGAGCGCGTGGTGCGCGGAGGCAACACTCACGATGTCATCTCCTTTTCCGCCACCGCAGTACGCGCCCATCAATCTGGATGCAGTGACAGAAGTCACATCTGTAGACCGCACGCCCAGCGGGAAGATGCTTGGCTTGTTGTGGGGCATAGAGGTCGTCCACACAAGAGCGGACTGGCTCAAGCTCGCAGCCTCGTGAGGTGCCCAGCGCATGGGTTTGAGCGTGGAGGCATTGCAGTGACATAAGACGGAATCCGCTATACAATAGGTATCTACTACAGAGGAGGAGCGGAGTCCACCCAGTACACTAGTGCGCATGAAGTCTCGCGGAGCTTCTTCCCGCAGTTAGCGCCCGCTGAACGAGCTGCTGCTACACGCCAGCAAAGCACGCATGAGGAGGCACTCGATGCGCCCAGCTTCCCGGCGTCGCCTATCTACTATTACCCAAACTGCCCCGAGTCAGCTCAAGCACCCAAAGCACACCGCGCTCATACCAAGCACTATGTGTTGCGCTCCTCACTCAGGCGCACACACACGAGTCACCACCGGCTGGCCGGTGAGGTGCAAGCCAGGTGCGCGGCGCTTGCGCCGTGTTGGAACCGGCAGGGGACTTGCCCTCAGCCGTCGGACTCAACGCTCGTCCTCCCCCCGCGGCCCGCCTGCAGACCTGCCAGCCACGAGGGTGCAGCCGCACACAGGGAGAGGAAGAGAGCGTGCGTGCAAGAGCCCCAGGCGTTGAAGGGCGTTGTACGCGCGCTGCTCGCCGGAGTAAAGACTGCTTGTCATCTCGCGAGGGCTTTTGGGGGGGGCCGCCCCTGTGCCCCGCGTACAGCACAAACCACAGACGTGCTGTCGCGCCCCCGTCTACTCCGACGCAACACCCGCGGCACTGTCCTTCGACGCGGACGCAGCGTCGCTTGTGTTCGGCACAAGGTTGCATTTGCCCAGGAACCCAGTGACTGCGGCCACAGCCACGCTGACGCCCACCACAAAGTCCTGGGACACAGCGCGTGTGTGCGTGTTGTTAGAACGACGTGCTTGCGTGAGTCAGCAGCCCGGCCTCGGCACCCAAGAGCGAGCGGCCACAGATAAGGGGCAGCAACCCCTGAGCCCGAGACAAGCTGCCCTAGCACACACGCACCCCGAGGAAGCGTGTCACGTTGCTGGCGCCCGGCGCGCCGATGAGGAGCATGCCGCGCATGGCTGGCGCTGACTTGTTGGGACGGCTTGGAAGCGAGTGTCGTGCCACCCTACAAGAACGAGCGGAGGGGGAACAACTCTCGGTCACGTGCTGACGTGTGCACACAACGCGGTTATCTTTGTATAAAGGTAACATTCGATGTGTGTGATCGTCAACTCTCAACTCTTGATCAACTCGGCAGAGCCCAGCAGCCTACTTCTTTCCCTTGGCCAGCGCTTTCGCGAACTCAGCTGTGAGCGATAGTCAGTCAGATTCAGCCTCCTCCTCCTCCTCAGCTCTCACAACGACAGACAGAGTGACAGACACACGCACCGTCGGCGGCGGCGTTCTCCTTCGCCAACCGCTCCTTGTACTCCTTTGCCGCCTTCGCCTCGCTGGCGACACGCGCCTCGTACGCCGCCTTGCCCTTCGCGAACTCCTCGCTGCTGAAGTACTTCTCCTTGAGGGCCTGCAGAGCGAGAGCAGCGGGGCGCTCAGGCTCGACAGGACACGCTCCCCAAGGCTGACCACACCCCCCGTATCTAACGCACCGCCTCCTCCGCGTCCTCCAGCGCCTTCTCGCCAGCCTTGTTGAGGGCCAGCGCGGGGCGAGCAGCGGCGCCGAAGAGCGCAGCGCCTAGGGGCGGGGGTGTGACGGTGAACACTGTCAGAGACGGGGAACCGCGGAGGAAGAAAACTGCGAGTCTGACTTCAGTGGAGAGGAAGACGCACCTGCCAGCAGGCTGGCCACCATGGCGCGACGGGAAGGCACAGCCTCGGGCGCGGCGCTGGCGTGCACGCGCACAGCCGCGCGGGCGGGGCGGGTCTGGAGCAGTGGACAGAAGGCAGTTGGAGAGCGTCAGGCGTGTGCTGTGACCGAGACGCCCGAGTACGACTCTGTGGCGCCCGCTCGCAGCATGTACACACCTGGACGCGGGACACGGTGACCTGGGCAGTGAACGCAGCCATTTTTGGAGGGGTGAAGAAAGGACTGTGCGGGGGGACCGTCGGGTGATTTCGTGGCACACGTCAATCATCATCACCGCCGCTCTTCATGCGCGACAGCGGCAGCAACCGCCATTGCAGCGAGACGCAGCGCGCTGGGCGGCTCACTCTGGTTGTTGGCAGCCAACAAGGCTCCTGCACGGGCGCGTTGAGTCGCCAGCGCTTCCTCCGCCGCCGCCAAAGCCGCGCTCGCCTCCGCCGCGGCACGTACTGCACCTGCGGAGCGCTCCTGCTGTCGTTGTTGTTGCGCGGTGGCGGCTTCAGCTGCAGGGTGAACACGCCGTTGTTCAGTCGGCGTGGGCTCAGTCGAGGCCGCCCACCTCGGTGCCGATGACGACGCCGTGTCTGACCAGCTGCTCCGCCCGTAGCTCGTCGCTTCCTCCTGCTCTTGCTGCTGCCGCGTGTTCTCCTCCGGGAGTGAAGCGATGGGACCCAAATGAAGCTGCCTCCTGCTTGGGCTGCTTACCCCCCCACCATCGCCGTTCTGCACCGCCGCCGCTGTCCGGCTGCTGGCTGCCCACGTCGAGTCACCGCCTCTGGGTGAGCCGCCAGAAGCGCTGCCGCCGGCGCTGCCGCGCACCCTGACGGAAGGCATGGTGCCCCAGGGCGATGCCACAGCCGCGGCGTTGTCATGCGCACCGGGCTCGTCGAGACGGAAATCATGCAACGATTCCACCATCCCCCCTGGGGCAGCGCTGCCACTCTGTCTGTCCACCAGCATCTCGTCACGGTCACGCTGGTCCTGCTGCTTCATGGCCACTTCCGCCCGGGCTGCTGCCATGGCTGCGTCCCAATCCGCTTTGCGGTCTGCAACCAGACGCGCCATCGCACGCTGAGCCTCATCACGGGCACGGACCGCATCCGCGAGTTTCGAACGCAAGCCGTCAGCCAGCTCCAAAGATGCACGCGCCTTCTCCCTGGCAGCCGTGAGCGCAGCCGTGGCGGCTGCCGCAGCGCCCCCAGGTCCACTGCCAGCCACAATCACAGTATGTCCCTCCGTCGCACGATCCAACTCTGCTTGAGTCTCCGCGCAGCGCGCTTCAAGCAATTCCACTCTTGCCCGCAGAGCATCTCCATCTTCCTGTGCGGTCCGCATGCCCCACACCGCGCGTGTCGCCGCTTCTTGTGCAGCTTTCAGTGCCGTTTCTGCAGCCTCCACAACTCGTCCTTGCTCTTCCAGAGCTTTCTGGCCAGCAGCACGGACGGCGGCAGTGCGGTCCCGCTCACGCTGGAGCGCGGTAGCTGCCGCCTCAGATGCGCGTGTGAGGGCGTGCTCATGTGACGCATGCGCGCGCTCAAGTGCTCCTCGCGCGGTGTCCGCCTCGTACACAGCCGCTCGCTTGGCGGCGACTGCATCGTCTGCGATGCGCTGCTGTTCCTGCGCCCACCTCCGCTCTTTCGCCATCTCCGCATGCAGCGCCTCGATGTCTCTCCGTGCGCAGCCCATGGCGTCATTGGCACGGCGCTCGACATCGGCTAGTTTGCGCTGGGCGGCAGCAGCGGCAGCCTCTGCATCGGCCGTCATCTGGGTGCGGAGCGCCTGCACAGACGCCTCACGCTCCGACGATGCGACCTCACGCAGCTTCGCCAGCTCCTGCTGGTGCGTCTCTGCAGCACGCGCGAGAGCGGCTTGCAGTTCCTCCGCGTGCTTGCGCTCCTGCTGGGCTGCCTTGTCATGCAAGCTCGCAATCTCCGCTGCGAGCGCCTCGCTCTGTGCACGCAACTGAGCGACAGTCGCACGCTCCTGAGTCAGCGCCGCATGTGCGGCATCCACAGCGCCGCGGGTAGGCGACAGCGCGGCTTTGAGTGCCCCACAGTCCCTCCTCGCGGCATCCCTCTCCGCTGTCAGCTCAGCTATTTGCTTCTCCAGCGCCGTATTCTTGACAATCGCTGCTTGGCTCGCACTCTGCGCATTTGCAAGGGCGTCTTGCAGACTGCTCACCTGTTGCTGAGCTTCCACTGCAATCACACGCGCCTGCCGCTCTGCACCTTGTGCCTCAGCGAGCTGCATCGTCGCAGTCGCGTCGCCTGCTTTCTTAGCCAGCTTCAGGTTCTCCAGCTCACCGCGGAGGCTCTCAATCAGCTTTGCAGCTTCGCCCTGGCTTGCTCGTGCAGCACGTACCGCCTGCGCGGCTGCCGCATTGTCTGCAGCTGTGGCCGCCACCTTGGCTTCCAGCTCACGCTGCACGGCCATGAGGGACGTCACACGCGAAGAAGCTGTCGCCGCGGCCTCTTCAGCCTCCATGCGGCCCGCGCGTTCTCTGTCCACTGCGGCTTGAAGCGCGCCGTGGCCGTCCCCCAAGTGACGGAGCTGCACCACTTCTTGCGCACTTGAGGCGAGAGACGTCTCCAGATACGTCACTCGTGCTCGCAGGCGTTCGGCTTCAGCCCTCTGCGCCTCCAGCCCGATGTGGGCTTCATTCAGCGCTGCTAGCGCCTCGTTCAACGACTCCTGAGTCACCGCACCATCCTCGTCATCCGCGTTCGAACCACCACCGCCGTCGCCAGCACCGGGGCTGCTCGGAACACGCGTGCCAGAGGCGGTTCTGGGCCGGGAACCTGCAGCTGCTGCGCGACCAGGGCCAGCAGTCGCGGCCACTCCACGCTCTGGCGACTCACCCAACGTCCGCTCCAACGCCTGCAGCCGCGTCTCATACTTATCCAGTGAAGAAGCGCCCCTTGCTGGCGGCGCGCCAGGCGAAGACGCAGGTTGCTCCGCAACTGCAGGTTGGGGTGCGGAGGGAGCATGCACAGCCTCGACGCTGCCACTGCCGGTCTCTACGCCTTCAGCATGAGACGGCATGGCCGCTGTCATCTCTGCTGTGCTACTGCCCTGCGCTGGGGCTGCGGCCTGCGACGGCTGCGCGGGGCTCTCTCCTGCAGGTACCTGATCCGCGCCGTTGCTGCTGTTGCCCTCCATGGCGGTCACACTGCTGGCGCACACGGCGGGTATGCAAGCTTGGTGAAGTGCTCGCGCACTTTTGCCCCGCAAAGACGCGTCGTGTGCGCGACTCTGCGACACGACCAACTTTGGAACTCCGCGGTGACGTCATACAAGCCTTGAACTGTCGTGCAGCGCATTGCATCGCAGGTCTCGGAGTGAGCCTGCGCCGCGCGGCGATGTGAGCAGCCCCGACCAAGGAGGCTGTTTGCACTTGACACCACTACCGGCTGCTTCTACGCTGCCCCGCAGCCATGGATGGCGGAGCACACAACGCTGGCGCTGGTGGTGAGGGCCCTACCCGCGCGTCCACTCGCGTGCGCAAGGTTGCCAAGGCTATGGCGCACTTGGACTCGGACGCCAGAGCAAACGCCGCTGCTGCCCGCCTTGAGGCGCTGGAACAAGATAACGCGGTCGCAGAGCCGGGCGCTGATGATAGCGGGGACGAGTACGTGCTTGCAGACGACCTGGACGGTGCGTGTCGCACGCGTGCAAAGCGCCATGAGTGGGTGGGAACTGACAGCGCTGCCCATTCAGGCGTGCGTTCTCGCCCCAAGCAAGCCAAGGGCGGAAAGCGTACGACTCGTGGCGCACTGGCGGAGCGCAAAGGACCCAAGCCGCTGAGCCAGCTGCTTGAAGAGGCGGGCCTGGAGTTCTTGCTGCCCAGCGACCCAAGCTATATGCGCGCAGAAATGGGGCCGCCGAAACACGAGGCGCCTCGTCGATACTGCTCCGTGTGCGGGTTCACTAGCACGTACACGTGTCCACGATGCGGGATGCGGTACTGCGGTGTCCGATGCGCAGCTGTGCATGCGGACACACGATGCCTGAAATTCACAGTGCTGTGATCGGTAAAAGCGACGCGATGACACAGCGCGCCGTCCACGTGGGCATTTAGCGTATTTAAAGAAGACCGCAAGTTGGTGCAAGTTGGTATCATGGAGAGGATTGAGCTGCCTTGTTGGCGCAAATTCATTTCGTGTTGTACCCGCATGGCGCGACGCAACCACCTGACAGGCGATGAGATCGTGGCTGCAATGCGACGCGCAGAGACTGCAGTCGCTGCTGGCGTTGACCCGTATGCAGCCACTGGACTGACGTTCTCTCAGTCCAAGTGCATCGTACACGCTTATTACGCCTGCCAAGCGGAGTGCCCCCAACTGCTTACTGCGCTCATCGAGAAGTATGGCGTCGACGTCAACCGCGCCGTTGAAGGAACATGGGAGACGCTGCTGATAGCCTCCGCCTTGGCTGGTTCTACCAAGTGCATCGCAGTGCTGCTCAGCCACGGCGCAGGTGTGAAATTGGCGGCTGTGTCTGAGGGTAATCTGTTCTCGCCGCTGCACGTGGCTGCTCAAAAAGGGCACATCGCTGTTTGTCGACAGCTTGTAGAGGCCGGAGCCGACATTGAGTTCCGGGGCGGACAGTGTCAGTTCACTCCACTTCATTTCGCTGCCCAAACCGGCAAAGTCGGAGTGGTCGCACTTCTGATGCAGCGCGGAGCTGACACGCGCGCGTTGAATGTGGATATGCGGACACCAATCATGGTTGCTTGCTCTACCCAACAACTCCTCTGTGTTCGCGTTCTGCTGCCGCGCGCAGAATTGGGCCATCGTCACAAATATGGCAGTTTGCTGCTGCACATTGCTGCCGTGCATGGTAACCCCGCAGTGCTGGAGGCGATTCTGCCCCGCTACGTGGAGGCCAGCTTGGTTGACATTCCATCGGGCGTGGATGCAGACAATAGGATACCAGCTGGACGCACGCCGCTCATTGACGCCTGCTTATCCTCAAAATACACGGAGGCAAAGATGCTGCTGAAGGCGGGTGCATCCCGGTACTTGAAGGATTCAACAGGAAAGGGCCCCCTGCACTACTGCCTGGATGGCGCTTCCATGGCGTGCTTGCAGCTGCTCTTGGGTACGGCTCCAAACTGGAATTACACTCCGGAGCAGCTGAACGATGCCACAATTGGCACGCCTTTGCTCGCTATCGCTTTGCAATTGGGAAGTGCCGACGCATGCAAGCTGCTCATCGCCGCCGGCGCTGAAATGCATGCCAAGCTGCTTCACGGAGATGCACTCGTTAGTTATGCTGATCTTGCGCGCAGATGGTGGCCCGACAGACCAGAGCTAGCAGCGCTGTTCGATCCAGACGCAGTGCAGGAGCCACTAACACTGCCTTGCTGCGCTGGTTGCCAGAAGAGCGGCATCAAGCTACGCGCGTGCTCCAATTGTCACGCTGTGCGGTACTGCAGCACGGCGTGCCAGCGAGCGCACTGGCGTGCTCACAAGGCATCATGCATCAGCCCCCAGGATGTGTACGAAGCAAATCGGGCAAAGTACAAGAAATAGCCACGGCCAAGATCATCAGACGCATGTCGTCGAACAATGCATGCGGTGCATCCTGTCGACCTGCCTGTGACGCGGCGCTCCCAAGGGCGACTTGACTCCCCTCCGCTGGGTCGCTGTCGTTTCGGAGGTCTCTTGCTTTTTGGTGGCACACTCGCAGCATGGCGCAGAATAAAGCTGCTATGGCTTCAATGCGACGCGCTGAGCTTGCCGTCGCTGCTGGCGCTGACCCGTATGTAGCCACTGGACTCACCTTCACAACGTCCAAGTGCTTCCGAGACGCATACAACGCCTGTGTAGCGGAGTGCCCCAATGTGCTTACTGCGCTAATTCACAGTCACAGTGTGCAGCTCTCAAGGCCTCAGCTGAGCCCTGCAGGGCGACTTGAATGCATGTCCAAAAGTACTGGGATGGCCCGTAAGTTGTAAGACTTACCATTGACAGCCTCCGGAAAGCTTACTGTAAGGCTTACCGTAAGCCGCCCGAGCCGCTGTAAGTGACACGTGGCACCGTGGACCGATGGGCCA
>Ga0164296_1002488_pt1 | contig 18309 bp, 12 predicted proteins | sample GEODES057metaG_FD_113533 | JGI IMG/M metagenome (GOLD analysis project Ga0164296, IMG submission 113533) | Dystrophic lake water microbial communities from Trout Bog Lake, Wisconsin, USA - GEODES057 metaG | ecosystem: Environmental > Aquatic > Freshwater > Lake | place: USA: Trout Bog Lake...
AGCGGGCTCTTGCTGAAGTAGGTGAACGTGGGGTCCACGTACACGGGCTTGCCGGTGACTGGCATGAAGTACCGCGCGTAGCCGTGCGCCAGCTGCAGGCTCTTGGACACGGGCGCGCGCTGGCCCGCCTTGCTGGGTGTCGCGACCGTACGGCCGGTGCCGAAGCGCACGCCGCCGGTGCGGGCAACACCCGCAGCGCTGCCACCGTTGCCGGCCGGGCGCCCCCGGCGCACCACCACGCCGTGCATCTTGTTGTGCGCCCGCTTGTGCGCCGCCAAGGCACCCATCGCCGTACGCAGCTGACCGCCGATGAGTGGGGCCAATGCCGCCTTGTTGGGGTCCTTCTGGAACTCGGTGTGCTTGTTGTCGTAGTGCTTCACGCGAGCCTCCGCGTACTCGATCTGGAGGTCCAGCACCTCCGGGTTGGTGACGGTGGTGTCGCCGTCCTTGCGGTTGACTCCGGCGTGCTGGTCCCACACCATCGCCTGGTACTTGGTCAGGCCCTGGGCGGCGTCCGGGTCGTCCTTGTGCAGCTTCTTTGCCGCAGCCTTGTTCTCCGGCTGGTTGTCGAACCAGTCGCGGTAGGTTGGCGGCGTCGGGGGGCACTGGTTCACCACCTCGGCGGGCGCGGGCGCGCCCGGCGCCGGTGCGGCGAACGCTGCGTCGACGGAGGCGGCCAGCGCAGCAGTCTCCTGGAGACCGGGCATCGCCGCGAACAGCTGGTCCTGCCACGGCATCGGGTTGCTGGGCTCGTTGTCCATAGTAGGCTGAGTGTGTGGCGCAATGATAGCTCAGGAATCGAGTAGGGTGCAGCAACTCGAGACAACCCCACGCGCTCTTTTCAAAGCAAACTCGGCTCGGCGCATGCACAGGCATCCTCGACGACGCACGGAGCACGCAGCGCAAGCGTGAAGCGGCGCGCACCTGGATACCGGCTCGGCGACGGGAACTCGAGTGTGGAGGGACTGCAGTTTTCGTCCGCCAGTTTTGTTTCACCTATTATGCAAACTCATTGCGTTATGTTCCGTTTGTAAACGCAGAGCGGACCAGACGGCTTTATCAAATGCAAAGTCAAAGTGCTGGGTGTTTGCTTTTCAAATATGCACAATAGTTGCAGTCTCTTGCTGCTCCCTCCCATTCAGCGGCGGGCGCGCTTGGGGGCGGCCGCCTTGGAGGCCTGGGCCTTTGGGGCGGGGGCCTTGCGCTTGCCGGGATTTACATTGCATACTCTCACTCACTGTCTGCGACCTAGGGGGCAGCGGTCACGCTGTACGTGCGCGCAACCTCCTGCACATACTCCAGAGGTACCGCCTCGTACGGCGGGTCCAGAGTCGGCAGGACCTTCAGCAGGTACTGGACCGCGCTGGTGAAGGTCGTCTTGTACGCTGCGCCGCAGCGGTTGCACAGCACGCCCATGGCTGTCGCCCGCGGCAGAACCTTGTTCAACGAGTTCGGGCAGTGCGGGCACGCATGTTCGCCGACGCGACCCGCCGCTGCAGCGACCGTGCGGCCAGCGCGGAACTGAAGGAACGAGTTGATGTAGCCGACCGCGTACTCCAATGCTTCAGCCTGTGGCAGCGTCTCGAAGCCTTCCAGAGTATGCGACCAGCGCCCCTTGCGCTGCAGAGGGTGTGCATCCGCCGCTCCCTCTTGCGGAGTCACAGGTGCAGGCGCAAGCGCAGGCGCAGGCGCAGGCACAGGCGCAGGCGCAGGCAGCGCAGCGGTCTCGACACCGGCGAGGCGCGCGGCGCGGTGCGCCGCGTCTATGGCAGCCGCCGCGTGCGCCTGAGCCTGGTGGACGAGCGCCTCCTCCTCAGCGAACGAGTCTCCGAGTCCGTCGCAGTCATCGAATGCGGTGATGCGGGTGTCCGGCGCTGCAGCGGCCATCGCAGGCGCAGGGGCAGCAGCTGGAGCAGCAGCTGGAGCAGCTGGGGCAGCAGCATTGAATAACGCATCGAACGCATCTCCGGTCGGCTTCTGGTCCATCACGAAACGGAACGCCTGCTTCGACAAACCAGCGGTTCTCGCCATCATACGGAGATCGTACTGCTTCCGCCAATAGCAGCCTTCGCCGCCTTGCGCAGTAGCCAGCGCTTCCCAGAAGCTCTGCGACTCTGCGATAACCTTGTTGAACGCCTCGTCGAAGCGTTTCGACGCAGCAGCAGGAGGTGGAGGAAACGGAGGAAGAGCAGCCAAGTGAGCAGCAGCAGCAGCAGCAGCAGCATGGGCAGCGGCTGTGGTTGCAGCGGCATCCATAGCAGCGAGAGCAGCGGCTGGCGACGGAGTCGTCGGAGCGCTAGCGACAGCGCGGGATGCAGCCGCGAGCACAGGAATAGGAGTGTGCACACCAGCAGCAGCTGCTGCTGCTGCTCCTGGCAGCTGCGCGACGGGCACGCCGCCTGCGATGCTCGCCGACGCGTTGGTGCCTTGCGGTGCCTGCGCGAGCTTGACCTGCGTCCACACCGAGACGAAAGAGGCGTCAGCAGCGCGTCAGGGAAATGAAACGTGGTGAAAGAATCGACGCGCGCGCGCACACACGTTTCTGACGCACCCGCTTGTTGCTTCGCACAGCGGACGTTGCCTGGCGTTTCAAGGCTTCATTGGCAGCGACGCCCGCTGCCCGGGGTTGATACAGGAAGGCCGGGTCCATGGCAGCTCTTGCGGGGGGAAGCAAGTTGTTGTGCTGCTTTCTATTTACAATGGCATTGCATTATGTTCTATTTGAAAAACGCAGAGCAGGAGTTAATTACTTTTCATTCTCAGAACACTCTGCAGTTACGGTATGTACAGTAGTTGGCAGTCTCTTGCTGCTCTCCACTCCCATTCAGCGGCGGGTGCGCTTGGGCGCGGCCGTCTTGCCCTTGGCAGCACCGCTCCCGCGAGTGGCCCGCGTGGACTGGGCCTTGGGCTTGGGCGCAGCCTTGGGCTTGGAGGCGGGGGCCTTGCGCTTGCCGCCGCGCGCCGCCGGCTTGGCCGCAGCCTCCTCCTCCGCATCGGGCTCGTCCTCGGACTCAGCCTCCTCCATCTCCTCGTCGTCTGCCGCCTCGTCCTCGGCGTCAGCGAGCGGGGTGGCGTCCACAGCCAGAGTGGCATGAGGCATGGTGGCAGCCTCCGCTGCCTCCTCCTCCTCGTCGTCAGACACCAGATCCACCACCTCGACCGGCTGAGTCGCCACCGCCGCCGCTGCTGGCGCCGCTGGCGCCGCCTCCTCCTTGACCTCGTCGTGCTCGTCGTCGCTGTCAGACACCAGGTCTATCGTCTCGATGGGCTGCGCCGCCTGCGCCGCCGGCGCCGGAGCAGCTGTCTCCTCCTCGTCTTCGCCCTCGCTGTCAGACAGCAGGCTCACCAGCTGGATGCGCCGGTTGGCCGCTGGCGTCACAGTCGCAGCCTTGGGCGCAGCCTTGGGCGCAGCCTCGGTGGCCTTGCGCACACCGCCGCGCGCGGCGGGCTGGAAGGCTGCGGCCGCCGCACCCTCCTCCTGCTCGTCCTCCTCCTCGTCGTCGCTGCCGTCACCGTCGCTGTTGTCACCGTCGCTGTCGGAGCCGGTGGAGGCCGCGACCAGACCGGCCAGGTCCTCGCCGAGGACAGCCACACGCTCCTGCGGCGTCAGCTTCACGATGCGCAGCAAGGATCGGCGCAGCTTCGTCTTGTCGTAGGTGGTGAGGCGTGCGTTGGCCAGGATGGCGTCGGTGTCGATGTCGACCTGCACCTCCTGATCGTCAGCCTCCTCGTCCTCGTTGTCGCCGTCGCCGCCCTCGCCGCCGCCGCCGCCACCGCGGCCCCGGCCGCTGCCGCCTCCGGCGCGACGCGCCAGGAGCTGGTCCTTCGCCATGATGGCGCTCTTGCTGGCAATGTACAGGTCACCCACCTTGAGCTGGTAGATGACCGTGCCGCACGGTTCGGCGTACACGCGCTCGACGCCCGGCGGCAAGGTGACGCCCTTGGGCACGCGGGCAAGCTGGCCAGCCTTGGTGGCGTCGTTGCGCACGGGGCCGCGCTCGCCCTTGCCGAACTGGTCGCCGCCGCTGCTGCCGCCGCCGCTGCTGCCGCCACTGCTGCCGCCGCGCGGGCGCTTGACGCCATCAAGCTTGTCCAGCTGCTTCTGGAACTCCTTCAGGTTCTTGCCCGCGAGTACCAGGGGCTTGATGTGAGCACCCAGGTTGTTCCACGCCGGGTTCGCCTCCACCATCTTCCAGTGGTCCACACGCGCCTGCGCAAACTCGATCTGCTTCAGCAGGACGTCGCGCTTGGTCACCCGGCGCTTGTCGTCGGTGGGGTCGACGCCGGCGTGCTCGTCCCACACCATGGCCTGCTCCTTGCCGAGGCCTTGCTGGTTGCAGCGAGTCGGCGAGGCAGCTTTCAGCTCGCGTGCCTTCGCCAGGTTCCCCGGCTGCTGGTCGAACCACTCGCGGTAGGTGAGCGGACCCGGGGGCACGGGCGTGAGCCCGACGGGGACGGCCGCGGGCGCGCCCGGCGCCGGGGCCGCGACGGCGGCGGGCACGGGCAGCGCCGCAGCATGATGATGCGCCGGCGACGCCGGGCGGTTGCTGCCGCCGGTGACGGCGGCGAGGGCGCTGGAGGGCTGGACGGCGAGAGAGGCCATTGGGGAAATGATACTGTGAGAATCGAGTGCACCACACGTGCCGGATCGACGGCAAAAACTCGGGTCAGCGCGCATACAGGCATACTCGACGACGCACGCAGCACGCAGCGCAGCACGCAGCGCGAGCGACGAGGGGAGCGGGGAACGCGCACCTGGAAACTGTTTTGGCGAGGGGAACTCGAGTGGGGGGACCATGCACTTTTCGTTCACCAGTTTTTTGTTTCACACATAGGGGGTCGCATTGAGTTTGCATCTGCATTTGTTTGTGTTTACATCGGGTGGAGGGTGGTGTCTCTTCACTCGCTATCACCCTTGCTGCCGCTGTCGCTGCCGCTGCCGCCGAACCAGTGCTTCAGCACGTCTTCGTTGAAGCGGCTGCCGAACTCGGCATAGAACACGCGCACTGCCTCGTCGCGGCCCTCCGGCGCCGGGAAGCGCTTGTTGATGCCTTTGGCGTACGCCTCTGCCTCCTCAAAGGTGGGGAAGAACACGTACGCCCCAGCCCAGCCCTGCTCGTCGCTCGCCGCACGCACGCCGGCTATGATGCTGGCGTCGCCGATGCGGCGGGACTCGTCGTCGCAGTTGCTGCATGGCGTCACCGCCCAGACGCCGGTCAGCTTGTAGGCCTCGGCCCGCTGCAGCTCCGCCTCCGCCTCGCTCTTGTGGCGGCACAGAGAGGCTAGAGTACGCTGCATCAGCTGCACGGCCTCCTCGATAAAGTCAGTGGTAACACCAGCCTTGAACCCCGTCAGATCCTTGTGCGTCTTGCCGAGGAACTTCACCTGGGCGTACACCGCAGACGCCAGCACACCGCCAAAGTCGGAGATGACCTGCATCATAGGCGATGGCGGCTCGCTCTCGTCGCGGATGCTGCTTGGCATCACCCACCGGAACCACAGCGCTGGCGTCTCGTAGTCGGGGCTGAACAGCACGTGCGTCAGGTCATCCACCCAGCCGCTCTTCGGCTCGTCGTCGGGGCGGCAGGGGTCGCGCCAGCGAAACATAGCGCCGTCCAGCGGGTAGCCGTCCCCGCGCGCGCGCACGAGAGCCAGGTTCACCTGGTGGAAGCCGTAGCCGTTGTTCAGCAGCCCCTCGCTCAGCGTCTCGTTGTAGTCACGCATCCTGCAGAGCTTGAAGTGCGCGTCGGTGGCGCTGGTGACCGGCACGACGTAGCAGCACGTCACAGCGTGAAGGCGCGGCTCGCGATCGGTCCGCGCCTCCTTGGACGGCGGCTGCTGCTGCTGCTGCTGCTGCGTTTCGGGCGCCGGCGACGCCGGGCGCTTGCTGCCGCCGGTGACGGCGGCGAGGGCGCTGGAGGGCTGGACGGCGAGAGAGGCCATTGGGGAAATGATACTGTGAGAATCGAGTGCACCACACGTGCCAGATCGACGCCAAAATTCGGGTCAGCGCGCATACTGGCATACTGGACAAAACGCTCGCAGCACGCAGCGCAGCGCAGCACGCAGCGCGAGCTGGGGGAAGCGCGCACCTGGCAAACTGTTCTGGCGAGGGGGACTCGACTGGAGGGAGCTGTGCAGTTTTGTGTTTCGTATTCACATTCACGCGTGTGGCTCACGCCCGCTCGCCCCGGATGCGGCGGGCCAGCGTCATATCCTTGGGCATGATGGTGACGCGCTTGGCGTGGATGGCGCACAGGTTGGTGTCCTCGAACAGGCCCACCAGGTAGGCCTCTGCCGCCTCCTGCAGCGCCATCACGGCGCTGCTCTGGAAGCGCAGGTCGCTCTTGAAGTCCTGAGCGATCTCGCGGACCAGGCGCTGGAACGGCAGCTTGCGGATGAGCAGGTCGGTGCCCTTCTGGTACTTGCGGATCTCGCGCAGCGCCACCGTGCCCGGCCGGTAGCGGTGCGGCTTCTTCACGCCGCCGCTCGATGGAGCGGACTTGCGCGCCGCCTTGGTGGCCAGCTGCTTGCGCGGCGCCTTGCCGCCGGTGCTCTTCCTGCGAGGGAAGAATCGAGCGTGCGCGTGCGTGCGTGCGTGCGTCAGTCGTGCCGCCGCCGCTGCGTCGCCGCTGGGCTGTAACACGCACCGTGCCGTCTGCTTCGTGCGGGCCATAGCGGAAGCGCGGCGTCGACGGCTGGAAGCGCTCGCTCGACGGGGGGTTCGAGACTGGCTGACGTGTCGACCGCCGCGCCGCCCCGGGCCGGCTCAATACGTATTGAATCTAGATTGGCCTGGCCCAATCTGTATTGAATCTAGATTGCCTCGCGCAATACGTATTGAATCTAGATTGGCCTGGCCCAATCTGTATTGAATCTAGATTGCCCGTGGCTGGCCCAATCTGTATTGAATCTGTATTGCCCTCGCGCAATCCGTATTGAATCTAGATTGCCCTCGCGCAATCCGTATTGAATCTAGATTGCCCGCGGCTGGCCCAATCTGTATTGAATCTGTATTGCATGGCACAATCCGTATTGAATCTAGATTGCCCTCGCGCAATACGTATTGAATCTAGATTGTAGGCTGGTTCAATCTGTATTATATTTGGATTACAAGCCTTCATTTATTTACCCTTAGGGTTCAATTGGGCGGGTACCACCACCTGTTCCTCTCATAACAACTTTTACAAGGCGCAGACTTTCTAAAGTTCAAAAGTGAAAACGCAAATTTGCGAAAACGAAAATTCGAAAGCTCCCAACGCCCTTCTACGCCCCCTACGCCTCCTACGGTCGCTAACAAGCCCTTCATTTTCAAGCCTTCAAAAACAGAATTTCGAATTTCGAAAACTGAAATTTCGAAAACTGAAATTTCCAAAACTGCATTTTCGTTCAAACAATGAACAGAGAATCTTCTGCTGTCAAACGGCTGAACAGTTTAAAGAGTCTTTCTCTGTTCCCTTCCGAAGGAACAGACGAAACAGGCGATCCAGCATACGTCATTGGTTTGACTCTCTTTTGGATTGAGATTGTTGCTGTTGTTGGCTGGGTTGCCTTTGCTTTTTACCAGTTTTCAATAAACACATCAGATGCTTTACAAAACACGGACAATTTCTTATTGTTGACGACTGTGTACCCGGTGATTATTTCACCAGCCGCACTTGTTCCCATTCTAGACCAGTTGAGGGAGAGCTGCGACAAAAAACTGTGCGCCAAGGTGAAGCCACAGCGCGCTTGGTTTGTGTTGCTCGTCTTGCTCGCAGTTGTCAATGCTATAAACTTTGGCGCTGGTTTGAAGTTTTACACGAGTCGAGTTGATGCAAATGTTGTTCTTGGGTACAACTTTGTGCTGACACTGCTGAGCGCCGTATGGGCTGTATATGTGTTTTACAAGATTCGAAGCAATGCGATCAAGGGTACACAGAATGAAATTTCCGACCAGAGTTAGACGATGTGATACTTGAAATGAGTGATCAGCGAAAGTAAAAACACCACAACAGGTGCACCCACGCCCGTCCTGTACAAGACCCTTGCGGCTCTGTCGTTCCAGTACAACGACCCCCAGAAAGTGTTCACGACGAATATGCAATACAAGAGTTGAAAAATGTGAAGAAAGCTAATGTATGCATCTGAAACCACCGAAAAAATAATTGTGGATGTACTCAATACTGTGACCAGATTCAGTGCGTACTCCGAATTCATTTTCAAGTTGAGAGTCGCCAGCAGCACAGACAGCACACTCCCGCCGACAAACATCTTTCCCGCGAAGAGCGTCATCTGCAGGATGATGGTTGTAACCATGATAATCATGCAGCCTGCCAAAACATGTCCCTTGTTTATTGAATGAAACTCTCTTAGTTTCAAGAAAGCAGCAGTCAACAGCACGGATTGTACAGACCCGTGAACAAAAGAAAATAGCACCGAATTGCTTAGCCATGAACACGTTAAAGGTATAAATGGAAATGTGGTGAACTTCTGACCAAGACATGCGAGCGAGTTATTTGGTGGAATAGAGTTGCTGTAGTACTTCACGAGTGTTTTGCTCTGAATGTACAACCCGAGGTACGTAAAGACGTGCAGCGGAACAAGAAAGCAGAAAGTTGCACAGAAAAAAATAACGCCAAGTTTTATTTTATAACGACTATCTGTAAGAATGACAAGTTCGGGTGGTCTTTCAATCTCAATAAAAATACTTTCAGCACGAGTTGGCGACACCAGGGTTTTGAAATAAACGATTTCATCTTCAGGAACGTTTTGTCGAGTGACCGGACACGTTGGGTTGACAGAAACCCACTCCGCGATACAGTTTCTACAGAAGACGTGACCACTGCACGTCAGACTGTGCGGGTCGTTCGGAGGCTCTTCGAGGCAAATGGGACATTGCGTCATCGCATTTGTTATTTCCTTTTTTTAAAAAGAGTTTGTATAAGAGATGGACTACAAAAAACTTGAATCTGGCGAGGCGTTGGGAGTTCCAAGTCAAACGAAGCCAACAAATGTTTCACCTGGTTTGGAAGTGACCGTGAACTGCGGCGATGCGGGCAGATGCTGTGCGACTCGTTTCACTTTGCACAAACACGCGTTCGAGCTCATCTTCATCACGCTGCTCACGGTATTGACATTCATTATGATGATATACTTGGCAGAAGAGACCAAGAACTCTCCAGCTTCACCGCCTTCTTCTGCCTCTGAGGAGGCGTGGAAGTACGCATTTGCTTTAGTTAATTAAAACATCAATACTTTTGAAAGTGAAGGTATCAATACGGATTGAGCACCAATCCGTTACCCGAGCGATTGGTCATATTGAGGCTAACAAAGTTGAAATCGAGATAGCCATTGTCACATCGGGCCCATGAACGGAAATGAGATCTGCAAAAGCCATGTGCCTTGATCCTGCCTTTGACATCACGCAGCATCACCACATGGCTCATCGCGAGCTTTAACTGCGATCTCTTTGAGCAGTGCGAACAGATTCTCGGATCAAGCAATTCTTCGGCGAGTGCTTTTTTGCTGGCTGCACAGGCAGGACAGTCGAAGCAGTTGTTGCTGAACCGAACCGAGCTCACAGCGCATAGGTACCCGCAACAAGGACTCACCATGACAGATTCCTTACGGCCGATCCATGCACCTCCGACCAGCTGTCCGGTGTCAGGGTCTCGCCGAATCAGGTCCAGTGTTTGTAACTCCAGCTTTGCACACTCAGGTGTCTCGATGCACCGCATGTACCCTGAGTCGCAGGACACAGCAAGTTTTCTGTACCCAGCGCTTCGTTCGAATGACTGCTTTCTGGAAAACGAAGCCTTTGGGTATCTTTCGATATTCTGCAACACAAAGTTCTTGATGCCGCAATGGAAGCAAAAGCGGACCTGCGTGACCCGACGTAGCACATCCCAGTTGTCCTCTTCGCATTGAAACCGTCTGGCAACAGCCTGCACCGCCGCTTTCAGAAACGTTTGCGGCAGAATCGTCAGTCTGCACATCAATCCATCGTCTACCGCCTTTGCAAAGTCGTGAAGCTGTTTTACTGTATCGGTTGGTACATCGCAATCCAAAAGAAAAGTAATTTTCTTGCCAGCGCTGTCATTCATCCGTTTCAATATGGCGGTGGACGGTGCATCGAACAAGGCGGCCAGCTGCATCATCTCCTTATCTTTCGTCAGGGCGTCAATGTCGCCGTCCCAGTGTCTAGCCCGTTTGAATGTTTGACTGTACTGCTCGACATCGGTCGCCAGCAGTCGTTTGATGCCTCGTTTCGCGAGTGACTTGCTGGCAACCGTTCGGAGCGTGTCCGACAGGTCAGCGGTGCCTCTGGGTACGAGCTTCTTTTTCGGAAGGCGTTTGTGGTTCTTCTTGAGAATGTCGAGCACGCCAGGAGAAAACATGGCAGTCCAGTCCGAGGAGCCGGTTTGTCTCACCATGTGCATTGAGACAGCGACTCTTTCAATCTGTTTCTGCAGCGGCGATATGTACATGATAAACTTCTGAAGCGGTGGACACAGCGGCAGAACAACGTTCAGATACGTCTTGAGCACGTACATTGAAAAGTTTTCGTGATCCGGCAGGTTCTTCATGATCTGTAACATATGAGCCTCTGTAAACTCTTTTAGAAAAGCTTTACGCGTCGAATAAGGCCAGTAGTCGCAAGCGTGTACGTTGCGGAAGTTGTTCATCAGAATGCATTGAAATATCTGAAAGAATTTTGTGCTGAGCTCTCTGTTGTTCATAGCTTTGATGATTTGCGAGTGCAACGATTTGTTCTGGCAGTATTCGGGCAGAACTCGAACGAGCAGCGCGATAAGAATGGCTCTCGGTCTGCCAAGTCGTTGCTTCCTCTGCTGTGCTGTGAGTCCGGGCGGCAGCAGGCAGTTTTGCGCAGCTTGGTTGAGGAATGCAGTGAGGTCAGGCAGCGTGTCCTCGTAGCAAGGAAACCGCAACACAAAGGTGCTCACGGTTCCCGCATCTTCAAAGATATTGACCATTGGAATGTGCGCGTCTATGTACATTTGCATGTTGAACGCCCATTCGTCGCCGTACAACTCTCTGTTCTCGTACAGCATTGTATTCAGCCGGTTGACTCTGTAATAGAGCAGTCGATGCACAAACGACTTGGTCGCGCCTTGCGTCCACTCCAGCGCCTTTCGCCCACTCGCCAAGTTATCAAAATCAATTTTGGGCTTGACCATATCCAAGTCTTCAAAGTCGTTGAACAAAAGGCTCGCGTCGTGCACTCTGTGACGATGCTCATAAAATGATTTCAGCCACGTCTGTGGTGATAGTTGATCTGGACGACCTCGATACAACGACGGGATGGTCACATTAAACAATGTGTTGTTGTGTTTCAATGCACTCTGGTCGATGCGCCAAACATCCTTCTCGTCATCCTTGACGAGCCGCAGAGCGTTCAGATGGCATCCGACGACAGTTCCAACGATTCCAGTCCAAACACTTTCATCCTCCGACGGAATCAGAAAGCTTTTGTCATACTCGTTCTCTCCGTGTCCGTTTACAAACGTATTCACCAGACAGCTCGGTGGAAAGTTTTTCGCTTTTCTTGTATGCAAATACGCCGTGTGCACGTGATACCGGGTGCACAGCAGACAGCACCGCCGGTCGGCCGGCAGCGCGTCGCGCTCGTAAAAGTCAGCGAGCTCTGTCGGCGTCATGACCTCCATGAGTATGACACCAGGAGCGCCGTCGACAACCGTGTCGAGGTGGCCTCCTATGCTGGCGTCGCGACCGATGCACGAGGAGCCCATGAGGCACGGACGCGTCGACACGCCGTGCGCGTTGGCAAACGGTTCGCACAGTATCGACGACTCGTGCTCGAAGCTGAAGTGCGGGATGTCATCCCCGGCGGCTGCTTGCTGGCGCTGCTCGAGGCTCTTCAGGCCCAGGTGAGAATCGTCTGCTGCCGAAGGCGACGATCCGTACAGGCGCTTGATCAGCGCAACGAGCGGCGGCTCCTCGGCGCTTGTGAACGGCAGCGTGAGCGGCGGCACCGTCGAGAGAGGTGCAGAAGCTGCCGCCATAGTTTTCCCGGGGGGACTCGAGAGTGTTTGCAGGGTCCACGTATTTCCAACTTAAAAAGGGTCCAAACTTAACTTTTATACGTTAATTTGGAAATTCAGTATATAGTGGGGCGTTTTTGAAGATGGTCAGCGGCAGTCTTCCCGAAATTCGAACACAGTTGCTGCACGAGCGCCAGACGCGATCCCAGTTGGAGGAGACGCTACGAGGTGTGCGGCGCGAGAACGCGCAGCTGCGAAGTCAGACTGGCCTGGATGGATACCATGTCGTGTACATTCCAAAACTCCGCACGATTCAAGAGCGGGTGATGCGATACGTGCGCTCTTTTCGGACTCTGGATGACGTGAAAGTGAGATTCTTATCATCTTCCAAGACGGCGTTACAGTTTGTGGCTCACTTTCTCAACGAGTTTGTGGAACTGCTGTGGCCTGTCGAGGGAGCGCCGGAAGGCGACGAGGGCATTGCAACGGAGCAGCGCAGGGCGCGAAAGAATGAATGATTACAACCAAAGCTGCGCACACTGCATCTTCTTTATTTTATCATCGCCGTGTATAGAACCAGCGTGAACGACTGCCAAATTTATTGCGTCTTGTCCACCTCTCACAATATCAATGACGTTTTGCAAGTTTGCAAAGGCGTTTGTGATGCTGTAGAAGGGCAGTTCTTCGACGTCTTCAAACTGCGGGAAAAACTCATTGAATATTTCTTGCTCCCAGCCTCCTTCGCTGTAAAGAATCTCAACAAATTCGTCCACCATACTTGATGCATCACTCTTAAAGGCAACAAACCCAGTCGAAATACACGACGCGTCGCTCGTTTCACAGTATCCAAGGTCGCTTGTGTAGTTGTAGTCGCGGTCGCTGAGTCCGAAAACAATGGATTCGCTCTCTCGAAATAACGGAAAAGGGTCTTTAAGAAAGAAAGCGTCGGCGTCTGACAATATGACAATCTCCTTTCCAGCGTCAAGCAGCGCATTGACGTACAGCCATCTGAAATCAGCTGCCAGGGGAAGACATGTATCGCAGCTTGAATCGTATCGAAATTCTGTCTCCGCCGCATCATGCAGAATACACGGCCCCATGTGCAGCACGAGTTCGCACTCCTGTTCACTTGGAGCAGCAAACACGACGTACTTGTCAAGTTGCAGTCGTTGAAGATGCTTAAACCACTGGTCGATGAGGTAAAAATACCCCTTCGTGATGTGCACCTTTTCGTTGTTGAACGCCAGAAGGATAGAATGTGAGTGACGATTAAGAATTTGAAGCGCATTATCATCAAAAAAAGGCTTAAAGTCGTCGTATTCGACTCGAATTATTTGAAATGCTTTATTTTTCTCTTCTATTTTTTGTGTTTGTGGTAGGAAAGCTCCATAAAGTTCCGAAGTCGTCTGACCTCCCAAGCATTTTTCGTAGTTTTCAATGAACCCGACGTGTCTGTCTTTCAAGTTGAAAGCGTTATCATTTGAATTATAGTAGAATGGGCTCTTTTTGTCAATCTGAAGAAACATCATCGCAGCACCACGCCACTCGACAATCTGTAAAATTGTGCTCCTGTACAGATCTTTGTCGTGGAAAAGATTCTTTGGTATAGTCACAGACACAGCATTGTGCACCAGAAACTCGCAGCTGGCGTCGCAGGAGTCGCCGACAGCGTCTCGGAGGTGCTTTACGTACGAATCGTAGGGAACGCCGAAAGTTCGGCCAGCTGCAACACTCCCTTCGTAAGGAGTAGTAGGTGCAGTGTTTCCAAAAGCCCAAGCGCATTCACCGAGGCGAACATCGTACCCAAACATGCATGTAAAAGATGTCGAGTTGCAGTATGCACAGCTATCAAACTGCTCTGTCGTGATGGCTTCGAAGAGTCCTCGACTCCATATAGCGCCGTAGTTTCCGTACGCCCACATATCTTTATGTGTCGTATTGTACACCGTTCCCGGTTGAAGAGGTCCGAGACCAAAGGTAGAGGCTAGACATTGAGTAGACCCCACCCCTTCACACGCAAGCCACTGTCCGTCCAAGAACCCATCAGTCAAGTGAAGAGGCACCGTCGGGTCGAGCTTGTTCAGCAAGGCGTACACGGCACTCTCGATCCACAGCACGTCGTCGTCTCCCGTAATGACGAAAGCGGCATCTGGGTACTGTACAAACGCGTTCCGCACTGTGTCTGTGCATCTCGTCTCTGCAGGCGTCCCGCCGCGGTCTTGCCAGCCGTGCAGATGGTCGTCGGGCTGGTATACAAATGGTGGGTTCAAACCAATTTGTCCGCTGGTTGAAACGTACGAGGGTGCGCTCCGCCAAGTGTGCAAAGACGTGTTCACCGCCTCGTGATTTTTCTCATACGTGCACAAAGCATAGACAAACAGCGTTGTAAAACCTTTCATTTTTACACTGTTTGCTTAACTCGCGTTATACGCAAGCAGCGCCGCACTCACGAATTCGTCGATGGGCATCTCGAAGCTCGAGTAGCCACCCCGGAACAGTCGCTCGAGGTCTGCATCGAGGTGCACCATGAAACGGCTCGCTCTGTCCTGATTCGGGCTGTTGCTGACGACGTAGTTGGCAATGGCTGGGCAGCATCGCATACAGACGAGCCAGACGAAGCGCTTGGCGTTGAGGTTTGCAGACGTCTGCACGCGCTGCATCACCTCCCACACGTAGGACGGGATGTTGTTGCCCGGTACATCGTGCGTGCGGCGAAACAGCTCGAGCGCGCTGAAGAGCGGCTGGTCGACGGCGACAAAGTCCTGAGACTGCAGCACCGTGTCGAGCAGGGGCGGGTCTTGAGCGGCTGCAGCCATCGAGGGCTCGTCGGAGGCGACGAAACTGCTGGCAGTTTTTTCGTCTGCATATGATGTATGAAATAAAATATTTGTAAAGAAAATGTCCATCAACTTTCATTTCGGAGCTAGCGATGATGAAGATATGGCTCAAGCACCTGCCCCTCCAGTCCGATTAAAATACGAACCTTATATCTTATATACTGGTGGGGGATTGACGGCTCGTTGTGCATCAACGAAAAAAGCCGATGTAAATAGTGTTGTTGAAAACACACGGGGAAATAACATCAAGGATATAATAGATAAATATAACAATTTAGATCCAGGTCAAGAGTGGTATCCTGCTGGCACTTTCCCAAAATCAACGCAGTGTAACAATAGAGGAAAAATAAAATTAAATCCTTCAAGTCCATTGACGTATGATGATCCAGATGCACAAGGAAATAAAATAAAAGTTTTTGAACGGCCCGATATTAATCTTCGCGGAAGCAAAAAACACACAGAAGGTAACAGCGACGGAAACTGGATTGTAGGAAAGCTCACAACAGAAGGATACAAAACGTTTACACACGGCAAGGATATTGCAGAGCTCGTGTATGGCGAGCCTCCTGCCGTCGAACATGCTGCTGCTGCCCTTCCGGCCGCACCAGAAGTCGCTGCTGCTCCCGGGCCGCCCTGGGTATTTGAAAAAGAGGAGCAGTACAAACAGTTTTTCGGCATTCCAGAAGAAACTATTCAAATTGATGGCGTCGAGTATATTATAAAGAAATATATGATCAACAATTTTGACACGTCGAAACAACTATTTAAATTTTTCAGCGAAGGAGAACATGATTATCCACAATGGCCAAAGTTAAGCGAAAATACCAAACAAACAATAAAACTTAAAGTAAAGGTTTGGGCAAAGCAACTGAACAAAAAATATGTTGGTATGTATGGTCGCAAGACGGAAACGCTATCTGCAGTAGAAGATGACCTTGTTCAAGACTCATACAACGGTAAAAGTGGGTGTCCTCAAATATTTTCTCAGGTTCAAGAACCGAAACAAGATTGGATTGATGAGAATGTTCTTTTTCCAGCAGACTACGTAGTAAAAGCAGCAGAGGACTTACGGTATCTTCGTTACGTTTTTTGTGCAGAAGATTCAAACGGCGAAATTGTGTGTTTCATGGGTGGATACATTGGAAATGTTTTTGGAAATAAAGAACCAAACGTTTCAATTGAGTTAATATTTTCAGATCCAAACGTGAAGGGCATCGCAAAAGAAATGTGTGATTTCTTCACAGGTGGGATTGATGCGAACAGAAAACCCAAACCATTGAATATGGTTACAACAGGAGTTCGTCTCCATCGTCGTATTAAAGATATTCATTTGCATAGCTTGAATTACATATTGATATCAAAAACTGTTGATGCTAAGAAGCGTAGCGTTGACGGCAAGAGTGCGCGAGATGACTTGGCACAGGAGGTATGCGACTTAACTGGACGGTGGCAAAAGACTAATGATTCATTTTCTCTGAATAATTTCTACCAAGACAGGGGATTTAAAAATCTGTCTTCATGCGTAGACATCGAAGATAACAGAATTTATTATTCGAGTGGAGGACATGGTGGGACGACAAACGCCTACATGAGTTATTGTCCCGAATAGTTTTTGTGAAACTATACGTAAGCTTGTAATGAAAAAAGATAAACATGTCCATCTTCTTCGGTGCAGACGTTGACGAGGATGGGCGGTTTGATTTGGTTCCGACGGGGGAAGGTCCATCACAGCCCAAGAGAAAAGAGAAAAGATACTTCGGCGATACCAGCATGCCGTACACGCCACTCATAAAAAGTTCCGGTGGACAGTCGGGTGGCTTTTCTGCTTTCTGTGAAACGACGGGTGGAAGACCCGTAGAACCAGTGCGTTTACGAGGAACCCATGGACACAGTGCAACCGATGTGATTACTCGATACAACACGCAACTTGCCGATGGACCATCCTCTGGAATCCCAAGTCCTAACCAAAGATGTAACGACCGAGGCCCAATCGGCTTTAATCCAGCAAGTAACTCAACCTACACAAATGACGCCAGAATAATCAGAGAACATCCGGATGAACGTTTGCGGGCCAAAGCCAGTGATGATCCCGCAAAGGGCGTGTGGTTCACAGCTCTTCGTGTCGGCGACAATGGTATTTTTCAAAGGAACAAAAAGGGACCGCTGTCTGTTGCGGATCTTGTGTATTTGAATGACGAGGCCGATAACGACGCGCCGGGGCCTCAGCCGGGGCTTCCGCCTGTGCCGGAGGAACACCCATCTCTTTCTGCCGACTCTTCAGATAGCGACGAACTTCAAGCAGCTCTCAACTTGTTTGAAGATTCTGAAGAAGTACAAGGTGGAGGTATGGCGAACGACGAACTGCATATTGATGGGCTCGATTCTCAAGGAAAGCCTCCTAATCTAGATGATAGATACCCTCCTGTTGTAACTGACGAAGAAATTCGTCACGGTATTGACGAGCTGGAATACCGTCGTTTTTTGGAAAAAGCTTTCATCGAGCCTTAAACCTGTTTGTCCTTTGGAGAGCGGTATATGATTGTAATTTTAAATACAGTAAAATGTATCGAATAAGTTTGTATGCGTCGTTTCTTTTGTTTTTTTCATACGTAAAAGCACAAAATGCAGCGACGTGTTGGTCATCGACGCATGCATGGCCATTCACCCCCGCCAGTCAAGGCGCCGACACAGTGGGCAGCTGGCCCGTGACGTTGAACAGCGGTGTCACCAGCTCCGCGTCTGACCAGTCTCTGGTGTTCACCAACGCCAACGCAACCGTCAGCAGTGTCACTTTCAGCGGCAGCGCTGGTCTGTCTGTCACGGGCTGGGTCTACCTGAACGGTGCTCAAGACTACACCGGCGAACTTTTTCGGTTTAGTCAAGATGCAGCCTACACAAATGCAGTCACTTTTTCCGTTGGTACTGGTCAATCCAACGACGGGTATGCCGCCATCTATTCAGGCTCCACAGAAACGTCAACACCATCGTTCAATGCAACATTCCCATTGAATTCATGGTTTCACATAGCGTTCACTGTGAGTTCAGCTGGCATGACAAACGTTTACTTGAACGCGGTTCCTTTGATGCCTTCAACAATACTGGCACCAATACCGAGTGCAACTCGTTCTGTCAACGTGTTTGCGCAAAAAATGGTTGCCAAATTGAAAAACTTTGCCATCTCCTTCCGCCCGCTCCCAGCGTCGCAGATATCCAATTTGTACAGCGGCACGGGGTGCAACGACGCTCCGCCGCCGCCGCCGTCGCCGAGTCCACCGCCGCCTTCACCTCCACCTATGCCCTGGAGCCTCTGCGATGATGCAGTCATGTGTTTTAACTTTTCTGTGCCACAAGGGGGCGTGTACGTGGATCAAACGCTATACGGACGCACTTTTCAAAAGATGGGAACCGTCACGCAGAACGCAGCAGACGTCACCGGGTCTGTTACCTTTTCAAATAACGGCATATTG
>Ga0164296_1002490_pt1 | contig 18307 bp, 15 predicted proteins | sample GEODES057metaG_FD_113533 | JGI IMG/M metagenome (GOLD analysis project Ga0164296, IMG submission 113533) | Dystrophic lake water microbial communities from Trout Bog Lake, Wisconsin, USA - GEODES057 metaG | ecosystem: Environmental > Aquatic > Freshwater > Lake | place: USA: Trout Bog Lake...
ACCGGCGGCACCCCGTCAATTTTATTGCCAAATACCGTGCGTACTGGGGAGACGGTTTTACGACCAAACGCATGGTTATGATTTTTAAACAACATCATCCGTTTCAACAATCTCATCTTGTTCTTGCGGTTCATGTCCTTATTCTGAACATTGTATTTGAGGCATAGGAACAAGTACAAGTACGGTCGCATGATCTCGGTCAACCGTCGCTGAGGAAATTCCGTATGAATGTTCATCCAAGGGGAAAATTCGTCTATCATTTCAAAAATATAATCCTGCAACACGTAATCCGACTCGTTGGTGACAAAATGCCGAATGGCCGCTTCCCGTATATCTTCGGGGTACTGTTTGGCCAAGGCGACCAGGCAAAACTGGCATTGATAAAACAGATACAGCAGCCGTGGTATTGGCAAATGCCCTTCACGCAGGAACCCCCACATATTATAAACGTCGGCGGCGTCAAATACCACATTGTTGTACGGGTTTTTCACCGGTAACGGATTGACAATGAAAAAAGGTGCATGACTCAGGGCCGCGTTGAACAGTTGGAGCAGGTCGCGTTGGCTGAAAAAAAACAGGGACCCGTTTTGCCAGACCGACCATATCTGGGCACTTCTTCCCGTTCCTCTCGTTCCTCTCGTTCCTTGGCCCGTTCCTTGGCCCCGTAGCCAGGTGCGAGGAAACGTCAAGTCCGCCTCAGCAAACGTCGTGGTCACCAAATCCGATGTATTATGAATATTCGCCCGACGGTACCGGTACATCCGCGCCAGAAGCGTGAACCCATGATACACCCGTTGACCGTAATACATGAGTGTAATATATTCGTCGCGGTAATTCGTATTGAAAATATTGAAATACAGGTACGCAAAAAACCCAAAACGTGAGTATTTGAGCTGACAGTCGCAGAATTCCTCGCAAATATGCACCATGGCGTTGAAGACCTGAAGATAAAAAGACCGGGCGTAATTGTCCACGTTGATGGCGGTATCCTGACACGTCGGGGTCCCAAGAATAGCATCGGACGGTCTCTCGGTAAAATGTGCCCGGTTCAGCATGGAATATGTCTCGGCAAACCGGCAATGAATTTTTTGGCATATGGTATGTCTGACCCTTCTTTTATCTGTGACTGGATGGTGAATAGGATGCGCAGCAACCCTGGACCGCAAGACATCGTCCTCGGACCCCGTTTCTGCAGACCCCGTTTCCGCAGACGCCTCTTCATGTTTCCGTTTTTTACTGCTCGGCGCGTCTTCATCTATGAACGTCATATACCCCAGTTTGGGCAAGACCCATTCCGCGGTTCCCGGTGTCGTCGGGCAACCTTGGGCCACGATTTCCAACAAGCGTTTTTCTAGGATATAATAAAATGCTGACATGGTGTAATGCGTTACTAATATACATTGCACAATGTGTTTATGTGGGTTTAATTATGACACGATGATACGTGTGGGTTTTTTATGGTAAGACAGAATAGGGCAAAACAGGACAAAAAGGCGTGTTTTTTACACCCTTGAATATTATAAACCGGACACCCTTTGGGTGTCCGGCTCAGTGTTTAAGGGCAACTTTACCGATATATCAATTGTATCAGGCGCCCCGAATAGACAGCTTTGCTGGATATGAGGGGCGTCCGTTTCGTTCCGACTCAAATGTTCATCGGTGTTTATTTTTGGAGCCGGCGACAGCATCACGCACTTAGGCGGTGGCGGGGCTGGTGGACTTCACGAAGTGGTGCTTCATGTAGCGCTGGAGGTTGAAGTAGGTGAGGCTGTCCTCACCCTGGAGCTTCAAGAGCGTGGACAGCTTGGGGTCCGCGTTGATCTGGCGACCATTCTTCTCGTCCTGCAACTTGTTGTTGCGGATGTAGTTGTTGATCTCGCGGCTCACGTCCGTGCGCGCCATCTCCGTGCCCGCCGGCTTGCCCAGGAAGGCCGCCAGCTCGTCGCTGATGAGCGCCGGGCGCACAAAGCCCGACGGCTTGCGGTTGCCCGAGCGCTTGTTCTTGCGGTTGGACACCTTCTGGGCCGTCTTGTGGGCCTTCAGGACCGACTTCTGCAGCGTCTTGAACTGGGTCTTGAGAGCCGCGAAGAAGGCGTAGCCCTGGTTGATCTTGTTGCCAAACGACGTGAGGAGCTCCACCAGGTCCTCGCCGATGACCTCGTCGGTCACCGCCGGGGCGTCGGTACCCGCAGGCGCGGGGGCGGCCGCAGGGGCAGCCGCAGCGGGGGCAGGGGCCGCGGCCTTCTTGGGAGCCGCGGCCTTCTTCTCCACCACAGGAGCAGGGGCAGGCGTGGGCGTCGTGGGGACAGTTTGCTTGGAAGCTCTCACCATTCTATGGGAATATACACTATAATAGGTCGTTTTTTTATATTACTTTGATTAAAAACACTCGGGGTAAAAATCGGCACCACGAATGAAGCCAAATTCTGGACCCCTTCGGTTCATTTCAGGTTGCGTATAATTTAGGCGTTTTTTATCGTCGCAGTTATCCCGGGACCACCCTCCATGGACCAACCCATTCACGGAGTCATATCGTCAAAATCGCACGCCAATGTATACTTGCGGCGGATCCGGGGGGTAGCAGGTTCTTCCTGACCGGGATTCAAGGCGGGGTGAGGCGTCCACACCTGCAAGACGGAGTGGAACTGGAACGCGGCGTTGCTCACATCAAACGTCACACAGGAGACGTCCCAAGACGGCATGTGAAACGCGTAGGAGGCATCCCAACCCGGGATCATCATGAGCGGGGAATGGACATGCCCGGAGAGGTCCACGAATGACGGTGGGTGCACCGGGTGACCAGAAGCATCCGGTATATGATCCACCGGCCAGTAACCAGAAAGGTCGGTCGGTCTAGCTGTCGGAGCAGCGGTCGGTGTGGCTATCGGTGGATACACGTAATAATGGTGGTGATGGATCACCGGAGGTAGAGGCGTGGGAAGGGACGGGGCAGGGGTCACGAGGGACACATCTACCGCCAAAGAAGACGACATGGTTATATAAATGCCCGCGATTACCTGCGACTTGGTGTCACACTCACCCTACGTTGTGCAGTCAGTAATTACTGTATTGGATCCCATAGGTCCCTTCGGTCCCTGATGGTCCCTTCGGTTCTTTTCATAGTGCCGCGGCCGTCATGTCACTGTTGACGGGAATAAAGTCTATGTCCCCCAAAGACGCATCGGAACGGTCGGAGGACCACAGTTTCTTGATCGGGGTCATCTGGATTGGCGACGTGGGCGGGGTCACCATCATCTCCCCGTTGCGCGATGCCGTCCCTGCCCCCAATTTACGCACACATCCTCGTTTGTGGGCGGCCAGCGCCTTCAAATTATTGGCATGGAAATTCCGGCACAGGTCGCACTTGTGCCCGTTCTTGGGCATGGGGGCCGTATATTTGGACGACAAGTAGCGGTCCAAGGCGGGAAACTGGAATTCCTCAATCTGCGAAATGACCCGACGCTGGCTCTCGCGTAGATTCTGAATGATGGCCGTCTTTTGCGAGACAAAGAGTTGGTATTCTTGGTTCACAGCATCCAAGATGTCGCGGTCAATCCATTCCAGGTTGGTCTCGCCGTCGTCGGAATGGATGGCCGCGTACTGTTTGATACGTGCCGACAGTTGGTCAATGATATCTACCGCCGGACGGAGTTTCTCCGGATTGTACTCCATCTGGTGCACATAGACCAAGAGGTACTTGTCGTGGCATTCAATATGGTAATTCGGCTTGGCGTTGAAACCACTGTTCTGAGACACCATGATGCCGTTGGAATGGTTGCTCTTCATGAGCTCCACGAAATGCGCAATCTCGTCGGTATTGACGTTGGTTTCCTCGTGTTTGCTTTCCACCATGATGGGCGGCGAATGTGGCCGCCGCATCGTGTAAATATGAGAACTGAGCCGACCGGTCGCGAAAGAGGGCTCGGACCCTCCGTTACCTCCGTTACCTCCGTTACCTCCGGGTCCGTAGGATCCGGTGGTTACAAGGGCCGTCGGTCCCGGCATCACTTTAGACACTTCCGACGTGGGAAACATACGGTTCAACATGATATGAATATGGGTACGTTGCAAGGTCATTGACGACGTCCCTGGCCCCCCTTTAGGTGCCTGCATCGTCTGTGGTGTACTGGTGGCCTGTTTCTGCGTAAATTCCTGCCATTCTTTCGCCGTCTTTTCTTGGGACGAATGGGTTTGCATGGACAGATGTTTCAAATTGGACAAGTTGGAATGGATGCGCTCCTCACTGGAGGCAATGTAGGCAAAGATAGGCTGTTGCATGCTCTGGAAAAGCTGCTTAGTGGTGTGTTCAAACGTCTCAAGAAAACGGTCCATGCGCTGATTATTGTCAATGGCAGATAATTGGGTGAATAAGGACTGGGTCTCTTCCTTCATGGTTTGTTGGAAGGACGCCAGGTAATCATGAATTAATTGCGAATGTTCTTGTGAAGAGGGGGCTGAATATGTCTCCCGAATGAGGCTACCGATCTTCTCGTAACATTGTTGGTTGGCGCGTTCCAACAATGAAGAGTTAGTAGAATGAGGATCGGTATTGACAATAACCTTGAGTTCATTGACGTAATCTTGTTTGATTTCCAACCACTTGGATTCCATGCCTGACACTGCCGAATGTAGATGGGCCAATTCGGACTTGATCTCGTGCATCTGATGTGCCTGCTGGTGCATGAAGCCCTGCCAAAGGGATGATATAGGATCTTCCGATTGGGGGGCCAAAGCGACGTTATTTAGGAGAGTTTTTTCCAAGAACTGGATGAGAAAGAGCTGGGTCTTCTCAAAATCCAGTTGCGGATGATCCTGATAGAATTGGACAATGCGGGGATGGGTGGTTGTCAACATCCAAAAGGGCTGTTTGTGGTATTCAACACGTATATATTACCATGATAAAATATCTATATAGATTTGACGCATGATGACGTCATCGATGCATCTTCAGAATCTAGGGAATTCTGAAGATGTAGGGACTACGGACCCTAGCTTGGTATGTTTAGGCGACTTTTTACGGTTCAAATGGTCCAGTCGGGCCGGTGGGTCCCGTGGTTCCTTGCAGGCCTTGGGATCCCGTGGGTCCCGTGGTTCCTTGCAGACCTTGGGGGCCCGTCGGTCCCGGGTCCCCGGGATCCCCCGAAGGACCGCGCATACCCATCTGACCTCGGGCACCCTCCGAACCGGTGGGACCCGTGAACCCGGTACCCACCGTGCCTTGTGGACCTTGGGGCCCGGTGAGCCCGTCATTTCCGCTGGGGCCGGTAGGACCGGTGGGACCTCCCTCTGTACCTTGAGGACCGGTGGGACCAGGTGGACCGGGCGGACCCGTGGGACCATGAATCACAATATAGTGGTGTCGGTGGAACCGGTGAGGAGGATGGTGAAGGACACTCTCGTGGCTGGAATCGGTGTGGCTGTCGTCGTCATCAGATATGTCTTCGTAGCTGGGTCCCGTACACCTTCAACGGCGGTCATCGCCGCGCCGGTCATCGCCGCGCCGGTCGTAGCCGTAGTCCCGGCCGTGGTCACGGCGGTCCCACCGGCGGTCCAAGAACTCGGCCACCTTCAGGATGTTCACCTCGTTGCGCTCCACGTTGAGGCCGTCGCGGAGCCGGTCGCGGTCCACCAGGTCAATCTTCTGCTTCACCTCGCAGCAGCATTCGCACATCTTATCCGCCAAGAACTGGGTGTTCTTGAGGGCATCGTATTTGGCGTCGGCCAACTGGGCCTGGATGGACTCCTTGATCTTGTGCTGGTCCAGCTGCAGCGCCGAAAAGTTATGCGCCGCCTGGGCCGAGAGACCCTCCTTGACCTTGTGCATCTCCAGTTGGTTCATGGCGAAGTGGTTGTCGCCCTTGCTGGAGAGGTACTCCTTCATCTTCTGCTGCTCCAGCATGAGCGAGGCGTATTGGTTGCTGCCCTCCAGGGACAAGAGACCCGTGGCCTTTTGCTGCTCCATGAGGGTGGATGCGTACTGTTGGGCCGATTGCTGCTGAGTAGCCGCCGCACTCTTGAGCTGCTCAATGGTCGCGGCCTGCATGGCCGAACGGTTCTCCCACGCCGAATCCGAGATCCCCTTGGTGATCACATTCAGGTTTTGGGTGCTGGCGGCCAACACCTCACTCTTAGCCATGTTCACATCGCCCAAGATGGAATGACGTACATCGGTGAGGAGATTGTTGGTGACTCCGTTCGCGGTGGCAAACGCCATGCGCGTGTCGCCACCGTTGCGTTCCACAGACGACATCAGCGCGGAAGCGTTGTGCTCAATGGCCCGCGTGATGTCGCGCGCCGAATCGGCCGCCGCCTGGCGCGAGGCCGCGTCCGTGACCGTGGTCGTGACCCGACCCTCGCCCGCCACGCGCTCAATCGTGCTCAACAGGGTACCGCCCTGGAGATTCGTGGCGTTCACCGCCGCCGAACCCGTGCGCTCCACAGCGTTCGCGATGTCGCGCGCATGGTCGGCCGACGCCTGGCGCGAGGCCGCGTCCGTGACCGTGGTCGTGAGGCGGCCCTCGCCCGCCACCTTCTCAATCGCCGTCATGATGTTGCCCCCGTTGCGCTCCACCGCGGTACCCAAGTTGGACCCCACCCGCTCCACCGAAGTGCTCAGGTTGGACCCCACCCGCTCCGTCGTGCTCAGGGCAGCGCTCCCCTGCGCATCCACGGCGCGCAGCACATCACGGAACGAGTCCGCCGACGCCTGGCGGTTGGCCGCGTCCGTGATGGTGGTGTTCAGCTTGATTTCCCCCGACGTCCGCTCAATGGCGTTGCCATTGGTCAAGTTGCCGCGCTCCACCGCGTCACGGAGACCCAACGCCGACTGCGTGACCTCCTTGCCGACGTTGTTGAGCCCCGCCGTCAAGTATTGGTTGGTGGAATTGATGCTCCCCAACAACTTGTCGGTACTGGTGTAGATGTTCTGGTTGATGTGCTGGTTCTGCATGGAGGCCAGCACCTCGTCGTACCCCGACGTCGGAGGATAAAAAGACGGCTGCCATCCGTAGGACGGCGGCGGGTTGATGTTGGTGGTGTTCGCCATGGGCATCGGGGAGGAAGGCGCGGACATGGTGAGTTATATATAAACGGGTTATATATATAACGTATCCAACGAAAAAGGGTCGTGTCTAAATATTTCTCGCTGCATATATCGTCACGTATAATACATGTACTGTGTAATTACAAAATCACAACTTGTAACCTACTGATCCTGGACCCGGCTTTCAGTAATAGCGCCAGTCTCTGTCTCTGTAGCCTCTATTCCAAGCCGCCAAAGCCAAGGGTCCGTCGTAGGCCCCCCAATAGGGTCCCCATCCTCCCCAGTAGGGTCCCCCGCAGCATCCTCCACAACCAGGCCATCCACCCACCAACCAAGGGTTGTAATCATACGCATAACGCGGAGGCATGATCAGTCGCCGACGAATCTGGTATATCTATGAAAGGACGTTTTAACCCACACCGAAAGAAGGCACGCTTAGCCGATTTGCCATAGGCAACCCGTAAGGTGGTTTGACAATCCTAAACATTCCAAGGACATGTATAGGATCCATCCACAGATGCAATTACAAAAAACACAAAAACCATTAAAATTACAAAAAGTACAATTGTACCTTTTGTACTTTACACCCCCTCAACACTACCTTTTGCCGTTCTTTCTGGACTTTCTGGCCTTGCATGTCTTGCATGTCTTGCATGTCTTGCGGCCTTGGCGGCCTTGGCGGCCTTGGCATGTCTTGCGGCTTTTCCAAGTCTTGCATGTCTTGCGGCCTTGGCGACGCTTGCCGCCGAACAGACTACGGGCCGGTTTAGGAGGAGTGCCGTAGACCGCGGCGGCATTGGGCGCGTCCATCTCCTCGTCCTCGTCCATAAAAAGAGCCATCGGACCCCCCGTGGCGGCCCCGGCGTCCGCCGAAGGAGACAACGACGAACGCCGAGGTTTCCGTTTGACCCCGATGCTTTTCTGAATCCGTTTCTCTTGTTGCCGACGTATTTCCTCCTCATCCGACATGACACGCACAAATTCCAGACGGTCTTGTCCGCGACAGATGCCCATCTCCGGGTGAAAATGTCCCCCAAAATCGGTGGCGGGTGCGGTAGTGAGCACGTAACCGTCGTACCCCTGATGACACAGGTACGTGGCAAGAGCACTGTCACGGGCGTGCACGGAATTGCGGACCCCGGCCCCGGGCCGGGCCTTGTCCCCTTGGTACCCAAAGTTGTGGACCAAGATGTCTTGAACCGCCAAATCGGCGCCGCGGTAAATCGCCGACATCGTCCCCGGGTCCGATAAATTGACCAAGGCCAGGGGTTCTGTTCCGCGAACCACGAATTCCAGGACCACGCCGTATTCTTTAGCCGCCTCGGAATCCATGGCCAAATAAACGGGCCGCGACGGGTCGGCCGCAAATGGCAAGTCCCCCTCGCCCACCCCATTCATATACAGTTCGGTGTCGCCTTTGTACACGGAGGTCCCCGGATGCAACAGGTAGATACTCGGGTCCATATAAGATACCCCTCTACAAAAATTGTGCGTATATTCTATAGTACCCCACTCATCACCCCCACCTATACCATGAAGAGACCTGTGCGTGGAGAAGACGGCATGTACACCGTGGACGGACGCAAGTACAAGGAACTGTTTGGTTCGCGCCAACAGGTGTTCAACGGCACCGCGTACAAGACCGAGGGCAACCTGACCAAGAAGGAGCTCTTTTTCAACAAGCACGGCCGCATCGTTTCGCTTAAAAAGCACCGCACGGCCAAGAAGGAGCGGCGCCTGGAGAAGGCGGGCTACTTTGCCGAGAAGGGCAAGTTCGGCTACGTCAAGAAGACGCCGCGTGGCACCCGCCGTACCCGCAAGGCGTAAGTGGCAGGAACCTAACCACCCCTACCAATGACATGTATAGGATCCTATACGTGTCATTCATTGACCATTGACCATTGACCATTGACCATTGACCATTGACCATTGACCATTGACCATTGACCAAGAAAGCGAGTAATCACTACCAATAACATTTATAGGATCCTCCATCCTACTCCAGCAGCATACTTACATGCCGCCGACCGTAGGGAGGACGGCATGATTTGTTAGGACTGGCGAAGCCAGCCTTGGGTACCGACGCTGGCTTCGCCAGCGGTGGGGGACCCGAGAGGTTCGTGCAAGGAACCTGAGGTTCCTGCTACCTGAGGTTCCTGCTACCAGTAGCAGCCACTCTCCACCGCATCGCAATCCTTGGGCCGCTCCGTCAGTTTAGGCCGCGCCCAGTGTTCGTTCAAGAACAGCCGCACCACGTCGGCGCGTTCCTTGAGCCAGCGTCCCCCCAGCACCCCAAAATACATTTGCAGTACCCCGCCCACGTACACGGCCGACTTCCGGTGCGTCTCAAAAATATAATTGCACACCAAGTTGCCGTAACCACCGCAGCTGACCAAGGCAATGTCGTACTTGTCTTTCAACTGGTCCAGGCGCCGGTAGAAGTCGGCCAGTTCCACGTCAAATTCGCGCGACGGCTCCCCCGCCTGCGTGACCGGGGGCATGATGTACTCAAACGTGCAACCGGGGAACAGGTCCACCCCGTCGTACAATTTCGCCCGCTTCGGTACGCGCTCGCGGATGCTGTCAATGAACGGCGACACGATGAGTACCCGACGGCCCTGCAGCGCCTTGGTCCACGCCTGGGGGTCATAGACATAGTGGAACACGTCCAGGGCAAAGGCCCAAAACGGCCGCTTGGTGGGGTACGCATTGCGGATGTACTCGTGCGACTGGGCAATGTGCTTGTAGACCTCGCCCTGGACGTCCCAGCCGGAATACACCTCGCAATTGTCAAACGCCTTCAAATACAGGTCCGAGTACCGTTGAATAGACGCCCACGACGTCAGCAGCACCCCGGCGTTGCTCTTCATGGCCGGACCGACTTGGTTGAAATACGCGTCCAGGTCCGTGCGCCCCGGCGTCTGCTGCTTGAGCCGCGCAAACACGGCGAAATTGTTCTCAATGCCGGCGACCCGCGGAATGATAAACGGCTGCCCCGCCGCCAGCTTGGAACCCACGTAGTTGTACAGGAGCTCGTGGTCCTCAAACATCATGTGTTGAAAGCCCTGGGTCGTCCGACACACGTCCATGATATTGATGCCGATGGACGGCGGAATGGCCAAGGTGGCGACGCCGTAGGGGACCAAGCCGCCCCACGGCTGCGGCAACACCTCCTTTCCGAAATAGTCGCGCATGATACTGCGGTGGTAATGGTACGTACGAATCAGCTCCGGGTCGTTGACTACGTCGTAGCCGAGCACCCGCATCAAATACACGAATTTGTTGTCGCACCCCGGCCGGCCGAAATCAAAGGCAAACAGTTTCTCTTGGGCCAATTTGATGGGAAACTGCGAGTGCAGGATCCACGTGTCCTGGGAATCAAACCGCGGCCCGAACAGCGGCGCCGTCTCCATGGGCGCCGTCGTCGGATTGAACTCGTACCGCAGCAGAGCCAGAGCCTGCTTCTTCAGATGCATCGTGGACGCCCGCAAGAACCGCACGGAATCGTCCAAGAAAATGTCGGCATTGAGCAGGACAAAATACCCCTTGAGTCCCTGCTCACGAATGTACTGGAACACCGACTGGAACGTGAGACGCTTGCCGATGACCTCCTGCCGCACCTTGTCGGATACCGGCGCGGCGAGGCCCATCTCCTCGTCGGTGTAGATACGCTCATTCAACAGATGTATGTGATCAATGTGGGGGTTGGCGTAATTCTGCGCCAGACAGTACCGGATTTCCTCATTACGCGACTTGTTTTTATGGACAAAGAACTGGGTAAACACATGCACATCCGTGTCCTCGGCATTGACCGTGTCCGCCACCTCCAACGCCTTGGAGATGAAAAGTGCCTTCATGTGTCTATGGGAGGCTATTCGTCCACCTTTTTATGCCGTTATCTCGTAGTCATTCACATAGAGGTAGTAAATGAAGCATCCTGTCGCGATCCCAGTCAATCCAATATCTATTACGAAAAGAAACATGTGCACCATCCCCCTTTCTACACATTTTCTATACACTTTCTATGCCATTTTGCGGCACCCATTCCAGTTGGTCATTCACCAGCTGAATCGTCTTGTTCGCTTGACGGTGTATTCCATATTTTGCCACAAACGTGTGGAGAAGATTCAGTTTTGGAGCATCAAACGGTTTCGCAATGACATAATCCGCCCCTCTATCTACGAATCCTTGGAGTTCGTCGAGGGAATCTTCACCGGTGAGACCAATCACCAACTTATTGTAACCTAGTCGGCGCATCTCCACTACCGCTTTCCATCCGTCCATCACGGGCATATTTTTGTCCAATAGCACCATATCAATCTTGTCACTATGTTTTTGAATGTGCACCACGGATTGTTCCCCATCTTCCGCAGAATACATATCACCAAACAACGGCATCGTTTGGAGTATCTTATACATCATTTTGCGGTTCAATACGCTGTCGTCCACAATGAGAACACTGTATTTGAGGTGGCCGCGGGTCATTTTAATGGACACGGGTCGGGACACGGGGGTATGTAACTGCAATTGTGAATCGCGGCACATGATCAAATACAAGGTGATGATGAATTCGTTTCCTACCGGATCAATGAAGTTGTGCGTAATCGTGCCTCCGTGCAGTTCGACAATGGTTTTGCAAATATGCAGACCCATGCCCGATCCGCTGGTGGAATTGAAAGTTTCAAACAAATGGTCTTTGATATGCGGCAGCAGGTGATTGTTGGTGTCTTTGACAGAAATGAACACAGTTTGTCTCTCGTCGGCGTCTGGAGGAGGGAGATGGGACACCGTGATACTGATGGTATTGTTGCGGTCGGGCGTGCGGTATTTGATGGCATTTTTCAACAGATTCAATAGCACGTGTTTGATGTTATGAACGTCACCGTAATTCCACAATGTCATGGTGGAGTCAATGTAATGAGAAAAATGGAGGTCGGGTTCGTTGAATTGATACAGCAGGAGAATATGCACACTGGTCACCAGTTTTTGAAGGGAAAAGGGTTCAAACGCATTGAGTTCAATGTTGCCTTCCTGAATCGTGGCAAATTTCGTCAAAATATTCTCAATGAAGATGGCACTTTGGTTGATGTCCCGAATGGTTTGTAACTGGTCGGCGTCAGTGATATTCTTTTTCAGCACATTCAGTCCCATAGAGATGGTGGAGATGGGGGTGCGTAATTCGTGAATAAAACACTTCATGTACACATTGTAATTGAAACTGTTGGATTTGGGTTTCTGTGTTCCGCTCAAATTGAGGGAAAATGCATCGTCCAACACCATCGGGTCTACGAGGATGGGTTTGTCATCTAACACAATGGATTTATACTCACTTTGTTGGTGCATGGGGGAGCGGGCAGCCACCGGTCGCACCCGCGGTGGTCGTATGAATTTACTTACCAAGTTTTCAAATCGGCGCAACAGTGGTAAATTTTTGGATGATACTGTGTCCGATACCGACATGACTACTAGTGTTTGCGAAAATAAAATATGGCCATTTTATTTTCGCAAAGGTGTAACGGTTGCCGTGGCACACCGACCCGTATCACACCATATACAAAATGTCCGCGTAACATATAACACATGTCCAACAAGACCGCGCGCAAGTCCCGCAAAAACCGTTCCAAGACGGCCAAAAAGAGCACCACTGCACGCTGCCCTACCGGCACGCACCGTGAAAACGGCAAGTGCCGCACGCAGAAGCCCAAGTGCCGGACCGGCTACCACCGCCCGGCCCCCACGAAGCGGTGCGAGAAGAACTAAGGACCAGGCCCTCCCCCCCGTCCTCCCCGGCCTTCCCCAGCGCCCTCATCATAACAGATGTATAGGATCTGACATGATGCGTTCTCTAACCGCCGCCTCTACCCACCTTTTACATCCCCCCCGTGCTCGGAATCACATACTTGATTTCCAGGACATCCACGGTCGTGATTTCCACTTCGGTCCCCGCCCCTTCTCCGCGTCTGGATCCGCTACCTGGGGCCAGGGCCTGGGCCAGGTATTTAGCCACGATGAGGTTGCTCCGATACAATTCCTCGGGGGAAATGGAGGCCAGCCATTGGTATTTGTGGCGGGTCAATACGGCCTCGGCCGGGATGAAGACGCCGTAGCACCCCGGGGCCAAATCCAGGGGCGCTTCCTCCATGAGATCTTCCAAGGTGATGACCTGACGACGCGTGGTCTTGACCCCGGCATTGGTACCGTCCAAGAGATTGAATTCGCCCGCTTCCACGGCCCGAAGCAGCCAGTGCGCCGAATCGCCTAAAAATTCGGTTTGCGACTGGAAATGTTGCTGGATGTTGCGTTGGCGCAGATATTCCATGTATTTCGCCATATGCACGTCCCCCGATTTGCATCCCATGATGTAGGGGTCGGGCGCAAACAGGAGGCGTTTGCCGGCGCGTTTGATGGATTCCGCCTGGGTCGGACGTTCGCAGACAAAGGGCGCCGTCTCTGTACACCTTCCACGTGCCCCCATCATTCCTTCTTGGTACAATCCCGCCAGGTCGCGGAAACAGATGAAGGAATTGGGCACGACCATCCCGCCGTACATGTACAGCAGGGTCGCGAGACCGTACTCGCGGAAACGCTGGCGGAACGGTTCAGGCATCGCGGACAGCCCCACGGACCAAGACGGAATCAGTTTGCTAAACGATTCGTCGTCAATCAGACAGATATGGAAACTGCTGCCACAATGTTGGACGATGGACTGGATGGTGAGATGGAGGTAGGGCTGATTGAGATCCGTGCTATTGCGAGAGTAAAAGCTCTTCCATTGCCGGGCATTGATGCCATAGGTGGTATGAATCCACAGTTTGGGTTTCTTGGTACCCTGGAGCGTCCCGTCTTGTGCGTCGTTCAAGAGGAACTTGCGGATGAGCTCGTACTCCTCGTCCTTGTCCATGTCCTCATAATAATGCTGCAATTGTCGGCCGAAAAAACTGGCAATGGCGATGATGGCAAACAAAATCACGTAATTACGCAGGCTGTATTTCTCCATCGTCTACTATATCCATTGCAGAGATTTGCTCACCGATACAGCGAATTCAAATCTTCGTCGGTGTACACTCGGTGGCGCTGGGGTTCTCGGCAGAGGGGTAGTAAATGAAATAGTCAATGTTGTACATGGAATGCTGGTAATTGAACTTGGTGTCAAAGGTGACCCGGTTGATCCGGCAAATTTGCCGAATGATGGTAGCAAAGGAATTGTAGGTGAGTTCCCGCGTGACGAAATATTGTTTGGACGGGCGGTAGGCGGGCAAAATGACGCTCGCGAATTCGGGGTACAGATTGCGGTATTTGAGCAACCGAAAGGCGTTGAAATCCATCAAATAGTACTTGTCCTTCTTAATACAAATCTGGTCCAAGACCTCAAACAGGACCTCTATCGGCACATGACTACTGAACACATATTCTAAGCTGACGCTGTCTTCTGCCGCGTGGTACTGGGCCGTCTTTTTCTTGTTCTTGGTACGCGGCACTTGTATGTTCGTGATGGAACGTGCGCTTTCCGTGTCAGAGTTCACACCATCCATGGTGTCGTATTTTTAATAGTGTATACGTCTAGTTGTTATATACTATTAGAATGTATAATTCACCTTTGAAAAAAAAACGGAGCACGGAACGCGCGGCCGTCGCAACCGCCACTCCGCGCCCCTCTCACCCCCTCTTGGCCAGGTCCCGTTTCAGACGTTCCACATACAGAATGGCGTCCATCAATTCTTCTTGGAGGTGATTGGCCCATTCCACGTCGGACAGGTCGGTGCGGTCCAACGTGGTCCCGTACTTTTTAAACCCTAAACGCGAACGGGAGGTGAACTTTTGCAGTACAGCTTTTACAACTGTATCAGAAACGGCGCATTCGGACCCCTCGTCCCCGCCCTCACCCCCGCCCTCGCCCTCGCCCTCAACCCCCTCAGTCATATGAACTTCTTGGACCGACACTCCCAATGTAGCGTCTTCGCGAACCGCGTCACTCTTCTTCACACAACGAAACGATGCAACCCCCATGCTAATGGTATCTTATATGGTATATAACCAGGGAATATTTATACGGATTACAACGCCAGACCCTCTCCGACTCAATCAATTTTCGGCCCCACGATCTGGTAGAGAGCCCGGGTAAAAAAGGCCAGTTCAATCACGTTTTCGTGGGTGGTATAAAAATAGGTAATGTACCGACAAAAACAGGTGATGACTTGGTATTTTTCGCCCTCGGTCACCTTGTCCGACATTTTGATGAATCCGAAAAAGCTTTCCATGACATCAATCACGCTGTAGCCGTAGTCGTGAATGTCGTACATGATTTTGATGGCGCCTACCAGGTCCCCCTTCCTCAGCAATTCAACATATACCTCGTACTGGCTGGTATCCACCCCGCAGATTTTCACACAGGTCTCAATGGTGATGGGCCGGCCCAGAATCCACATCTTTTCCATGTAGTTGATGAGGGAGCGAATGGAATGTTTGCAGTATTTGAGCAAGAAATCCTTGGCGTCGTCGGCCACCACCAGGTCGTTTTCCTGCACAATTTTGTCATAGAGTTCGCGTATCTGGGCCTCGGTGGACGTCTCTATCCGCAAAATATGCATGCGCGACTGGAAACTCTCAATCACCTTTTGAATGTTGGTGCATACCGAGAGAAAATGGACATTGTGCCGGTACTTGTCAATGTAGTTGCGGAAGACCTGTTGACTCTGCTCGTTCATGGTGTCAATGTCGTCAATGATGACCATCTTTTTCTTGCCGTAGATGGTGCTGTGGGACTGGGAAAACGTCTTGAGCTCGCTCCGGAAGAAACTGACCCCCTGCTCCTTCAAATTGTTCACGTAGAGCAGGTTGTTCTCCGGGACGGGCTGGGTAGGGGCCAACCCGTAGTATTCGCGAATGAGGGTATGCAGCAAAATGGTCTTGCCGGAACACGTGTTGCCGATGAACAGGATGTTCAGGTCGTCGGCGTCCAAGAGAGTCCGCAATACCGACTTGAATTTGGGCGACGCGAAGAACCCGTCCAAGGAATATGGCTTGTATTTAGCAATGAATAGCGGCGAGCAGGGGGTAAGCCGCGAAGCGGCAACACCTTTATCAGGGTCCGCCTTGGTAAACATGGCGGACATCATAGAATGAATGTATAGGATCCTACCCGTTTAGGTCATTTTACACCTTTACTGCGCAAGCAAGAAGTCCGAGCCCGATGATTTCGTAAAATTGATTTAGAAATATCGGGTAGTTGATAGCATACCACCGTCGTTGAATAACGTCACCCCCGCGCACTCGTACCGAGCACTCACACCCAAGCACCTATCCCCAAGCAACTATACCCCCAAGCACAATCATGGCATCCAAGACAATGACATCTAAGAATGTGGTTTTGACGGCGTCCGAGTGGGACACGTCATCCACGCGTTACATGGCCCCGAAGGTGAATGACAAGGGCGCCAAGTCCATCACACTGATTAGCCAGCAGACCAACACTCTCTTGCATGTTACCACGCCTCTGATGACGACGTGGGGCATTGCGGATTATGTGGATGAGACAGGTAAGTCGGACGGCAAGTACAGCATGTCGCTCAATTTCCCCAACCCCGAGTACTGTTCGGCAGCCACCGACGACTTGTTGGCCAAGTTCAAGGCGTTTGAGGAGCAGATTCTCAACGACGCCGTGTCCAACTCCGAGGTCTGGTGGGGTGAGAAGATGAGCCGTGAGGTGGTCAAGCACACGTTCTTCCCGTTCCTCAAGTACCCCAAGAACAAGGACACGAAGAAGACGGATTATACCAAGCCGCCGTCTATTCGGGTCAAGGTGCCGTATTACAACGGCAAGTGGGATGTGGAGCTGTACGACACGGCGTCGCGCAAAATCTTCCCCGATGAGAGCAAGCCGGAGTTGACGCCGATTGACTTTGTGCCCAAGTCTAGCCGGGTGGCGTGTGTTATCAAGTGCACGGGCATCTGGATTGGTGGCAAGGGCTGGGGTCTCACCTGGAAGCTGTTCCAATGCGTGGTGAAGCCGCGCGAGACGATGAGCATTTCGGGTCGGTGCCATATTAATCTGGGCGAGTTGGCGGACGAGGGGGCGCCGGCGGAGGAGCCGGAGGCCGAGTTGCCGCCCCCGCCGGCGAAGACGACCACTACGCCTGTGCCTATGAGTACCGAGGTGGAGGACAGCGATGCGGAGGACGAGTCCGAGCCAGTTGCTGCAGCAGCAGCGAGCCAACCTGAGGCAGTTGCGCCGGACCCAGTGCCTACCGCTACCGAGCCGGCCAAGGTGGTGCAGAAGGTGATTAAGAAGAAGGTGTACATGACATATACAAACCAAAGACAAAAAAACTGTACATGGTTTTTTTTATCGCGATTGTACAACATGGAACCGGTGCATGTGGACGACGATGACCTGTCCCGTCGTATAGACCGTCTGTTGATGGATACCGATATGATGCTCAAAGACGACCCGAAAAAACCGGCTGCTGATGCGGCCGCGGCCGCGGCCGCTAAGAATCGTACCAACTATCCCATAAAGTCCGCCTCCAATATGCGTCCGTCGGATCTAACGGGTTACAATAAAAACGGCACCATGAACCGCCGCATTCCCCCCATGGGTAAAGTACCTTTAGTGGGTTATCAAGGGTACATGCCCGAGGCCTTGGGCACTTTTACCATTGACGGGGTTCCGTTTGAAATGATTGACCCCGATTTACACGGTGTTCGTACGCAGGACTCTGGCCCCGGGCCCGACTTTGGTCCGGAGCTTGGTCCCGTTCTTGGCCCTAACATACAAATGGGTTCCCAGGTGGACCTCAAGACGAGCAAACCGCCCCCGAACAGTATGCCTCCCATTTAGGGGGAATTCGGATGCACGTCTGCATTATCCCAGGTCGTAAAATTTCTACAGAAATTTTAAGTACCTTTCACATCGTCCTTCCGTTTCACCTTTTCCGAATATCCTTCCAAATCCGTGATGTCGTTAATAACTTCGGCTTCGCCTTGGACCAGTGAGACACCTGCCCCCAAAAGACAATCCACGATGCATAAGAATAAAACGGTCAAGAAGACGCCGTTGCCGCCGCTGCAGCCGCTGCCGCAGCAGCAGCTGCCGGGTCTTTCCATGAACCGAGGGTCGGTGGAAACCATGTCGGATTATGTGTCGGACGCACAAACATACCAAGAATCCAAAGAAAACCCGTCGGTGCATCGGGACCCCGGCGAGGACCGTCAGCAACGTATCAACGAGCTGATTCAGACGATGCATCAACGGCAGGTGGACAACGA
>Ga0164296_1002491_pt1 | contig 18305 bp, 15 predicted proteins | sample GEODES057metaG_FD_113533 | JGI IMG/M metagenome (GOLD analysis project Ga0164296, IMG submission 113533) | Dystrophic lake water microbial communities from Trout Bog Lake, Wisconsin, USA - GEODES057 metaG | ecosystem: Environmental > Aquatic > Freshwater > Lake | place: USA: Trout Bog Lake...
CCGTGGCACGCCGACATTGAAATGTTTTTGCAGATGAAGAAGAACCACGGCGACGAGGAGTTGAAGGCGCGCGACCTGTTTTACGCGCTCTGGGTTCCCGACCTGTTCATGGAGCGTGTGAAGAGTCAGGGCACGTGGACGCTGATGTGCCCGGACGAGTGCCGCGGTCTGTCGGACGTCTACGGCGACGCGTTCAAGGAGCTCTACGAGTCGTACGAGGCGGCGGGCAAGGGGCGGGTCACGATGCCGGCCCGCGACCTCTGGCTCAAGATCCTGGACGCCCAGATGGAGACCGGGACGCCGTATTTGCTCTACAAGGACGCGTGCAACCGCAAGTCGAACCAGAAGAACCTGGGCACGATCAAGTCCTCGAACCTTTGTGTTGCTCCGGAGACGTTGGTACTGACCGACCGCGGCCATCTCCCGATCCAATCGCTATGTGGACAAAAAGTGAACGTATGGAACGGCCAGGAGTTTAGCGAGGTGGAGGTGGTGCAGACCGGCGCGCAGCAACCGCTTATTGAGGTGCACACCAACCACGGAAATGTCTTGCACTGTACCCCGTACCACAAATTCTATATTGAACGCGACGACGGGACGGTGCACACGGTGGAGGCCCAACAGTTGCAAGTAGGGGACAAGGTTGCCCCGTGCGCGTACCCGGATAGGCAAAGCGACCCGGATAGGCAAAGCGACCCGGATAGGCAAAGCGACCCGGATAGGCAAAGCGACCCGGGTTGCTTCGCTTACCCGGGTTGCTTCGCTTACCCCGGTCCCGACGGCGTGGTCACCATCGCGCAGGTGGTGGACAACGCCCGTATAGACGATACGTATTGCTTCACGGAACCATTGCGCCACGCCGGCATTTTCAACGGGATTTATACCTCGCAGTGTACCGAAGTCGTGCAGTACAGCGATCCCACTGAGACATCCACTTGCAATCTCAGCTCGATTGCCCTGCCCGCTTTCGTTGTGGCGGGCGCCACAGCGAAGGACCCCCCCATGTACGATTTCGACAAATTGTACCACGTGGCGCGCGAAGTCACCTACAACCTGAACCGCGTCATCGACATCAACTATTATCCGACCGACAAGGCGCGCCGCAGCAACCTGCGCCACCGTCCCATCGGCATCGGCGTGCAGGGCCTGGCCGACACCTTTTTGATGATGAACATGTCGTTTGGCGACGACGCCTCGCGCCGGCTCAACCGCCAGATTTTCGAGACGATTTACCACGCCGCGCTGACCGAGTCGTGCGAGCTGGCCAAGAAGCACGGGCCGTACGAGACCTTTGCCGGGTCGCCGGCGTCGGAGGGCCTGCTCCAGTTTGACCTGTGGGGCAAGTCGCCGACCCCCGACGGCGAGCCCCCGCGCTACGCCTGGGACCTGCTCAAAAACGACATTTGCAAGCACGGCCTGCGCAACTCGCTCCTGGTCGCGCCGATGCCGACCGCGTCGACGTCGCAGATCCTCGGCTACAATGAGTGTATTGAACCCATCACGAGCAACATCTACAGCCGACGCACGCTGGCGGGCGAGTTCATCGTCGCCAACAAGTATTTGATGCGCGACCTGATTGCGCTGGGCGTGTGGAACGAAAAGACGAAGAATGCCATCGTGGCCAACGGCGGCAGCGTCAAGGGCATCCCGGGCATCCCGGCCGAGCTGCAGGACAAATACCGCACCGTGTGGGAGATCCCGATGCGTACCCTGATCGACATGTCCGCCGAGCGCGGCATCTTCGTGTGCCAGAGCCAGAGCCTCAATCTGTGGCAGGCCAACCCCAACTACCAGACCCTCACGGCAATGCATTTCTACGCCTACCATGCCGGTCTCAAAACGGGCATCTACTACCTGCGGCGGCAAGCCCGGGCCGCCGCGCAGCAGTTTACGATCGAACCGGAAAAGGCGAAAGGAACGGAGGGCGCCGGCGAAGAGGACGACGACGAACACGTGTGCGAAATGTGCAGTGCATGATGGATGATGGATTGTATATGAGATAAGGTGGAACGGGATAAAACCCAAAACGAACGGAAACGTATATAAAGTGATGATATGTATGTGTATTATATATCATCACCACCACCATCACCACCACCATCCCCGCTCTCAATACATGAAGATTTTGTACGGAACCGACACCGAAAGCATCGATGTCACGGAGATTTGCCGGACGAACCCGGACATGGTGACTACCATCGTGGATGCGGAGACGAAGAACGAAACGACCGTTGTCCGGATTCCGCTGGGCGATGTTCCGCGCGCGGACATTTTCACCGACCCGATCTTCGGACACAAGAAGTCCATGTTTGTGGATATGGAGGACGGCAACCCGCCCGAGGTGTTTGACGAGACCCGCGATCTCTGCCTGGACTTCGTGGCGGGCAGAATCGTCGTCTCGGATGCGTCGACCTTGCCTCCTGACTTTGTTGATCCGATGCTGCAGAGCACCTCAGAGGTTGCTTCGCCTACCCCAGAGGTTGCTTCGCCTACCCCAGAGGTTGCTTCGCCTACCCCAGAGGTGGTGTCCAGCGATCCCGTCGACGCCAAACTCGCGGCCATTCACCAGGCGTTGGTGCTCAAACACGGGGATTTGAGCGAAGAGTTGCCCGAACAACGGATGGCGGCGAGGTACTTGACCGGCAGCGAAAAGGTGCTCGAGATCGGGGCTAATGTGGGTCGGAACACGCTGGTGATTGCCCACATACTCGCGCAGTCCACGGGGTCCATCGTGACGCTGGAGTCGGACCCTGCGGAAGCGGCCAAGTTGGAAGAGAACCTGGCCGCCAACCCGGGCCTCAACGTCATCGTCGAAAAGTCGGCGCTTTCTCTTCGCAAACTCATCCAGCGCGCGTGGGACACGAAGCCGTTTGATTACGACGTCGAACCGATGCCGGATGACTACCAAAAGGTCGATACCATCACGCTGGAGGAACTGAGAAACAAGTACGGGGCCGCGGCCGAGTTCGATACCTTGATCCTGGACTGCGAGGGCGCGTTTTACTACATTCTCCAAGACACGCCGGAAGTGCTGGACGGCATCAACCTGGTCCTCATGGAGAACGATTACCACGACTTTAGCCACAAGCAGTTTGTCGATGAACAGCTGACCCAACGCGGGTTTGTGGTCGATTACTCCGAGCCCGGAGGATGGGGACCGTGCGTGGGCAACTTCTTCGAGGTCTGGTCGATGAAGCAACCTGACCGACCGAAGGTCGGTTGAGGAAACGTCAAACCCTGTAAAATCGTCAAATCATTGTATTGTAAGCGTAAAAATTGATGTGTTTGGGGGGGAAAGCATAATACATCAATTTATTGAAACCAAGGCGACAACCGACGACCATTAATTACCATGACCGACTACATGGGATTGATGCAATTTACCATGTGGGGTGAATCGGCTTCACGTATGAACGTAGATGTCATATCAGCGGAAGTGGTGGCTGCCGCCGTTCCTTGCGCCGAAATGAATCCGGGTTCGGAATCGGAGGACGACGACGGCGTTCCCTACGTGGGATTGATGCAAATGTCCTGTATATGGCGCAAACAGGCCGAAAAGATGATCAAGAACCCTCGCACACATGACAACAAAATCATCGCCAAGCTTCGCGATCTAATTAGCATCAAAGAAGAGTATGCCAACGAACTGGCGGTGTTTTTAGAAAAACGGGATTACCCCCCCCAGATGATTGAAGACGCCTATACCTTGGCCATTCGCCACGACGACACCGATGTGTCCAGCATCAACTGTGCCGATTACTATAAAAAGCGCGGAGAGTACGTCAAGATGATCGCGTGTTTACGCAAAGCCATCCACACGTACCACAGCAGCTACGCCGCCATGCTGTTGGCCTTGCACCACGCCCAGAATGCCGCCACAGCAACCTATGGGGGGGACGACGATAAAGCCCAAGATAAAACCCAAGATAAAACCCAAGATAAAGCCCAAGACGAACGGACGAAACGGGTCTCCGACGTGTCCTGGTATTATCACCTGGCGACGAAGTATTACGACCAGGACCCGGACCAAATCATTTGTCTCGACACCACCGTCTACACGTTTGAACTCGTGTCCCTCGTCGACCTCATTGTCGAAAAGGGATGGAACCGTGACCACCCCATCTACGTCGAATTCGATCGGGCCTGCCGCAACCAAGACGGGGTCGCCGTGTTCCGGAACAAGGTACGTCTCTTCAGCTCCCTCAACCACGTGGTAGAATGCGGCGTGTGCCTTACCACGGGGTTGAACATTGATTTCGCCTGCGGTCATTGCGTGTGCCGGGCGTGCTACCTGCAACTGCTCCATAAACCGTGCCCATATTGCCGGATGCACAACTAACTCACCGTCACAGCGTCGTCTTAGTGTCCTACACTTACCCACATACCCCCATCATCAAGTAGATGTATAGGAATCTGTGTAGCGCGGTCGTGTGGTGTCCTATACATATGTTCAGGGGAGGGAGGGGGCAAGGGTGTTCTTTGACCTTCCTGGTTCCTTGACCTTCCTACTTTTTTTTACTGAGTTAGATTTACGGGTAAGACGAAGACGAAGATATGTGAGACGTCTCCGGCGTCTTTGAATCGTTGCCGTCCAGGTCCAGGAACGGCAAGAGCCGTCGCACCAGGTCGGGTTCTTGACGCAGGTAAAAGACGGACCGCGAAAACCCCGATTCCTGGCAGGTGGCCAAGTACTCGTTCCCGGTGGCGAGCAACAAGAAATCGGCCAAAATGTCCAGATTGAATTCGCGTATGTGAAGATGATCACCGCGCTGGGCCAAGGCTTCCGGAGATTCGTGGGCGCTCTTGCCTGGCGGGAGGGTCGGCAGCGTCGTGGTAAATGTGTAGGCGCGGTCGCCAAACGCCGCCTGAAACTGGCGAAGGACATTGACGTCGTCGGAGGCGACGAATACCGGTACTTGGGAGAAGATTGGCCGGTAAGATTCTATAAAGGTCGGCACGGAAGGGCTCGTCCGGTCCGTGTTGCGGATGTGCACCGAAAAAAAGGGTTTCGGCAACTGCTCCCATCGCCGTTTCACTCGGTCCAGTACGGCGGGCGCCAAGGTGGCCGCCCGCAACACGTCGTTGACATGGTTCGACGTCCCGCAGTTGGCGTTGATGACCACCGTCTCGGTAAACGGTTCCGGGGGACACAGTTCCGGGGCCATATTCACCCCGCTCTCGGTTTCCATCCGGACCGTGTGAGGATTCCATACGATGGGGGGGAAACGGCGGTTGTCCGTGCCGGCGAGTTCGGGGGGGAACACCGTCTCTTCGGCGTACAACCGCGTGACAAAGACGTCGAGGTCATCGATGGACGCAAAATGCAGCAACCGCGGCAACGAAAACGTGACGTATTCCGATAAATCGTCCTGGAACCAGCTTTTGCGCGTGTCGACGATGAGCCAACGGTCGGTTCTTACACATGATTGGTGGCAATACCAGATGCGGGACAGGATGTCGTTCCACCCCCCCTGGGGATAACAGATCACGTACCGCTTCATATTTGTGTTTGTCGCGGCTTCTATAACATAAATATGAACTGAAAGACTCTATGTTTCTATTTCTGTGTGCATTCGTCACAAGACAAAAAACTGCCAATTGTGCTGGTCTTCCGGGGTGGGTCGGACCCGGGTTGCTTCGCTTACCTGGTTGACGATCTGACAGGCGTGCCGGCCCAACTCGAACCAGCGACGGGCGTCGGGGGGCAGGCGGTCGGCGCGCAGGGGAGGATGGTGCCCCGCGCGCAACAGTAATGCCATGCAGACCCGGTACAGGAGAGACCAGCGCGTGTGGTCGTAGTTGTCGTGGATGACCGACTGCCCCGGGATCTTTTGCATGTTCGCCACCGTCGATAAGTAGGGCTCGGCCAGTTCGGGACATTCCCGATTGATGGTATAGCGAAACAGGTTGAGGGCGGCGTCCATCGAAGGTCGTCCGGGGTACTCGATGGCGAGACGCAGGTAGGGCAAAAAGGCGTCGGGGCGGGTGTCGTCGAGGTGCAGGGCGCTCGTGGCAAGACGTTCGTAGATGCTACATACATCGATTTGGTGACGGCGGCGATCGCCCCCTGCGGCGGCAGCCAACGACCGTTCTTCGTCTTGGAAGGCTCGGAGGGCGGCCAGGTTGCACCGGTAACATTCGGCGTAATTTTGCGTGGCGAGGTAGCTTTGGCCGAGATAAAACAGATTGCGCGGGGTGGGCGGGGCCTGCGACAACAGTTCTATGTCGCGCTGATGCCGGCGGGACGTCGATCCCCCGTAGCGTTCGCGGTCTTGGAAGAGACGCCACGACTGCACCATGAACTCGTTGCCGGGGCATAGATTGGCCATCGTTTCGTGGACAGGACAGTCGCGATCGTAGTGGCAGCCGCGGTAGTTGCGCAGAAACCGGACGTCAAAGTGCTCGGTCATTCCGCCGTCTTCGAACCAGGCGAGAACGACCAGACCGTGCAAGGCCGTCTCCTGGTCCGGAATGTCCCACTGCCACGCCTCCTCCTTACCAATTCCCTTGCCAGCCGCCGCACGCTGCAATTCGTCGCCGGCGTCCATCATCAATAAGAAATCCGCGCCCGGAATAGTAGCGGCAAAGGCCAGCGCCTCGTTGCGCCCCGTGGCGAAATCGCGGAAAGGATGGTCGGCTTCCCGGACATGCAACGTGATGTCCAGTTCGGCGCACACGGTTCGCGCCAGGGCCAATGTGTTGTCTGTGCTGCCGGTATCGTACAATATCACCGTCTGAACACCGCTCCCGCTGGTGCGCAACGACCGGAGCGTGGCCCCGATGCTGGCCTCCTCGTTCTTCATCATCATGAGAGCCGCCACTGCCACGGTCATTTTGAATACAATACACCGTCACACGTCACACTTACCCAATACATACGATATAGTTATTATATGGTTGTTGGCACGCAAGAAAAAAAGGGGGGGAAGACAAGGGCTGGAACGGGCCAATTTTTATGTTTTGCGTTTTGCTTTGCTTTACAGGGGAACCACTCGAGGACTATGAGTATGGGTGAAGAGGGGAGAACGAGGAGACGGTTGAGGCTGCTGATTGTCACGGTTCGTACGACTGACCGCGTACTGTACCACGTTCCATCCCGGGAAAGTAATTTCGCCAATTTGAGTTATATAGGGACGGGGCACAGATGATGATGAAACGGGAACCGGGGCAGGGGCAGGGTCAGGGGCAGGTTTGACGCGCAACGACGCAAGTTCGAGTTGGCGGTCCAGTTCTTGGTCTTTTTTGACCATTTCGGGGTTGTGTCGTTTCCACTCCTGGATGGCCATCATAAGGGCGGTATTTTTATACAGGATTTTGTTGGTGATCACGGAACGATCCATGGGACTGATCGAACTGGTTTGGAACCAGGATTCGATGGCGGTTTTCTCGTAACTGTGTCCGTCGGCGGCGACGACGGGGGTCACCATGAGATTCAGAGAGATCGGACACAGCCAACCCTTGTGCGGCTCCACTCCCTTGGCAAATCCTGTCGTGATAGACGCATGAGACGCATGAGACGCATGAGACGCATTAGACGCATGAGACGCATTAGACGCATGAGACGCATTATCGCAGCAAAGGGCCACCTTGGGATCAAGAGGAAGCATCGTATCGTATCGTATCGTCAACAAATGTACTGTACAGGGTATTCGGTGAAAATAAACGTTCAATTTTGTCAAAATTGGTAATGACACCACCAACCATATACCATGTATGGTATGGTATATGGCATAACTCTATAGATCACATCAACATGGTGATTATGCCGACATCCGTCTGGGAAAGATGAGCGACCAGTGACTGTCTAAGTTCCACGGCTTCCGTTGGTTCAATGATTTCCTGGTCGTTGCATACGGACAAATACTCGACATGAACACGAGGGTCATCGTCGTCGTCAGTACGTGTTACGGTGTAACCCAGAATCGCCAGCAAATTGGTGCGTGTAGCCCGCGAAGCGGGCAATTCACGGACGCCCCCTCTGGGGGCGTCCGTCATTGTACGTCCTCCTTCGGAGGACGTACCCAATTGCTGCGCTGTAGGCGTGCGGTCGAACCACGACGCCGGACGCCAAATACGCACCGTATGGAATTCCCGCCGCTGTTGGTGAGAAGTGTGGTACGGACGCATCTGGTGATGAACCGCCACCCGCCCTCCCCCGCAACCCGAACCCGGACCCGAACCGTCACCAAATGCCCCCGCACAAGATTGTGTATAGGACATTTCCGGCAAGGCCCGCAGCACGTAGTGCACCGCGTTCAGCGACGAAAACACGACGAGTTTGTTGTAAAACAGCATACCCAAAAAATAAAAAAAACAGTACCAATAGTTGCCAATAGTTGCCAATAGTTGTGATGTGTTGTCTTTATGTTGATTTCGGTTCTTCGGGATTCCGCGCCCGCATTTCGAGGTAGCACCGGAGACAGGCCATGACGTCGACGCGGGCGTCGTGGAGGCCTTGGGGCACGGTACCAAACAGGCGTTGGTGCAGTTCGGCCAACTTGGGCCATTTGCTCACGGCCGCGCCCGTGGCGGGATCGGGGACCCGGACGCCTTGGAGCATGGTACATACGGATTCCACCCGGTTCATGCGCATATACAAGTAATGGAAGAGCGTGGTCGGCACGTCGCATCCGCGCGCCACCATGGCGTCGTGTTCGCGCTCCATTTCGGCCATCAACACTTCTTTGTCGAACCGGATGTTGTGGGCCACCAGCACGCCGCACCGCTGGTAGGCGCGGTAAAAGGCGGCGAGAGCGTCGGCGACGGCGACGCCGCGGGTGCAGCACAGTTCGCGCGTGATGCCGGTAATGTCCGTGATGACAGGTGAAATTGTGACCGCGTCGTCGACCCGAATGTACTCGTTGTACGTCTCTTCCACCGTCTGGGTGGGAACGTGGTAGACCACGAAACAGAGCTGCAAAATATGGGGATAGTCCTCGACGGGGGGATAAGTGCGGGTCTGATGGTTTTTGGTCGGCAACAAACCCGTCGTCTCGGTGTCAAATACCAGAATTCGGTCACGGTCGTGTTTTGCCTGATTTGACAACGTTACCACGGGTTCGGTGGAAGTGTTCGTCGGTTCTTCTGGTGCGGGGGGGTCAACCTCATGTGGTTCAGGTTCAAACTTGCGTTTCTTTCGCAACGGTTCACACCTACCGGTCGCCTCCGTTCCTGGTGGCACCCCCGTATACATCGACGCTTTCATCGCTTTCGATGTGAACGATACGGGGGGGAGCGTACGGCTTCGTAGTTGCATGATCGAAAGGGGACGACGAACGATATAGGCACGAATGGAATACAGGGTTGTAAATATTATTATCAACCAATACCACTGCATGGTGATAACGAATTCAATTTTACACAGATGTCAGAACGGGAACGGTGTATAATGTTCAAGTAGGGGAGTGTACAGCTGGCAAGGTTTTTCTTGATATTTTTATAGAAATCGTAAAACATTAGAAGGCCATAGAAAGGTGGTCCATAGAACATTAGAAGGCGTCTTATACAGAATCTTGTGAGTGGTGTTCTTGAGTCACCAGACGAGCAAAGCTCGTCTGGCACTACAAACTGCCTACGGCAGTTTGTAAGTTCTATGGTTTCTATGAAATCTTTCCCTAAGCACCCCCCCTTCGGGGGGTGCAAGGTCAGCAAGCGAAGCTTGCTGGCCAACAATGTTCATATAGAAATCGTAAAACATTAGAAGGTCACAGAAAGACTGGTACGCGCTCGCTAACGCTCGCGCGAGTCGGGTCGGCGGAGCAACCTGGGTCGGCGGAGCAACCTGGGAGGACCTTCGGTCCTCTGAGGCCGCCAAAGGCGGCCAACCGGGGATTCGCGTCGCGAATCCTTGGCGCAGCGAGCGCAGCGAGCGCAGCGAGCGCAGAAGGCGGTCCACAGAAGGCGGTCCACAGAAGGCGGTCCACAGAAGGCGGTCCACAGAAGGCGTCTTATACAGAATCTTGTGAGAGGTGTTCTTGAGTTCTATTGTATCGCGAAGCAATTGCCATGAAACGGATGGTTTTTTTGTGACGATACCAAAATTCTTTTCCTAAGACCCTTCGGGTGTCTGCAAGGTTGCAAGCTTTGCTTGCTGACCTGCGGTGAAGCTGTACACTCCCCTATTTGTAAGTTGGCGTTCCAACATTTTATGACGTAACCGCTACAGCGTATCCAATATTATTAAATGTACTGGTTCCGGCTCCTCTTCCGGTCCAGTTGACTCCATTCGTAGAATACGCGAGTGAATTTATTCCATTTCCCGTCGCGACCCATCGTTTTTGGGTAGAACTGTACGCTACACCACTTCCAGTTCCAGAAAATATAGCTTTTCCTAATCCGGTCCAGGTGACTCCATCCGTAGAATAGGCGAGTGAATTTCCTCCAGTTCCCCCAGTTCCCCCCGCGACCCATAGAGGATTGTCGATTGGATCTTTGCCGTACGCTACACCAGTTCCATTCGTAGAAAATACAGTGTTTCCTCTTCCGGTCCAGGTGAGTCCATCCGGAGAAGTTGCTATAGTGTTTCCTCCTTGTCCCGTTGCGACCCATAGACCAGAACCGTACGCTACCCCAAATCCACACGTAGAAAATACAGCTTTTCCTAATCCGGTCCAGCTGATTCCATCCGTAGAAGTTGCGAGTGTATTTCCAGTTCCCACCGCGACCCATAGACCGTTGCCGTACGCTACACCATATCCATTCGTAGAAAATACAGTGGTTCCTAATCCGGTCCAGGTGACTCCATTCGTAGAAGTTGCGAGTAAATTTCCTCCATATCCCACCCCGACCCATACACCAGAACCGTACGCTACACCTGCACCCTGTCCAGTAGAAGAAAATACAGTGGTTCCTAATCCGGTCCAGGTGACTCCATCCATAGAATACGCGAGTGAATTTGTTCCATTTCCCACCGCGACCCATAGACCGTTGCCGTACGCTACACCCCGTCCACCCCCAGCATTATCAAATACACCGGTTCCTCTTCCGGTCCAGGTGAAACCATTCGTAGAATATACGAGTGTATTTGTTATTCCATTTCCCCCCGCGACCCATAGCGGCGGCGGCGGCGCCGACGTCGTCACCGTCCCTGTCACCGCCGTCCCGTTCTGCACGCCGTTGCCGTTGACCGCGTACACACTGAACGTGTACGACGTGCTTGACGACAAGCCGGTGTACGGCCGCGACGTCGTGTTCGCACCCGAGATGGTCGCCCCCGACGCCGGCGTCCCGCCCGTCGGGCTGTACGTGATGATCAACGAACTGTACGCGCCTGAGCACGACAACGTCGTGCCTGTCGCGTTCGTCGACCCAAATGTCACTGTTGATGTCACCACGCCCAGCGTGTACAAGCTGCCCGCCGTACCGCCGGTCACCGTGAACGGCGTCCCCGCCACGCCGGCCGCGTCATAAGGGACCACCGTGAACGGCCCGTAGTTGGTGTTGTTGGTCAGGCTGGTGTAGGTGTAGGTGGACGCCGTCTGGTTGCTGGCGACGGTGGTCCCGTTGACTAAAACGTTGTAGTAAGCAGCGCTGGCGTCGTAGGTGATGCCAGTGAGAGGAATTTGCCCCAACGTGGTGAGGGCGCCGAAGGCGGCGGCCGTGATGGCGGACGGGATGGGCCGGTTACTGCATGGGGCGTGATGTGAAAATGAGGTGAACGTCGCGAAGGACATCTTTACTATACTATGATACTATGATACTATGTAGGGGTGTGTACGCCAGAGGCGTGCGAATTTAAATCTTCAATGGTGTAAATCGGCAAAGGTGTAAACGTTTTATCACGTAACCGCTACAGTATATCCAGAAGAAGAAATTACATACTATGAAACAATGGTACTATAACTTACATGGAAAAGAAAGAAAGAAAGAAAGAAAGAGAATAAAGATTGCACAGGTGGGTTGTTACATAAACCCTTTTTTTTTGAAATGACGCTGACGCCACCTGACACCGACTTTCCCACCACCACCTTTGTAACCGCCTTTATTCAGGTATATGAGCCCAATAAGGAGTTCGGGAACCGGACGCACGCGTGGCGGTACCAGCAGTTCAAGGTATTGGCCGAGTCGGGGATCCCCCTGTGCGTCTACGTCAACGCGACCGAGCTGGCGACCATAACGTCCTTTGCCACCGCATACCCCAACGTGCGGGTGATGCCGCCGCGCGAACTGACCGAAACGTGGGCCTACCAGACGTGCCAGACGGTCGACGAGCTGCACATGCCGGAAGAAGCGCACCCGACCAAAGACAACTTTGCGTACATGCAGCTCATGCTCGCCAAGACGGAGTGGCTGGCCGACGCTGCGCGGCAAAATCCGTGGGGCACGTCGCAGTTCGCCTGGATCGACTTTAGCATTGCCTACATTTTCAAGGACCCGGCGGCGTGCATGGCCCAACTGCGGCGCATCGCCCACGCCCCGGTGCGAAGACCGCCGCCGGCGTCCTGCACGATTTGGTTGCCAGGATGTGGTCCGTACGGAAACCCCATACCGGCAGAGGTCATCGCCGACACCGAGTCGTCGGAGATGCAGAAAATGCTGGGCAATCCCTACTGGCGTTTCTGCGGCGGACTCGTGGTCGGCGACGCGGCGTCGGTGGTCACATTCAACGACCTGTGTCGCGAGCGATACCCCGTCTTCTTGAATACATACAAACTCATGCTATGGGAGGTCAATTACTGGGCCTGGCTGGAGACGATGGCGAAGTACCGGTGGACGGTCAAACGGTACGTGGCCGACCACAACGACGAGATGATCTTGCGGTTCCCGTTCGATGAATGGTGCGCCTCGCCGCCGAAACGTCTGCTCGACGCGGACGGCGTCGCGGCAGTGACGTACCCTTATCCGAATTTAGACAACCCCGATTTTGTACCGTCGTCGGCGGCGTACCTGTACCAACCGACGACCGACACGCACTGGTTGATGACGCGCTATGTGAATTACACGCAGGACGACTGGGGGTACTACCACATCCGTCATCCCCGTGGGTGGCTCTGCACCAGGAACGTGCTGTCGCGGTTGGACGCGGTGACGCGGATGCCGCTCGATTACCACGAGGTGGCGGATCCGGAGGACGTGCCGCGGAACCCGGCCATAGAAACGGCCACCAATGTGTATTTAGGCGTCGAGGACATTCGCCTGTTTTTGGGTGCCGGCGGCGAGGTGCGCTACATTGGCACCACGTTTGAGTTCGCCAACACGAATTGCCTGCGGATGATCGAGGGCGTGGTGGACACAGACGCGTACGCGCTGGTCCAGAACCGGGTGGTCGACGCACCGGAGTGGACGGCGTGCGAAAAGAATTGGACGCCCGTCATAGGCGGTTGCAGTGGCAGGACGCCCGTCATAGGCGGTTGCAGTGGCAGGACGCCCGTCATGGGCGGAGTGACCTGGGTGTACAAGTGGGGTCCGACGATGCAGGTGGGTCGGATCGAGCGTTCGGATGCCGCGACCGTGGACCGGCTGGAGATTGTGCAAACGCACGACCTGGCGACCACGCCATTATTTAGCAAATTGCGGGGGTCGACGGTGTTTTATCCGGTATCTGATACGGAATGTTTAGGAGTATTGCATTACAGTCACGAAGGGTTGCCCCGCAAGTATTACCACGTCTTGATGATGCTGGACCGGGCGACGCTGCGGCCGCGGCGGTACAGCGACCCATTCTACTTTGACCGGGAGGGAATCGAGTTTTGCATCGGGTTTGCTTACCGAACAGAGGCGACGGGGGAAGAGGTGGTGTACGATTTCTGGATTTCGCGGTTGGACCGGGACCCGATGCGGATCACGGTGCCCATTGACGCCGTGCCGTTAGTGGGTACGGTGGACCCGTGAGTTCATAAATCTTTCTCAGGATACACTATATCGCGTGTGGTAATCTAATCTAACCTTATTCTATGCTTTCGCCTACTAAATACATTCCCATTACGGATAGGAAAACTAAATGGAAAGTAGATTTGAACGAATTGAACGAGGCGTTTAAAATCGAAGATCTGATAGAGAAAAAAACATACGATATTAGTGAGGAAGGAAAATGGACTGAACAAACTACTGTAGCGTCTCATGCTGTGAATGAAGTTAATGGTGCGGTTCCGGTTCCGGTTCCGGTTCCGGTTCCGGTTCCGGCTCCGGTTCCGGTTCAGGTTGATGGTACGGGTGCGGGTCCGGCTGCGGCTGCGGCTGCGGTTGGGAGTCAGGGTGAGGGTGCGGCTTCGGGTGCGGGTAATAGAGGGGGTGGCAAGCGCTTCGAACCCACCAAGAGACGCACGATCAAGCGCCGCCGGAGCGGGAAACGCAACCCGACACGTCGGCCTCGTGGTAAGTCGGCCCGTCGTCGGAAGTAAAACATAGACTAAAATAGACGTCGTGCTCGAGCAGACAAAAATACCATTTTGCAATATATAGGTATCATCTATCTACATATTGCGATTGCAATGACCATGACCAAAACACACACTTCCGTGTGGTTCAACGGCGACCCGCGCGTCCTAAGCGTACACCTCCCAAACGATGAAGTATGGGAAGCCATTTACGACAGTACCGGAAAACGTACATGGAAGGTAAGTCCGAGCCCTTCTAACCAAGAAGAAAAGGAAAAAGAACAAAAAGAAGAAGAAAAAGACGATGCCGACGACGACCACCACCCGTATGTCGATCTTACACCGTTGGCAAACATCGCGGCCCGTGCGGTCAATGAGTTGCAACCACCCGCACCCGAAGCCGCAATCGAAACCGTCTTCAAAATCCCCAGTGAGTAAAGCCTCTATGAATAAAGGTTCAAACGTCTCAACAGCCCTCGAACATCGCGCAAGGGCGGAAAGAAACGGCGCAACCACCGGGTCACCCAGCAAAAACGTCGCGGTAAGATTTAGTTATTTTTAGATAGATTTGATTTGATTTATAGCATTAGAGGTGGTCCATGATCCGGGACATGATCGTCTTTGTATCCGAGCCCTCTTTATTCGGGTCAGCGTCGACCCACGTAATTTGTGCCGGATGGGTCTGGTGCATTTTCTGGATGCAGTGATGGTAGCGGTATTCGCATTGGTTCAGGTACGCTTCGGTAATACCGTCTTCGCCTTCGCGGTCACGCCGTCGAATGCGCGCCAGGCAGGTGTCCACGGGCACGTCTATATACACAATGTGTTGGGGGTAGGCGGCGTCGTCCACACAGTCGAACATGGCTTCGTAGACGGCGAATTCGACCGCGGACAGGTGGCCCGCGTCGCGCAGCATGTGGGCAAAGACGTGGCGACTGCTCGCGATGGACCGTTCACACACAATCGTGCGCACCTGGGGAAAGTCCCGACGCACGCGGTCCAGGTCGGCCAGGAATGTGTGGAAAATGTGGACCTGGAACACAAACGCATACTTGGCCGGGTCGCGGTAAAACAGTTGCAGCAGGTTTTCTCCCCCGGAATCCGCGGCCACATCGGTAGCCCCACTCCCTTCGGTAGGGGGCAATTCATGGACGAGCTTCGCCAGGATTCGCGAAGCGAATCCCCGGTTGGTCGGCGAAGCCGACCCGACTCGTCCGTCATTGTGCGCTGTCAGAGACAGCGCACCCAATTGCAGTGCTGTCCAGCGGTCGACGGGTTCGCGCAGTACATAGACGTCGGTGCGTCCGTCGGCCTTCAGACGTGCTTCCAAGGCGTCGAGCACTGTCGACTTGCCCGCACCAATGTTGCCGTCGATCGAAATGATTCTTGCCATTGTCATTGCCGTTTCCAGTGTGAGTTGTTGCTACGGTTTCAATTTTTCCACGCCTTCTATGGCCGCCTTCTATGGCCGCCTTCTATGGCCGCCTTCTGCGCTCGCTGCGCCAAGGATTCGCGAAGCGAATCCCCGGTTGGCCGCCTTCGGCGGCCTCAGAGGACCTTCGGTCCTCCTCAGAGGACCTTCGGTCCTCCCAGGTTGCTCCGCCGACCCAGGTTGCTCCGCCGACCCAGGTTGCTCCGCCGACCCAGGTTGCTCCGCCGACCCAGGTTGCTCCGCCGACCCAGGTTGCTCCGCCGACCCAGGTTGCTTCGCCGACCCGACTCGCGCGTACAAGTTGGCTTTCTATGGCCTTCTATGATTTCTGTATTCCATAGAAACCGGTAAATCAATTGTATCAGAAGGACATCTTCGATGCCCGTCCGGATTCAAATGTTCACCGGTTTAGAATAAATTTACCAAATCCGTTTATATATGAATTATTTTATTCATATATACTATAGCCATGGCTACTCCTACTTTTTCCAGTCCGGTCATTGTGCGGGAAGCGGCAGTGAACCGCACCAAAAGTCCCAAGCACGCGCTTAGCGACATGCAGACAATCTATCAAAGTGTGAAATGGTCAAACATGGGGGTTAAAGTGAATGGCAATGCGGGAACGGCGAGCATGAACAATACTCAGTATACAGTTGAGAATGTTGCAGACAAGAATCGCACCAGAATGAATGTATTTGTCAGCAACGCACCCAATTCGTTTGTCTTCATCAACAATGACGTCAAGGACACTACGGGAACCGTGACCACGACCGCCAAACCCATACAATTGACAATTACGGTAGGATCGAATCAGGTGATCATTGAGAACTTGGCGGTCAACCAATCCCATATCTTACATGTGGACGATAACAATGATATTTATTGCACGCATTTACACCCTTGAACATTTAAAATGGCACGGTTAGTGCCAAAAAAGAGGTTCAAGGTTGGGTCTTTTCATACCCGTATAAATTTTGATTATAGCCATTCTTGAAAATGACTTGACTCGTTTTTCTACATAAATAATCAAATAATCAGGACGGTTTATTTGTTTTACCGCATTTTCTGCTATTTTGTAGATGTTTTTTGCTCCGTTACAATCTCTGTTCCAAAAGCCATTACAGGATTTACACCTTAAAAGCCCCCAGCACAGTTTTTGATTGTTTCGGTATGGTTTTGGATTATCCACCATTAAAAATTTTTTACAATCGCCTCCATTACATTGCGAACATTTACAACTACTGCGAAATTCATCTACTAAATAGGTTTTGTAGCCACATTTACGAAATAAACCACGCATTCCTTTCCCTTTGGTTGGTTCTTTGTATTTCATTTGTTGCCGTTGTTCCCAGTCCCCAAAAGCAATAATGACAGTTTCCGGTGTTCCAAATTTTTTTTGGAAATTCAGTATCATTCGTTGTTCGCCGGAGACCTCTGTGTCCGACTTTCATTGGAAAGATTTCATCTATATCTATAAGAAATAGATGACATCATCACATCGTGTTTCTCTCAATTTGTGTAGTAGTAGCCACAGCGGCGTGAACCTAAAACAGTACGCGTACATGAATCCGATTGCGGACGTCTATGTCGACGGGTTTGCCACGTTGTCTTGTCGGTTTCCGCGTCCGCATGCGGATCGGTATCTCTACAATTCGCGTTCGGTTTACCAACACGGCGACACGGTCATTAACGAGCCCCACCTGTTTCCACACTTACCGGACGCCGTGCGTACGGACGCCGTGTCTTCGTGGGACGTTTTCAACCGCAAGTTGCCGCCGTGGAACTGGATGGACAACGGGCGCCAAGAGACGACGAACGAAGATTTTTCGCGCTTCATCGAACCCGATGTGGTCGTATCGACCCGGGTGATGTCACGCAAAACACCCCGCCGTCGCTCACAATCACCGTGGAAGTTTTAGTGAGTTAGAGTTTCCGACGGGAATGACGGCGGCGGCGACGCGTTCTACGCACCCTTCTCGTGCGACGTTTTTGTGTCTTGGTACGCCTCCGGCCTCCGCTTAATTCTACCGGTTTTGTGCCATACAATCTATTCTGGTAAATATAATCACGAACGGTGTCAATTAACCCACATTGTTTCAAAGCTTTGTCAAAACCTATTTGATTATCGTCACTTCCACTTCCTTTCAGAAAGTCTCTTAATTTCTCGTCTTTAATATCTTTGAAAGTGGCCGATGGTATAGTGACACGTAACTTTAATAGGTCTCGAATGGTGGTGGATGACATAATCGCAATATTTGACGTCGACACATATTGATGATTTGATGGATCGATGACCTCAAAATTACCATCTATCAGTTGTTCTAATTCTCCCATATTTACCGTGACATCTTTAGTAATGTTTCCATCATCTTGTTGGATATTTATATTTGGTTTGATTTTTGATTTGAGATAATTACCATCAAATTCTGGATCAGTCGGTTTCCGGTCTCGTGCAATACCAAACATTTTGTTTTTAAAGAATGGCGATGGCTGCAGATTCCAGTTCCCTTGTAAGATGTTTTCAATATTGTCCTGACCAAACACCAACGCCCCTTTAG
>Ga0164296_1002493_pt1 | contig 18297 bp, 18 predicted proteins | sample GEODES057metaG_FD_113533 | JGI IMG/M metagenome (GOLD analysis project Ga0164296, IMG submission 113533) | Dystrophic lake water microbial communities from Trout Bog Lake, Wisconsin, USA - GEODES057 metaG | ecosystem: Environmental > Aquatic > Freshwater > Lake | place: USA: Trout Bog Lake...
GAAGAACATATAGAGACAGATAAAATTAGCCCACAGGGGGTTCTTTTCTAAAAATATCAATTTTAAGGGCTTTAACGCTGGCAATAATAATAATCTTAAAACGTTTGGGACACTATTAGTTCGAAACTGGCTTTTATATCTTCAATTCGATCGGTAGCGACAACAGGACTGCCTATGTGGGTAGTCATATAAGACCAAGGGTTTCGCTTCCACAAAAATATCATTTCCCAGTTGGATTAAGTTTATCAGTTGAAGTAGGCTACCAAAAACCTCAGTTCTGCGAAGACGATTGGACGCTGGAGATAAGACCTATCATCGACAAAAAGATAAATAAACTATACCTCTGCTTCAATCCTGTTTTCGACAAATCCCTTCATGGTGCCAATGCATCTTACGGCTACAACTTCTCTCCTAACGCCAAAATTAGTTACGATATCAACAAGACTTTCTCACCTGGAATAGAATATTATGGTGCCGTAGGCGAATTAAACAATTTCCTGCCTAAGGCAGAGCAGCAACACAATCTTTTCCTATCGTTGGATGCCGACTTCAATCCTAATTGGGAGTTTAATATTGGTTACGGGCTAGGCTTTACTAGCACCACTGACAATGAAATTATAAAGTGTATTGTAGGATGGAGGTTTAAATAGTTATGAGATATGAGTGATGAGTGCAAAAAGACTCATCACTCATATCTCATAACTCATCACTACTTAAAGAGTTCCAACAATGCGCTACTTCCTATGATGGTACCATAAGGAATAGCACTTAAATCTACAGCAAAGTTCGGGTTGTGGTTACCGTATATTGACGATTTACCATCCTTGCTTTGCTTTGCACAAGCTTCTTTATTGCTTACACCCACATGAATATAATCATACACATAATCTTTCTTACTATTGATAATCAGGTAAGGAAAGTCCTCCGAGCCCATCGATGCGGGAGGAGATAACAATTGCAAGCCAGGCACTGCTGCCACTAGCGCACCATTCAATCTATTCGCCATCACAGTATCGTTCTTCAAAGGGTTTACAGAATTGTACAGCTTCTCAGTAGGATACAAATCTGCGGGCAATCCATTCATCATTGCAATACCACTATCCACTCTTTTAATTCCTCTTATCATCGCATCCCTATCTTTTTCTTCATACCACCTTGTCGTTATTTTCAGCACAGCTTTGTCGGGGATGATGTTGGCAACCGTACCTGCTTCCATTGCACCAACAGTAATCACGTGGGGGTTTAATGTAGAGATTGAACGACTAACCACTGCCTGATAATCCAATATGGCACTGGCAGCCATTATCACGGGGTCTTTTGCCAGATGCGGCGCAGAACCGTGTGCACCGATGCCGTGAAAAGTAACTTCCATACCAGTGGATCCTGCACCATCATACCCTGGTCTGTTCCTGAGATACCCTACTGCATAAGGCATCGTGTGCATCCCGAACAAATAATCAGGTATTGGCACTTTATCATACAAACCATCCTTCACCATTGCCACTGCGCCACCTATTGCCTCCTCGGCGGGCTGCACCACCAACACAAGCGTGCCGTGCCATTTGTCTTTAAGTGCCAACATAATCTTAGCCACACCAAGCAACCAAGTTACGTGTGCATCATGGCCACAAGCGTGCATCAAAGGCACCACCGAACCATCTTCTTTTTTCATGGTGGCGGTACTAGCCCAAGGTAATCCCGTCGTTTCCTTCACAGGTAGTGCATCCATATCGGCGCGATACATAACTATTGGACCATCACCATTCTTAAGTACGGCAGCTATACCTGTTTTGCCGATGCCAGTAAACACCTCATAGCCCCCCAAAGCCTGCAACTCTTTCGCAGCAATGGCAGAAGTTCGTTTTTCGTTAAAAGCAAGTTCTGGGTGAAGGTGCAAATCCTTGAATATCTCTACCAAACGAGCTGAATCAGCGTCGGCAAGTTGTTTTAATACGGAATAATTATCCGTGGTTGATACGCCCTTTGCTTTGTTCTTTTTGGATTGCGCATGTACAGTTACACAAAACAACGTCGTTGCTATCAATGCAACGGTAAGGCTTTTAAATAATTCAATTCTCATACAATAATCTTTACAATGCAAGTATATAAAAATAGTTTTTTGTAATGTGATACGCTGCATTAAATTATAATTACTCGTTCTTGGATTGACAATTTTACAATACCCAAGACTATCCCTATTTTCCAAGTATTGTTTTATCCATTACAGAGCCAATATAATTATTTGCTGCCACATCCATACCTCCGTCGGTACAAATAATACTATTTGCTGTCACGGGAGTATTGTTGTGGCAGCAAAATATTTTATTTGCCTTGAAACCCATCTCACAGCAAGGCAAAAGAAGAATATTTGCTTTGCTAATCTTATTAATCGAAAAGAAAAAAGCTTGATGCTTAGTAACGCTTTCTAAGCTGTGCAGTGTTTCTTATCTTATTATAAAAGAAACTGAAAGGAAATGAGTAGTAAAATGAAATTTAGTACGGATGAGCTTTCTTGTTATTGGTAAATGTAACAAAGAAAAGGTAGTTCTTTTGATAGAACTTCGAGTCTATTGATATATTAATGCAATAAGGGCAGAGAATTTACTGCCCTTACTGTACCGCTATCAATCATTAATGCTTATTAAGCACTAAAAACTAACTACTAATCACTAAATTGTTACCATTGCTTTAATAACGCCATTCTTAGGGTCTAACCAAGAGGCGAAGTTTGCTTTTACATCATCAAAAGCCACCTTGTGCGTGATGTAGTTGGTAGGAATTACATAACCTTTCTTCATACAAGCAACCACGTGTTCAAAGTCTTCACTAGTAGCATTACGACTGCTCATCAAAGTGGCTTCTCTTTTATGAAACTCTGGATGGCTGATTACAATCTCATTCTTTTGTAGCCCAATCAACACGAACCTAGCACCGTGGGCCATGTATTGAAAGGCATTGTTTATTGCTTTGAGGTTGCCAGTGCAATCAATCACAACGGTAGGCATATCGCCATTGGTAATTGTTTTCAATTGCTCAAAAACATCTGGGTCAAGCGCATTGATAGTATGGGCAACACCTAATTTATCCTTACAAAACTGAAGGCGTTGAGTATTTATGTCCAATGCAATTACTTGTCCACCAGCAATGCGGGCAAACTCCATGGTACCCAAACCTATTGGGCCAGCACCTATTACCAACACATATTCACCCTTCATAACACCCGCACGGCGCACCCCATGCGCACCAATGGCAAGCGGTTCCACCAAGGCAAGTTCATCGTCACTCAACCCCTCTCCATGTATCAAAGAATAGGAAGGCACGGCAAGATATTCGCGCATACCGCCATCCACATGCACACCACAAACATTGATTGCTGCACAACAGTTGGGCTTTCCGTTGCGGCAAGCAATACACTTGCCACAATAAAAGTACGGACTAATAGTAACCGCCTCCCCTACTTCAAAGCCATTGCCAGCTTGGGTTTCTACTATTTCTGCCGCTAACTCGTGCCCAAGGATACGCGGATAACTAAAAAAAGGCTGAGTACCCTCGAAGGCATGGAGGTCGGTGCCACAGATGCCAATCTTCTTTATTTTAAGTAATGTGTAGTTTTCTGGAACAGAAGGTAACTCAGTTTCTACGTACTCGAAATTACCGGGGGTTGTGCATACCAAAGCTTTCATAAATGGCTTATTTGTTTGTGGAATGAAAAATAAGGGGCAAAGATAATCGTATCCTTGTTACAGGCGAAAACGTTTTATTAATCTTTGTAATAATGGTGTTGGGTAATGGATACCATATCGCCATCATAACGTGATTTGCTTTCGCTCATGGTGCCGTCTGGGTTGTAGAAAAATTCATCAACCTTATCACCATACACATACTTGATGCACTTATGGTGTTTGTTGTAAACAATCCTAGATTTATGGTAATATTCGTTTTCATTGGTAGAGAAAACCTTGGTTGTGTTCCAGCAATAATGAAATAGCGTTGAATAATCCTTATTAAAATTGTCAATCTTCTTTACCCTTCCCCTACGATCGTAATGGAATCTTTCGGTCAATAATAATTTGCTGAGGTTGCTTTGCTTCCAAATCTCAATCAGTTGCCCCTTAGTGTTATAAATGTTTTTTACTAAAGCATCTTTCGTTATCCCATTCGAAAGCACATACGATGAATTGACAATTGCAATCTTACCATTGGTTCCATAAGTATAAAGCGTGTAGCCAACGCTGGTTTCTTGGTCTTTTAAAAACGTTGTAGAAGAAATCTGAGCCAATTGATTTTCGGGATTGTAATAGAAGGAGTCGATGAGTTTGGTGTTTGTCTTTTTATTATACCTTATCCTAGTTGACATATTGCCATTCTCATCAAAATAAATGGTTACTGAATCAACCAATAGTATTTTACTGAAATCAGTAAAGACGGTTATATCCTTTACATTTTTACAGAAAGTATAGTTGCAAACTACTTCCCTTGCTATCTTATTTAATTTGATAAGTGTACTACCATTTGTACCGGCCTCGGACAGATACCCATCTACTTGTGAAAAAGCATTGAGGGTAAGCGTTGAAAGAAGAAAAGAAAGCAAAAATGTTCTCATAAAGTCAGTAATAATACAAACTCCCTTCATTTATTTAGGGATTTATCATCTGTTTCACCGTACAATAATAAAGCATATTCTTAAAGATGTTAAAATAATAATAAATAAACATCATTTTATTTTTTAAGAAGTACTGTTTATAGGCTATAATATTACAGATAATCTCAGTTTACATTTTGCTGTCTGCAAGAATTAAAATAGTTGCTATTGTATTATTTTGTCTACCCTAGTTAGTTTCCCATCCGAGTTTACCCCTTCTATTATTACCCTGAATCTTTTGGAGATATCATTATTGTAGAACTCTACTTTAAAGGTTTTACTAGCAGCATTAGTTAATACATAAGGATTCCAATACAGAGTAGTTCTTGTATCTGTTTCAAACGATTGATTGGTAGAATAATCAGGGCTATAGAACTCTCTGTACTTAGTATAACCTTCTATAACAGCATAACCCATACCACGCCCTGCAATAAATTGCTCGTCCTCCCCTTTTCTGGTATAAACCACAATGGCACCACCAGCTCCATTGCCAAAAGAACCAAAGAATGGAGGATGGAATACCTTTATATAAGCCACTTGATTCATGGTTATACTCTTCAATTCTTCCACTCTAACCCGCTGTTCATCCAAAAAGAATTCAGGTCTAGCCCCATGCCATGTTACTCGTGGATTAAAGTTTTCACCTGTTACTTGCAAACCGCCCACTCTCGTTTCTAGGTACCAAAGTACATCTGGTGACTGTTTTGCGTACTTGTCGTTTATAATATCAAATTGATAAGCATCCCCTCCGGTAAACATGCCCGTTGCATATTTCTCATCTAGTATATCTACTGAGCGTTTAACCTTTGTGCGTACAGTAACTTCTGCTAACTGGTGTGACTTGGCTCTCTTCTCAGCCCTGTCTATTTGCGCCAATATGTTCTTTGTAGCTAGCAGGTTTGCGGTATCTTCTAGATAGTTAGGTAGCGTCAGGTTAAAGTTATAACCATTAGTCAGCTTTTTAGGGTAATTACTAAATAGCCCATTTGTAATCTTAACTGTTGCCATATCAGTTAGTTTTTCATCTTTATTAAACTGATAATAAGCCTTTACCGTATCAAAGAACACAACCCCTGTTTGTAAGAACTCCCCATTTTTATCAATCCCTAAACTCAATATTTGCTTGGTACTGTCTTTGGCCAGTAACACAAGATTAATCTTTTGGGCATTCCTACGGTTAAACGCATGACCAAATACTTTGCCTTTTATTTCCATGTAATCAGTATCCCTGTCATATGCAATCTTTGGCAAAGCCCCTTTTTCTACTTCATCCCATTTAAACCTTCTCCATCCGTGTGTCAGCATAACCAAATCCAAAAATTGTTTTACTGAATCAGATTTGTTGGCAAAGTAATATGCGGGGTTATTGATATATCCTTTAATATCACTGCTAAGTAAAAACTGAGAGATAATATTACTGCTTGTGTCATTATACCAATCGGCATCGGTTATTGCAATGCTCATATTGGCACTAAGCGTATCATCAACAGAAATCTCCAATACGTTTTTCTCCCTTTTGTCTAGCCCTTTGTTTGTAACAGTCAGACTGGGTGTAAAGATTGGCAATGAATTGTTTATGAATACAATCCTCTCTGCTACTGGCTTCCATTTGCTATCAAACAATGTTATTTGCAATACCCCGCTTGGTAAGTTTTTAGTCGGTATCTCCCCTTCTATAAATTGTTCTTTTAGACTAACTTTAGATTTATAAACAACATGCTGGTTCATGTGCGCAATTACGTGGGCAACCTCTCGATTGTTGTTGGGTTCATTAAGGCTTTTGACAAAGAATATTGTTTTAGTGGCAGAAGGCTGCACTTGCAATTCCAATCCATTTGTCTTAGGCATTGGTAAAGGGGTAGTGTATTTATTGCCATAAGAATCTTCCCATATTGCAGTCAATGGATTATCTAGACTTGGTGTTTCTGATATAATGCCCATTCCATCGTGTATGGTTTCAAAGGAATCAACAAATTCCCCTTTGCTATTTTTAATTACTCCCTTAGCATAAACTGGCTTCCCTATTAGATTGTTAACCAAAAAAGCCACTCTACTCTCAATACCTGCCAACCAATCGCCTCCTTCAGGGAAAAAGTGAATAGTAGATGCCGGCTTTTCTGTTTGTGTTTTACCTTTCTTTACAACAGGTGGTTGCTCTACAGAGATTTCTTTTTCATACAAAAAAGATGAATCAAAGTTCAACATCCATTGCGTATATGCCCTTACATGAACTGAATTGCCTTGGTAATTTGCAGGAATATCAAACTGTCCACGACTTGTTGACTGGAAGAAAGGGGTTATTGTATGTGCAAGCAACTTGCCATTGTTATCGTACCAATCTGCATAGAAGTTTTTACTAAAAGGAGACTGTTGCAAATCGGCCATCAAATAGGCTTTAAACCAAATTGTTTCCCCTTTACGGTACAAACTCTTATCGAAATGAAGATGCATCTTTTCCTGCGGGAAATTATTGGCATAAACATTCATTGTTGAATCAATCTGTTGTGCAAAACCAATGTTTGTGATTGCAATGGTAAGAAACAATGAGGCAAGAATTATCTTCATCATAAACCGATTTAGAAAGTAAAAATAATATTATTCTTACTAACAGATTGAAAATATTTCCATGCTTCAATCCCAACTATCTTAATTAACATTAAAAGAAGTATTTTTCACTCCATAAAGCCTCACGAAAGTGGTAATCCTTCCATTTCTTCAAAGAAAAATCAACACATAGTAACATAGGCACATAGAAAACATAGATTGTATGTAATAAAGAAGACATAAGGTCACGTAGAAATATTAGTATCTATTTTTACGTCAATTCTATGACCTTATGTCTTCTATTACAATACTATGTGCCTTATCTGTCTATGTGGTGAATTTAGTAAATGCAAGTAGCTATGCAATCCATTTTACTCTATAATTTTTTCTACTCTTGCAAGTTTCCCATCCGAATTGATTCCCTCAATAATTACCCTCAAACGTTTGCTTATGTCGTTGTTATAAAACTCCACTTTTACTGTCCTGCTATTGGGATTGGTCAACAAATAGGGATTCCAGTAAAGCGTTGTACGAACGTCTGTCTCCATTGTTTGATTTATGGAATAATCGGGGCTATAAAACTCTTTGTATTTGGTGTATCCATCTATTAAGGCATAACCCATTCCCCTACCTTCTACATATTGCACGTCCTCTCCTTTTCTTGTGTAGATAGCAATGGCACCGCCTTCGCCACTACCAAAAGAACCAAAGAATGGTGGACGGAATACTTTTACATAAGCTATATCCGCAACTGATATTGTCTTTAGTTCTTCTGCCCGAACCCGTATTTCATCCAAAAACAATTCTGGGCTTGCACCTCGCCACCGAAGCCTGGGGTTTATTCCATTTTCATCTATTTGCAAACCAGCAACCCTTCCTTGTAGATACCAAAATATATCTGGACTAGATTGAGCGAACTTGTCATTGATTAAGTCAAATTGATAACTATCCCCACCACTAAAGAAGCCCGTTGCATATTTCTCATCCAATATATCCACCTGCCTCTTAACCTTTGTATGCACCGTTACTTCTGCCAGTTGATGTGCTTTTAATCTTTTTTCAGCCCTGTCTATTTGTGCCAAAAGGTTTTTTGTCCTTAATAGATTTGCAGAATCCTGCAAAAAGTTAGGAAGCAACAATTGATAATCATAGTTCACATTTACTCGCTTGGGGAAGTCCAAACTTAACCCATTCGTAAGTTTTACGGTAGCAATATCAGTCAATCTTTTATCACCATTAAACTGATAATAAGCCTTTACGGTATCAAAGAAAAGCACACCCCTCTGCAAAAAGCTACCATCCCTATCAATCGGCAGACTTATTAATTGTCTGGTACTATCTTTTGCTTGCAAAATAAGATTAATCTTTTGTGCATTTCTTCTTGAGAACGCATGCCCATATACCTTCCCTTTTATCTCTAGATAATCCGAATCCCTCTCATATTTTATCTTGGGTAAGCCCCCTTTTGCCAATTCCGGCCAGTTGAATCTTCTCCAACCATGTGTAAGCATCACCAAATCCAACTGTTGTTTTACGATATCAGAATTGTTCGAAAAATAGTATACTGGGTTATTGATATACCCTTTTATCTCGCTACTCAACAACAACTGCGATATAATATTGCTGGTAGTATCATGGTACCAATCCGCATCGGTGACTGCAATGCTCATATTGCTTTTTACCGAGTCGTCAACAGTTATTTCCAATTCGTTCTTCTCCCTTTTATCCACCCCCTTTGTAACTACATTCAACGTAGGCTTAAACAATGCTTGACCATTATCCACAAACACAATCCTTTCTGCAACAGGTTTCCAATGCGAATCAAACACAGTAATTTGCAATATCCCCGTTGGCAAATCCGCAGTAGGAATTTCCCCTGCGGCATAATTGTCTTTCAATTTAACCTTCGACATATAAACCAAATGTTGGTTGACATGTGCTATTACATGCGCCTCCTCCCCTATCTCAGCAGTTTTGGTGTACTGCACCACAAAAAGCGTTTTGCCAGTAATCTGTTGCACCTGCAATTCAATGCCAGAAGTTTTAGGCAATGGCAGCGGCGTATTGTATTTATTACCATATTCATCCTTCCAGATTGCCGTAAGCGGAAAATCTATACTAGGCGTGAGCGATATTAAACCCATCCCATCATGTATCGTAGCAAATGAATCCACAAATTCCCCTTTGGCATTTACGATGGCGCCTATGGCATTTACAGGTTTGCCATTCTGATTATTTACCAAAAAGGCTATCCTACTTTCAATACCCGCCAACCAATCTCCCCCTTCCGGAAAAAAGTGTAAGGAAGAAACAGGCTTTTCAACAATAGTACTTTTCTTTTTAGTGGGAACAGGCGGTTGATCTACCGAAATATCTTTTTCATAAACAAAAGAGGAATCAAAGTTCAGCATCCATTTAGTGTACGCCCTTACGTGGATTGAATGCCCTTTATACTCTGCCGGAATATCAAACTGCCCCCTTGTTGTGGATTGATAAAAGGGCATAATGGTATGTGCCAATAGCTTACCATTGTTGTCGTACCAATCAGCAAAAAAGTTTTTACTAAGATACGATGGTTGCAAATCCGCCAACAGATAAACCTTAAACCAGATGGTTTCCCCTTTGCGGTATAGGTCTTTATCAAAATGGAGGTGCATTTTTTCTTGAGGGAAAACAGTAGCATATACCCCCATCATGGAATCTATTTTCTGGGCAAGGACAATATTAGAAGTTATTAGTAGAAGCGAACAAGAGAATATTATTTTTTTCATGATTCAAAAGTAGCTCCTAAGATTACATACTTACAAAAAAAGACTGTAACCAATACATATATAACTTAAAATCAAGTAGTTTAAAGAAAACTTTCGAAACAAAAAGGATAGTTTTTGTGGGGAAATCTAGATAGAGAAAGTATAGTCTACATAAAATAAGCTCCATATCTTTTATTGAGGAGTTTATATTAGTTCATTGGCATGGGCATATTTGATAATATCTGTCAAGCTATCAAACTTCATTTTTTCTAGCACCCTTGCTTTGTAGGTACTTACCGTATTGATACTTAGGTGTATTGCTTCAGCAATGTTTTTGGGAGTTTTACCTTGTGCAAGCATTTGAAATACTTCAAACTCTCTATCGGATAATGTTTCGTGTGGCTTCTTGGCGGTATCATCCAAGAAAGCATCCGCCAAAAGCGAGGCAATGCTTGGGGTTATATATTTTCGTCCCAACAAAACAAATTCAATTGCTTTTATCAGTTCTTCAGGGGCGGTATCTTTATTTATATACCCATTTGCGCCCGCACGTATTGTTCTTACAGCATTTCTTTCTGGCATCGACATACTTAAAATGACTATTGGCACCTTGTTGCCTGAATCCCTTGCCTGCCTGATTACCTCTACTACTGGCGGCCCTGGCATAAATAAATCTGTTACTACAACATCAAATCTCTGATTTTGAAGTGATTCCTTCAATTCGTCGGCATCACTTATTTCTATTATCTCTGCAAAAGGGTAAGAACGCCTTAATATCATTGCCAACCCTTGCCTAATCATTGTATGATCATCTGCCAACAATATTTTCATAATTTTTGAATTGTAGGCTTATATAAATATAAGCCTTGTTAACAAATTAATTACCATTATTACATTCAACTACTTATGCCTAAACAAGCTTATTTTCTATACCGTAGTTAATTAGGTCTGCATCGGTATCCAATTTCATTTTAGTGCGGATATGCACCTTATGAGAACGAACTGTGTTGATGCTGATAGAAAGACCATTAGCAATTTCTTGCATCGATTTTCCATCAACCAACATTTTAAATATCTGATATTCTCGGTCAGACAAATTTTCGTGTGCATTGACCTTAGATTCATTTTCATAAGAAGATGCGAGAATCTCAGCTACTTCCAAGTTCAAGTATTTACGCCCAGTCAACACTAATGCAACAGCTTTTAGTAGTTCATCCGATTTATTTTCTTTGGTCAAATAACCAGCACAACCGTTGGCTATGCACCTCATGGCATATTCCTGGGCTGGGTACTTACTTAATATTAAAACGGGAACTTTGGGTGCATGTGTTTTTATCTGTTTAAAAACTTCAAGACCCGATTGTTCGGGAGTAAATAAATCAGAAATAATCAAATCCCACTTTTCTTTAACTGCTTTCTTGAAAAGAGAAACATTATTATCAACCTCTTCCAAAATAGCATTTGGATAAGCTTCCTCTAAAATGCACTTCAGTGCAAGTCTTTCAAGATGATATGTGTCTGCAATCAAAATTCTCATGTCTTTCATTTTATATGGAATGTTAAATAACTTGTAATGGAAAAATAGAATTAATTATACAAAGCTATGAGGCTTGATACAATTTCAATATGATATTGATAAAATAGTTGCGATTATTTCTTATTTCATAAATTTATTGACAAAAGATAAATATTAATCAACTGAAATTGTATCTTAGACTTGGAAGATTCTTTTCTTCTGCCAGTAGCTTTGGCAATTGGAAATACCAATTGGACGAAATTTTTATTTTCGATTCTTTTAATCTGTTCTCGTAATTTACTTCGAGTATATCTGAAACTACAAGGGGCAGGTATTTTTTTCCACTCAATATTTTTTTCACTGCCTTTATTAATTCCCATGATAAATCTTCTCGTGTCAAATAACCTGAGCTACCACAAGCTACAGCCCCAAAAGCATACTGTTCAGGTGGAAACATTGTAAATGTCAACACTGGTACAAAGGGTAATCTCTTTTTTATTTGTTTTAAGATATATAAGCCAGTATGCGCAGGAGAAAACAGGTCTGATATAATCAAGTCCCATTTTTGTTTCATCGACTTTTTCAGCAAAGCTTCAACACTTTCTGCTTCTTCCAATTCTAAGTTTGGAAATGCTCCTTGCAATCTTCTTTTCAACACCATCCTTACAAGTGGGTGTTCATCTGCAATTAAAATTTTCATTGTCTTTCAATTTAAAATGATTAATTAAGTTCAATTCCCTTCAACACTTTCCTCCTTAATTCAGATTACAAAGCTATAATCAGCTTTACTGGCAAACTATACGCATTCAGCTAAATGCAGCGTAGTGTAAGTACTACCATACCATTAAAATCATTTAAACATAATTAACAGTTAATCCCCACCACTAAATTTAATCCTCAATTGTTCAGCAGCTATCGATTACTTTGCAGTATGCAGCAATATCAAGCACTCCTAAGACATATTTTGGAACACGGCAATCAAAAGACAGATCGAACCGGAACAGGCACTAAATCCTGCTTTGGTTATCAGCTACGATTCAATTTGCAAGATGGTTTCCCGATGGTAACCACTAAGAAGTTGCACCTAAAAAGCATCGTCCATGAATTACTTTGGTTTCTTCAAGGCAGTACAAACATTGCTTACCTAAAAGAAAATGGAGTACGTATTTGGGATGAATGGGCAGATGAAAATGGCAACCTTGGTCCTGTTTATGGGAAACAATGGCGTAGTTGGCAGGGTGCAAATGGCGAAACCATTGATCAGATAAGTGATGTAATCAATCAAATAAAGAAAACCCCTGATAGCCGCAGGCTGATAGTTAGTGCTTGGAATGTTGCCGAATTGCCACAAATGGCTTTGATGCCTTGTCATACTTTATTTCAATTTTATGTCGCGGATGGCAAATTGAGTTGCCAATTGTATCAACGCAGTGCCGATGTTTTCTTGGGCGTCCCGTTTAATATTGCCTCTTATGCCCTACTTACAATGATGGTAGCACAGGTTTGTGGACTTGAGTATGGTGATTTCGTTCATAGTTTTGGCGATGTGCATTTATACAACAATCACCTAGAACAAGCTCAATTGCAACTTACCCGTGAGCCTTTCCCTTTGCCGACGATGCGTATCAATCCCGAAATAAAAGATATTTTCGGTTTTACTTTTGATGATTTTACTCTTGAAAACTATCAATGCCACCCTGCTATTAAAGCAGCGGTAGCAGTCTAGAACACAGTAAACAGTAATCAGTAAGCAGTGAACAGTTTAAGCAATGTGTATCTGATAACTGTTAACTAATAACTGTTAACTGAAAAATTATGATTATCACTCACATAGTTGCCGCTTCTACGAATAATGTTATTGGAAAAGACAACCAATTGCTTTGGATTTTGCCTAATGACATGAAGCATTTCAAGAACAAAACCTGGGCACTGCCGGTGGTGATGGGAAGGAAGACATTTATTAGCCTTGATAGCAAACCATTAAAAGGAAGGGTAAATATTGTTATTACCCGTCAGGCTGATTTTAGTGCAGAAGGCACAACAGTAGTTCAGGATATTGACGCTGCCATCGCCTTTTGCAAACAAGAGGATTACAATGAAATAATGATTATCGGTGGTGGGGAGATTTATAAACAAACACTGCCAATAGCCAATAAAATATACCTCACAAGGGTACATACAATCGTTGAAGGCGATACTTATTACCCCGAATTAAACCTAGAAGAATGGTACTTAGAATTTGAAGAAAACTTCGATGCCGATGCCAAACACGCTTTTGGGTATAGTTTTCAAACATGGAAAAGAAAGTAGTTCTAATGGTTAATGGTAAATTGTTAATGGTTAATGATTGACCACTTACAATTAACCATTAACAATTTACCATTAACAATTATTATGCAGTTCATCGATGTCTCTTACGGTTATTTGGCTCCAATATTATTGTTGGTTCTATTGTTTTTAAAGAAACAGAATGCTGTTTATTGCAGGAGCCTTCTTGCGGCAATGAATGTGAGCCTAGTGTTCTTTGTGATATTCGCTTGTAGGGAATATTACAACCTCTATTTATTGGCAAAATCATTCGGCTTCAACATCTCTTTCAAAGGGCTGATGCAATTCGCCTCTACCAACATCCCGTATTTTGTGCGCAATATTTTGATACTGCTCCTCCCCTTTTGTTTCTTGTTCAAAAAACTATCCAGCAACATTTTTCTATCCATTTTGATGTTGATTTTTATATGGTGGGAAGTATTTTATGCCCTCCTCACGCATCAAGAAGTCCGTATGCTTGGCAGCAATTACGCCCCATTCCTATTCCCTATCCTCAACTATTTCTCCTTGGTTGTTGGCATGTATGCCTTGCTTTGGTTGGCTAAAAGGCTTCCCATAAGTAGAGTTTAGTCTTGGCGGCTTCTACTATTTGTAAATAACAAGGTTGTTTCTTCCAATAACAAGGTTGTTTCTTCTAATAACAAGGTTGTTTCTTCTAATAACAAGGTTGTTTCTTCCAATAACAAGGTTGTTTCTTCCAATAACAAGGTTGTTTCTTCCAATAACAAGGTTGTTTCTTCTAATAACAAGGTTGTTTCTTCCAATAAAAGGGCGTTTTTTTTCAATAAGATGTTTACTATTTCGCCAAAACACAACGGGTCATATCGATAATGCGTCTTAGCTTATTAAAGTATTTCTTAATTTTTTCTCTTAATTAAATCCAACCTTCTTCATCCCTCGTAATTGTTTCTGTACTGTAAAATTTGAAAGGTTGCGCAACCCAATAAAGCAGTTCAAACATTAATTCACTTCTAAAAAAAGAGTTATGAAAAAAGGATTATTCAAAAAGGTTTTGGCAGGGGCAGGTATCACGTTTTTGTTGGCAGTAGTGGTTCTTAGCGTACACATCTACATCGTAACAAGACCAAAAGCACCCGATGCAAACACATTGATAATGGCTAGGGTAGATTTTAAACAGGACTTGAACAAGGAAGATGCTGCAAAAATTACAGCTTGGCTCTATCAACAAAACGGCGTGAACCACGTGCTTTGCAACCCCGCTGGCAAACTAGTAGTATTTACTTACTATCCAGTCAAAACTTCTGCAGAACAAATTATTGGCAAGATGAATCAAAGCACGTCCTACACCGGCAAACGCTTTTTGCCCACACAAGACCAATTGGCAAGTGGATGCCCAGTTGCGTACAATTCTTTCAGCTATCAGGCATCCAAATTTTTTAACCATTTATTTTAATTAAAATTTAAAACATCAAAAAAGATGAAAAAGAGAAATTTCAAATCAGCAATGGCCTTAGTAGCCATAGTAGCAGCAGTTTCATTGTCGTCAATGATGACTTCGTGCAAGAAAACTAGCAGCAGCAGCACAGCACCCGTCGGTAAAACTTTGTACGACACCCTCGGCGGCACAACATTAGTTAAAGACCCGGCAAGCACAACTGGGGCAATGATTGAACAAGGATACCTGAACCTACGCTCGGTAGTAGACAGTGCCATCTTTGTGATTGCCGTAGACAACAAATTGAACAAAAAGTTTTTCTCGGTATTATTGGGGGAAGTAGGCAGTGGCAACTTGAGCGGTTTTACCGAATTAAGCACCAACTTAACTAATTTCTTCGCAACTGCAACAGGGTCAACAAATCCGAATTATGCTTACAAAGGATTGAGCATGAGTGTTGCGCACAACCCATACTTAAACAAACGAATGGGTGCATTTGCAGATGCTGTAAGTTTCAACCAATTTGTTGTTGACGTAGCAGCAGGTGCTGCAAAAAATGGGGTATCGGCAGATTTGGTAAACAACCATATTGCGCCAATCATATTTTCTGTAGAGGGGCAAGTGGTTCAAAAAGCAACGTTATATGATACACTTGGTGGCCCAACAATGGTAAAAGACCCCACTAGCACTTCAGGCGCAATGGTTGAACAAGGATATCTGAACTTGCGCTCGGTAGTAGACAGTGCCATCTTTGTGATTGCCGCAGATCCTAAACTTAACAGCAAGTTTTTCTAAGTATTGTTAGGAGAAGTAGGCAGTGGCAACCTTAGTGGTTTTACCAAATTAAGTAACAACTTAACTAATTTCTTTGCCGTAGCAACTGGTGCTACAGATTATACGTACACAGGATTGAATATGACAGCAGCGCACAATCCAGCCACAAATAATAGGATGGGCGCAAAAGCCGACAGTACAGATTTCAACAACTTTGTAGGTGACGTTGCAAAAGGAGCGATTCAAAATGGCGTATCCACAGACTTGATAAACAACCATATTGCACCAATAATCTTTTCAGTGGAGGGGCAAGTAGTACAAAAATAAACCCCGTTTTGAGACATTATCCCCAAACTCACAAAAAGGCTATCTAACTTCTTAGCTAGCCTTTTTTGTTTGAAATAGAAGGATGATTTTGAAAGAATAATTGAATTTATCAACCACAATGAGACGTATTTTTCTTTCGTATTCAAAAAAAGAGTTACTTGCGGCTTAACTTAATATATCAGTATAGTTTGGAGGCCGTAAAAAAATATAGTGAAACGGAATTAGTGCAGTTGCTAAAACAGCGCGATCAATCGGCATATAGCTACCTGTACGACAATTACAGTGGTGCTTTGCTATCGGTCATTTACAATATTGTTTCAGAAGTTGAGTTGGCTAATGATGTTTTGCAGGAAGTATTTATAAAGATTTGGAGACAGATAGAAAGCTACGACGATGCAAAAGGAAGGTTGTTTACCTGGATGCTGAACATTTCCCGCAACGCTTCGATAGATACAGTAAGGAGCAAGGGCTATCAAAATAGCCAACAAAATCAAGAGTTGACAGATGCAAAACAAGAAGCAGCAGGTAGTATCCAACTGTCAGTTGACCAGATTGGATTACGTAAAGTGGTGCATCAGTTGAGGGAAGAATATAAGGTACTTGTGGAGTTGGCTTACTTTCAGGGATATACGCAAGACGAGATTGCCAAAATGTTGGACATCCCACTTGGAACGGTAAAAACGCGTTTACGAAGCGCATTGATTCAATTAAGAACAATAATAAAAGAATAAGTAATAAGTGATTATTGAAGACTACATATCGAGTGGCATTATAGAAAGCTATGTTTTGGGACTGGCTGATGCTCAAGAAATTGCCGAATTGGAGCAATTCAGAAGCATTTACCCCGAAATACAAGCGGCTATAGATTCATTTGAAGCATCATTGGAAACAGTTGCTTTATCAAATGCTATTGCCCCCGCCGCTGATACAAAAGACAAATTGTTTCTTGCGCTTGAATTGCAAGATGAATTTATAAACAAAACAAATACCATAGAACCAGATGCTACGGATGTAAAAGAGGAGGCAAAAGTGGTGTCTATGCCTTTGAAACCAATACCTGCAAAGTCTGCAAAGATGTTCCAATATGTTGCAGCGGCTTCAATCATACTTTTTGTGCTAAGTGCAGCTCTTAATGTTTATTTCTTCAGCAAATACAAAAGTGCCACCAAACAAATTGTGGCATTATTAAATCAAAAGAATGCACTTTATACCGACAACCAGACAATACAAGCTAAATATCTTGAATTAAATAGCAGCTTGCAATTGATGAGCGATACAAACATCATCAAGGTTGCGATGAAAGGAATACCAGGAAAAGAGGGTGACTTAGCAACTGTTTTCTGGGATAATAAAACCAAAGACGTTTATCTGCTTCCTAACAAACTACCCAAAGCACCCGAAGGAAAACAATATCAGTTGTGGGCATTGGTAAATGGCAAGCCAATAGATGCAGGTGTTTTGGAAGATTGTAATGGTGTTTGCAAATTGAAGAACACGCAGAAGGCAGACGTATTTGCCATTACCCTAGAGAAAAAAGGTGGAAGCCCCACTCCCGATTTATCTCAATTGTATGTGTTGGGGAAGGTAAGTTCTTAAAGGAAATTAAATAATCTAAAAAGTGCAGCCACTACACGGTAGTAGCTGCACTTTTATTTTAAACATATTCCAGTTAAACCCTGGCTTGACTATTTGAGCCCTGAAGAGCGGGTTGCTGCCGCACGTGTTTCTGCAATGGTTTTGGCAGCAATTGTTTGAAAAGGAGCATCATCTGCGTACACTTCGGCGTTATCGGATAGGCATACACACACACCACCGAGCATTTTCATTTGTGCTTGTTCTTCGTTTGTCATTTTACTATTTTTTAATTATTTGCCAGCCAATTGTTTTAATTACGAACCTGTTGTTGTTTCCTTATTTTGATTAAAAAGTGCTTATATCTCGGATATTGTACGTAACACCTCGGATATTGAATATCACACGTCGGATATGGTTACTTACACGTCGGATATGGTTACTTACA
>Ga0164296_1002494_pt1 | contig 18291 bp, 28 predicted proteins | sample GEODES057metaG_FD_113533 | JGI IMG/M metagenome (GOLD analysis project Ga0164296, IMG submission 113533) | Dystrophic lake water microbial communities from Trout Bog Lake, Wisconsin, USA - GEODES057 metaG | ecosystem: Environmental > Aquatic > Freshwater > Lake | place: USA: Trout Bog Lake...
GCTTCTCGAAAAGAAGCTTGACTTTCTGGTGACTACGTCGGGAAAGAATCTTCTGGATGAGGAAGCTAGCAGAAACACATGCCTGGAATTTTTGAAGAAACAGCAGTGCGATCTGATCCTTCTGTTGGATGGGGATGAAGTTTACACTGAAGAACAGATCAGAAGCATCTTTCATTTTGTACACCAACATCCCAGTTACGATGGCTACTCAGTGAACTTCAAGAACTATGTCTTTCGCAAGGGATTGTTCCTCTACGATTTCTGTCACGACAGGATCTTCTGGCTGAACAGAGGTGGAGGCATAGAGAGATTTCATTTCGACAATCAATTTTTCTACGTGGATCGCAATTACTCACAGAGCAACAGAATCGCCATTCCCAAGTCTCTTGCTTACGTGGATCATTTTTCCTGGCTTTCAGAGGATCCTCGCACTGCTGATAAGATCAAGTACCAGAACCAACGTTACACTGGCCCAGAGGGAAACACCCCCTTGCAATACAGATGCAGCTTCAGAACTGATCCTGAGACTGGAAGGCTGGAATTCAATCCGGAATTTTGGACAGGGCCCAACGTTCAGATTCCTGTTCTTCATGAGATGGGTCATCCTTACTCTTTCGACTTTAAGTTGGATTTCTCCAGAGAATACAACCGAATCATGATGGAGAATGTCTCCAAAGAAACTACTTACAATGTGGAAGTCTACGACGGAAACACACTGTCCCTCATCTACGGCTGCGATCTCAACGTATCTCCTTCATCATCCTTCTGGATAAATCCAGATTACAGAAAGCACTTTGACACTGAGCCCGGATTCGTCAGTTTTCTTGTGATAGTCAGAGAGAATGACCAAGTAGTTCATACAGAGAGATTGCATCTCAAGCGAGAAAGCTCGTAGTCATTAGAATCTTTTTCTGGACTCTCTATAAACTAGATGAGGAAACCACCAGCTTTCTACACAGCTTCGTTAGCAATGGGAGATTGTATCTGTGCCACACCCACCATCAGAAAGATCAGCTCAGTCTACAATGAGAAAGTTAAAGTCTTTTCTCATTTTCCGGAAGTCTTTGCTAGACTTCCTTATGTCAGTTCCTCTGAGGACATCAAGGACTACCAGAACGAGAAGCACGAGTCTCTACGCAGAGACTATGACGTTCACTACTCCTTCTTCAGAATAGGACAGCGAGTTCAGATCTCAGACGATCGTGGCATAGAACTGAAGCATGCGATCATGGACATTCGACAGTACCATGCTATCGATAACGGTTTCATGCTGAAGAACGAGGAACTTCATTGCGATTTCATTCCAGCTGATGGAAGTGACAACCTTGAACTTCCCATAAAGTACGTCTGCTTGCATCCTTTCAAGAATTGGCCATCTCGAACCTGGAGCGATGATAACTGGAACCAACTGATCAGAGGTCTGATCGAAAGGAAGATTCCCGTAGTCATCATAGGCAGAGATAAACTGGATGACAAACTTCAAAAATTTCTCAGAGATTCCGGTTTCGATCATAGAGTCATGGAAGAAGCTGAGAGTAGAAAAGTTTCCTCCACAACAGAGTTCAAAGTGCTGGATCTGACTAATGAGACCACGATCTCTCAGGCTTGGCACGTTCTCAATCGAGCAGCTTGTGTGGTCACCATGGACTCAGGGATACTTCACTTAGCTGGAACGACTGACGCCCACATCATACAGCTGGGTTCCAGCATCGATCCAGCTTTCAGAGCTCCCTACAGAAAGGGTTCTCAGAGTTACAAGTACACATACGTCCCGGGATCTTGCAACATCTTCTGTGCTTCCAACATGAAGTACTCGCTCAGAGACTGGGAGAACGGATACGGAGGCGGAACTCCTCTGCAATCAGTTCCTCTGATCGATACATGCTTGGAACATAAGCCCACGATGGAATGTCATCCCCAAGCTGAAGCAGTGCTGGAACAGATTGAGAATCGATGGAGCTCTCTGAATGCATTCTCCAGTCCGTTGAGCTACGAGGAGATCAAGGAAGCTCTTAGAGATGGAATGATCTCAGCCGAGAGAAAAATTTCCGAAAACTATTCCAACGTGGAGATCATCAAGATACAATCATCATCGCTAGGTGACACCATCGGAGCGCTTCCAGTCATCCAAGCGTATTCTCAGGGAAAGAAGATTGCAGTGATCTCTGGGCTTGGAAAAGAGTTCTTCGAAAAAAGCTATCCCAACATGGAATTCCATCCTCATGAGTCTGAACCCGAGCTGGATCCTCAGTCAGGGAATTACAAGCTCGGAGAAGGGATCTACAAGGATTTCAAGAGAATTCATTATAAGTTTGATAGGCCCTTGATGAAAGGATACGCTGATCAGCTTAATGTCGACACGTGGTCCAGGCCCAAATTGGATCTGCATCTCGGAGATCGACCCATCAAGAGCAAGTACATCTGCTTTTCCATGCATTCCACTGCGCAATGCAAACATTGGAACTACCCCAATGGATGGGACACTCTATGCCGAATGCTGAGAAAAGCTGGACTCACTCCGGTCTGCATAGACAGACATTCATCTTTCGGCATAGAGGGTTGGTGGAATCCTGTTCCTGCAGCAGCAGTGAAGAAACAGGGAATGAACTTGCAGGAGATGACTAACTACATTCATCACTCGGAGTTCTTCGTTGGAATCAGTAGCGGACTATCATGGGTTGCGCATGCTTTGAAAAAACCAGTAGTCATGATCTCTGGAGTCACTTCCGAGGACAATGAGTTTGAGGAAGACACTCTCAGAATCATCAACAAGTCTGTGTGTCATGGATGTTTCAACGACACTAAGAAGTACAAGTTTGATGCTGGTAACTGGTTGTGGTGCCCAGCTCATTCGGGAACTGCTCGACAGTTCGAGTGCACCACGACAATCACACCTGAACAAATTTACGAAAAGATACGAGAATGGAAACCGGAACTATTTTGAAAAAGGGAGAATTTTGGCTGATGAACGCTGAAGGAGATCTGGCTATCAGAAATCTGGAAGAAGAGGCAAAGGAGTTCACACACGAAAGGTATTACAGAGGAGAGTTTGATGCTTTCAACTATGTCTGGTTTGAGAACTTTGATAACTATGAGCATGAAGCTAACGGATGCGATTATGAGCGTCTGGGATGCAAGATAAGAGAAGGAGATGTAGTTCTGGACATTGGAGCTAATGTGGGTGTCTTTTCTCGAAGAGCAGAGCTGCAGGGAGCTTCTAGAGTCATAGCAGTGGAACCCCTGACTCCTACTTACGAGTGCCTGAAACGTAACATCGGTCTCAGAACTGAAGCTTACAAGATGGGACTTTCCGGTGAGACTCATTTTCCGGAATTTCAACTGCATACCAACTACACTCATCTGGGAGGTGGGACCAAGATCGGTGACATCAACCAGGGAAGGAACATCATACACAGAGAAAGAGCTCTTTGCTTGAATGTGAATCATTTCTTTGAGAGTGGTCTTTTTGACCGAGCGGATTTCATGAAGATTGATATTGAGGGAGGAGAGTTCGATCTTCTTCGTGGCATCAAGGATGAGCATCTAGCGGGATTGAGATGCTTATCGATGGAGCTTCATGATGTTTTTCCGGACACTGAAGAGTTCCAACAGTGGTTGATCCAGAGAATGTATCGTCTGGGATTCACATCCTTTGTGCTCTACTACAGCACCTCTCTGAGAACTGTTTCCTTCTGGAAATTTTAACATTCTGAAAGTATTTTTCGCTCATCACGTAGATACATAATACAAAAAATCTTTCATGCAAATTGTTATCGGATTGGGTGAGATCGGTACTGCTATCCAGAAAATTCTGGGTTGCGAGGGTTACGATCAGAGAATGGGTCTTCTGGAAAAACCCATGAAGCATGAAGTGATCCACATCTGCTTCCCATATTTCAAGGGCTTCGAGAAAGAAGTCAGAAACTACAAGAAAAAGTTCAGAGCTAAGTTAGTCATCATTCATTCCACAGTTCCCATCGGAACTTCTGAGAAGTTGAACAGTGTGGCTTCTCCCTGCAGAGGAGTGCACCCTCATCTGGAAGAGGGTATCAGAACTTTCACCAAGTTCTTCGGTGGTGAGAAAGCCGAGGAAGCTGCTAAGCTATTCTCCTCTCATGGAATCACCACATACTCTTGCAAAGATTCACGATCCATCGAAGCTATGAAGCTCTGGGATACTACGATCTACGGTTTCAACATAGTCCTGGAGAAGGAGATTCACAGGTTCTGCGAGGAGAACGATCTGGATTTCGATAAAGTCTACACGAAAGCTAACATCTCTTACAATGAGGGATACGAGGAACTGGGAAAGCCACAGTTCAAGAAATACATTCTGAAGCACTCCGAGGGAAAGATCGGTGGGCACTGTGTGATTCCCAATTGCGATCTTCTGGATTCCTGGGTAGCTAAGACTATCAAGAAGAAGAACAACGAGTACTAACGATCCATGTGCTCCTTTCCGTTTCATCATAGGATCAGAAAGTATCCTCATATCAAAAGGGATCGTCAAGGCCATCAAACTTTTTATGAGGATGGAGATGGCTACTGGGCCAAGCAGACTTACGATGATCAGGGCAATGAGATTCTCTATGAGAATAGCAAAAATTTCTGGTACAAGTGGGAATACGACCGAGAAGGGAATCCCATTCATTACGAGGATTCCAGTGGGTATGTAGTGGACAAGAGGCATAAGCCCTGGTACTTGAGCCTTCTGAATCTGTTCAGAAGAAAACTGGGTATGAAAGTCTTAGCTTACAGGATAAATAGATAAAAATAGATTGACAATGAAACATATCAAAGAATTCGACAACTTTCTCAATGAATCCGCAGGATACGATGACCTCAAAGATTTTTTTCATGACTTGCTGGAAAAATTTGACTTGAAAGCTGAGGACACTAGTGCAATCCTTCTCGATGTTACGGGAGGTTTCGGATTCAGAAAGGAAACTGTGGTCGTTGACATCGTGAAGCTAGCAGAGGAAACAGCGAGCTCAGAGGGCGACATCACCAGCAAAGTCAACAAAGTTTTTTCCGATCACAAGGATAAGATCAACAAGAGACCCATCAGATCAGGATTCGCTTTCACGTACAAGTGAGAAACAAAAAAGCTGATAAAAAGGAGAAATTTTGAGAAAAAATTTCTCCTTTGATGTTTTTTGTTTATATTTGTATATGAAAATCACATTCCAACAATTGATCGATTCAGCTCCTTCCACCATCAGGAGAAAATTGGAGCAATTGAAATTCCTAAGAGAAAGGCCGGATTTTCATCCTGAGCCTTCTGCTTTCGAGCATATTCGCATAGTCACCGAAAGGTTGATTCCTACCGGCGATCCAGATCTGATCTTATCTGGAATCTTACATGATATTGCAAAATTTGACACCGTGAGGGAAAATCCCAAGACAGGATTTCCTACGAGTCCAGGTCATGATGATGAAGCTCGTAACCTGATCATGAAACACGATTCCATCCAAGAATGGATCGAAGATCATGGCGGAAATGTGGACAATGTTGCTAACATCTGCAAGAATCACATGAGATTTCACCAGTTAGGAAATATGAGAGACAGCAAACGAGAAGCTCATATCCAGGCCTGGAAAGATCTGGGAATCTTCGAGAAACTTCAGATCTTTGGAGCAGCTGACAACATGTTAGCAGAATTTGATCTGGAAAATCTGGAAAAAAGCTGGAAATTTACACACTAATTCACGATCATGAAAAAATTCAACAGAAAAGAAGCTATAGAACTCCTGCTTACCACCGATCTCAAAAAGGACTTTCAGAAAAAATTGGTTCCCATCAACTCAGGTTGGGTAGTTATCTGGAAAGGAGTTCCGATGAAACCTCGATACGGAAACAACGACTACTACGCTTCTTATGAAGCTGCTATACAAGCACTGGAACGTAACAGTCAAATGAGCCGAGAAGTTCGAGAGTTTCTAGCTATGAAACTCTACGGAGTCAACTTTGACTCTCCGGAGTGGAAAAATCTTTTCAGGTATGATCTTCGGTACACTGTCCGAGAAATGCGGGAGAATCTCACAGAAGAGGAGGAACGGTTGAAAAACGAAGTATGGGAAGTGGAGAATAAATTCACAAGTTTTTGCTACGGAGCACTCAAAACTGTTCTCATCAAGGAATGGTTGAAAGATGGAACATTGGAAATTAAAAAAGTATAGAGGAGAGACATCATGGACAAGAGAGAAAAATTGGATTGGGTATTCGGACAACACGAAAAGACTAATCACTACTACGATCAGTACCTGCCCTACTCTTTCCATCTGAGAATGGTGATCCAGGCTTTTCAGGACTGGAAGCATCTTCTGGATGAGAAGGATCATGAGACTATGGAACTAGCAGCCGCAGGTCACGATCTCATAGAGGACACACGAACTTCTTACAATGACGTGAAGAGCGTTCTTGGTGAGAAAGCAGCTGACATCATCTACGCTTGTTCCAACGAGAAGGGAAAAACTCGCAAGGAACGTGCTAACGATAAGTACTACCAGGGAATCAGAGAGCAGGAAGGCGCAGTCTTCATCAAGCTTTGCGATCGCATCGCAAACGTTCAGTACAGCAAGATGACCAGAAGCCGTATGTTCGAGATGTACAAATCTGAGAATGAGAACTTCTTCAAGAAGATCGGATACGAAGAACAGCATCCTCTGGTTAAGATGTTTCAGTACTTGGAATCACTTTTCGAAACTAATTCATAAGATCATGAAATGCCAACAATGCGAGAGCCAAAGGGTCGTTAGAGTCACTGCAAAGTGCAACGATATGTTCTCATCTGTCCTAAGTGGACATGACTATTTCGGTTACGTTCCCCGGGACATGGGTATCGGTGGAGGAGACTATGTTAAGTTCAGCTACTGCGCTGACTGTGGTCAGATACAGGGTGAATTTCCAGTGAAACTTGAAGAGATCTACGAATGAGAATCCCCAATTTCCAGGAGTGGACTGCCGAAGGAGAAGTTAAACCTTTGCAAAGAATTGATTTCCGGAAAGATGTCACAGAGCACGATTATGACCATCTGCTCTATGAACCTGGAGTTCCCTACACATTAGAAAACAAAACAATAGAAACTATGGACGATATACTTTACGATGGAGCCTATGACGGTCGTTACGATTTTACTTCCTATGAGACTTCTGAGAACGCATCTCGGAGTTCATATTCGGGAAAACGAGGATCTCCCAAGCCTGCTCCACCTCCACCTTCTCCCAGGAGAAAAACCACGAGATACGCTTCTCCGGTGTACGATCCGGTCGCTGCTATGATGCAGGAAGAAGCTGAGCAGAAGAAGATCAGAGAATCCGTGACTGGAGATCTGAAGCTGAGAAACCGGGAGATCGTGAAGCATGAACTGAAACCTGCACATGAGAGAACTTTCAAATCTCACATTCCACCAAGTCTGTAATAAATTTCTCCGCTGAGAAATAATTTGTTAATTTTACAACATGGAAAAAACAAAAAATCTCTGGTTGATCAGAGGCATCCCAGGATCAGGAAAGACCACTTCAGCTGAAACTTTAGCTAAGGATCTTGGTGCTCCAGTCTACTCGGCTGACCAGTTCTTCGAAAAGACTAGAGAGGATGGAACCGTTGAGTACAAATTCAATCCCAAGCAACTGGGACTAGCTCATGGACGTTGTCAAAAAAAGACTCGTGAAGCCATGGAGAAGGAAACTCCTCATATTTTCGTAGCTAACACTTTCACTCGAGATAGCGAGCTCAGTGACTACTACAAGTTAGCCGAAGCTCATGGATACACAGTTTTTTCGCTCATTGTGGAAAATCGTCATGGCGGTACTAACGTTCATAACGTTCCAGCAGAATCCCTGACGGCTATGAGAGATCGATTCAGCATCAAACTCTGAGAGCATGCCTGACTCTTGCAGTCACTTCTTCTCATTGATGATGGTTACCTTGTTACTTGGACATCAAAGTCCTGGAAGTCTTCAATTCATCATGGAAGACTTCCAGACTTCATATTAAGTATTATGAAAAAAAGATACATGATGTTGGGGATTTTAGTATCGATCGGAATCAACTGTTACACAATCCAACATGGCAGCTTCAGTGTAGCGAACTTCATTTCTCTATTTTTCGCAGCGATCGCTACGTTCATGCTGCTAGCGTCGTTAATCTACTCATTCAGAAGATGACTATGAGAATACTTACAATAGGTGACATACATGGCAGAGAAGTCTGGAAAAATTTCATCTTCGGATCTCATGAGAAGTATGAGGATTGGGCCATCGAGGCACAGGGAGAGTATTTTCGTCCCTGGGAGGAAGTGTTAGATCTGAGAGTCTCGGACATTGACTTGATAGTCTTTGTGGGTGACTACTTTGACTCTTTCGACATCAACAACGTGGACATGAAGAGGAATGCAGAGCAGATCTTTGCATTCAAGAGAGCTTATCCGGATAGAGTAGTCCTGCTCTGGGGAAATCATGACGTTTCTTACTATGATAGATCTCAATGGTGCTCAGGATTCAGAGCTGAGATGTTCTTCGATTTCAACGAACTGCTGAACGCTAATAGAGGTAGAATTCAACTGGCACATCAGATCGGCAACGTCCTCTGGACTCATGCAGGGATCACCAAGAGCTACTATGAAAATGTCTGCTGCGAGTATGCCAAACGTGTCAGAAGAGGAGATGAAGAGATGCCGCTACCGGAGAAGAGCAACTTAGCAGAGTTTCTCAACGAACAGTTTCTACACAATTGGAGCGGCCTTTTCTACGTAGGCAGAACTCGAGGAGGATCGGACATCTTTCCCGGTCCACTCTGGGCGGATAGGTCGGATCTCATGGAGGATCCTCTTCCGGAGATCTTCCAGTTTGTGGGTCACACCCGCGTGGAACAAGTGCATGGAACTCAAGATGAAATCTCGGGAGTGTGCTTCCTGGATTGTTTGGGAAAGAGATGGGGAAAAGTGGTGATCGTGGAGATCCAAGAAGGGAAGTATGTGAACTATGAAGTTCTGGAAAGAGAATAGCAACACTAAGATAAATAAATTATGATAAGAAGAATCCTAAAAGTAATCGTGATCGCTGGAATCGCTTTCGGCATGTTTGAGATGGGATACAGAGCAGGTCGCATTGAAGGATACGGTAGAGGTTTCGAACGTGCACTGGACACAACGACTTCCATTCTGAGAAAACAGGCCAAATCTGACACCTCCGTGTCGAAACTGATATTCATTCATCCTGACACGGATGTCTACATCCTGTCCCGAAAAACAGTGCTTCTAAAATGAAAAAGTTCCTGATCCTCGTCATCATAGCAATGCTTCTCGTAGTGTTGGCATTTTACGTGGTTCATGATGCAGAACAAAAATTGCCGGCTTCTAGAAAGGATACGATATCTCAGATTCCGGAATTGGATTCCACTTACGAAGGGTATGATTCGGATCATCTCTATCCTCATGAGGAATTTGACACTCTAAAATGAACACTATATGACTGAATACGAAGAATTTCCAGACAAGATCATGCCCGGCGATATGTTCGAAGTGGACGGCAAGGAAATCCTGACTCCTGAGGGAAGGATGTCCGGTAAAGTCACTCTTCAAGTAGCCTCCACTAACGGAGACTGGTGGAACATAGTGATCTTTGGATCGGATCGTCCTGAATGGGAATGGCTTCTGGGAAAAGTCATACAGATGAAATCTTCCAGAGTCACAGAACTTTTCAACAAAAGACCTCTCTAAATTTCTCACACTAAAGATCTTTGTTACTTTTTACCAAAGAAATTGGGGATGCAATTGAATTTGAGAATTCGCAACTTGCGCAACAGCAATCGCATCGGAACAGGTTCCGCCAGGAAGCACACTACTAAAGTGCAAGAGAATTTGTCGCTGACACTTCACTGTTCTCACCCTTAAACGGAAGCTCCATGGAGCTTCCGTTTCTTTTAACATTTACATCTACATGAAACCAGACACTACAGCAGAGATCACCAAAGAAATCTCTCCGAGAAAAACAAAACACAGAGGAGACAGAAGGATATCCTCTACAAGCAAACCTTCTGAACATGAATTCGATCATTCCAAGTCTTGGCTTCTAAAGGACACTGAGATTCGTGATGAAGAAGACACACTTGAAGACTCTAGAGAGACAGCGGATGAAGATCTTAGAGATGACATCTCTGACTTGGAAGTTGCTAAGAAGATGATCAAGATCAGCCAGAGTGCGTATGATCGAAAGCTGGAGTTCAATCTCTCCTTTGAGACTGTGAAGAGACTCCTGAGATACAGGAGATGTTACTACACAGGGAAACTTTTCGGCAAGGATGGTGAAGACACTGGAAGAAGTTTCGATCGAGTGGATTCTTCCAAGGGGTATGTTGAAGGAAATGTTGTAGCTTGCACAATCGATATCAACCAGAAGAAGAGCAATCTCAGCCTGGATGAGATCAGATGTCTCTACGAGAAACTATGTGCGGATAAAGAGCAGCAATAATCAGCAATAAATTTTACACTTTACTCGAATAGTTTTATATTTGCATATCAAAAAATTCAAAAGGATATGAAAATCAAACAATTTGACAAGAGCAACTTAGAATCCATTCGTCAGGACATTGAATCAGCTTTATCTGGTGTATGCAAGAAATACGGGATCAATCCAACGAAAGTTGGAAACATTCGTTACACAGCAGATTCTTTCAGCACCAAGCTGGATTTTAACTTGATCAGGGAGAACTTCAATTTGCAAGTGGCCACTGAGAATCCGGAAAGCTTCATGCACAGGAAGTTCAAGATGGGCCAAAGGACTTTCACCATCATAGAGAAAGCTCAACAGGGTAAATTGGTAGGGATCACCAATCGTGGTAAGCGGTACTTACTGACTCCGGCTCAGTTACTGACCATGAGGGAAGTAAAATTCTAAAGGGATAAAGTCGTAAACGGTAGCAAGTGGCAAGTAGGGCTATCCGACTCTAAATAAATCGTAACAAAGGGGAAAAGCTCTACCGCGGATAGAGAGCGAAGTACCAACGAAAGTCAGCGGTTCCAGCGAACACCTCTACGTGGTGGAACTATCAACTGCAAGTGGAGTCGACTCTTTCATCGATGAGACTCCTGATGCAGGCTAACGTTCGAAAAGAGTTTCTGCCCATAGATCAATAATCATAGATCGCAGTGGCCAATGAGATTGTGGGTATGAAATCCCTCTGGGAGAAACAGAAACTCAAATGATACATCGGTTGAGATGATATGGAACATAACTTCATCTTTTCTATAACTATCGCAGATCTCAAGTAGCTAATGATCTAAACGAAAAGTGTGGGAATAGCAGAGAGAAAATTTCCGAGTGCACCATGAAACTAATCTGTGAGAAGAAGAGGTAAGAGGGTTCGAAACCCTCCTCGACTGCTAATTTTTTAGAAATGTCAGAAACAGAAACTCCGCTCAAGAGACTCACACTGGACAATCTTTCCAGTCTGAAAGAAAGTACTACCTATCTCATTGTCAGGTCCGAGGAGACTGACCATAATCTATGAAGATTCTACGATAAAGCAAAACACAAAGAGGAGAAAATAAAATTTCTCCTCTTTCTCTAAGTTCTATGACAGAAACGATTCTTTATTCGTTGTAGATGTTGGCGTAAGCTTTGGCGATCAAGTCGATCAATTTCTCCATGTAGCCTTCGTTTCGAAGTTGCTTGAAGACTAAGTTTTCCACTGACATCTCACCCTCTCTGTCCAGACCTTCCTTTCTCATCTTCATGATCTTGGCTTTCAGCTTCTCTCCGTGATTGAAGAGCTCTCTTGGATCCATCGAATCTTTCTTCTCCTTCAACTTTTCCTCCATCTGATCGATATCGTTGACGATGCCCTCGAATTTCTTCTGAACGTCCTTCTCATCGATCTCAGGTGGATCGAACTTAGGAACTCTGATCCAGTCGTTCTTCTGAAGAGAGTAGAGACCTGAGGCAATGTGAGGTTCCTTGATGTCCTGAACGTAGAGTTCCACATCGTGCTTTCTGATGACGATGTTGTTTCTCAAGTTCCACATGAATCTCTGACCGTCAATAGCTTTCTTCACCAAGTCCTTATCATCGTTGATCTCAGTGAAATCGATGAGGATGTGAACGTCCAGGTCCGAGTAGCGAGTCCAGTTGTAGTTAGCCATGGATCCAGTGAGTTCGATGTCCTGGATTGGAGCTTTTAGTTCCAGCGACTTGTAGAACTCCTTGGCGATCTTCAGAAGCTTCTCTCTGACTTCAGGGTCGAATTCCTTTTCCTCTGACCAGAACGTGGGATTGAGCTCTTTTTGGTAGTATTTTCCCTCGTTGAGAGACCAGTCTTCGTAGTTTCGAATGAGAATCATGAATGCAGATGTTGTTTGTCTATTTATCTGGAATCTTTCCGCAATAAATTTTACCCATTGAGAGAAAAGTCTTATATTTGAACAAATTTAAAGAACATGAACATTACTCTAAATCTCTGGTATCTTCCATTGGAAATTTCCATCCTGTTCCTCATGATCTTTCTGTTAGTACGTATGATAAGTGAGGATCTGGAATTCATAGCCGTTTTTCTCCTCTTCATTTGGGCCAGGATAGTATTCATCTTCTATCTGATCGCAGGCATCGTCTGGTCAATATCAAATCTACACATTCATTTCACTTGGTAGTCATGAACATTTTTGCAATTTCGATTTTCGTAACAGCTCTATTCATCCTGGGAACTTTCAGGAATCTGAGAAAATATCTCTAGAAAAGAAAGATTCGTTTCCGTGAAACGAATCTTTTGTTATGTTTACATGAAAAGATGCTGCAATTTGCAGCAATTTATTTTACCATGTGTTGCACTTTGTTTAATTTTACTATGTAAAACAAAAACAAACAAAAATCATGGCAAAGTTCGGAATCCTTCTCAACAGTACACACACAACTTACACTAACGCTACTTCAGCAGAGCAACTAGTTCCTCGCTACATCAGATCAGTGATCGAAGACATGGAAAGATGCATCATACCAAGTGGTGGATTAGTGGAAGCTTTGCAAAAATGGCATAACGAATACGCAGAATGCTTGATAGAAAATTGCATCTCTGATAATGGAGAACCTGATGGAACAATCATCACCATCGAATCCAGTGCAGATCACCTGATGAACCAGGGATGGATCACCAGGAACAAGACTTCCATTGACAACAGGAAACAGTACGATATGATCCTGGCATACATGCAGAGGAAGGGCATCCAGGATTACGATGGCACAGAGTTCGCCCAGAAACTGATGAAAAAATGATTATGAATCTACTCACATATTTTAAACTGATGGGATGGGGAGAAGTTCTCTTCGTCCTTTTTGTCGCTATCCTAGCTGCGAAATCAGCGATCTTTCTAGCTAGAGAAGTCTTCTACCTCAGATCCAGAAAGTACGTCTCCACATGGATCATAGCTGTGCATGTGATAGCTATCTTTCTAGTATGCTACGTCTACGTCTTCTTTCTCCAGTGGATCACTAAGTTCTGAGAATTGCAGCAATAGATTTTACACGTTGAGAAATTGTTTTTATATTTGCATATCAAATCAAAAACGATGAACATCATAAAGAAAAACATCCTGAACTACGCCAAGAAAATCGAAGCACGAGATGAAGCTAAGAGAAAGGCAAAGTTCTTAGATTCCGGTAAAGCTTGGGAAGAAAGAAAGCAGATTCGCATCGAAGCAAAGAAGATCATCAATGACTACTTGGAAAGTCTAGCATCCAAGATGGACACTTCACGTTTCTCGGAAGGTGAGAAAGTGATTCTCAACGTCTATAATCTGATCTACAAGGGCTCAAATAGCTGGGACGGAGGTACTAATTCGTTCAAGCGGTGCCTGGAAGACGAGGATCGAAAGAAAGTTCTCTATTTCACTGTGAAGAAAACTCATGTGGATTTCAGCCTTGCTTCGGAAAGGCTGACAAACTATCTTGACAATGTGAACGATCATCTGCTCAATCTCATGGTGAAAGATCCCCAATCATTGGTAAGCGATTTTACGAGGATTCAGAGGAATAGAAGACCCGATGCCAGATTGGAAGAAGCTCTGGAGTTGTACGTTGGAGTGTATTTTGAGCCTCTGGATGTAAAGTTCAAGCCTGCATGGAGCTTGAACCAGGACTCCTTTCTCAAAGCTAACAGCAAAGAAGGAAAGTTGACTGCTTCAATCTGGAAAAGAGAATTGAGAATCCACAAGCGCAGAGAAGAGTATTATGAGAAATTATCACAGTTGGATGAAGAGAAGAGAATTATCGAATCCGAGTACAAGGGCATAACTTACCGATAGATCAAGAATGAAAAACTACACCAATCACTCAGGTGGCGCAAAGGGATCCGATTCCGCGTGGGACTTCATCGGAAGGCAGCACGGAATCAAGGATCATCGTCACTACTGGCATTCCGGACTTCCTAAACCCCCACTGGGAAACGTGGAGATCACGGAGGAAGAATTGGAAGAGGGCTGGAAAAGAGTGCTCATCGCTAACAGGACTCTGAAGCGTCAACCAGAAAAATACAAATCCCTTCTATCACGTAACTGGTTTCAAGTGAAGAACTCGGAAGCTGTGTACGCGATCGGAGAGATTCAAGGAGCTCAAGTCAAGGGAGGTACAGGATGGGCCGTGCAGATGGCTATCGATTCAGGAAAACCCGTCTACATCTTTGATCAGGAACTGCAGAGATGGTTCATCTGGAAAAAGACTATGTTTGTGGACGTTGAAACTCCCACACTGACTAGCAATTTTGCGGGCATCGGTACTCGAAGCATAGACTCCAGGGGCATCGATGCTATCAGAGAAGTTTACTCCAAGACTCTCAGCGAAGAATCTGGTAAGTGATGTAGATCACAGCTTTAGAGTCCAGTCCAGTCAGATCTCTATCCGAGACTAGGACCAGAGATTCTCTGGTGTAATAGCTGTAGTTCTCCATCAGAGAAGCTTTCATGCATATCGACTCACCTTCTTCGAAGGGGCTGCTCCATCCTCCGATCAATGTCTTCCCTATTCTTAAAGCTAAGTTATGTGGTTCTGAGATGCTGATCTGATCCGGGAAAGTCACCAGAGTGGCACTCAGGATCTCCAAGATTTCACCGTCCGGTTTGTAGAGAGTCAGAGGTTTCGTTTTCAACTTACTGAGTTCCTGGGGTTCCAGAGAAAACTTCATGTACTGGATCTGAGCTTCGCCAGGATTTCCCATCATCAGATCCCATTTCAAGAAATCCTGATCAGGTCTGGATACATTGTCTTGTGTCAGAGAGCACCAGATAGCATTTCCAAATTTCACCACGTCTCGAAGAGAGTAAGTAGTGGAAGCTTTCCATTCTCCTTGCCAGAAGAAAGAATTTCCATCTCTTCCGCTAGTTCCAGAAAAACCATTAACACCAGAAGATCCACTGGAGCCCGAAGATCCAGAACTTCCGGAAACTCCTGAACTACCAGAAGATCCTGAAGAACCGTCTCTTCCTGAGACGCCTGAACTACCAGAAGATCCTGAACTTCCAGAGGAGCCATCCATTCCTGAAGATCCTGATGCTCCGTCAGTACCAGAGGTTCCTCTGGAGCCATCTATACCAGAAGTCCCATTGGAACCATTAACACCAGAAATTCCGTCAATGCCTGAGGTTCCTGAACTTCCATCCACTCCGGAACTTCCACTGGAACCTGAAGAACCATCCACACTGGAACTTCCACTGGAACCTGAAGAACCATCCACTCCGGAACTTCCACTGGAACCTGAAGAACCATCCACTCCGGAACTTCCAGAAGTTCCGTCAGTTCCCGAAGAGAACGTTGCAGGTGTTGCATTTCTCTGAAATTCCTCGCTGATCTTGAAATTCTCCGAGTTCCAGATCTTCAAGTTCAGGATCTCAGATCCCACCGGAGAAAAGTAAGTGATGTCTTTGGGAAAGGAGTACAGATAGTTACCGTCCTTATCTATCAAGTAGTAGATTCCATTTCGATCGATCACAGCGTTAGCTTTGCATTTGACTCTGACTAGCTTAGTTTTGCAATTCACCACTGCTTCGTAGTCAAATTCTTGTGTGGACATCGTGCCGAACTTGTAGACAGGAAAGATGTCCATCTTGATGTCCGAGGGCGTAGTCCCTACTGGGGCCCAGATGAACTTGGACAATGAGATCGAATTCACTAGAGCGTCTCCGTTCATAAAATTGGCTACTCCATCTCTGATCTCCACGTGAGTAGCACTGATCATGATCTCGGAGGAAGGTGACTTCTCTTCCCAGGAGATTCGAGTAGCATGGTCTATTCTGTCCTGAGTAACTAGTCTCAGTATGTAGTTTTTCATGTGGTTTATAGAAAGAATAGTTAAAAAGTTATGCTGGATTTTAAAAGATGATTCTTTTTTGTTATATTTGCAATGTATGGCAAAATGTAAAAAATGCGGAGATCTCCTTCCGGAACAGAGAAGAGAATTGGGATACTCAGTTTGCATAGCTTGCTCCACGGAGAAAAAGTGGACAGGAGTGCATGTGATACATCACAAAACAGGGAACGAAGTGGACATCATCAAGGATCCAGAAGTAGCAGCTGAGTTCGTAGCTATGAGCAAACGTTCAGGTTTTGGAGCACTGAGAAGCATGGTGGGATCAGCTAAGAAGCTCAATGTAGCTTCCACTTCAACACGAAGCCGGAAGCTGAAACCTGCTGAGTTCAAATCTTTCGCTGTGATCGTGGATAGAAAGAAAGTTCAGACTAACTACCAGGATGACACTCTCGGACTGATGATCCTGGAGAAACTGGAGAATGAGGGCAGAGAAACTGCCATCCAAGAATTGGAAAGAGAATTCAGGGCATTGAACATCTCACCGATCTGTCGAAAGAGACTTCTTCATATCCTGGAGAACGCGGAGTAATTTCTCATGAGAGGCTCTTTTTGTTATTTTTGACTATGAAATACATAATCCTTGAACCAGATTTATTCGAAAGCGTTGAGTCTCATGCTTACGATTTCACAGTGACCAAAAAGGACGATGGAGCTCTAGTCTACAAGCTGAAGTACTCCAGAGATCCCATCTGGACAGACTACTTGAGAGGTCAGGATTGCATGGAAGCAGTCGATGATGGAAGCGGGTTCAAGTTTTCAAGTCTGAACGAAGAGATGGACTATAGCAGCTTCGCAGAGCTCAATCTCTTACTGAAATGCATAGAGCTCTATGAGCAAGAATATGCTATCAAAAGCTTTCCGGAATACAAAGTCATGAAAGTGAACGAACCTCTGAGATCCGAAGTTAAGAGTTCAGAGCTGTCCAGTACTTGGAAAAGTAAGCTTCTCTCTCCGCAAGACCGTTAGTTCCTCCGTTAACAATCCTGGTCACTGCAGTGACCACATCATTGCTACTTCCCTTGTCCGCAATAGCGCTGATGTTATCGTTATGCCAGAACCAGGCAGCTGAGAGGAGAGGGTAAGTAGTAGCTACCAGATCAGGATTGCTAACCACATCCACTCCGATGGACTTTCCGAATGCAGAGTAGTTGATCTTTCCAGTCAGCTGAATGTAGCCCCTACCTCTGTACTTCCAACCATCTCCAGAAGCAGTGTCTCCGTTTCCCATTCGGTTAGCATAGACTACATTAGCGATAGCTTCAGGATGATGAGCATACTCGGTAGCTAGACTCACAGTTGGAAAGTGCTTACGAAACACGGATTGCAAAGCTGCTGCACCGTAATTCAAATTCTCCACTGTAGCAGTCCACCCATCGGATTCATGAGCGCATTGAGCCAGAAAGTGTGCCACTCTGAGGCTAGTGTTGATGCTGAACTTAGTGATCACATCAGGAAGTTGAGCTAGTACGTTATCCGGAACATGTCCTTTCAGTTTGCTAGTGTCCATCTTTTGAAAATATTGCTGATCTATATATTCACAAGTGAGAAATTATTGTTATATTTGTCTATAAATGGAAAGGAATATGGACAAAATCTTCAAAGGCAGAATTAACATAGACAATAGCATCTGGGTCCAACTTGCTGGATTCTTGATGTGCATGTACATTCCTCTACTGGGACCCATCATCTACGGGTATTTCTTCACAGCTAATGGGCATTTCAACAGACTCATGAATGGTCTCATCTGTGTAGGCTGCTTCATCTTGCACATACTCCTCATCATAGGATTTGGAGTCTATTTCTTCATCAAACATTAAAATAGAAAATGAAAATTAAAATTTTTGAACTGGTGGAAATGTTGAATACATGCCCTACTACTGAACGTGAGATCGGGTACAACAACGCAATCATCTCCATACTCCAGAATTCTTTCAGAAAA
>Ga0164296_1002495_pt1 | contig 18282 bp, 17 predicted proteins | sample GEODES057metaG_FD_113533 | JGI IMG/M metagenome (GOLD analysis project Ga0164296, IMG submission 113533) | Dystrophic lake water microbial communities from Trout Bog Lake, Wisconsin, USA - GEODES057 metaG | ecosystem: Environmental > Aquatic > Freshwater > Lake | place: USA: Trout Bog Lake...
GATGCTTCAACTTAAGTAGTTTTGGTAAGAAGCACTCCTTGGAATACGGCATTATTTCCCCATGCGCCTAGACCACGTCTCATACGTAGCCTCTCACGAGCAGATTTCTGACACCGTCCAACGTATCGGTTCTCAGATCGGCACAGCATTCGTCGATGGCGGAATCCACCCCCGATTTGGCACTCGTAATTTCACAGCACCACTGCTCAATAGTCAGTACATTGAAGTTGTTTGCGCCCTTGACCATCCAGCCGCAGAACAAACGGCGTTCGGCCAAGCAGTCTCTAAGAAGGCAGCGGAAGGCGGAGGTTGGTTGACATGGGTCTTCGCAGTCGAGGACATCGTGCGAATTGAGACAGCCATTGGTCGTCAATCAATTGATGGCCATCGACGGCGCCCTGACGGAACCGATTTGATGTGGAAGCAGGTTGGCGTAAGGGAAGTACTAACTAATCCAGAACTCCCGTTCTTTATCGAATGGCAGGGTGGTCACCACCCTAGTGAAGTGGGTGCACCGTCGTCGTTTATCGAAGAAATCGTTTTTGCGAGTGAAAACCCTTTGGGTAAATCTTCGTTTGCTGACGAGATTCGCGAAGCCCTACATTTGAATAGCACTTCTATTTCAGTAGAAGAGCATAGAACTGAGGAGAGTGGAATTCTCGCAGTGAAATTTCACACCCGGACTGGAACCGTAATCGTTGATTAACTTTGACTGCTTAGCTATTGAGAAGTGTCACTAGCAACAGGATCCCTATAACTGTAACCATGGTGGGACAGGCTGGCTGACCGCCCGTTGCAATTCCCGCTTTTCTCTTAAAGTATCCATCGGCTGCCAGTATCCATCATGGTGAAATGCAGCTAATTGCCTCTCGGCAACTAAGGTGGTTAGAACATGAGATTCAAAAGGTTCATTCAGATCCTTTACGTAGCTTGCTACCTTAGGATTTAGAACAAAGAAACCACCATTGATCCAACCAGCGTCTGTTTGGCTCTTTTCGCCGAAATGTTGAACCAGACCGTTCGAGCTTTCCAAGACCCCGAACCTTGCGGGTGGACGGACTGCAGTAACTGTAGCAAGCTTGCCTTGCTTCCTATGGAAATCCAAAAGTGCGTTAATGTTGACGTTTCCGACACCGTCGCCGTACGTGACGAAATATTCCTCAGAACTAAATGCTTCCATGCACAGCTTTATACGCCCGCCAGTTTGGGTGTCCAAACCAGTGTCATACGCCTCTACTTTCCATTTTTCCTTTAGATTTGCGACCCACTCATGTATGACTTCACCTTTGTAGCCAGTTGCAATAATAAAGTCACTGAAACCTTGGTTCGCATAAATGTTCATAATGTGCCAAAGAATTGGTCGATCATCCAGGAGCACCATTGGCTTCGGTTTATCTTCGGTCTCCTCTGATATTCTTGTTCCGAGGCCTCCTGATAAAATTATGGTCTTCATTAAAGATCAACCTCGAGATTTCTTTCGATAGATTCGGTGGTCGTTATTTTCAAATCACCGAGATGGTTTTGCCTCCAGGACCAAAACGGGTACAGCGCTTTTGCCTCCTGAACACTAAGTGCTTTGAATCTCTTGTGTTGCACCAAGACTGAATTGAACAAAGAGTATTTTCCCGAAACCTTTGCTACATTCTCATCCCTACTTTTATCAATCAAATTCACGAAACTAATAAGTCGTGTGGTTGGAATTTCTCTGCTGAATGTTTGTCGATATCGATCCTGGAAGTCCCCATCTTCCTCGCCAATTCCGACAAATCGTTCGTCGAACCAACCTAGGGCACGGATGGCTTCCTTTGAAACTACAAAATGACTCCAACTTCCGTTGATCCTAGTAACAGAGCCTTCTCGTGTATTTTTAATAGCAGCCAAGAAATCCTTTTCCAAATTACCAGGCATTAATTGAATATCATCGTTTAGGACAAATACGATTTCAGTATCTGAATGTAAAATTCCAGTGTTCCACATTTTTGCGCAACCTTGAAAACTTAGAAAAGACACAGGAAACACATTCTTGAATTGCAAAACTTCTTTTAAAAAGGCCGAGTGTTTTACTGTGTCGACCGGCTTGTCTAGATTGCCGTTAGAAATCAAGATGATTGGAAAATCTAGTTCGTTTCGAATCTGTTTAATCAGCGGTAACGCAAAGGTAAAATATCTATCTTCAAACGTACATATAACGATGGAAATATCAAATTCTTTTCTCGGTGCCAATTGACTTCGTGAAGCACTTAATTCTCGATACTCTGGGGAAACCTTACGTAAAAACTTAAATATTCGAATGAAAAGATTCGCAATAACATTATGCATTCTGTTGCGGATTCCTAAGCTAATAAATTTCATTCTAACCATTATTCAAAAGTCTATACATGTCGAGAATTCCCTCGAACGATCCCGCATCAACATACTCGCCTGAAAATGTAAGGCCGCGAAAATCTTTGCCTTCAGCAGCCCACTCTTTGAAATCAAAACTCGGCGAACCATAGATTGGATTCAATATTGACGAAGAAAACATAAAAGCGCCCCACATAAATTTATAGTCACAGCCCTCATTCTTATCTTGAACATCTACGATCTGGCCCTTGTCATCTGATAAAACTTGACCGACCTTCCCCCGCAGCATAGTCGGGCAATTAAAAAGTGCTAAGGCACCAGAGTTTGAGCTATTGAAAAGCTCAGAATAAAAATTTCTGTCTGTAAATGCAATGAATGTATCCGGCATCCCAACGACGTGACGATCAGAAATATCAAGAACCATAGAATTGATCGCATCAGACATGGTTGAGGGTTCTTTGACAAATACTTGAGCCGACCGCAATTCCATAGTTTCGAGAATAGGAAGCCAGGATTCGCGGGTTGAGATTCTCACAATATCGGCTCGCTCCTCCAACTCTCGAACGTGCCATTCCAACAAACTCAAATTATTGGAAATTGGAAGCGCGAACTTGGGAATACCATGGATTCTTGAAGCTCGACCAGAGGCTGGCAGTAAACCAACATTCAAAGAATTCCTCCTTTTAAATCAAGTCTACCCATTTTCGAGGGCAAATAGGATATTTTGCATCCATGCTTGGCTTCGGCACTTTTAAGAAAGTTCCCTCGACATTTAAGAATAATCGAAAAATATCGAGAAAAAACCAAATAAATTTTTGGAAAAAAAGTTGGAGAGCCGGAGTGCTTCGACTTGTCGAACGAATCCTCGCCGGAGCAAACGTGTCGGACAGCCTGGCAGGAAGTTCAATCCAAATTCTTCATCTCCCTGAAGTGCGAAAGCAAATTGCAAGCATCGAACTTATCCACAACGGCAAGGCATTGGATCCAATAAATTTAACACTTGCCGGTGGCATACCAATTAGGTATGCGGACGTTCACCTACCTATTTATAGATTAGTTGTGAAAAATGCAAAAATTTCAATGATAGATAACTCTGTATGGTTGAACGATACCTTTACACTCGATTCGCTTCTCCCTGCCTGGCAGAGGCTAATGTATGCGGGGGGCATTAGTGACTCCCTTATCCGCAGCAAAAATAATAATCCGTATTTCAGTGGAGATTGGGCATTTTTAGGTAAATCAAATTACTACTATCACCAGCTTGCGGAAGAATTACCTTCATTGCTTATGTCAATTCAAGGTAATACCAATATCAAAATTCTCGTGAGCGTCGAAGCTCAACCAGCAATCATTCAATTGCTTCAATTGCTACCCAATAAAATAACTTTAGTTAGTGAAAAAATGGTCGAAGTCGAAAACTTGCATGCCGTAACTTCAGGCAGAACATTCTCTCAGATTGAAGGAGAAGTATTGCGTGAGTTTGCAATCAAGGCAGGATTAATAAACAACAAAATAATACCTCGACAAAAGTTATTTATCGCGAGGGGTGAATTATCACGTGGTAGTATTGAAATTGAAAACGGAATTCTCGATTCTATTTCGGATTTGGGATTCACGGTAATCAATCCGGAAAATTTTGAAGCGCAAGAGCAAATAAAAATTTTTTCAAACGCAGATACCGTTATTAGTTTTCATGGTGGGGCACTAGCCAATATGATTTGGCTGAAACCAGGATCAAAGGTAGTAGAGTTATTTAATCACGAATATCGAACCTATCATTTTCCACGAATGGCAAGAGAACTCGGGCATAACTATATTGGGATAGATTTCGAAGATTTCTCGGACGCGGGACAATTAAGTTTCGAACGATTGGTGAAGAAATTGAGGTCGACCCTTGACTAAGAAATATTTCCCGGGGATTCAAGTAGTTATTATGTCGCATGACCGCCCCGCGGAGACTTTGCGCGCTATAGCAGCGCTCAAGAAGGTGAATTTTGGTTTACACACAAATTTTGTAATCTCGGACAATCCCTCAGATATTGACTTTAAGGTAAAACCGATACCACCGGATTTTGAGTACCGCCTTCGTGAGCCGTGTATCAGTGCCGAAGAGCATTCAGCATTGATCTTGAAGGAATTAGAGTTTGAGTGGACTCTTCTCACGCATGATGATGACGAAATCTTACCAGCTCTCGGTACCTTCTTTTCAAGACACCACCATGAATCAAATGTTGGGGTAATCACAGGAAAAGGAAGTATTATCGATTTGAATTCGAGGGAAATTCAGAATAAGGATTATGAACGACGGCTAAAGGATGCAGATCTAACGCCCGAAAGTTTTCCCGTAAGGTCCGACCTGGCCGACTATTTATTCGATTTGGGGACTTTGTTCCCAGCCAGTGCAATTATTTTTCGGACTAAATTGCTTGAAAGTATGCCTGATTGGGAATCCACACCCAACCTCGCTGGCGACCTTAAGTTTTCCATGCATTTGGCAAAAAAATCAGATGTTGCATTCGAATCAAACCAGCCAGTTATGAACTACCACTTGCACGGAGGAAATTCTGTGTATTCATCAACTGCTGCAGGCGGATTGCATGCGGACATAATATGCACCAAATTGCAGTTCCTCATAGATTACCCAGAGATGTTCAATAAATCGAGGAAGCGCGAAATATCGAAATCTGTACTGAAGGCCAAAATTCTCACAAGAGCCTTTGCGCTAAATGATCGATATGGAAAAATAAATGACATGCTTAAGTCGGCGAATATTTCGATAGAGAAAAATGTTGTATATCGGTACGCGTCGCTCCCTGTTTTTCTGGGTCCGATAAAGCCAGTTGTTCGATACCTTATGTGGAAGAAATTAGGAGCAAAAAACTTTGATCAAAAATAAGAGCTCCCTGCTGATTACCTTTCTCGTAGCATCAAGAATTTTAACCATTTTCGCTTTCCCCCACCTGGCTCTGAAACCTGACTCACCTACATATTCGCAAGGTGGGTGGTTGGACTTTCATCTTGTTTCATTGAATGGCCATAGCCATCGAGGATGGGTTGCTCCGCTGCTATTTGCTTTAGTGCCGGGTAGTGTTGGGCGCGAAATTCTACAGATGTGCATTAGCGTAGTTGCTTGGTACCTAGTCTATAGAGAGTTTTCCTTTTACATAGTAAGAGATCGCTACAAAACCTTATTTGCGATAGGAATCGCAATTCTCGCAACCTCTTCTTCGGTGGTCCAATGGGAAACTGTTCTACTCGGTGCTTCATTTCAAATTTCCACCACTCTTTTGATATTAGCCTTATTAATGAGACTTTTTAGAGAGCGCAAGAACAGCAAGGCACTTATCGCTATCGAAGCTCTGGCTTTTCTTTTAGCTATTGAAAAGTCTAGCAATTTGTTTTTTTCTGCTTTTATTATAGTTACTACTTCGATATTGATTTGGCGGCATTCTGTAGCCATCAAGAGGCTTATTCTGGTTTTAGCTTCTCTTTTAGTACTTTTCACAGCATTTCTGACTGGCACAAATGTGGATAAAGCTTGGCCCACCACCTATTCCGGCTATACCCTTCTTTGGCAACTTGGCGGACAATCGCCAACAGCAACGGAATTTCGAAATTTTTTATCTCAGCGAAAGTCGGTGCCTTCCTGCGTTTATCAAGAAGCGCCCTACCAGGACTTGAATTACTCAATCGGCAAGGTAGTAAATGAGTGCAAGGGCGGTGCGAAGTATGTAGCCAATAACCTAAGAGGCGATTTCATACGTTTTGCCCTTACGCACCTCCAGTCGGACTTAAAATTGGGATCCTTGGGTTTTGGCGCTGCATTAACCGATTCATCTTCGCATTACGGCCCCAGCGTTCAAATATTGCCACATTCTTTTTCGAGTATTTTTTTTGGAGAGGCTAATCCAGACCATCGATTTTCACTATCCAACAATCAAGTTGATACGTTTAAACTGCTTGGTTCTGGGGAACCCCTGTGGTTGTACGCCCCGGGGATCGCCTGGGTATTGGCTAGTTTTGGGGTTTTCATTTACGCCAAAAAACGGAAAAACCAGATGCAATTTGCCGGTCTTCTCGGATCAATTCAAATTAATTTTTTACTGAACGCGCTAATAGTATTTGTGCTTCTGCCAAGCGAATGGGTCAGGCAGTCGGCCCCATTTATAATCCCAAGTATTGCGCTGGGCTTGTTTTCAACCTTTTTCCTACTTTCTGAAGTGAGTAATTCACCCAAATCATGATTTATTAAATGCGAGCCTAGCTATTGCAGCTCTTTGAAGCCGAATTCGCTCAAGAATCATACCTGCGACATATAGATTACAAGCAATAACAAACGACCCAACCCCCGCAATCAAGCTAGGAAAATTGTGAACTAATTTTGTCGCCAAATAATCACTCATTACCCGATACAAAAGAAAAACGCTCAATATAGACCATGGAGAAGCTAGCAGCGAGAATGCTAATAAAGGTCTTTCGTTTCGAAAGTACCTTAAATTTTTAAACAAAATTTTTGAACCATCTCTGTATGTATTTAATTTCGAGCTCGAACCGCTAATTCGACCTCTGTATTCGACCGGAAGTTCCGCTACTGCTGCTGAGATTAGAAATGCATGAGCATTAAATTCTGCTTCTATCTCAAATCCTGACGCTCCGCCAGAAAAAGATTTAACGTAGCCGCGGGAAAAAATTCTCCAACCCGAAAGAGTGTCTGAGATCTGAAGTCTAAAGAGTCTTCGAAACAATTCACTCAGAAATTTATTCCCAAATTGATGTCCAAGTCGAAAGTGATCTGACCTGCCACCCAATTCGACGTCCGTGGGAATTCGCGTTCCCACTACCATGTCGTAGCCAGCCTCAGCAACCATTCGGATGCCTGTTCTGACGCTTGAAAGTCCATAAGTCGAATCACCATCTACAAGGAAAAAAACATCATATTGATTGCACAACTGCGAGAACGCTCTTCGAACCGCGTAACCTTTACCTCGTTGTGGTTCAAAAAGTACATTTACTCCCAGTGACACAGCCGTCTCTACGGTCGCATCCGTGCTGCCATTGTCAACCACGAATATATCTGCGTCAGGCAAGTATTGGCGAACTTCGGTGATCGTTGAGCTAATCGCTACTGCTTCGTTGTAGCACGGCAAAACGACGACAATTCGCATGGGCTGAGAATAACGTATAAGTGAACGTTAGCCGTAAATATAAAAATTGATGTGATTCGGAGGTTTGGGGAGAAATCAAAAATCTAGTCAATGTTCCCCACTTTGTGTATTTTGAGTGACAATTATGCGCATAGGCTTACACTACGATTCGGAAACACCGATTTTTGATAGAAATCTATCTGAAGACCATAAAGTAGTTTAAATTGGACCTGGATTGGACTCGTGTAGTGTGAAGAATATAGTCATCGTCACAAATTCTATTTCTGGCGGAGGGGCTGAAAATTCAATGCTCTACTTACACGAAGAATTTCTGATCAGGGGATTCAAATCGACGCTTTTGGCTCTTAATTCAGATCACTATGTTTCGTATGGAAACTTAAACATAATTGAGCTTGGCAGAAGTTGGAAGGCTGGGAGCGTCGAGACTTTCAAGGGGTTACGAAACTACCGGCGTGTACTTAGAGACGTATCGCCAGACGTCATCATTCTTAATTGCGAATTGCCTGAACTTTACGGTGCTTTTACTAATCTTAAGCAGTGCAAATTATTTGTGGTGGAACATACAAGTCGTCCTTGGTATCAGCGACAAACACTAGGAATACTCGTCCGCTTGATTTTAGAAATGCGCCGCGCAACTTGGGTAACTGTAAATTCACAAAATCGAAGGATTTGGCCCACCAAGCACAAAGCGATCTACATGCCAAATCCAATCGCTTTGCCCATCTTGGACCGCGCCCCTAAGGCTCTAAGCTCATTAGTTTTTGTTGGAAGACTTCGACCGGAAAAGCGGGCAATCTGGGCAATTCAATTAGCCGCGCAACTTGGACTTTCTCTCGATATTTATGGTGCGGGACTTGAAGAGGAAGATTTGAAGAGAAAAAGTGAACGCTTGGGAGTCGCCGTTAAATTTCATGGCTATGAGCCTGACGTTTGGAAAAAAATTGAAGCCGGGCAACTCGTTGTAGTTCCCTCTAAGTTTGAAGGTGACGGCATCGTCGTACTTGAAGCACTCGCTATGGATTGCCCGGTAATCCTTGCCGACAATCAGGACTTAAGGAGATTTCAACTGCCAGATTTGCACTATTGCATTGATGTGAATGATATGGCGTATCGAATTAATAACATCCCGATTGAGAAATTTAAAGTTTCAACTGAGATAAGAACTCAACTCTTAAAAAATCGAACCATCGAATACGTCGTGCAGGAGTGGATAAAAATAACAAACTAGAGAAGGAATTTAAGAAACTCACTTGGAATTTTTTCAGCGTTTCGGTCACGCCAGTTTGATTTTCCTCTAAGTAAATTTGAATCCAGGAAATCTAAAACTTTTCCCGCATAAAATCTTAGAGTTCGCCTTGACAAAGCATAAAAGCTCAGCATACGTAAAATTCCAGAGTAATTTAAATTAACACATCGACTCAGGTGCTCTTCACGCCAAGCCCTAACAGGATGCGTGTATGAAATCCCGCCAGATTGAAATAAAACGAGCGGAAAATCCCACACAAGAGGTTTTGCCAATTTAGTCGCCCGAACTTCGATATCATAGTCCGCAGCAATCAAATATCTTGAGTCAAAGCCGCCTAGCGTGAGAAAAAATTTCCGGTTAAAAATTGTCGCTGGAAAAGGGACGAAAGTTTTCCGGTACGCGATTTTTTTTAGCGATGGAGCTTCGCCTGTAGACGTCCAAACGTAGGTACCTCTGAGGGATTTTTCTATTACCGGACCAAAACCCCATTGCGAACCTTCCAACACCCTTAAGGCTCGTTCTAAGAGCGAATAATCTAGAAGTTTTTCGCCGGAATTGATAAACATCAAATATTTCCCAATAGCTAGTTCAGCCCCGCGCCACATTGCAGGGTAGATCCCGCCATCGGGTCGTGATTCAATCATGCGCCTATTTGAGGACCGCGCCAAAATCTCCGATCCGTCGGTTGACCCGCCATCAACCACGAGTACTTCCACTCTGCCCTCAGGGAGATACGAAAAGGACGCAAGGGTTCTCTGGAGACCAGTCAAATCGTTCTTAACGACGGTAACGATACTCAATAACACCTGGTCGTCTTCCATATGCAGATACTATTAGGCGTTGAATTGAATGTCTGCAAATCTTTCTACTCCATACAAAAAGATTGCGAGTTGTACAAATGAGCCTCGGTAAACTCTGGAGTCGGAGTGTTATAGGGCGCTGTTCCAGTCTTTTAAGTAAGTCGGATAGATCAAAAATCGCCTCAATTCTATTGATTCAAATAGCGTTGAGCTTTCTTGATCTTCTGGGAGTGGCTGTCGTTGGAATATTGGGCGCACTCTCAATAAGTGGAATCGAATCGGGGAAATCCGGAAGTAGGGTCAGTGCCGCGCTCCGAGTTCTTCATCTTTCTCATGAAAGTCTTCAATCGCAAGTGGCAACGCTTGGAATACTAGCGGCAACATTGCTGATTAGTAGAACTATGCTCTCAATATTTTTTACTCGCCGCACCCTCTACTTTTTTGGTCGCCGTAGCGCAGTTCTTTCGTCACGATTAATGTCAAAAATACTTAGTGAATCACTATCCCAAATTAAAATGCGAACAACACAACAATTACTTTTTGCAATTACGGCAGGATCTACCTCCATAATGATGGACATTCTTGCTACCTCGGTCAATATGGTTGCAGACTCGGCGCTATTGGCAGTGATGACGATTGGCCTACTCGTCGTGGATCCATCGACGGCCATAAGCACTTTTTGTATTTTTGGAATCATCGGTTTAAGTTTGTACAGATTGCTTCACAAAAGGTCCGAACTTCTGGGCCTGTCTAATTCAAAATTGAATATTTTAAGTAATGAAAAAATTACCGAGGTGCTAAATTCCTATCGAGAATCCGTGGTCAGGAATCGCCGAGGTTATTACGCACAAGAAATTCGAAAGATAAGAATGCAGTTAGCATCTGTTCAAGCTGAATCAGCATTCATGCCGAATATAAGTAAGTATGTGATTGAAACAGCAACAATCTTTGGCGCAGTGGTCATTAGTGCAATTCAATTTGTGTCGCAGGATGCAACGCATGCAGTCGCAACACTTTCAGTATTTCTAGCAGCAGGAACTCGAATCGCACCTGCTCTTTTGCGTATTCAACAAGGAGCTATGCAGATAAAGAATAGCAAGGGAAATGCAGCGCCAACTCTTCATCTATTAGATTCGTTGAGCGATTCAAGAATTGAATGCGAAGAAGTTACTCCATTGGACATTGAACACAATGGATTTAATTCTTCAATCGAAATATCTAATTTGTCGGTACGTTATCCAGAGAAGGCCGAACCGGCGGTAGCGGACATAAGTTTGAGCGTGGCACCTGGTGCGCTCGTTGCAGTTGTAGGGCCGTCAGGCGCTGGTAAAACGTCTCTAATTGATGCTCTCCTTGGGGTCATTAGCCCAAGTTCCGGCTATGTACAAATTTCGAGCACTGATCCACTGAGTGCTTTTTCTAAATGGCCAGGCGCGGTTAGCTACGTTCCACAAGATGTGTTGATTATTAATGGAACTATCCGCGAAAACGTTGCACTTGGTTATCCGCTTTCGGAAGCAAGTGACAATTTAGTAACCCAAGCGATAAAATTGGCACAGCTAGAGGGCTTCGTGTCTTCTATACCACTTGGTTTGGAGACGCAAGTTGGCGATCGAGGTACCAATCTAAGTGGGGGCCAGCGCCAAAGACTCGGGATTGCCCGAGCTCTCTTTACTCAACCAAAGTTACTTGTATTGGATGAAGCAACGAGCGCACTCGACGCCGAGACGGAGAAAGCAATTTCTGATGCTCTACTGGAATTGAAAGGTCAAACCACGGTTGTACTAATTGCTCATCGACTTTCAACGGTTCAACATGCGGATGAAATATTTTATCTAGAGAATGGAAAGCTCGCTGCACGAGGAAAGTTTGCAGATTTGCGCAAGTTAAATGCACAATTCGATTTTCAGGCGAAACTAATGGGTCTATAGCTCTTCCACTATTGAAGACTTCAACATTTCGGCAAGCGATTTCTGAGGTTTCCAACCAATGATTTGTTGCGCCAAAAGAATATCGGCGACTACAGCGGGTGCATCTCCAGAGCGGGCTGGTACAACTGTGTAAGGAATGTCCCTTCCGATAATTGACCTTAGAGTGTTAATAATTTCAAAAACGGAATAGCCGTTGCCGCTTCCAATGTTTATTTCGCCGATGGACCCGACCTCCAACTTGCTAAGAGCGCAAATTTGAGCCCTACAGAGGTCTTCGATGTGGACAAAATCGCGGATAGCGCTGCCATCTGGAGTATTGAATTTGTCTCCAAAAACTCTAAATGAATTGCCTGCCGAAATTGATCGCAGAATCACAGGGATTAGGTTTTTACCAGAATTTTCAATTAGTTCTGGGGATAATGAGCCCGCGACATTAAAGAATCGCATCGAGGCATACTTTAATCCCCAATGATTGTGTGCAACCTTAATAATATTTTCTGCTTCGAGTTTTGTCTGAGCATAAGGTGATATGGGTAATGTATTGGTCGTTTCTGTAACTGGATTTGGGTTTGTTATTTCCCCATACACGGCGGCAGTGGATGCAAAGATGAGTCTTGATAGTCCGCCAACTCGCATGGATTCCACGAGGTTCTCGGTCGCGGTTACATTGGCTTTGCGATACTCGCTTTCTTGACGAAATGACTCCTCAACAGATTTCAACCCCGCTAAGTGAATTACTGTCGAAGTGTCACTCACTGTCTTGAAAACTCGTTGCAAGGCCAGATTTACCTCTGGCTCGGTTAGGTCCACTTCATGTGCGACGGCGCCATCGGGTAAGGGTCCAAAAGGCGAGCTCCGCGCCTTATCCAAATTGTGGACTATCAACCCCTGCGAAACTAAATAGTGCGTTAGGTTCATCCCGATATAACCGCGTCCACCCGTAATTATCACTTCTCTAGTAGGGTTGGACATATTCAAAGTCTATTTGAATAAATTAAATTTCTAGGAGAATTAAGAGCCGATGGGCGAAGAAGACGAATTACGAAGCGAAATTTTGTCACTCACCCAAAAATATGCGTCAATCAAGCTTTCACCAAAACCCTTCGTACCCGGTGAAAGCAGCGTGCCGGTGTCCGGGAAAGTGCTTACTTCCGAAGACTACGTCTCCTTGATTGATTCCTCCCTAGACGGATGGCTAACCGCAGGAAGATTCACTCGAGAATTTGAAAGACAGTTGGCAGAATTCGTAGGAGTAAGAAAATCTTTATTTGTGAACAGTGGCTCCAGCGCCAATCTCTGTGCCTTAAGCGGATTGACGAGCCCAAAGTTAGGTGATCGCGCCTTAAAACCGGGTGATGAGGTTGTGACAGTGGCGATGGGTTTTCCCACTACGGTGAACCCCATTATTCAAAACGGTTTGGTGCCTGTAGTTGTGGATGTTGATTTACGTACTCTTGACGCGCAACCTCACTTACTCGAAGAGGCAATCGGCCCAAAAACCAAGGCCATCATGATGGCGCACACATTGGGCAATCCGTTTGATTTGGATACCGTTCAGCGGCTATGCAAAGAAAATGATCTATGGCTTATCGAAGACTCTTGTGATGCTCTCGGATCAACTTATCGTGGACAAAAAACCGGAAGCTTTGGAGATGTGGCTACCGCAAGCTTTTACCCTGCCCACCACATCACAACCGGTGAAGGTGGTGCTGTCTTTATAAAGTCACCATTGGTCGCAAAGCAGGTTGAGTCATTTCGCGATTGGGGTAGGGATTGTTATTGCGAGACAGGATGCGATAACACATGCGCGAAACGCTTTGGGTGGAAGCTGGGAGATTTACCAGAAGGCTACGATCACAAATACATTTACAGTCACATTGGCTATAACCTGAAAGCTACTGACATGCAAGCCGCAATTGGAATCTCTCAGTTAGACAAGCTTGAAAGCTTTATTGCAAAGCGGAAAGAAAATTACAATTATCTGTACGAGCATCTAAGCGGCGTCGATGGACTCAATATCGCGGTAGCGACAGAGCATTCAGATCCATCTTGGTTCGGCTTCCCTATGACGATTGAACCTAGTCACCCAGTTGAACGGGAAGAATTGTTGCGATATCTCGATTCAAAAAAGATTGGCACGCGATTGCTATTCGCAGGAAACATTCTTAAACAGCCTGCTTATCGAGACACCAATTTTAGGGTCGTGGGTGATTTAAAGAATACAGATATTGTGATGAATAGGTCATTTTGGGTAGGTGTCTATCCGGGCCTCACTACCAAAATGTTGGATTATGTCATTGAGTGCATTACAGATTTTATGAACGGAAAAGCCAAGTAATGCATTACTTGATTACTGGACATACTGGATTTAAGGGCGCGTGGCTAAGCATGATGCTCTTGGCCCGAGGCCACCAAGTATCCGGCATATCACTCGAGCCCCTTCCAAAAGCACTTTATTCAGATGCGGCTATAAGTAAGAAATTTTCGCATGATATTCGTGTTGATATTCGAAATCGCAAGAAGCTATCGAAGGCGATCGAGAAAATAAGCCCTGACGTCGTTATCCATCTAGCGGCTCAACCGCTTGTCAAAGAAAGCTATATACATCCACTAGAAACCTATGACACCAATGTTATGGGGACCCTGAATCTCCTTGAGAGTTTAAAAAGTATTTCGAATCCACGCGCGGTGTTGGTGATTACTACCGACAAGGTTTATAAAAATGTAGGCAAACAAACGGGTTATGTGGAAGAGGATGCCCTAGGCGGGAATGACCCATACAGCTCCTCTAAGGCTTCAGCGGATTTGGCTACTCAATCTTGGATAAATAGTTTTCCAGAATTTCCACTTGCCATCGCACGCGCGGGCAATGTGATCGGTGGAGGAGATTGGTCTAAGAATCGGATTGTTCCCGATTTGGTGCAATCCGTAATCAACTCGAAGGATTTAACTTTGAGGTATCCACAGGCGATTCGACCTTGGCAACATGTGTTGGACTGCCTCAACGGATACCTAATCCTCGTGGATAGTCTGCTTGATGGTCAGGGTCTAGGGGAATGGAATTTTGGGCCAACAGCATCGAAGCAATACACCGTTGAAAATCTGGCCCAGGAATTTAGTAGTGCCTGGGGGGTACCGATTCAAATAAAACAGGAGCCCGGTAAATTTGATTATGAGGCTGATCTTTTGGTTTTAGATTCGTCCAAAGCAATGCAGCAGCTAAATTGGGACAATAAATTGAGCTTTTATGAAACCGTCGCGTGGACCGCAGATTGGTATAAGTCGCATATCAATGGAAAATCCGCCTTTGAGCTTTGTGAAGATCAAATTCAAAAATTTTATAGTTTGTAAATTTGAATATGACTTGCCACAAAGTTTTGTATCGAGAATTCGGTTAGCGCCAACTGAAGTGCGTTTTGAGCCACTTCCTGCATGTTTGAGCGGTTGGTGAATATTTCGATAATCTTCTTAGATATCTCTTCGGAATTTTCGGAGACAAGGTATCCTGTATCAGCATCCGAAATAAATTCAGCGACACCCCCAACATTAGTCACAAGCGCCGGAATTTTTCGGAGTGCGGCTTCAACGATAACAACAGGCATTCCTTCATTTTTACTTGTCATAAGGAGTAGGTCGCTCGCGCCCAGAATTGGATCGATATCTGTAATCCAGCCTGTGTAAATTACATTAAGACCCAATATTGTTGAGTATTTTTGGCATTCATCAAGCAATTCTCCGGATCCGGCCATAACGAAGACCACTTGATTTAATATTTCGCGTGGAAGTCTTGATATGGAGTCGAGAGCCAGCTTTGGATTCTTAATATCCGTGAATCGACCAATCCATGAGATTACAAATTTATTCTCAGTAATTTTGAGAGACATTTTGCACATCCCTTTATCCAGAATGCGAGGCACTTCAAGACCTGGGCGAATTACGGACCATATGTCCGTAGGGCCAATCCCAGCTCTTAAGAGATCATCGCGAACCTGTCTAGTTACCGCGACAAGTCGGTCAGATAACTTCGCGAGGAATTTTTCTAACTGAATTATCAGGGATATTTTCCAATCTGGGAAGTATCCGTACAACAGGTGGCCATGGTACGTATGAATAATTTTTGCTCGAGGAGTCGAGATTTTTGCAGCCAATCGGCCCAAAACACCAGCTTTTGATGTGTGGGTATGAACGATGTCTGGCTTTAGATTTCGCAAAACTTTGATAAGTTTGATAAAAGATTTGATGTCATTTATTGGCAATATCGAGCGCTTAAATTCATCGATGTAGATGACCTCAGAATTCAAAGGGTGAGATTCCAGAAAATCGATTTCATTATCAAGGCATGTCCCCGTTATGAGTACGTGTTCAAAATCGTCGGGCGGTAAATTCCTAATTAATTCGGAAAGAAGCACGGCCGGCCCTCCCACATTCATGCGGGAGATGATTGAAACAACGCGAATGGCCACCTTAAGAGTCTAGTAATATTCGGTAAGGTCAACGCCTCGGTGGCTCAGTGGTAGAGCAGCCCACTCGTAATGGGCAGGTCGCCGGTTCAATCCCGGCCCGAGGCTCCATATCCGGCATAGCGCTTCTCTATGATTGGGAACGATGAAAAACCTACGGCTGACGGTCGCTGAACTCTCCGCCCGTTCAGCAGGCGCTCTATCCCGCGCCGCCCTTGGCAAGTCAGGGGAGACGATTTCAGGTCGAGTTGTTCTGGGTCTCTATCCAAATTCCATCAAACTATTGTCGATCGAGAAAACTGTTCTATTAGTTTCGGGCACGAACGGCAAAACCTCGACCACTAAGTCGCTCACTCGGATAATTTCTACCCTCGGAAAGGTTGCTTCTAATACCACTGGGTCAAACCTTAATTGGGGTGTGGCAAACGCGCTGATGAATCGTGCTCCGTACGCAGTTCTGGAGGTCGACGAACTCCACCTACCCAACGTTATTGCCGAAACTAATCCAAAGGTCGTCCTACTCCTTAATCTCACTCGGGACCAACTTCACCGCATGCACGAAGTGAAGCGAGTCGCTGATCGTTGGCTCGATGCGTGTACACAAGCCATCGAGACAACATTCGTTATCGACGTTGACGATCCATTCCTCAATTACGCGACTCAATTTGCTAAGCAGGTGATCAAAGTCAGCTTCGGAGGACGCCGACATCCAGATGGATCTGTTTGCCCTTCATGCGGCAAGTATTTGAATTGGAGCGGTGGAATTTATAGCTGTGGATGCGGGCTCACTAACAAAGTGGCCGATCGTACTTTCCCGGACGGTTCTGCGGGCTATCGCAACGCGATACTTGCGAACGTTGCCGGCGAAATCGTGGGAGCAAAGGCCCTCGAGGTCGACGAAAAAGCTCTTGAGCGAACAATTACTAAACATATTGGTGGATCTATGGCAACCATCCGATTGACCAAGAACCCAGCTTCTTGGACCGAGGCGCTGCGCGGCGTCGATTCAAATAATGTCGTTCTCATACTCAATGCACGCCAAGTAGACGGACTTGATACATCATGGCTCTGGGACGTTTCATACGTATCGCTCAAAGGCAAAAAGGTAATTGTTTGTGGCGAACGTGGAATGGATCTCTCCTACCGACTTCAGGTCGAAGGAGTGGCCAATACTCTGGTAGATACTTTCGAAATCGCGATGAGCCAATTCCCTTCAGGTTCCGAAGTTTCAGTGCTTGCCGCGTACACCGCCTTCTTTGCATTGGCTAGCAAATGAGCAAAGCCTTGAAAATCGTTCGAATTCACAACGAATTGTTGGGTACATATGGCGACCAAGGAAACGCGGATGTTCTGGCCTTTCGAGCCAAGGCAAGAAATATTGATGCACAAATCGTCGATATTTCCTTCTTGGATGTCTTGCCGACCGATGGTGACATTTACTTAATGGGTGGTGCGGAGGACGCCGCACAGTTGCTTTCACTTGAAGCGTTACAGCGAGATAACAATTTGCAGGCTGCATTGGACCACGGCGCGGTTCTTTTGGCAATATGCGCCGGGTTTCAAATCATTGGAAACTCATTTGAAGCGTCAGGCAAAAAGGTTTCCGGGCTAGGCCTATTGGATGTCGATAGCGCATCAGGGGCAAACATTGGCAAGAAGCGATTCGTTGGAGATACCAAAATTAAATCAGGTGTTGTGGGTTGTGAATTAACTGGCTTTGAAAATCACGCGGGTTACACAATCCTCGGCGCCGAAGTCGAACCGCTTGGATCTGTCGTTGTTGGTCACGGTAATGGTGATGACAAATATGACGGAGCGATATCGGGAAATATCTTTGGTACTTACCTTCATGGTCCGGTTTTGGCACGTAATCCTGAATTCGCAGACCTTCTCCTGTCACGCGCACTGGGCGAACCGTTAGAAGCTTTCAACGATCCTTTAGCGACCCAATACGCCGAATGGCGGCGGAAGGTCACCAAATAAGTGATCGCCCTCCTCAAAGTCATCCCTGCATTCGCCGCGACCGCACTTTTGTTAGCAGTCGTGCCCGGCCAAGGTGTCGCGATGGTCTTGCGCCAGTCTTTGGTCGGCGGTAAGTCTGCGGCGCGTTATTCGATCATCGGAAACTCCACCGGATTGTTGATCTGGGGAGCCTTGTCTGCCGTTGGCCTATCGGCAATCTTTGCTAAATCACATACCGCGTTCTCGGTCCTTAAATACGCGGGCGTCGCCTTTCTTACCTTCTTGTCCCTGCAGACTTTGTGGCAATTACGTAAAGAGTTCGGCAAGTTCGATTTTGATTCAGGCGCAAAGACTTCCTTTGGTGGCGCTTATCGA